>OLQB01000521.1_pt1 | contig 29727 bp, 16 predicted proteins | sample 1672681 | NCBI WGS metagenome assembly OLQB01 (sample SAMEA3136713, study PRJEB25190) | human gut metagenome | reverse complement strand
CCAGCAGGGGCGCGTGGTCGAGCGCTGCCGCCCGGACCGGCATCTGGCACAAGGCCGGGATGGTGGTCGTTGTGCTGGTGTGCGCCCTGACCGACGCCGTGCTGGCGGTGGCCGTTGCCAACCTGCCCGGGCTGGGCTTTGAGGTGAACGGCGTGGTGCTGCCGGTGGTGCTGGTGTGGTATATTTTTACCGAGCTCGGTTCCATTGCCGAGAACGCCGCCGCCATGGGCGCACCCGTGCCCGGGTGGCTGGTAAGGATTTTGGCGCAGGGGAAGGAGGGGGCGAAAAAGTGAGGGGTGCAGCGGGGTGAGGTCACCCCGCCCTACGTACAGCTTTCAAGTGGGATCGTAGGGCGGCCAGCCCTCTGGCCGCCGCGGAGGGGTCAAGACCCCTCCCTACAAAGCAAACCGTAAAAGGGGCGGCAGCGCGAGCCTGCGGGCCGGGCATGCCCGGCCCCTACAGGGCAGTAAAAAAGAAGGGTATCTGTCGCATGAACGGCAGATACCCTTTTTTATTTTGCTTACAGGTAATTTTTCAGGTCGCTCTTGTTCGTGGCGCAGCGCTCGGCGACCTCGCGGGTGATGCGGCCTGTGCTGACAAGGCGGGCCAGGTCGGCGTTCAGGCTGTGCATACCAAGGGCCGCGCCGGATTGCAGGATGCTCGGGATCTGGTAGCACTTGCCCTCGCGGATCAGGTTTGCGACGGCGTCGGTGCCCACCAGAATCTCCGTGGCGGCGCAGCGGCCCTTGCCGACGGCCAGCGGCAGCAGCTGCTGGGTGATGACGCCGCGCAGCACGGCGGCCAGCTGGCCGCGGATCTGGTTCTGCGCACCGGCAGGGCAGACGTCGATGATGCGGTCAATCGTCTGCGCCGCGCCGATGGTGTGCAGCGTGCTCATGACAAGGTGTCCGGTCTCGGCAGCCGTGACGGCAGCGGAAATCGTCTCGTAGTCGCGCATCTCGCCGACGAGGATGACGTCGGGGTCCTCACGCAGAGCGCTGCGCAGCGCCGAAGCAAAGCTGCGCACATCGGCGCCGACCTCGCGCTGGTGGATCAGCGAGCAGCGGCCCTGATAGACGTACTCGATGGGGTCCTCAATCGTGATGATGTGGTCGCTGCGCGTCTTATTGATGTGGTCGATCATGGCGGCCAGCGTGGTGGATTTGCCGCTGCCCGTGGGGCCGGTGACCAGGATCAGGCCGCGCGGCTCGTCGGCCAGCTTTGTCAGAACGGGCGGCATGGCCAGCTCCTCCAAGGTCGGGATGGAGTCGTTCAGCAGGCGCAGTGTGGCTGCGGCCTTGCCCTGCTGGTAAAAGACGTTCACACGGCTGCGGGTACCGTCGGGCGCGACAAGCGCAAAGTCTGCGTCGATGCGCTCCGATGTGATGGCCTCGCGGTGGGCCTCGTCCATCAGGCTCAAAATCAGTGAGCGCGTCTCTGCCGCCGAAAGCTGGACCGGTGCCTCCGCCAGATGCCCGTCGATGCGGAACATCAGCGGCAGCCCCTCAGAGATATGAATATCGCTGGCCTTGCTGTTCCGCGCCAGCGCGGTGAGCTCATGGATCTGCATGGCAGTTACTCCTCCCGTCACTCCTCATAGAACGTGATCTTCAGCAGCTCCTCGGGGGTGGTTTCGCCCTCACGGACGAGCTGCAGGGCGGCCTCGCGCAGGCTCGTCATGCCCTGGCTGCGGCGGGCGGCCTCGGTCAGCTGCGCCTGCGTTGCCCCGGAAGAAATCAGTTCGCGCAGCTCACGGTTGATGATGACCAGCTCGTGGATGGCGATACGCCCGCGGTAGCCCGTGCCGTTGCACTGGGTACAGCCCGTGCCGCGGCGCACAAACGGAATGTCAGGCCCTAAATAGGTGCGCTCCTCCGCCGTGACCGGCATCTGCTTGGCGCAGTGCGGGCAGACGCGGCGCATCAGACGCTGAGCCACGAGGCCCGCGACGGAGTTTGCGACCATGTACCGCTCGACACCCATATCCTCCAAACGGACAATGGACGACAGTGCGTCGTTTGTGTGCAGCGTTGAGAAAACCATGTGGCCCGTGATGGCCGCACGCACCGAGATGGACGCTGTCTCGGCGTCGCGCGTCTCGCCGACCATGATGACGTCGGGGTCCTGGCGCAGCAGGGCGCGCAGACCGCTCTCAAACGTCAGGCCGGCAATGTTGTTGACCTGTGTCTGGTTGATGCGGGCCAGGTTGCGCTCCACGGGGTCCTCGATCGTCGAGACGTTGACCTGCCGCTCGGCAATCGTCTGCAGGACCATGTACAGCGTCGTCGTTTTGCCGGAGCCTGTCGGTCCGGTCAGGTAGACGATGCCGTTCGGGCGGTTCAGCAGCGGCAGAAAGCGCTTGTAGGTCTCGTCGTTCATGCCGAAATGGTTGGCATTTTTGATGTAGGTGTTGCTGGACAGAATACGCAGAACGGCCTTCTCGCCAAAGACCGTCGGCAGGATTGAAACACGGACGTTGACGTCGGGGCCTGTCTCGAGGCGCGCGCGGAAGTGGCCGTCCTGCGGGATGCGGTGCTCGGCAATGTCAAGGTTCGACATGATTTTGATACGCGCGATCAGCGGCTGGTGCAAAGCACGCTGCAGCGTCACATAGTCAATAATGACGCCGTCGATGCGCATACGGACCTTCGTCTCGCCCTCGAACGGCTCGATGTGAATATCCGAAGCCGTCGTCGTGACGGCACGCTGCACGAGGCTGTTCAGCAGACGGATGATGGGCACGTCGAGGTCGCCGCCCTCGGCAGTCATGTCGATGGCCAGATCCTCGGTCTGGGCGGCGGCCATGTCGCTGTCGTTGGCGGTGCGGGCCGCCTTGCGGGCGCTGACCTCGGCGTAATAGTAGCGGATGGCGCGGCGCAGCGGCTCCAGCTCGGCCAGCACGATCTCCGGTTCGAGGCCGGTCAGCTGGCGGATGTCCTCAAGGGCGTAGTAGTTCAGCGGGTCGTTGGCGGCAATCGTCAGCGCGCGCGGACTCTGCGCAATCGGCAGCATATCGTACTTCTGCGCAAGCTCCTGCGGGACCTTCTCAACGGCGGTCACATCGACGTTGGTGTGCTCGATGTCGATCATTGTAAGCTGGAGGCGCTGGGCCAGTGCCTCCAGGACCTGGCGCTCATTGACGTAGCCAAGCTCCTGCAAAGCCTGGCCGACGCGCAGGTCGCGGTGCTCTTTCTGGTAGGCAAGGGCGGTGTTCAGCTGGTCGGGCGTGATATAGCCGAACTCGATCAGAACGTCGCCGAGGCGGATGTTTTTCACGGCTGTACGCCTCCTTTGTCACAGAGGATCACGTTCAGGGATACATTGAACGCCGTGGCCGTCACGGCGCTGCCGTCGGTGTCGGCGAAGCTGCGGGTATCGATGGAGAAGGATACAAGCTGTACGGACGGGTAGTTCGCGGCCATGTCATCCAGCATCGAAAGAAAATCACTGTCCTCGCCCGTGCAGCAGAAGCTGATCGCCACGCTGCGGTAATAGCCCGGCTGGTCATAGTCCAAGATGAGGTCGGAGGCTAAGATCTGCTGCAAAATGGCGTTGCCCTGGGCCGTCGTGTCGGCGGTGTCAGCGGTGATGCTGTCGTCGTCACCGGCAAAGGCGGACGCGGCTGCGCTGGGGGCAGCGCTCTGTCCGGCGTTCTCACTGGCGGTATAATAGGTAAGGCTCTGGGTCACGGGCTCGCCGATGGTCAGCGAGTCGGGCTGTAAATTGTGGTTCAGCTCCAGGCTTGTCACCAGCGTGTCCAGCTCGTCACTGCTCAGCAGGCTGTAGTAGCTGGCGTTGGCGGTCTGCAGTTCGCCCCAGTTGTTGTTTTTCTCGGCGGCGTAGGTACCGGCCAGCATGATCGCATCCTGCATGGAGGTCTGGGCGTCCTGCGCCTCGCGCAGATCGGCGTCGGCCTGCTGGTGGTTCTCAAGGCCCGGAATCAGCAGGAACCGGACAAAAAGCACAACGAAGGCCAGCATCAGAACGACGTACAGCAGAATTTTATCGCGCCTTGTCATTGGTGCAATTTCCATAGCGCCCTCCTTTACTGCTGCGGCGCTGCCAGCACACAGCGCAGATCGATGGAATAGCCGTCGTCATCGGCCTTGTAGCCGGTGTAGCTGACGGTGGAAAACACCCCGCAGTTCTGCAGGGAACGGATGTAGGCCGGAATGTCGATGACCTGGGAGGAGTTCGCGTTAAAGAGCAGCTCGCCCGTCGATGCGTTGTAGTCGGTGAACTGGATCGTGATGCCGGACCCGCCGGCAGCCTCGACCCGGTGCAGCAGACTGCTGGTCACGTCGGGGTAGCTGTTCAGCAGCTCGGTCATCCCGTCGGAATAGTCGGTCAGCGAGCGGAACTGCGCCGCAGACTCGGAATCCTGCGTTGCGGCGCGGTATGGCTCGGTATTGTCGCTGCACCAGTTCAGGATGTCCTCCCGCTGGCTTTTCAGCATCGAGGTGTGCAGCGTCAGCACACCCCAGCCCAGCATGGAGACAGCCACGACAGCAAGGCCGGGCACCAGTGTCCGCAGGCCCTGGCTGCGGGACTCCGACTTGGCCGCACCGGCGGCCTTCTGCCAGCGCAGATAAAAGTTGTTTTGTTTCATAGCCATAATGATAAGCCCCCGGGGCAAGTATTTGCAGGTAAAAATCAGCGTGCGATCAGGTTGCCCGCCGCGTAAAGCACATCGGCCAGCGCGGTGCCGGACGGCAGCCTGACGGTGGGTGAATCCGGGAAGCGGTCCACCTGCAGGCCCAGCGCCTCACAGCCCGGGCGGCAGACCGCAAGGTCGTCCGCCGTGGAGCCGGCAAAGCAGACCGTCTCAATGCGGTGCTCGCTCTTGCTGGCCGTGTGGAACTGGATCAGGCCCGAGAGCTTCTGCGCGATCTCGGTGCCGGACTCCGCCGAGCCGCGCGGGTTGAACAGGCGGCTGCGGGTCGAGTAGGTGTACTGCCCCTGCACAAACAGGCAGGCAGAGATCGTGTCATCGTCAAATTGCAGCAGCACGAAGGTTTTTTGCTGCAAATCGGGGATCGTGCGCACGGCCTTGATCGGCGCGGCCAGCCCTAAGTCGATGCTGTACAGCTTGAAGCCGACGGCCTTGGCCAGCGCGTCGTACCCGGCAATGACGCTCTGCTCCACGCGGGTGGCCAGCACGGTATCCACACGGGTCCTGGCATCGCGGGAGAGCAGCATATAGTCGTCCAGCGGAGCCTTGACCTCGGCGCCGCCGCTGGCAAGCTCATGGGAGAGCACGGCCATCCGCTTTTTCTCGCTCATGGCGGGCAGCGACAGGATGCGGTGCATGAACTGGCTGCCGCCTGCAATCAGCGCCACGCGGTTCATCGGCAGCTTGTTGGCGGTGAAAAACTCTTTGAGCGCGGCGGTCAGGTCCGCCTCGTTTGTGATGACGCCGTTGATCAGGCAGCCCTCGGGCAGCTCGGTCTGGGCGGCGGCGACAACGCGCGCCCCGCTGCCCGTGGGCGTGCCGACGGCGGCATACACCGTGCGGCTGCACAGATATAAAGAGGTAAGAAGTGCCATGGTGGGCCTCCCGGAATAGAATTTAAATCGCGCCGCTCGACGCGCCGATGGTGCCGTAGGACTGGTAGATGGGCACGATGACCGCGGCCACGACGCCGCCGACCACGAGACCCATGATGACGATCATAACGGGCTCCAGCAGCGTGACAAGGCGCTTGGTCGCCATCTCAGCCTCATAGTCGAGTGTCTCGCTGATGGTCGCCAACAGGCTGTCCAGCTTGCCGGTCTCCTCGCCGACAGCGACGGAGGAGGAGAGCTTCACTTCAAAACCGTCGATGCCCGCAATCGCCTCCGACAGGCTGTGGCCTGCGCGGATGCTGTCAAGCGCGTCACCGAACTGGCTCTCGATCCAGCGGTTGCCGATGGCGTCGCGTGCCGCGGCCAGTGTCGTGATGATGGGCACGCCGCTGCCGTACAGGTTGGACAGCGTGCTGGCAAAGCGCGCCGTGCAGATCTTGCGGTTCAGCACGCCGACCACCGGCGCGTGCAGGATGAAGCGGTCCCACTGGCGGCGGACCTTCGGCTGCGCCAGCAGGAGCTTGCCGCCAAAGACGATGAGCGCCGCCACGACGAGCAGCACCGGCCAGTTGGCACCGACAAAGTCGCTGACGTCAAACAGCAGCTGGGTCAGGAACGGAAGGGTCTCCATCTGGTCAAACATCGGTTTGAACTGCGGCAGAACAAAGGTCATCAAAATCGCAATAACGCCGACGATCAGCACGGACAGGATAATGGGGTACATCATGCTGTTGCCGACCTGCTGGTTCATCTTGTGCTCACGCTCATAGTAGGTCGCCATGCGGGTGCAGGCGTGGTCGATGCTGCCGGTGCCCTCGGCGCTGCGGATCATGGCCAGCAGCAGGGTGGGGAACGCGGGTGCGCAGGACTCCATCGCATCGGACAGCGGCACGCCCTTGCGCAGCTCGCTCAGGATGGCCTCGTACAGGGCCTTCTGGCGGGCGTCGATGGTGCGCTCGTCCGCCATGATGCGGAACGCACGCACCAGCGGCACACCGGCGGTCAGCAGGGTGCCCAGGTTGCGGCAGAAATCCGCCAGCACGGCGGTTTTCAGCGGGCGGAACGTCGCAAGGGCCTTCTGGGCCTCCTGCGCGTCGGTCATGTACAGGCCGTCAGTGCGCAGCTTGGCGTAGAGCGCCTCCTCGCTGGGGGCCTCAAGCAGTCCGCGGACGGTCTTGCCCTTCTCATTGGTGGCAGTATAACGAAAACGTGGCATGAGGGAGATTCCTCCGAAAGAAATAGATGAAAGGCTGATTCCCTTGGCCCCCTCTGCGAGGGGGCTCCGCCCGCAGGCGGTGGGGGAGAGAACCTTGCGGCAAACCGAAATATTTCGGTTTGTGGCAAGGTTCTCTCCCTCCGGCCCTGCGGGGCCGTCGCTCCCCCTCTGGCGCAAGCGCCACCTCCCCCGTACCGGGGGAGCCTGTCTCGCAGAGGGAGGCAAGGAGTATCACAAAAACGCGCAGTACCATTCCAAAACGGGCCCGCCAAACAGCATCGCGATCACGATGCCCGCACACAGAAACGGGCCGAAGGCGAAGTGGTCCTTCTTCCCAGCCTTTTTGGCGGCCAGCAGGTATATGCCGTATATACCGCCAAAAACAATGCCGAAAAACATCGCCAGCAGCGTATTCTGCCAGCCCAGGAACAGCCCGGCGGCTGCCATCAGCTTGATGTCGCCGCCGCCGAACGCGCCGTCGATGACAAGGCAGAGCAGAAACATCGGCACACTGACGCAGAGCGCACCGATGATGTGCGGCAGCCAGTCTGCAGGGGCGAGCAGCACGCTCACCGCGCCGCAGACCGCCAGCGCCAGATTCAGCCGGTCCGGGATGATCTGCGTCTCGGCATCAATGAGTGAAACGCTCAGCAAGATCCCGCAGACCGCCAGCGCCAGCAGCGCGGCCCAGCTCATGCCGAACAGCCCGCCCGGCAGGGCGTAGGCAGCGCCGTACCGCCAAGTGCAGCCCAGCGCCAGCACGCCGCCCAGAAGCTCCACCAGCAGGTACCGCGCCGGAATGTGCGCACCGCAGTGGCGGCACCGCCCGCGCAAGAATAACCAGCTGAACACAGGCACTAAGTCCGGCGCACCCAGCGTGTGGCCGCACTGCGGGCATACGCTGCGGCCCTTCAGCGGGTCCATGCCCCGCGGCAGCCGCCATGCGACGACGTTCATAAAGCTGAACAGCGCCGCGCCCAGCAGAAAACGAATGAGTCCCAACAGAAGCTCAAGCAGCAGCATGGCCCACCCCCGCGCCGTATTGCAGCCGGTCCTCCGCGCGGAAAACGCGGTAACCGCCGTCGGCATCATAGATGGCGTACATGCCGTTCTCCTGATACAGGAGCCGCTGCACGGTGTAGCCGTTCGGGTCGATCTGTAAAAGCGTCACTGTGCCGGGCAGTGAGCCCAGCGTGCGGATTTCCTCGGCAATGCCGTCCGCAAAGCCGTCTGCGCTTGTCTGGTCGGCGAACGTCTGCCCGGCGGAGTAGCACTGGGCAGACACGGCACTGGCCGCCAGCCGCGCAGCCTTGACCTGAGCCAGGGCCTCCCGCGCACGGGCCTGATAGCGCAGCTCCGCCGCGCCGGTCACAATAGTATACAGGACAGCGCCTAGCGCCAGCAGTACGGCGAGCTTTTCCGCAAACGCAGCTTTGGCCCAGCGTTCCCCGGTATGGCGCAGCCATGCGCCCAGGCGTGCTGCCAGCATTGTTACACATCCTCTACCATATAATAACACGCTATTCAGTATACCGTGCCGGGCCTGTATTTGCAAGGAATTTCGCGAAAAAAACGCTGTTTTTTTGTTCAAAGCTAACGGAAATTATGGAAAAATCGTGCACAACTTGCCACTGACCCACTATATTTGGTGTAAATTTGCTGAAATCTCGCGGAATTTGTTGCGAAAACGTCACATTCCGAGTATAATGACAATATATATAATCTGGTATTGTGTCTAATTGTAACCTTTCACCGGAGAAATGACGGGAGCATCTATGGTGCAATACAATAAAAATATAAAAAACAAAAAGAAAGGCTTTACGCTGGTGGAGCTGATGGTCGTTCTGGCTATCACGGCCATTCTGGCGGTGCTGGTCGGCGGCGGGCTGATCGCCTACACGCGGCTGGCCCGGTTTGAAAAGAACGAGGCCAACGCCCGCACGCTGTTCCAGACGGCGCAGATCTCCCTGACCCGGATGGAGACGGCGGGGGAGCTGGATGCGTTCCGCCAGCAGGTCATGGAGGAGGGCGACACGGGCGACCACTTCCAGAACGACGTCACCGTGACCGACGCGGACGGCAAACCCATTGTGAGCCGCACCAAGACCGAACTGAACCAGAACGTGGCCGCGCTCTACTATGACCGCACGGGCGCTGCCGCGGGCAACCATAACGCGCTGGTGGAGCGGCTGCTGGGCGATTACATCTACGACGCCTCGCTGCTGAATGCCTCGATCTGCGTGGAAATCGACATTCAGAGCGGGCAGGTCTACTCGGTCTTTTACGACACAAATTCCAGCAAACTGCGCTTTAATGAGGCCGGAGCCACGGATATTTATGACCGCAGCTATGAACACCGCCGCAATGACAGCCTTGTCGGCTACTACTCTGCCGAGGACCGCGTCAACGTTGTGCAGCTGGTGCAGACGAAGCTGAAGGTCAAGAACCCCCGCCTGACGAACGGCGAGACGCTGACCCTGAGCTGGAGCGGCAACTCCAGCCTTGGTGATCTGGACACCTCCTACACGGCCACGGCCTACGATGCCAAGGATACCGGCAAGACGAAGCCGCTGTTTACCATCACGATCAAGCGCGACACCGCGGGTGCGGCGGATGATAACAAGCAGGTCATCACAGAGATGCCTGTTGTTATCTACCAATACAACGACGAAGGCCAGCAGACCGGCACCGAGGAGAAGAAACTCTACTTCCCGTTAAGCTACAACAAGGGCAGCTTTGTGCTGACGCTGGATGCCATGGCGGACGCGGCGCTGCTGCGCGCGTGTGAGAACGACGCAAAGGTTGCCGCCACGAGCCTGTACAGCATCACCCGCCTGCTGAACGACCCGCAGGACATCTACATTGCCATGCGCGCCGAGCCGCGGGAGAACTACAGCGACACCTACACAGCCAGCAAAGAGGAGCCGACGAACAAGGAAAACACCCTGCTGGCCAAGGTCGATACGGCGGACAAAGCCTACCTGAAATACTTCCGCCATCTGTACAATCTGCGTTGGTCCGCGGATTGGAAGAATGCCGGCGAGGGCACCTACATGCTGACCCCCCAGGCCAGCAACAGCACCGGCCTGAACTGGACGGGCGGCGGCGTCACGGTCTACTGCGCGTCGGGTGGGCAGTACCCGGCAGCCAAGGTGCCGTCCCTCAATGACCCTGTCGCCTGGCCGACGATCCCGGAACTGGGCGAAAAAATCGAACTTACGAGCATAACAACGGGTCTTACAACCCAAACGACCCGTGTGCCCATCCTCAATCTGCAATTGAGCAGCAAGTCCGTTGCAAAAACCGGCAAGGCAGAGAAGGACGTGCTGGCCGACCACTATGTCGGCCTTATCGGCGAGAACAAGGGCAAAATTTCTTACATCACACTGCGCGACCCGGACATTCAAGTCAACGTCAAGACCGAGACCGTCGCCGCCGGTGCGCTGCCGAACGAAAAACAGCTCAAGCTGACCGCAACCAAATTCGTTACGGCGCTGGAGGAGGACGACGAGAACTGGCGCGATGTGCGCGCCGTCGGCGCACTCTGCGGCGTCAACACCGGCACGCTGGAAAACTGCGCCCTGACCCGCGGCACGAACTCCTCGACCAGTGCGCTGGTGGCCGCGGCGCTGACGTTTAACAACACTACCACCGCAACGCAGCGCAAAGAGAAAACGCTGAACGTCAATAGCAAAGACTATACCTATTATACAGACGAGCCGCGCGGCATTGGCGGTCTCGTCGGCGTTGCCATACCCGAAACGGATTCCGTCATGCAGAATCTGACCGTCGCGTCGGACGTGACGGTGGCGGGTCTGCTTGTGGACAAGGACACGAAAAACGTTACAGACACAGCGGCAGACCAGCAGGGCGAGAAGGCCCGCTACGCCGCTGCGGCGGCTGAGCCGAATGACGAGAACTCCCTCTGGCGCAGCGTCGGCGTGGGCGGCGTGTTCGGCACGGTGGACGCTGCCCAGATGAAAACAGACAGTAAAACGAACATCGTCAACAACGGCTTTGTGACCGGCAACGGCTTTACGGGCGGCGTCGTCGGCAACCTGTTTACGACGGACACCAGCGTGTCCCAGAGCCTGACGGGCCTGAGGAACAACGGCACGGTCAGCGCGGGCGCCAACTATAAGGGCGATACCGCGGGCGATGCGCGCAGCCTGGTGCTGGGGCAGTTCTTCGGCGGCATTGCGGGCTACGGCAGGGGCGTGACCCTGCAAAACTGCAACAGCGTGACCCGCAGCGACCTGACCGAGACCCAGCTCAAGAAGCAGGTCGAGGCGGGCTTCGACAAAAAAACCGGCACATTGACCGACGCCAGCCCCCTCAAGGGTGATTTCGTCGGCGGCCTTGTCGGCTACGGCAAGGAAATTGTGCTGAACGGCTGCAAGACCGGCAAGGGCTACGTGCTCGGTAGCCGGTTTGTGGGCGGTCTGGCTGGTGGCTTTACCGGCAGCGGCGTACAACAGAACGATACGAACAGCAGTGACGTCTTTGGCAACCGCTACGTCGGCGGCATCGTGTCGGTCAACGGCGGCAACAGCCAAATCAGCGGCATGACCAATACGGGTCTGGTCGCGGCCTTTGGAAAGAACGCGGCCTACGTCGGCGGCATCGTCGGCGTCAATGATGCCGACTGGGGTGGCAGTGAAGACAAGACTGCCAAAGCCACCGTGCAGAACTGCGCCAACCGTATGTCCGGCGACAACGCCACCGACACCCGCCGCATCAACCTGTTAAAGGAGCTGAGAAGCTCCGCGGGCAGCTCCGCGGGCGGCTGCGCCGACTACGTCGGCGGCATCGCGGGCTGCAACGGCAAAAACGGTGTTGTGACGTGGGATACAAGCACCCCGACGCTGGGTGCCATCCTGTACGGCAACAACTACGTGGGCGGCGTGGCCGGTTATAACGATGTAAATGCGAAAATCTCCAACACCTCCGGCCAGAACCTGACCATCAGCGGCCAGATCGTGGCGGCGGGCAAGGCTGTCGGCGGTATGATCGGCCTGAACTGCGCCTCCACGCTGCCCTCCGCCACTGTGAAGGTCAGCCGCGTGGCGGGTCAGCAGCTTGTCGGCGGCGTCATCGGCGCCAACCTGCCGGTGGGCAGCTTCACCGTGGCGGACGACGGCGCGTTTATAACCAATGTGGCCTCGGGCCGCGTCGAGGCCGACGCCGTCGCGGGCGGCATCATCGGCTACAACCGTCTGCTGGCGGCCAAGCCCGCAAACGTCACGCTGGAGGCGCTGCTGCCGAAGATTGACCAGAACACCGGCGTGCTGACCGACAGCACCGACGCGAATACGGCGGACGGCACAATTACCCTGACCGATTTTAAGAACGAGCTCAATCTGCAGGCCGACATCTACGTCGGCGGCATCGTCGGCGCAAACGACGCCGACACGAAGCTGACGATTCAAAATGCAACCAACGGCGCAAAGCAGAACGCCCTGTCCGTCGGCGGCCTGAACCCGTCCAACGGCGCGTTTAAAGGCGGCGTTTTGTTGAGCGAACTGGCCGATGGCCGCTATTACTTTGACACCCCGCGCGGCGCACTGGCGGGCGGTATCATCGGCTATGCCACACCCAACACGAAGCTGGAAAACTGCATAAACTACGGCACAGTGGCTCACAAGTGCGCTGCGGGCGGCTTTGCGGGCTGGAACGAGGGCACGATTACCGACGGCAGCATGAAGGCGTCCCTCGGCAACCGTGAAACCGGGTATACCTATCTGGGCGGCGTTGCGGGCGTCAACGGCGGTCGTATTCAGTCTGCCTACCCGGCGCAGGGCTGTGCCGTGCGCGGCGACAGCTATGTCGGCGGCATTGCGGGCGTCAACCTGGGCGGTGACGCTGAGGCAAGCAAGGGCCTCATCGTCTGCACAGAGAACAACAGCACTGGCACGGTAGAGGCCAACCAGTACGCGGGCGGCGTGGCCGGTGCCAACGTCGGCAGCATTTCGCTGTCCGGCCAGCTGCAAAGCAGTGTCACCGCCACTGGCTATGCGGGCGGCGTGGCCGGTATCAATACGGATAAGGGCAGCATTTACGGCAATGAAAACACCAACGGCGCGGTCAGCGGCAGCGTCACTGCCGCCAACTACGCGGGCGGCGTGGCCGGTACGAACCGTGCCGAAATCACCCGTGTGGAGAACCGTGCCTCGGTGCGCGCCAGCACACAATATGCGGGCGGTATTGCGGGCGAGAACGCCGCGGGCGGCAAAATCAGCGCCTGCGTCCATGCCCAGAATCAGGTCTACGCCACCAACGGCGAGGCGGGCGGCATCGCGGGCAATAATAATAAAGACGCGCTGATTGAGAATGTGCAGGTCAGCGCCGCCGTCACCGCGGCCAACGGCACGGCGGGCGGCGTCACGGCCACGAACTTCGGCATCATCGGCCAAGGCAGCGGGCTGGAAAACAACAGCAGCGTAAGCAACTGCACGATTACCGGCACGTCGGAGAGCATCGGCGCTGTTGCGGCGTACAACGGCAAGGGCGCGACCATCCGCAATGTGAAGCTGGCGGCAAACGCCAACGTGCAGTTCAGCACCCCGGCGGTCACCATCGGCGGCCTTGCGGGCATGAACGATGGCATCGTCACCGGCTGTCAGGTCGAAAACGGCGCGCTGGCGCTGGACGACGGCCTGCGCGCGGGCACCAACACCGTCACGCTGGGCGGCGCGGTGGGCCGCACCACGGAGTACGGCACGGTCAGCAGCACCGACGTTCTGCTGGACCTTACACAAAATCTTGATAAATATACAAATTTGGGCGGCGTCGCAGGCCAGAACGACGGTACCCTGAAGCAGTGTACCTATTCCGGCACGATGGGCGGCGACGCGGGCGCGGACGGCCTTGTCTCCGACGGTGCACGCAGCACCGGCAGCACGGTGGGCGGCATTGCCGGTCTGAACAACAGCAAAATCACTGGCTGTGAGGTCAAATACATCAAACTGCAGGTCAGCGGTATCAGCAACATCACCACGACCCAGACCGCAGACGAAAAGCTCGCCAGTGCCAGCCATGTGGGCGGCATTGCGGGCCGCAACAATGCCGAAATCGTCAACAGCTATGTCGCCACCGAGCGCAGCAGCAGTGGCGAGGGCAGCATCATCACGGCGCGTTACGGCTTTGTGGGCGGCGTCGCGGGCTCCAACAACGGCACTATCACGGGCAGCGGCAGCAAAAAAGCGCTGGTCAGCGGCGACACAACAAAACTCGCCCTTGTTGCACAGGTTGAAAAATGGCTGGGTGCGGAAGATGCCAATGCCGGCATCAACAGCATGGCGGCAGAGCTGACCACAGGCAAGACCTACGCGGGCCTCAAGGGCGTTGACACTGTGACGGACAAGGGCTACACGAACGTTTACAACAACACAGGCCTTGCCGCCAATGATCTGCTTGTCGCCCTGCGCGGCAGCAACAACAGCGAGACCGTCCGTGCCGCCGGTTATCTGGGCGGTCTGGCAGGCTTTAACTCTCTCCGCGGTACAATTGGCACTTCCGCCACCGGCCAGTGGTTTGTCTATTCTGACAATGCGACAACGGCATCCACCGTAGGCGGTATTGTCGGCCAGAACGAATCCAACGTCACAGACAAAAGCGTGCTGGACACTGTGGTAAACTGTACCGCCGTGCGCCGGTTTACGCGCGTGTTTGATGGGGCTAAGAACAAGGATGATACAGACGATGACAACATTTACAAGAGCGAAAATCGTGTTGTTGTCCATGTGGGCGGTGTCATTGGCCAGCAGCAGAACCGCAGCGATGACCGGTGGTCTGTCAGCAAGGTAGTCAACTGCGGCAGTGTGTTCAACAGCCGCTCGGCCAATGTGGGCGGCGTGATCGCCTATTGGCTGGACTACGGCGGAACCGTGCAGAAATGCTTCAATTTTGGCAAAATCACAACAAACACGAACGACAAAAACAGCGGTTACGGTGCAGTCGGCGGTATTGTCGGCTTTATTGACCAGCCTATTTCCGGCGGCACCACAAATGTGCTTTCCTGCCGTAACTACGGTCAGATTTGGTATAAATCAAAAGGCGCAAATGACTGCGCGGGCATTATCGGTAAAATCGAGATGAAGAAGGTCACCGATATTATGACGCTGAACATCATCGACTGCGTCAATAGCGGTGCAATCAAGGCAGCGTCGCAGGCAGTCGGCATTCTGGCATGGATCGGCCCGTACGACAAGGGAAATATTGATTATGTTACAGTAAATATTGACCGCTGCCGAAACCTTAATACAGACTTTACGTGTAGCAGAAAAATCGGCATTGTTGGCAGCCGCGGTAATGGCTCTGGGTCGAATAAAGCAACCAATGTCACAAACTGCTTTGCGACGGTTGGTACAGATTGGTTCCCGATTGCCTATTTGCGCCTGAGTGGCGAGAATGTCACCGGCCACGGCAACTATTATATTGAAAATTCCTACGATGCAGGCAAGAGCTTCTTTAAGAATGATTCCCGTAAACTGACCACAGAAAAACCGAACAGTACAACAGGTAACTGGGAGAAAGCGGATAAGCAAGGAAGTGACAAGGCCTACAACGAGACAGATTGGAACTCGTCCTCGAAAAAAGTAAAAGCACACCGTCTGTACATAGGCTATAACGTCGATGACAAAACCTATCCTTATATTGCGTTCCTGCCCACTTTGGCAGACGATGGGAACGGCGCAGCGTACAGTCTGTGGTGGATTAGTGGTCGTACATCTGCGGGCTCGCCTGCCAAACCAAACTCTGCCTATATCAAGACCGACGGTAAGAAAGCCTACATTTTCGATGATACCGGCGCGGGCAATGATACCAATCCCGGCAACCAGAGAGCGACTGTGATGCTGCAATTCGGCGAAGCCGCGAACAGTACGAACCCGGACGTTGATATTACCGACATCACCGACGAGGTCATCCAGAACTACTATAAGTACGTGCTGGACAGCACCAAGCCCGCCCAGCCGGGAGATATCCAAGTCAAGGCCAGCCAGGTGCAGGACGCGGACAACAACGTCTATGGCCGCTACGAGGTTACGTGGGAAGCGCCTACCGATACGGACGCCAGCCCCGCCTCCTATTACCGTGTGGAGATTCTGCCCTGCGACGCCGCAGGCAAGATCACCGGGGCCGCCTACCTGACTGCTGACGTCTACCAGCGCAGCTATACCTTTGTGGCAGATAAAGCGTGGACCGGTAACTTCGTCGTGCGTGTAACGCCCTACAACACCAACGACGACCCGAAGCAGCCTGATAACCCCAACACCAGCGCCGTGCAGACCTTTATGCACGCCCTGCCGACACCTGAGATTGAATTCCGGCTGGTCAAACGCGAGAACGGCGGCTTTGACTGGAATCAGTGCCAGACGCCGGATGAAAAATCGAGAGAATTCAAGTATGAAGTTGTCGCGGTGCTGAAAAACTACGCCGAATACCCGACAGACGAGGCTTGGACCGTCAAGCTGACCGATGGGAAGCATACTTATTATTTCAGCAGACAGGATGGCAAGCAGTACATCCGCCTGACCCAAAATTTGGAACGCACTTTGACGCTTACGGCGCTGGCAACCCCGGACAACAGCAGCAGTACAAAGTATCTGCGCTCGGCCCAGTACAAGTCAGAGACCTATCTCCCGTCCCAGTGGCGTGACCACAACGGCGATAACGGCAAGGACGAGGACGGTCTGCCGCTGGGCACGCTGAAACAGGACGGCAACACGGAGTTTGTGACCTACACCGGCCAGACAGCGGAGAGCTTTGAAGCAACCGTGAAGTTCTGCTTTACCCCGAAGGTCAAGAGCGACAGCAGCGAGCACGGCAGCCCGACCTACCGTGTCATGCTGCTGGCAAAATATCTGGGTAATGACGAAGTCAACGGCGTATCTTTGAACGGCCAGTACATCACGCTGGCCGCGCGGGAAAGCATTGTGACAGAGTCTCCCGTCACCTTCAACCTGAACAGCCTGCCGTCGGATGCTATGACGAACTACACCGACTTCCTCGTTGTCGCGGTGCCCGTCACCAGCGGCAAGGGCGATATGAAGTATCGCTGGGATGCCAAGGCAGACGAGGTGTCCGCAGCCATCGCCAGCCACGCGAGCGAGACAAACGACACCAGCAAAGAAATCTGGTGGCAGAACGGCTATGAGATCGTCCGCACGGGCGAGCACAGCTATACCTATGCCCATCTGACACCGCTCTGCTTCTCCGACGTGAGTCGCACCGATGGCACCGATGACAAGAAATGGGCTATACAGGCCACGGTAACGACCCCGCAGATCATCTTCAAGCAGCTGAACCTGAATGTCCTGAAAGCCCCGACGCTGGCGGAAACCATTGAGGACGGCGTAGTGGATAACAACAATCAACTGACCTATACGTTCAACTGGACGCAGGACGACATGCAGGCTACTGACGCAGCCCCCGCCTACAAAATCAAGCTCTACGGCTTGTTGACGGATGGAAACGGCAATGTGACCGGTCAGGAGCAAATTGCGCTGCAGGACGACGTAAATCTGGACAAGCAGGTTCAGCGCAGCGGCAGCAACAGCTTTACCCTGCCTGTCAACGTGGATACCATGCTGGCCAACGGCAGCGACAGCTGGCGCTATGACAAGGTCCGGCTCGAGGTCACCCGCGTGGCGGCAGCCGGCACCACCGAAATCGGCGCGTCCGCTGTGGCGGATTACAGCGTTAAGCAGCGCCTGCCCGGCATCAGCGCGCCGAGCTCCATCACCCGCGTCAACGGCGAGACCGACAACGCGGATGCCCTGCTCTACACGGTCAGCTGGTCGCCGTCCGACGACGCGCGCATTGACCACTATGACCTGTGCGTCGTCGATGACGGCGGCAAACCTGTGCTGACGCTGCCCACCACGGGCAACGTCGGCAGCCTGACGCTGGATCTGGAGCAGTATCAGGGCAAGGCATTGCGCTTCCGCGTCATTGCCCGCCGCAAGGCTGGTAGCAATTGCTTTGACGGCCCGGACGGCGCGTTGAGCCAGTCCGAGACCATCGTCAGCCGCGCCAAAGCACCTGTGGTTGAAAACGTCGCTTTTGACAACAACAGCCCGAATCAGGAGACGTTCCTGAACGACCTCAAGCTCAACATGACGCTGGAGGAAGCCGCACAGGGCAATGTCTACTTTACCGGCTATATCTTCAGCAACGAGGACAATTACAATACAATTGCCAAACTGGCCGAGGCTTGGCAGGGCAAAGGCACCGGACAGGCCAAGTATGAGGCCCAGCAGGAATTGACCAAAGCACTGGACGAGATGCTGGCCAGCGGCGCCGCCGAGCTGGTCATCCCGAAAGACAGCCGCACGGTGGGCGGGAGCGCCAGCGTCAACGACACCACCGCCAGCTATACCTTTGTGCCCGACGGCAACGGCTTTACGCTGACGCCCGACCACGCAAAACAATACCTGCTGCCCGCGGTGCGCGTTATGCCCACCGACGGCAGGACAGCGTCGAACTGGTTCTACATCCTGCAGAAGGATACCAAAGCGGCACAGCTGCCGGCCATCACGCTGGACGCCCCCGTGGACGAACCGGAACGCGCACTTGGCAATGCCGTTTACAAGCAGGAAGTCAACCTGTACAACGACCCCGAGTTTGCCGTCGAGCGCGGTAAGGCCTCGCTGGAGCTGCGCCGCTTTACGGTGGAGTGGACCGCGGTGAACAAGTACACCCAGGCCGACGGCACGGTGCGCAACCTGACCAACAGATATACCTTTACCGTCACGCCGCTGGGCAAGGACAAAATGCCCTACAGCATTACGGTGACGACCTACGACAGGGACGTGACGGACATAGACGGCAATGTCACGCATAAGCGCGGGGAAATCAAAACCGTTACCAAGACCTATGACGGCAAAACGACGGCGCTTGACAAGCAGACCGACGTTGTGAACGAGGAGACCGGCGAGACCCGCATCTGGTACGACCTGAGCGTTGAGCCTGTCTACGACAAAGATAACAACCTGATTGGCTGGGAACAGAAACCCTATAACGTCACCGGCACGGTGGAAATAGAAGGCGGTACGCTGTACTACAAGGCACAGACGGTTCCCATGCTGGAGCTGGTGCAGGAGGACGGCGCCGAGCCTGTTTACCGCATCACCCTGCCCGAGCTGCAGGAAAAGGTGCAGGACGACTCGCTCGAGCTGCAAAAGTTCACCGCAAGTGTGACGCTGCAGACGCTGGCGCATTCGGATAACAAGGGTAAGACCGTCGAATCCGGCATGGTCAAGGTCTCCGTCAACGAGACGAACACCGCCGATGCGACGGAGGATGCCCAGAGTATGGACTCCGCGGAGAGCGTCGCGCCCGCCGAGACTGCAGAAAGCACGGCGGCGGAAAGCGCCCCCGCAAGCGTGCCCCCGGTCCTGATGCGGGCCCGTGCGGCACTGCCCATGGCGACCCCGGAGACCGCCGCTGCCCCGGATGAGACGGACGCGGCGGAAACCGCGCCCCCGAAACGGACGGAAACAAGCGACGCATCGTAATTTTATTTCAGGAAAGAAGGTGGCATTATGCACCGCAGGGCACGCAGCATTCTGCGCGGGGAGCAGGGGCTTTCGATGATATTGGTCCTCTGCATCGGCGCGCTGTTTGTGGCGCTGTCGGCAGCGCTGGTCTATGCGGCCTCCGTGCTGACGGCCAATGCCAACCGCCAGCTGCTGGAACAGGAAGCCTACCAGCTGGCAACCAGCTTTTCCGACGTGCTGGAAGGGGAGCTGAACAATAAGGACAGCAGCTTTGCCAAGTTCGTCAATGAGCAGTTCATGTTCTCCCAAAGCTACGGCAAGGACATCTATGATTTGGAATCCCAGCCCAAGGAGTTCGCCTGGAAACCGAAAGGCAGCCAGCCTGATGGCGGGGCCGAGGCCATCACGGTAACACTGCGCCGCCGCCCGGGCGACGGTGCCGACAAGCTGAACCAGACGGCGAACAGCACCAGTGTCACAGACCTGCGCAACCTGCTCGACACATTGGAGGGCGAAGACCGCAAGGGCATGGCAATCGTCGATTTACAGCTGGACATTACGGTGACAGTCACGAAAAACGGCGAGAGCTTTGCCTTCACGCGGACCTATGACCGCACAGTGAAGTACGACAGCGACGGCAGCCAGGCAAAAAACAATACATTCCCCAAGGTGTATTACACAATAAACGACAGTACAACAAAGTATTACCGTATTAGAGACCTGACGTTCTACGCCCCCGGCAGTGGTGAACAGTCCATTACTGCCGACAACATTGGCAGCAACCGCCTGACGTTCCATTGCGACACCAGCCAGCAGCCCGATTCCATCACCTACACCCGCGGTGCCAAACAGAGCACCGGCACAACACAGGAGTGACCCGCTATGAAACATACTTTACAAAATCAGCGCGGCGAGACCATTGTGGAAGTGCTGGTGTCGTTCCTGCTGCTTATGCTTTTCACGGCTATGTTCGTCGTTTCGCTGCGGTACGCCCGCGCCATGTCCCAAAAGGCCGAAACGCTGCGGGAGACAGCCTATGCCTTCTGCGCCGGGCTGTACCCGGCCAATAACGCGGCCCCCGACTGGAAGGAAGAGAAGGACGGGCTGAAGTTCTCCTTTGGCGATTACGGTGAGTTTACGGTGGATGGCGTCGAGCTGGACAGCGTGGAAACGCACGCGGCTGATGACGAAAACCCTCACAAATTTTACCGCTATAGCATGAAACCCAAGGAAGAAGGGACGACCAACCCATGAAGCAGCGTTTAAAAAACCAGAACGGCACAACGCTGGTGGAGCTGATCGTCTGTATGGTGTTGCTGGCGATCTTTACGCTGGCGGCGGTCACGCTGATACAGCCCAGTGCGCAGGCGTACATGGACATCCAGCAGCAGACGCGCGCGCAAAATCTGGCCGACGCGCTCATTGAGACGATCCGCGGCGAGGTGCTCGAGGCGAACGGCTATATCCGCTTCACAGACGGTGCAACAATCCCCAATGATACTGATGAAGATAACGGATATGACAGCATATTTAAAGAAAAAACAGGGGTGAGTGACGGCACAGCACTGGAATTTAGTGTTTATCCCAATCACATCGAATTGATTGATAAAGACTATGTACCGCCATTAACAAAAAGTGACGGGACACAACTGCTGAAACAGGAACAGGCAAATGCGCTGAACGGCTACCTGCACATGCGGTTTTATCAGCAGAGTGGTACAGATAACAGCCCGCAGCACACTGCAACAGATGAAAATACCAAACAAGTGACGCAGAAATACGTTGCTTACGCCTATACGACGGCGTACCCCAAGGACGCTTACATGGGGTTGTACATCAAAGACTTGCACTTTTATGCTCGCAGTTATCAAAAACCCAAAAATGGAAGTAAATATGCGCGTGTCACTGCAATTACGGTAGTGCTGACGATAGCTAAAAAGGATGAAAACGGTCAGAGTGTGACGCTTTGTACGCAAAAAGCAATTATTGCACTGCCGGGCGAACCTGTGTATATTGAGAAACCCGGCACCTGGGACGGCAAGGCATCGTCGGAGTCGTGAGCGGTGCCCTCCGGGACTATTTTTGAAAAGTTTATTACAATCCCGGCGGAGGTACTGGACAAATTCAAATGACTCGTTATACTTTAAAACATGAATACCTGTGTGCCGGACAAAATGCAGGAACGTCATGGGCATCATAGGAGAGAGGATGACTAGGATGGCAACAATTGAAATCAAAATGCTGGGCGGCTTTGAGATCCGTATGAACGGCAAGCCCGTGCTGGCACAGCTGGCGCAGTCCCGCAAGGCAACGGCGCTGGTGCAGTATCTCGTTTTGCGGCGCGGGGAGCGCGTCTCCCACAAGGTACTGACCGATACCCTGTGGGCAGGGGAGCGGTCCACCAACCCGGACATGGCCCTGCGCGCCATCTTGCATCGCTTCCGCCTTATGATCGACGCGGAGGGTATGGATGAGATGAAGGACTGCATCGTGACCAGCCGCGGCTACTACCAGTGGAACCCCCATCTGGACTGCAGCGTGGATGTGTTTGAGGTCAACGACCTGTCGGAGCTGGCCCGCAAGGAGAGCGACGCCGAGAAGCGCAGCCGCATTTATGAACAGATCGTCAACCTGTATGACGGGCGCCTGCTGCCGCAGTCTGCGTCCGAGCCGTGGGTCGAAAGCGTCAGCGTGCGTCTGCACGGGCAGTACCGCACAGCCATTTTAAACCTGCTGGAGCTCTGCAAAAAATGGGGCGAGAGCACCCGCATCGTTACGCTGTGTACCCGCGCGCTGGAACTGGACCCCTACGAGGAGCGCCTTTATCTGGAAAAGATCGTCGCGCTGGAGACGCTGGGCCGCCACGAGGAGGCGGAGGATCTGGCACGCCGCGGCAGCGCCATGGGCTGCCTGCATCATGCCATTGAGCCGGGCCGCGCAGGCTCTGCCTACCGCCAGATGCGCCAGGCAGACCGCAATATGGAGAGCGAGGTCTCCAAGCTGATCTCTGCTCTGCCGGAGACCGAGGACACGGGGGCCTGTATCTGCGACTTTGAGACGTTCAAGGAAATTTACCGCGTACAGCGCGGCGTGCAGGTCCGCTACGGTCTGCAGGTATTCCTGGCGATCCTGACCGTGGCTCCCAGCCAGAACACCGATGCTGCCGAGACCGCTCTGATGGTGGAGCAGCTGGGCGATTTGATCCGCACGAATCTGCGCCAGTGCGATGTGGCCGCCCGCTACACTGATATGCAGTATGTTGTTATGCTGAGCGGCAGCACCGCGGAGAGCGGCACCGGCCCGCTGGAGCGCATCAAGGCCGCGTTCTACCGCATCCCTGCCCATGGCCGCTACCTGTTGAGCTATAGCCTCTATGTTCCCGAGGCCAAGGCCGACAGCGGGCGCGTCCGCCGCCGCAAAAAGACGGCGAAGAAGGAAAAATAAGTGAGCCGTTAAGCCGTACAGTGAAAGCTGTGCGGCTTTTTCATTACCCTGGCCCCCTCTGCGAGGGGGCTCCGCCCGCAGGCGGTGGGGGAGAGAACCTTGCGATAATCCGACATATTTTGGGCTATGGAAAGGTTCTCTCCCTCCGGCCCTGCGGGGCCACCTCCCTCGCAGAGGGAGGCAAGGGTCTGTTTTTTACACTTTCCACAATCTTTTGCCTAAAAATTTTTACAAAAAATCCGAAAAAACTGTTTAAATTTCCACAACAATGTGGTAAAGTAGTATCAAACAGGCGGGAGTGTTCAAAAATCACTGCGCCGCAATGAAATTCTACGCCGCAGGGCTGCCGGAAGCAGCCCCGGCGCGAAAAGAGGTTTGACGATCCATGGGCTACGCAAGCAAAGACATCCGCAACATTCTGGTGGCCGGCCACGCCGGCTGCGGCAAAACGACGCTGACCGAGGCACTGCTGTACATGAGCGGCGCTTCCGAGCGTATGGGCCGTGTCGAGGACGGTACCACCGCCAGCGACTTTGACCCCGAGGAGATCCGCCGCAAGGCATCGCTCAACTCGAGCGTTGTCCCCGTCGAGTACGAGGGCATCAAGTACAACCTGATCGACGCACCGGGTCTGTTTGATTTTGAGACCGGCGCTGCCGAGGGCATCATGGCCGCCGAAAGCGTGCTGATCTGTGTGTCCGGGCGTTCCGGCGTGACCGTCGGTGCCGAGAAGGCGTACCAGCTGGCGCTGAAAAACAACAAGGCGCGGATGATCTTTGTCACCAAGGCTGATTTGGAAAACGCCGACTACTTTAAGATCCTGGAGCAGATGAAGATCAAGTTCGGCCCCAGTGTCTGCCCCTGCGTCGTGCCCGTCCGTCTGGACGACGGCACCGTCGCCTACATCAACCTGTTCAGCCAAAAGGCCTTCAAATACGAAGGCGGTAAGCAGGTCCAGATCGACCTGCCCGACATCGGCCACCGCTTTGAGGGCCTGATCCAGGCCATGAGCGAGGCCATCGCCGAGACCGACGAGGCTTTGATGGAGAAGTTCTTCGAGGGTGAGGCTTTCACCACAGAGGAGATCGTCCAGGGCATGGCCTCCGGCGTGCGCAGCGGCCAGATTACGCCCGTGTTCTGCGGCTCCGCCGTCAACGCGCAGGCGCTGGATATGCTGCTCTACAACATGAACGTGCTGCTGCCCGGCGCGGACACCGCGTCCGCCGTGGGCGAGTCTGGCGGCGAGCCGGTGGAGATCACCGCCGACCCCGCCGCCCCGCTGTGCGCCTACGTCTTTAAGACTGTGGCCGACCCGTTTGTCGGCAAGCTGAGCTTTATTAAGGTGCTGTCCGGCAGGCTGACCGCGACGAGCAACGCCGTCAACGCCCGCACTGGCCAGCCGGAGCGCCTGGGCAAGACGCTGACCGTCTGCGGCAAAAAGCAGACCGACACGCCCGAAATCGCCGCCGGTGACATCGGCGCAGTTGCCAAGCTGGCCACCGCCAAGACCGGCGATACCCTGTGTGATCCCGCCCGCGTTGTGGCGCTGCCCGCACCTGTGTACCCCATCAGCAGCTACCGCATGGCCGTCAAGGTCGCAAAGAAGGGCGACGAGGGTAAGGTCGGCAGCGCGCTGGCCCGCCTGATCGAGGAGGACCCCGCCATCCGGTTCGTGGTCGACCCCGAGACGAAGCAGCAGATCATCAGCGGTCTGGGCACCCAGCATCTGGAGGTCGCGCTGGCCAAGCTGAAGAATAAGTTCGGCGTCGAGATCACGCTCGAGAATCCGCGCGTGCCATACCGTGAGTCCATCCGCAAGAGCTGCAAGGCGCAGGGCCGCCACAAGAAGCAGACCGGCGGCCACGGCCAGTTCGGCGATGTCTGGATCCAGTTCGAGCCCATCGAGGGCGAGGGCATCGAGTTTGCCGAGAACGTGTTCGGCGGCAGCGTGCCGAAGAACTTCTTCCCGGCAGTCGAGAAGGGCGTCCGTCAGGCCGCCGAGCACGGCGTGCTGGCCGGTTACCCGATGGTCGGCATGAAGGCCACGCTGCTGGACGGCAGCTACCACCCTGTTGATTCCAGCGAAATGGCGTTCATTATGGCCGCCAAACTCGCGTATAAGGCCGCCATCCCCGAGGCCGGCCCCGTCCTGCTTGAGCCCATCGGCGCATTGAAAGCCCACGTCCCCGCCGACAACACCGGCGATATTATGGGCGAGGTCACGAAGCGCCGCGGCCGCGTGCTGGGCATGAACCCCGATGACGACGGCCTGCAGGTCGTCGAGGCCGAGGTCCCCGTGGCCGAGATGCAGGACTTCACCACTTTCCTGCGCCAGCTGACCCAGGGCCGTGGCTACTTCACGTTCGAGTTCGTCCGGTATGAGACCCTGCCGCAGATGCTCGAGAACAAGGTCATCGAGCAGGCAAAGGCATTGGGCAACTTTGCGGATGAGGATTAAACGAGAGATGTTCTTTCTTTGCAAAGAAAGAACCAAAGAAATTCTAAACAAGTAAAATAAAAGCACCTGCTGACCGGTATGCGTGTGACCGGCCAGCAGGTGCTTTTTGGGTAAAATATGTAAAGCTTCTTTGCTTACTTTCTTCTCGAAGAAAGTAAGAGAAAAGGGAGTCTGCGGAAAGGTCCAAAGCCCCTCAGGCCTCGCAGGCTCGGCCAGCTTCCCGCAATGCGAGGAGCCTTTTACAGCCTCCCCTCACAGGGGAGGTGGCCGAGCGCAGCGATGGCCGGAGGGGCTTCTTGCCGTTACCCGTTAGCACCAGCCTCCCGGGAAAGCACCAGGCCGGGCATGCCCGGCCCCTACAGCGCAGCAAAATGAAAGGCAAGCCCCCCCATCACGTGATCTTCAACGCCCGCTGCACGCGGTACACAATGTACTTGAACAGCCCGGCGATCAGACTGAACTCCACCCAGACATAATTGGGCAGGTTCCGCCACTTGAATTTCGGTTTGTTTATCTTCGGCAGCGCCGCCCACGCCTCGCGGAAGCCCTTCGCGTAATCCCCGCCGAAGCCGCGCAGCCGGAACATAAGCACTTTGAGCAGATACCCCAGCAACATCGGGATAAAATTCAAAGCCAACATCAAAATCGGCTGGTTCTTGTAGGGCAGCAGAATGCTGTTGCGCCCGCTCTGGATGCTCTTAAACGGGTTGTAGCGCACCGCGCCGGTGGTCGCGCCGCAGATGTGGCGGCAGCGGGCCGTGGGGCAGTAGACGTTCCTGTAGCCGAAATTGTTCGCACGCCAGCTCAAATCGACGTCCTCGTAATACGCGAAAAACAGCTCGTCAAACACGCCAATCTCGTCCAGAATCGACTTGCGGTAGAGCGCCGCGCCGCCGCACGCGCTGAACACACGGCAGGGCTTTGTATAGCGGCTGGCCTTTAAGCCGTCGCCGCGCTTGCAGGCAAAGCCCAGGATCGTCACGTAGTCGCCCGCGTCGTCGGCCAGCTCCGGCTCATAGTAGCGCAGCATCAGGCTGCTGACCGCAAAAATTTTCGGGTCGGCGTCGGCGGTTTTGATCAGCTCCGCCAGCCAATCCGGCTCCGCAAAAGCGTCGTTGTTGAACAGCGCCATGTATTCGCCCTTGGCAATCGCAATGCCCTGGTTCACCGCATGGGAAAAGCCGGTGTTCCCGGCGTTTTCAATTAAAGTGTAGCGGTCCCGTCCGCAGTAGCTGCGGGCGATGTCCAGGCTCTCGTCGGTGGAGCCGTTGTCAATGACGATCAGCTCAAAATCCTGCTCGGTCTGCGCCCAGACGGACTCGATGGAATCCCGCAGCCAGCCCGCGCCGTTCAGGTTCGGGATGATGACAGATGCTTTCATGGCGCCTCCTCAACGGTAATAGTAGTAGGCCAGCTGGCTGTGCAGCGCGGCGGTAAACACCATCGCGGCCACAGCCACAAACAGGATGACCAGCCCCGCCACGACCAGCGCACGGATCAGGTACGCCCGGGCCAGCCGCCTGCGGGCAGGGTCCTGCGTGCCGCCAAAGCTCCACACCACCGCCAGCACGAACCCGGCGATGGGGATGGCGAACAGCAGCATGGCCGCTGTCGTCGCGCTCTGGCTCATGGCGTCGATGCGGTCCTCCTCCAGGTCCTGCTCGTACAGCGGCTCGCCGGTCTCAACGGTACCCTCCGGGGACTGACGCATGGACTCCAACAGAGCCTCGCCCATCGGGATATGCGGCAGCGGTGCGCCGCACTTGGGGCACCGCTCGTCGTACGGGGCAGTCAGCAGACCGCAGTTTTTGCAAAAATGTGCCATAAAAACCTCGCTTATTCGTCGAATGCCAGACCGCGGTCCAGCTGGGTGTTCAGGATGATCTGGGTGTTGGTGGAGCCCATCTTCTGCATCTTGGTCAGCAGGTGCTCCAGCGCGTCAATGTCGGTGCAGCTTACCTTAATTATAAAGTTGTAGCTGCCTGTCACGCGGAAGCACTGCAAGACCTGCGGCTCCTGCTCGATCATGGTCAGAAAGCTCGCGCGGGTCGCTGCGTCCACCAGTACCGAGATCAGCGCCTCGACCCGGGCGGGCGCGTCGGGGTGGCGCAGCACGACAGTGTACCCGCCGATGACGCCCTCCTGCTCCAGGCGGTGGATGCGGCTGGATACGGCGGGACTGGTCAGGCTGACCCGCTGGGCGATGTCCTTAACGGGCATACGCGCATTTTCCGCCAGCAGTTGTAGGATTTTGTGGTCCAAATCGTCCATGGATTGACTCCTTGTTGTTGTTTTGTGTAATGCGCACAAAAAAATAAAGTGAAGTATACAATCACTGTTATCTTTAACAAAATTGGAAAAGTATGCTTTTTTGTGCGCTTGCTAAATAAAATTAAGTAGGAATGACTTTATTATAATCTTTTGAAAACCAAAATGCAAGTCTGACATTTGACATTTTAAGAAAACTTGCTATAATAATATTTGTAATCAATCAAGACATTCACTGACCTTTATATACTTTCCCACCCCTCTATGCACAGAGCCCCGCAGGTATCCCCTGCGGGGTTTTGTGTTTGTGTTGGCAGGACACAACGCGGGAAAGTGTGCAAGAATTGGGGGGCTTTTTGCCTTCCCCCGCGGGGAAGGTGGCCCGCAGGGCCGGATGAGGGGCGTGTGCACGGCAGTAGCCTGTAAACGGGCAGCATCTGCAGGGTCGACCCTCATCAGTCAGTGGTCGGGGCCGCTGACAGCTTCCCCCTCCGGGGGGAAGCCATGCGCGCGAAAGGCTGCATTTTTACATTTTAAACCCCGCCCCGTTTGACGCCGCCCGTGCTGCCGTGGTATAATATAATTTCCGACACATAACGTGCATTTTTAACGGAGGAATCAATATGCTCATCCCTGTGCTGCTTTTTATTGTCGGTCTGTTGTTCCTGATCAAGGGCGGCGACTGGTTTGTTGACGGCGCGTCCGCACTGGCCCGCCGCTTCCATCTGCCGGAGCTGCTCATCGGCGCGACGGTGGTCTCCATCGGCACGACGCTGCCGGAGGTCATGGTCTCCACGATGTCCGCGCTGTCCGGCCATGGCGAGATCGCCTACGGCAACGCCATCGGCTCGGTCATCTGCAACGCGGCACTGATCGCGGCCATCACGATTGCGGTGCGCCCCGGCAGGGTAGACCCTAAAACGCTGAAAACCCCCGTCGCCTTCTTCTTCGCGGCGGCGGCCATCTACTGCATTGCGGCCTATGTTTTCGGCAGATTCACCCGCGTCATGGGCATCATCATGCTGGCAATGTTTGTGGCGTACATGGCCGCCAACGTGCTGCAGATGAAAAATACCCCCGCCGGTGAGCAAGAGGCATCCGAGGAGGAGGAAATGCCCCTCGCCAAGACGCTGATCCTGCTTGTGCTGGGCGCGGTGCTGATCGCCGTCGGCGCAAACCTGCTCGTGGACAACGGCACCCTGATCGCGCAGGCCCTCGGCGTGCCCGAGAGCGTCATCGCCCTGACGTTTGTCGCACTCGGTACCTCGCTGCCCGAGCTGGTCACGGCCATCACCTCGCTGGCCAAGGGCCACAGCGACCTGTCGCTGGGCAACATCGTCGGTGCGAATGTCTTTAACCTTGTGCTGGTCAGCGGCATGTCGATCACGCTGGCACCCTTCACCATCCCGCAGAGCGCCACGCTGTTCGGCATCAATTCCAGCCTTGTGCTGGATCTGCCGGTCATGCTGGTCGTCATGCTGATCCTGACGGTCCCCGCCCTCGTTAAGGGCAAGCTGCACCGCGCCCAGGGCATCCTGCTCCTGGCAATCTACGCCGCCTTCTGCGCGGTGCAGTTTGCGCTGTAAAGAAAAAGGCTTCATTGCCCCTGTGGACGTCCCCGCCGACGTGCGCCGCGCCTTTGCACAGCTCCAAACCGTCTACGGCAAGGAGACCCGCGCCGTCAACCCGGCGTTCGCCACCCAAAAGACAGAATAGAATTTCCATGCCCGGCATACACTTCCGCGAGGTGGTGTGTATGCTGGGCATTTTTGGTTTGTTTTTGCAGGCGGCGGCAGGGCATATTCTGTATCTGGCGCTGCATCTCGAAAGCGGGTCCTTCCCGCGTCCGCTCCCGCCGGACAGGGAGCGCGCGGCCTTTGCCGATCTGCAAAAGGGCGGGGCAGCCGCCGCACAGGCGCGGGATACGCTGATCCGCCACAATCTGCGGCTCGTCGCGCATATCTGCAAAAAATACTATGCCGGGAACAGCGCACAGGACGACATGATCTCTATCGGCACGATTGGGCTTATCAAGGCAGTGGATACCTTCGACCCCGACAAGGGCAAGCGCTTTGCCAGCTATGCGAGCAGATGTATTGAGAATGAGCTCCGCATGGATCTGCGGCGGGGGCGGCGGACGGGAGTGACGCTGTCGCTGCAGGAGCCGCTCGAGGCGGATGGGCAGCTGACGCTGGCGGACACCCTGCCCGATGAAGCCGACATGGAGGCCGGCTGCGAGAGCCGCGCCGACGCCGCCCGGCTGCGCGCGCTGGTGG
>OLQB01000513.1_pt1 | contig 30136 bp, 26 predicted proteins | sample 1672681 | NCBI WGS metagenome assembly OLQB01 (sample SAMEA3136713, study PRJEB25190) | human gut metagenome | reverse complement strand
CTTTGCTCTGGTGCGCGACGGGGCCGCTCCTGAGTGCTCTGTTCCGCTGCGCGGCGGCGCTGTTCCGGGGCGTTCTGCTCTGGTGCGCGGCGCGGGCGTTCCTGAGTTCCCTGCTCTGGTGCGCGACGCGGGCGCTCCTGAGCGCTTTGTTCCGCTGCGCGGCGGGGGCGCTGCTCCGGGGCGCTTTGTCCGGGGCGCTGGGAAGCGCGATTCTGCCCACCTGTCTGCGGGCGGCGCTTTCCGCCGTTTTCCCGGCTATCCTGTGTTGTATCCATAGTGTTCCTCCTGGGGTAAGGCGGGTTATTTTTCGCTTTGGGTCAGCTGCTCCACAATATCACATATCCGTTCCGCGGAATCCAACCGAACCATCGTGTGCAGCTTCCGGGACATTTCCCTGCGGCGGTCTTCGTCCGCCAGCAGCGAACGGATCAGCTCATACAGCTTCCCGGGCGTGCAGTCCTTTTCCAGCACCACCACCGCGCCGCCCGCCGCTTCCAGCACACGGGCGTTCTTTTCCTGATGGTTGTTCGTCACATTGGGCGACGGGATGAGGATGCAGGGCGTGCCGGAAGCGCCGATCTCATTGCAGGTGGCGCTGCCCGCCCGGCCGATGACGATATCCGCCGCCGCCATGACAGTGGGCATGTCGTAAATATACTCCCGGATATCCAGCGCCGGGCAGCTTTTCCAGTCCACGCCGTTGTCCATGACCCGCTTGGGCATCCACTCCTTGCCGAAGCTGCCGGTGGCGTGGATGTGGTGGAAGGGGAAGCCGTCGGCCTGCTCCAGAGGCATCATGTCCGCGATGGTCTCGTTCATGACCTTCGCGCCCTGACTGCCGAAGGCGGAGACGACCACGAAGCCGCTCAAACCCAGCTCCTTTCTTGCTCCCTCTTTGGTGTCGAAAATGAACTCTCTGCGCACAGGCATCCCCACGACCTCCACCTTTTCCGGGTGCTTGTAGTGGCGGACGCTTTCCTCAAAGGCCACCAGCACCCGGCTGGCCTTGTTCGCCGCCAGACGGGTGGTGACGCCGGGGACGGCGTTGCTCTCGTGGACGCAGGTGGGAATGCCCATGGACTGGGCGGCGTACAGCGCCGGGAAGCTGGCATAGCCGCCGGTGCCGATGACCACGTCGGGCTTGAATTCCCGGAAAATCTTCTTGCACGCCTTCACGCCCTCCCGCACGCATTTCACTGCGTGGAGGTTCTTTTTCACTGCGGCAAGGTTCTTTCCCCGGCTGAGGCCGGAACCTTCCAGACATTTCAGGTCATACCCCGCCTGCGGCACCAGCTTTTCCTCCATGTGCCCCTTTGCGCCGATAAAGAGGATATTGCAGTCCGGGTGGCGTTCCCGCATCATATTGGCAACCGCGATGGCCGGGTTGATGTGTCCCGCCGTGCCGCCGCAGGTAAAAATCAAGTTCATAGGTCATGCCTCCTGTATTTTTCTCCGGTTTCGCCCTCTGGAAATCCCCAGAACGATGCCCATTTCCCCCAGATTCACCGCCAGCGCCGTACCGCCATAGGAAAAGAACGGCAGCGCAATGCCGGTGGAGGGAAGCAGGTTTGTGACCACGCACAGGTTCAGAATGGTCTGCACCGCGATCAGCGTCACCAGCCCCGCCGCAAGAACGGTGGAAAACCGGTCACGGGCGTTCAGCGCGATCCAGTAGCCCCGCAGGATGGTGACGGCAAACAGCGCAACGATTGCCATTGCCCCCACCAGTCCCAGCTCCTCGCAGATCACCGCAAAGATATAGTCATTATATTGAAAAGGCAGGTCCAGATATTTCTGCCGGGACTTGCCGTAGCCCAGCCCGAACAGGCCGCCGGAGCCGATGGCGTACAGCGACTGCAAGATCTGGTATCCGGTGTCTCCCGGGTCAAGCTCCGGGTGGAGCCACGCGGTGACCCGGTCGCCGGCGTAGCCCATAAAGCTGATGTAGACGACCACGAACACGGCGGCAGCCCCCGCCCCGGCCAGAAGCCATCTGGTTCGGGTGCCCGCCACGAACATCATCACCACCGCCACCATGCCCATGAGCATAATGGCCGACAGGTGCTTTTCCAGCGCCAGCGGGACCAGAATCCCCATCAGCGCCAGACCGAAGCCCAGAACGCCATGTCGGAAGGTTTTCGCGTCCTGCCCGTACAGCCGGGTCAGCCGGGCGAACAACAGGATCATGGTGAATTTCGCGATCTCGGAGGGCTGAAACTGAATGCCCGCCAGATTGATCCAGCGCCGCGCGCCGTTGACCTCCTCGCCGATGACAAGGACGCTCAGCAGCAGCGCGATACTCACGCCGTACAGCGGCCATGCGAACCGGTACCAGACGCCCGTGGGTATCCGGCTGAAAAAGAACATGGCGGCAAGACCGATCGCGGCGCAAACCGCCTGTTTCTGGAGATATTTTGTGGAAATTTCGTAGCTGGTGTCGTATTCGCTCTGGGCGTAGCTTGCCGAATACAGCATAGCCAGTCCCACCGTCAGCAGCAGAAGCACCAGCAGCAAAAAGGGGTAATCGACGCTTTCCCCCGTCCGGGAAAGTCCCGGGCGGCGTTTCTCTTTGGCATGGAGGTCACGCTCCGACGCCATAAGATACTTCCTTTCAGGAGTGGATAATTAACCGACGAGACCGGCGATGCCGAACCACGCCAGCACGCACATGGCTGCCGTCACACCGGCAAACACCAGCACGATTTTTTCTTCCTTCCAGCCGCACATTTCAAAATGGTGGTGGATGGGCGCCATCTTGAACAGGCGCTTGCCGTGGGTCGCCTTGAAATAGGAGACCTGCAAAATATCGGACATGGCTTCACAGACATACACGAAGCCGATCAGAATCAGAATCAGGGGCATCTCCAGCGCGAAGGCCATGGCGCACACCACGCCGCCTAAGAACAGCGAGCCGGTGTCTCCCATGAAGACCTTGGCCGGATGCCAGTTATAAAAGAGGTATGCGACCAGTCCGCCCGACAGAGCCGCGGGCAGCAGTGCCAGATCGTATTTGCCCATGGCGGCGGCCGCAGCGGTAAAGAATATCATCACAGGCAGGGTGATGCTGGCGCACAGGCCGTCCACACCGTCGGTGAGGTTCACCGCGTTGTCCGTCCCCACCATGACGAACATGGCAAAGAAAATATAGACGATGGGGTGCAGCTGGAAGCTCACATTCATGAAGGGAATGTACAGATGGGTATCCATAAAGCCGGAACGGTACATGGCGTACAGGAACAGCGCCGATACCGCCATTTGCAGCATGGCCTTCTGGAGCGTCGTCAGGCCCAGATTCCGGTGGAATTTGACCTTGGTAAAATCGTCCAGAAACCCGATGAGGCCGAAGCACAGGGCAAGCGCCAGCACATAAAACGGGGAATCATCGCTCATGGCGGGGAAATTGCCCACCAGGCAGAGAATTGTCCCGAAAATGAACATCAGTCCGCCCATCATGGGGGTGCCGGCCTTGCTGTTGTGCCATGTGGGGCCGATCTCCCGAATGGACTGTCCGGCTTTCAGCGCCCGCAGCACCGGCAGCAGCAGATACCCAATGCCGCCGGTCAGGATGCAGCCCGCCGCCGCCGTAATCAAGATTCTTGTCATGACTTCTTCCTCCGTTACTTCTCTTCGCCTAAGAACGCATCGATAACCTGTTCCAGATGGATACCGTGGCTGGCCTTGAACAGCAGCACGTCGCCGGGCTTTGCCGTGCGTTTCAGCGCCGCGACCAGCTCCTCCCGGTTCGTAAAGGCTCTTCCCCGGGTCTCCGGCATACCGCCGGTGATGGTTCCGCTGATAATGCGCCCGGAATTGGGGCCGTAGGCAAAGACAAAATCCGCTTTCTCCGCGGCGATCCTGCCCACCCGGTAGTGCTCCGCCTGCGTGCAGTCCCCCAGCTCCAGCATGTCACCCAGCACCGCGATCCGCCGCCCCTGCTTCTTTCCAAGGACGGCCAGCGCCGCCGCCATGGCGTCCCCGCCGCCGGTGGCGTTCACCACCTGCACCTTCGGACAGGGCAGGCGCACGTGCCGCCCCGCCTGGTCCTCGGCGTACAGGCCATCGCTCCCCAGGGAGATATACACCTGCTGAACGCCCTTGTCCAGCAGGACCTTTGCGGCCTTTTGAACGTCTGTCTCATCGCGGATGGTCACGCCGCTGAGCAGCTCCGCCTCCATGCGGTTGGGCTTCAGCGCCGTCAGCTTATCCAGCACCGGCAGCAGCTTCGGCGCCTTGATGGTGCTGACCGGATCGGCCAGGACAGGCGCGGTGCAGTGGCTGCACAGCCACTGGATAGACGCCTCCGGCAGGTTCGTCTCCACCACCACCAGATCGGCATGGTTGATATAATCCAGCCGCTGCCGCAGGAACTCCGGCGTGATGTGCTCATAGATGGCCATGTCGTTCACGGCCAGGGCCATGTCGCCGTCGCAGCCGTCGATAAACAGATAGGTGCCCGTCCGGCCACCGGGAATGGTGGCGCTGTGGCTCAGGTCAAGGCCGATATCCGCCGCGTTCTCCCGCACAGACTGGGCAAAGCTATCCTGCCCCAGTACCGTGATCATGGACACCTGCTCACCCAGCAGGCAGAGATTGTGGGCGATGTTCCGTCCCACGCCGCCCAGAGAGGTGGTCACCCGGCCGGGGTTGGAGTCCCGGGCCACCAGCGGCGCGTCAGACACCGCGCCGATATCCATATTCACGCCGCCCACCACGGCGATGTAGGGCGCCTCACGCAGCAGATAGCCGCGGCCGGCAATGTAACCCTTCCGCATCAGGTTGGAAATGTGGACCGCGGCGCTGGACCGCGTAATACCGGCCTTGTCGGCCAGCTCCTGCTGGGAAATACACGGGTTTTCCCGTATCCACTCCAGCAGCTGCCGTTCTCTTCGGGTCACACAGCCACCTCCTAAGCAAGTGCATTTTTGTAATCACAAGCTTATTATATCAACAGCTGTACGTTTGTCAAGAGGCAAATTTCCGCAAAAAAAGCGGCGCTTTCCGATGTGGGAAACGCCGTCTTCTTTCAGCTGCAAACCGTTGGTATCACAGCGTTTTTGGCGGTATGCCGCGGGTGCCGTTTGTGGGGTCCACAAACAGGGGAAGGGACGGGGGAAAGGACGTGAAAAAAAGGAAGGCGAGGGCGGCGAGCAGGTGGAGCAGAATGCCCAATATCTGGAAAGGAACGGACGAGAGGCGGGCGCTCTTTTGCAGGGAGGCACTGACAAAATATGCCAGCAGCACGGCGGCCTGAAAGATCAGGATGTTGACCACATCTATGCTTTTTCCCAGGATCCCGGTGTAGGTATAGAACAGGGCCGGGATGGCGGCGAGGCCGGCGAGCAGGCCGATGGCCCTGGGCAAAACGCTTGCGGCACAACGGTTTGCGGCGATCGTGACGACGGTCCACACCAGCCAGGGAACGGCCAAAAGCTTCATGTGCTCCCAGGTGGATTCGTTGACGGCGGAGAGATACGCGGCCCAGCCGGCCTGACCGGTCCAGTCGTAGACAAAGTGCAGCAGGTTGCCGAAAAGCAGGGTAAACAGCATTCCCGCCGTCTCAAGGGTACGGCGTTCCCGTTCTTTTTTCATTGAACATTCCCCTTTCTTTCCCTTTCTCTTTCACATATCTATCGTGTACGTTTTATACACCTCTACGCGGCATTATATACACCTTTGGTATATGTTTATACGCGGTATATGAATGTTCGGGCGGCGGAGCGCACAATTGCGCAGACAGGGGTGGAATTCTGCGGGAAGTGTGCTATACTGTTCCATACCATCGATTGACAAGGGCAGACACGGTTTTGACGGGCAGAAATGCGCCCATACTGCGTCAAACCCCTTGGCAATACGGCAAGTATTACCTGCGGGCCTTTTCTTGTCTGGACACATTTCTGCTCCGACAAAACTGCTGTGCACCTGCCAGCGATGTATTTTCGAGTGATTTTTGGCTTTTGAGATGCAGGCGGGCTGAGTCGGCATATTCTCGCCGATGCTGCCGAGCGACGTTCCTTTGGAGCGAGGCTGGCGCCCGCCAAGACGAAAAGGACAAAAAGCGCCGGAAAGACACGCTGTCAGGCGTGTTTGCTCTTGTCAATCGATGGTAAGAAAGGGTGAGCACCATGACCGTTACGGAAAAGCTGGCCGCGCTGCGGCAGAATATGGAGGCGCGCGGACTGGCGGGCTGCATCGTCGTCACCGACGACTTTCACGGCTCGGAGTATGTAGGGGCGCATTTCAAGGCCCGGGAGTTCCTGTCCGGGTTCACCGGCTCGGCGGGAACGCTGACGGTGCTGCGGGAGGGCGCATACCTGTGGACGGACGGGCGATACTTTTTGCAGGCGGAACGGCAGCTGGAGGGCAGCGGCATACAGCTGATGCGCGCCGGCCAGCCGGGCGTGCCGACGCTGTCCCAATTTCTGGCGGAGCAGCTGCCGGAGAGCGGAGCCCTGGGCTTTGACGGCCGGACCGTCAGCACACGGCTGCACCGGACGCTGGAAAAGGCGCTGGCGGACAAGCACATCCGGCTGGACGGCGGCTTCGACCCGGCGGCGGGCGTTTGGACGGACCGGCCCGACCTGTCCACCGCGCCGGTATGGGCCTTCGACAGCGGGGTGATGCGGCGGGAGAAGCTGACGGCCCTGCGGCAGGACATGGCGGCGCAGAAGGCGAAATGGCTGCTGCTGACCGATCTGACGGACGTGGCCTGGGCACTGGAGCTGCGGGGCGGCGACGTGGCATGCACGCCGGTATTCCTGGGCTTTTTGCTGGTGGGCACGGACAGCGCCGCGCTATATGCCCAGGCAGAGAGCTTCACGCCGGAGATACGCGCCGCGCTGGCGGCAGACAGCGCAGCGCTGCGGCCCTACGGGGATATCTACGACGCGCTGCGGACGCTGCCGGAGGGCGCGCGGGTGCTGGCGGACAGCGCCACGGCCAACAGCCGCATCGCGGAATGTCTGGCCCACACGGCGTGGACGGACACGCCCAGCCCCGCCGCCCGCCGCAAGGCGGTGAAGGCCGGGAGCGAACAGACGGGTTTCCGGCAGGCGCACTTGCAGGACGGCGCGGCGCTGTGCCGCTTCCTATATGAGATGAAATCACGGCCGGAGACGTACACCGAGCTGTCCGCCGCGGCGCTGCTGCACCGGTACCGGACGGAACAGGCGGATTTTCTGGAGGACAGCTTCGAGACCATCGCCGCCTATGGCCCCCACGCTGCCGTGGTCCACTACGCCCCCACACCGGAGACGGACATGCCGCTGAAGGCGCAGGGACTGCTGCTGGTGGACAGCGGCGGACACTACGCCCGGGGCACGACGGACGTGACCCGCACCATAGCGCTGGGCCCCATCACGGACGAGGAACGCCGGAGGTCCACACAGGTGCTGCAGGGCCACATACAGCTGGCCATGGCACAATTCCCCCAGGGGGTCATGGGGGAAAATCTGGACGCACTGGCCCGGGGCCCGCTGTGGCGGGAGGGCCTGGACTACGACCACGGCACCGGGCACGGCGTGGGGTGCGTGCTCAGCGTACACGAGGCGCCGCCCTCCTTCCGCTGGCGCATTGCGGAGGGGCTGGCACACCCGGCACTGGAGACGGGCATGGTCATCTCCGATGAGCCGGGATACTACGCCGCCGGACGCTTCGGCATACGGCACGAGAACCTGCTGCTGGTACAGCCGGCGGAGGCGGCGGGCTTTCTGCGCTTTGAGACGCTGACACTGGCGCCCTTCGACCGGGACGCCCTGGACCCGGCGCTGCTGACGGCATCGGAACGGGACTGGCTGAACGGCTATCACAGGCGGGTGTATGCACAGATCGCCCCGCTGGTGCCGACGGAGGTCCGGCAATGGCTGCGGGAGGTCACCGCGGCGCTGTGACAATGGCAAAAAGGAAGCACCCTGACGGGTGCTTCCTTTTTTTCAGTTTTCGTCGGTCTTTTCTTTTTTCAGCTGCTCCAGCTCGGCACGGAGCATACGGTTCTCCGCCTGGAGCTGGTCCAGCTTGCGGTGCAGCGGCGCCAGCTGGCGCTTCAGCTCCGCCGCCACCGCGCCGCGGTAGATACCGTAGCGGCCGGCCACGGAGACCACGGTCAGCACCGCCGCCGTACCGCCGGCGATGAGGCCCACCTTTTTTACATCCAGCTTACGCAGGGTATTTACCGCCGCCGGCAGCTTTTTGCCCGGCAGGGGCGCCACCTCGATCTCGATATGGGGCAATTTTTTCAGTTCCATGCTTCTATCACACCCTCCTGTATCCGGGCGGTCCGGGCCGCCGCGTATTTCTGCTTCTATTATACCCGACGGGCCGCCGCTTGGCAAGTACGGACCGCCGGGGACCGCGGCGCATACACTGGACTGCGGGCACGACCCGCGAAATTAAACACAGGAGGTCCTATCATGGCAACTTTCACCAACCAGGCAACGCTGACCTATAACGGCCAGACCACCACCTCCAACGTGACGGTGGGTGAGCTGACGGAGACGCTGACCGCCGCCAAGACCGCTGTGGTGCCCACCTACGGCACCGACGGCCGCGTGACGTATATCCTCTCCCTGGTCAACAGCGGCACCGCACCGCTGACGGGGCTGACCATTACCGACGATCTGGGCGGCTACGCCTTCAACGCCGGGACGGTGTATCCCCTGTCCTACACCGCCGGGTCTGTGCGGTACTATCAGAACGGCGTTCTGCAGGCGGCACCCGCCGTCACCGCCGGGCCGCCGCTGACGTTCACCGGCATCACCGTGCCGGCGGGCGGCAATGCCGTTATCGCCTATGAGGCCGTGCCCACGGCCTTCGCGCCGCCGACGGCGGAGGGCACCGTCACCAACAGCGCGTCCGTCACCGGCGCGGGGCTGGCAAACCCCGTTACCGCCACGGAGACGGTGGCACCGGAGGCGGCGCCGGCACTGACCATCAACAAGTCCCTCTCCCCCACCACGGTGACGGAGAACAGCCGCCTGACGTACACCTTCACCATCCAGAACACCGGCAACACGGCGGCGGACGCCGCGGCGGCCATCGTTATCACCGACACCTTCGACCCGCGGCTGACGGACCTGACGGTGACGCTGAACGGCACGGCGCTGACCGCCCCCACCCAGTACACCTATGACGCGGCTACCGGCGTATTCGCCACGGCGGCCGGCGTGGTCACGGTGCCCGCGGCCACCTTCACGCAGGACGCCGCCACCGGCGCGTACAGCACCACCCCCGGCACGGCGGTGCTGACCGTCACCGGCACGGTGTAAGCAAGAAAATATCCCCCGGCCTTCGGCCGGGGGATATGTATTATTCAAGTGCGTCGTGGCTCTCGAACACATCGTGGATGCTGCCGTAACGGTCGGCGGGCTTGTCCGGCTCCGCCGGAGATGCGCCCTTGGCCATTTGCAGCTCCTGCCACTTCTCGCGGGTGATGAGCAGCTGGCGGGGCTTACTTCCCTCGAAGGGGCCCACATAGCCGCGCTCCTCCATCTGGTCCACCAGGCGGGCGGCGCGGGAGTAGCCCAGCTTCAGACGGCGCTGGAGCATGGACACGGAGGCCTGACCCGTCTCCAGCACCACCTCTACGGCGGCGGAGAGCAGCTCGTCGGCATCGTCGCCGTCGTCGGACACGTCGCCGGAGGGGACCTTGCCGCCCTTGTCGGCCTTGGCGTCCACCGCCTGCTGGATCTTCTCGATCACGTCCTGATCGTAGTGGGCCTCGCCGGCCTCGTCCTTGACGAACTTCACCACACGGTCGATCTCCTCCGGGGTGATGAAGCAGCCCTGGACACGGGTGGGCTTGGTGTCGCCCAGAGGGAAGTAGAGCATATCGCCCTTGCCCACCAGCTTCTCCGCGCCGGTGGTGTCCAGAATGATGCGGGACTCCATGGAGCTGGCCACGGCGAAGGCGATGCGGCTGGGGATATTGGCCTTCATCAGACCGGTGATCACGTCCGCCGAGGGACGCTGGGTGGCGATGACCAGGTGCATACCGGCGGCACGGCCCATCTGGGCCACACGGCAGATGGACTCCTCCACCTCCTTGGCCGCCACCAGCATCAGGTCGGCCAGCTCGTCGATGACCACCACCACGGTGGGCAGCTTTTTCACGTCCTCGTCCGTCTCGGACAGGGCGTTATAGCCCGCCAGGTCCTTGACGCCCTTTTCAGAGAACATCTTGTAGCGCTTCATCATCTCGAACACCGCCCATTGCAGGGCGCCGGCGGCCTTTTTTGGGTCGGTGACCACGGGGATGAGCAGGTGCGGGATACCGTTGTAGGGCGCCAGCTCCACCATCTTGGGGTCCACCATGATAAAACGGACCTCGTCCGGCGTGGACTTGTAGAGCAGGCTGACGATGAGGGAGTTGGTGCAGACGGATTTACCGGAGCCGGTGGTGCCGGCGATGAGTACATGGGGCAGACGGGCGATGTTGCCCACGATGTTGCTGCCGCCGATATCCCTGCCCACGGCAAAGGCCACCGGGGAGGGATGGTCGATGAACTCGCGGGATTCAATGACGTCGCGGATCCGCACGGCGGTGACGGTGCGGTTGGGGACCTCGATGCCCACGGCGGATATCTTGTTGGGCACCGGGGCGATGCGGACGCCGCTGGCACCCAGCGCCAGGGCGATATCGTCCTGGAGGTTCGTGATCTTACTAAGCTTGACGCCCTGGTCCAGGGTGAACTCGTAGCGGGTGACGGAGGGGCCATGGATGACCTCGCCGGCGCGGGCGTCCACGCCGAAGGAGCGCAGGGTGTCCGCCAGGCGCTTGGAGTTGTTCCGCAGCTCGGCGCCCACCTCGGTGTAGTTGCCGCCGCGGTTCTGCTCCAGCAGGGTGATGGGCGGGTAGCGGTAGGTCTCCTCCCCCTGGGCCAGCTCCTGCTCGATGGCGTCGCTGACCTCCTGGGCGGCGCTCTCCACCTCCTGCTGCAGCTGGGCTTTTTTCTGCTTGTCGCTGAGGGGCTTTTTCGGGGCGGGGGCCTCCGCCGGAGCGGCGGGCGGTGCGGGCTCGTCGCTGAGGGGCTGGGGCGCAGGGGCGGGGCCGCCCCGCAGCACCTGATCCGGCGTGCGGATATCGTCGCTGCGGCGGGGGAAGAAGGAGCTGGCGGGCGGGAGGACCGTGTCGTCGCGCTCGCCGTCCAGCGGGATGTCGATATTGGGGCGCCTGCGGCCCTTGGCAGGCTTTTTTGCCGGGGCGGGAGCGGCGGTGGGGGTGAAACCCTCCGGGAGGGCTTCGTCATCCGCGTCCTCGTCGTCACGGCGCAGGCTCTCGCCATAGCTGCGGACGCGCTGTGCGGCCTCCTGGGGCGTCAGGTGCAGGGCGCCCAGCAGGGCGGCCAGCAGCACCACCACGAACACGATGATGGACACCACCTTGCTGACCAGGGCCTCGCAGCCCACGGCCAGACCGCCGGAGAGCACGCCGCCGCACTTGAGGGCCTGTCCGTCGGCCCAGAGGGTCTTGACGCTGTCCAGGCCGAGGGTGTAGGCCGTGCGGCACAGGGTCAGGTGGCACAGCACGCCCACCAGCAGGGGCAGCAGCGCCACGCAGGTGGTACGCAGGACGACGGGCCGTCCCCGATGGCCCAGCTGGATGACGGCAATAGCCGCCAGCACCGGGGCCGTCAGGTAATAGCCGTAGCCCAGCGTACCCTTGAGCACCCTGGCGATCCACACCAGGAGGAGGGCGTCCACGTTGAAATAGCTCACCAGCACGCACAGCGCCAGCAGGGCGCAGACGATGCCGCCGGCCATACGCGCCGCGGCGTTATACGCCGGCGGAGGCGGCGGGGCAGGCGTTTTTTTGCGGCTGTTTCCTTTCTTTTGTGTCGATGCCATAGTCTATCTACCTCACTTGATGCCCTGCAGAACAAGGGTCAGCACGCCCGCCGCCCAGCAGTAGTAGGCGAAGGCACCGAAACGGCCCTTGTCCGCGATATACTTCAGAAGCCGGATGCACAGATAGCCCGTCACGGCGGCCACGGCCACGCCTACCAGGTACATGGGCACCTCCGCGCCGACGATGCCGGCCTGCACCGCGTCCTTGATGGAGAGGATATTGGCCCCCAGCACGGCGGGGATGCTCAGCAGGAAGGAAAAGCGCACGGCGAAGCGACGCTCATAGCCCACGAAGCACCCGGCGGTGATGGTCATGCCGGAACGGGAGACGCCGGGCAGCGTGGCCACCGCCTGCCCCACGCCCACCAGCAGAGCGTCCAGCCAGGTGGCACTGCGCTCGGTCTTGCGGCCCCGGCGCACCCGATCGCACAGGAACAGCAGGAAGCCGGTGAAGATCAGCGCCGCGCCCACGAAATACATATTGTCGCCCAGGCCCTGCACCGTCTTGCGGATGGGCAGCACCGCAAACAGCGGCAGCGTACCGACGATGATCAGCAGGATGAGCCGGCGGGCGGGCGGCACCGGTGTGGGGGTGCTGCGGTGCGCCAGGTCGCCGATGCCCCGGAAGAACTCCACCACCATGTCGCGGATGTCGCTCCAATAGGCGGCGAACACAGCAATGAGCGTGCCCAGGTGGAGCAGCACGTCGAAGAACTCCGGGATGCTCCCCGCGCCCTCCATATTCAGCAGATTGCGGGCAATGGCCAGATGGCCGGAGCTGGAGATGGGCAGGAATTCCGCTATGCCCTGCACCAGTCCCAACAGGATCGCTTTCAGATAGGTCATGACACACCTCACGTCATTATACACTCCCGCAAAACGGGAATACTGTTCCAATATAGGAAGAGTATACCACATGGGGCAAAAAAATGCCACCACTTATTTCTTACCTGTCTGTCACCCGGCTGTCATTTTACCGTCACCCTGCACAAAGGATGCCGGTTATTTTTGCCATTCTGCCTGTTGTTGTTCCCCGTGCTTTTGTGGTATGATAAACTATGTATAATCAGAGGCAGGCGAAGGGAGTTTCCTCCGCGGAATATATACTTCAAAGGGGGACGGCTTCCGGAAATGGGGTCTTCCCCTGTCTGTTTCCCAGATCAGGAAAGGCGGTGAGTAAACTGTACCGTGAAAAAATAGACCAGCTGCAGGCGGCGGAGCAGCGGCTTCTGGAGCAGAAGGCCGAGGCCCAGCGCGCTGCCCGGGCGCTGGCCGAGCAGGCCCGCCGGGACGGCGACGGTTTGGTGCGTGAGGCACAGAACGCCGTGAAGGTGCTGGAGAACGAAGCCATGCAGCGGGCCGGTGAAGCCGGACAGGCGGCGGACGCCGCCCTGCGAAGCGACGCCGAGCGCACCTGCACAGCCATACGACAGCAGGCGGAGCAGCGCATGGACACGGCTGTCCGCGCCATCGTGGAAAAGGTGGTGAAGCGGTAAATGCCCATTGCAAAAATGAAGCGCCTGCAGGTGCTGGCGCTGGAGCGGGACCACGACGCGCTGCTGCGGCAGCTGGAGCGTATGGGCTGCGTGGAGATCAGTGAGCCGGACGCGCCGGATGCGCCGGAGAGCCTGCGGCGCTGCGACAGCGAGACGGCGGACTGTCTGGCCCGCCAGCGGCAGGTACAGACGGCGATCGATGCCCTGCGGCGGGCTGCGCCGCCCAAGAAAGCGCCGCTGCTGGCGCCCCGCCCCGCCATCGGCGAGGCGGAATACCTGAGCGAGACGGGGCTGGCCGACGGGCTGGCGCTGGCCCGCCAGGTCAACGAGGCGACGGGACAATTACAGCAGCTGACGGCGCTGGCCGCCCAGCTGGAGACCGACCGGATCACCCTGGGGCCCTGGCTGAGTCTGGACCTGCCCCTGGAGCTGACGGAGACACGCTGCTGCGACGTGACCCTGGGCGTACTGCCGCCCTTCGTCCCCTGGGACGAACTGTGCGGGCAGGTACAAAACGAATATCCGGAGAGCGAGCTGCATCTGCTCTCCGCCGACCGGCAGCAGCAGTGCGTGCTGCTCATCACCCACAAGGCAGCGACGGCACCGGTGCTGGAGCTGCTGCGGGGCCGGGGCTTCGCAGCCTCACCCCTGAAGGGCCGCACCGGCACGCCGGAGGAAAACCGGCGGCGGGACACAGACCGGCTGGCAGAGGTCAAGAGGCAGCAGGAGGCCCTGCGAAAGCAGCTGGATAAGCTGGCGGAACGGCTGCCGGAGCTGTATCTGTGCGCCGACCGGCTGGCCTCCCGCCTGCAGCGGGAGGAAAACCGCCGCAGACTGCTGACCGACGGGTGCATCGTGGCATTCGACGGCTGGGTGCCGGAGAAAAAGACGGCAAGGCTGACGGCGTATCTGGACACGGCGGACTGCGACTACACCCTGTCCGATCCCACGACGGAGCAGATACCGGAGGTGCCGGTGCTGCTGGAGGACAACGCGGTGGCGCGGTCCATGAACTGCATCACCGAGCAGTACTCCCTGCCGGCCTACGACGGCGTGGACCCCAACCCGGTGATGGCACCGTTCTTCATCCTGTTTTTCGGCATGATGATGGCGGACATCGGCTACGGGCTGCTGATGCTCCTCGGCTCATGGCTGTTCCTGAAGAAAAAACGGCCGGACGACCGCAGCTTTATGGAGATGATCTTCTGGTGCGGCGTGACCACCGTGGTCTTCGGCGCCATGACCGGCAGCTTCTTCGGCGACTTCCTGCCGCAGCTCTTCAAGTTCTTTGACCCGGAGAGCACCTTTGCCCTGCCGGCGCTGTTCTCACCCCTGGACGACACCATGGCCATTATGGTGGGCTCGCTGATCCTGGGCGCCTTGCAGGTGTTCACCGGCATGACCGTCAGCGTGGTGGAAAAATGCAAAAAGGGCTGCTTTATGGATGCCCTGTTTGACGAGATCACCTGGTGGATCATTCTGGCGGGCACGGGTCTTGCGGTGCTTGGCATCGGCAGTGTATCCGGCGTGCCGGTGGTGCTGATCGCGGGCGTTCTTATGCTGGTATACGGCGCGGGCCGGGGCAAAAAGGGCTTCGGCAAGGTGACGGGCTTCGTGGCGGCGGTGTACAACGGCGTGACGGGTTTCTTCAGTGATATCCTGTCCTACGTCCGGCTGATGGCGCTGATGCTGTCCGGCGCAGTGCTGGCCCAGGTGTTCAATATGCTGGGCGCCACCACCGGCAACGTGGTCACCTTCATCATCATCGCATTCGTCGGCAATATGCTGAACCTGGCGCTGAACCTGCTGGGCTGCTACGTCCACGATATGCGCCTGCAATTTCTGGAATTTTTCGGACGCTTCTACAAGGACGGCGGCAAGGCCTACCGTCCCCTGCGCGTCCGGGCCAAACACGTAGAGATCATTAAGGAGGATACTAAATCATGTTAGCTTTTCTTGAATCTGTGGGCGGACTGGGTTTCGCCATCCTGGGCGCGGCGCTGACCGCCGGCCTGTGCTGCATCGGCTCCGCCAAGGGCACCGGTATGGTGGGTGAGGCCGCCGCCGGATTGACCAGCGAGGATCCCGATAAGTCCACCAAGTGCCTGATCCTGCAGGTACTGCCCGGCACCCAGGGCCTGTACGGCTTTGTGGCGCTGTTCCTGGTGCTGGGCCAGACCGGCCTGCTCAGCGGCAGCGTGCTGGATCTCTCCCTGACCCAGGGGCTGTCCTTCTTCGCCGCCTGCCTGCCCATCATGCTGGGCGGCTGGCTGAGCGCCATCTTCCAGGGCCGCGTGGCCGCCGCGTCCATCAACATCGTGGCCAAGCACCCGGAGGCCGCTACCAAGGGCATCATCTACTGCGGCATCGTGGAGTTCTACGCCATCCTGTCTCTGGTGGCGACCATTATGATCTCCCTGAACATCATGAAGTAAGGCGGGTGCGCCTATGAACGGTATCGACAAGATCATCGCGCGCATGGAGGCCGACACACAGGCCGAGTGCGCCGACATCGCCGCCCAGGCGGCGGCGGAGGCCGAGGCTATCCTGGCCCAGTACCGCGCCGAGGCGGACAAGCTGCTCCGCGAGGGCGAGGCCCGCTGCAAGGTGCTGGAGCACGAGCAGGTGGAGCGCCTGGAGGGCGGCAGCCGTCTGGCCTGCCGCCAGCGGGTACTGGCGGAGAAGCAGCGGATGCTGGACGAGGCCTTTGCCCGCGCCGCCGACGCGCTGCTGAAGCTGCCGCGCCCGGAGTATATCGACCTGCTGGCATCGCTGGCCGCGGAAAACGGGCAGGGCGGCGAAGCGCTGGTGTTCTCCGCCGCCGACCGGGACACGGTGGGTCAGGCGGTGGTGGACGCCGCCAACGACAAAAAGCCCGGCGCGGGCTTCACCCTGGCTGCCGACACCCGGGAGACGGGCGGCGGCGTGGTACTGCAGCGGGGCCGCATGGAGATCAACTGCGGCTTTGCGGAGCTGCTGCGCCGGGCACGGCAGGAGGACTCCTCCGCCGTGGCCGCCGTGCTGTTTGACTGAAAGGGGGCGTCCCTTTGACAAAACGGAGAAAGGACACGGACTATCTGTTCCTGTCCGCCCGCATACGCGCCATGGAGCGCCGGCTGCTGACGGCACAGCGGCTGGAGCAGCTGCTGACGGCACCCTCCGTCGAGGCGTGCGCCCAGCTGCTGAGCGAGTGGGGCTACGCGCCCGTACACGATGAGCCGTCCCTGCAGGCGGCGCTGAGCGCGCAGCGCGAGGCGGTGTTCGCCGACGTTTCCCGCTTTATGCCGGAGGCGGAGGTGCTGGACGTGTTCCGGCTGAAATACGACTACCACAACATCAAAACGCTGCTGAAAGCACCGCAGGATGCGGAGCGTCTGCTGATCGACGCCGGGACCGTATCGGCAGAGACGATGCAGAAAAAGCACGCTGAAAACGGCGGCTGGGACTTTCTGCCCGCCGACATGGCCGCCGCGGCCGATGAGGCCCAGCGGGTGCTGGCCGAGACGGGCAGCGCCCGCAGCAGCGACTGCATCCTGGATCGGGCCTACTTCGCGCGGCTGGAAAAGCTGGCGGCGGACAGCCACATACCCTATTTGCAGGACTATGTCCGCGCCATGATCGACGCGGCGAACCTGCGCTCACTCATCCGCACCCAGCGGCTTGGGCTGGATGCCGGCTTCCTGCGGGAGGTGCTGTTCCCCGGCGGCAGCGTGACGCCGGAGGCGATCCGCGCCGGAAGCGGCAGCGGCGCTGCCGCGCTGTGGCGGGGCACGGCCTTCGCCCGGGAGGCGGAGCTGGGAGACGAGGCCGCCAAGGGCGGCAGCCTGACCGCCTTTGAAAAGGCCTGCGACGACGCGGTGCTCCGCGCCGCCGGCGCGGCACGCCGGATACCCTTCGGCGCAGAGGTGGCGCTGGGCTATCTGGCGGCAAAGGAAGCGGAGTGGACGGCGGTGCGTACCGTGCTGTCCGGCCGGATGGCCGGTGTGCCGGCGGAGGCGCTCCGGGAAAGGCTGCGTGAGCAATATGTATAAGATCGCCGTTATTGGGGACCGGGACAGCGTGCTGGGCTTCCGTGCGCTGGGGCTGGACGTGTTCCCCACCGAGGATACCGACGCGGGGCGCAGAACGCTGCACCGCCTGGCGCAGGAGGACTACGCCGTCATTTATATCACCGAGCAGCTGGCGCAGCAGCTGACCGCCGAGATCGCCCGGTATAAAGACGCACCCCTGCCCGCCGTTATCCTCATCCCCGGCAAGACCGGTTCGCTGGGCATCGCCGGGGCCGCCCTGCACGACGCGGTGGAACGCGCCGTGGGCGCGGATATTTCCTGAAAGGAGCAAGAGAATGGGTAAGATCATCAAAGTCTCCGGCCCGCTGGTGGTGGCAGACGGCATGGCGGACGCCAACATGGCGGACGTGGTGCGCGTAGGTCCCCAGCAGCTGATCGGAGAGATCCTGAATATGACCGGCGACCGGGCCTCCATACAGGTGTATGAGGAGACGTCCGGTCTTGGTCCCGGCGCTGATGTGGTCACCACCGGCGCACCGCTGAGCGTGGAGCTGGGCCCCGGCCTGATCGAGAATATCTACGACGGCATTCAGCGTCCGCTGGAGGAGATCGTCCGCCGGGTGGGCAGCAACATCACCCGCGGCATTCAGGTGCCGCCGCTGGACCGCGACAGGCTGTGGGACTTTACCCCCACCGCCGCTGTGGGCGACACCGTGGCTGTGGGCGACATTCTGGGCACCGTGCCGGAGACGGAGTCCGTGCTGCACAAGATCATGGTGCCCAAGGGCGCCGAGGGCACGGTGGCGTGGCTGGCCGAGGCCGGACAGTACAACATCACCCAGCCCATCGCCCGGGTGAAGCTGGCCAACGGTGAGGTACGTGAGCTGACCATGGTGCAGAAGTGGCCCGTCCGCGTGGGCCGCCCCTATAAAAAGAAATTCCCGCCGGTAAAGCCTTTGCAGTCCGGCCAGCGTGTCATCGACACCATGTTTCCCATCGCCAAGGGCGGCACCGCCGCCGTGCCCGGGCCCTTCGGCTCCGGCAAGACCGTGGTGCAGCACCAGCTGGCCAAGTGGGCCGACGTGGACATCGTGGTCTATATCGGCTGCGGCGAGCGCGGCAACGAGATGACCGACGTACTGCGGGAGTTTCCGGAGCTGACCGACCCCCGCACCGGCGAGAGCTTGATGAAGCGTACAGTGCTGATCGCCAACACCTCGGATATGCCTGTGGCCGCCCGTGAGGCATCGGTCTACACCGGCATCACCATCGCGGAGTATTTCCGCGACATGGGCTACGATGTGGCCGTCATCGCCGACTCTACCTCCCGCTGGGCCGAGGCCCTGCGCGAGATGTCCGGCCGGTTGGAGGAGATGCCCGGCGAGGAGGGATATCCCGCCTATCTGGCCTCCCGTCTGGCGCAGTTCTATGAGCGCGCCGGCGTGGTGCAGTGCCTGGCCAGCGGCGAGCGCACCGGCTCCCTGACCGCCGTGGGCGCGGTGTCACCTCCCGGCGGCGACCTGAGTGAGCCGGTGGCACAGGCCACCATGCGTATCGTCAAGGTCTTCTGGTCGCTGGACGCCTCGCTGGCCTATCGCCGCCACTTCCCGGCCATCAACTGGCTGAACTCCTACTCCCTGTATCTGGACGCGGTGACGCCCTGGTTCAACGAGAACATGGGCGAGGACTTCATCCGGAACCGCAACCGCGCCATGCACCTTTTGCAGGAGGAGAACGAGCTGAACGAGATCGTCCAGCTGGTGGGAAAGGATTCCCTTTCCGCCCACGACCAGCTGACGTTGGAGATCGCCCGGATGCTGCGAGAAGACTTCCTGCAGCAGAATGCCTTTATGGACGTGGACTCCTACTCCAGCTTTGACCGGCAGATGCAGCTGCTGGGGCTTATCCTGCACTACGAGTCCCTGTGCCGCGGCGCTGTGGACAAGGCCGTGGCCCCATCCGCGCTGTACGCCATCCCCGCCCGGGAGAAGCTGGGCTGGGCCAAGTACGCCGCCGCAGAGGAATACGCCGCCAACTACGCCGCCGTCCGCGCTGATATGGAGCGCGAGATCGCCGAGCTGATCCGAAAGGCTGGTGAAGAGGAATGATGAAGGAATACCGTACCATCCACGAGGTGTCCGGTCCCCTGATGGTGGTGGACCATGTGGAGGGCGTCACCTATGACGAGCTGGCGGAGATCCAGCTGCACAGCGGCGAGGTCCGCCGCTGCAAGGTGCTGGAGGTCAACGGCGACCGCGCCGTGGTCCAGCTGTTCGACTCCTCCGCCGGCATCAACCTGCGGGATGCCACCATCCGCTTCCTGGGCCACCCCTTGCAGCTGGGCGTATCCGCCGATATGCTGGGGCGCGTGTTCAACGGCATGGGCGAGCCCATCGACGGCGGCCCCGCCCTGCTGGCGGAGGAATACCGGGACATCAACGGCCTGCCCATGAACCCGGCGGCCCGTGACTATCCCAACGAGTTCATTCAGACCGGCATCAGCACCATCGACGGACTGAACACGCTGGTCCGCGGCCAGAAGCTGCCCATCTTCTCCTGCTCCGGCCTGCCCCACGCCAATCTGGCGGCGCAGATCGCCCGACAGGCCAGGGTGCTGGACGACAGCTCCAACTTCGCCGTGGTGTTCGCCGCTATCGGCATCACCTTTGAGGAGTCGGAGTTCTTTGTGCGGGAGTTCCAGCGCACCGGCGCCATCGAGCGCACGGTGCTGTTCACCAACCTGGCCAACGACCCCGCCGTGGAGCGTATCGCCACGCCCCGCATGGCGCTGACCGCCGCGGAGTATCTGGCCTTTGAGAAGGATATGCACGTGCTGGTGATCCTGACGGATATCACCAACTACGCCGAGGCGCTGCGTGAGGTCTCCGCCGCCAAGAAGGAGGTCCCCGGACGCCGCGGCTATCCCGGCTATCTGTACACCGACCTGGCCAGTATGTACGAGCGCGCCGGCCGCAAGCTGGGGTGCAAGGGCTCCATCACCATGATCCCCATCCTGACCATGCCGGAGGACGACAAGACCCACCCCATCCCCGACCTGACCGGCTACATCACCGAGGGGCAGATCATTCTGAGCCGCGACCTGTACCGCAAGAACATCCTGCCGCCGGTGGACGTGCTGCCCTCTCTGTCCCGTCTGAAGGACAAGGGCGTGGGCGCCGGCAAGACCCGGGAGGATCACGCGCCCACCATGAACCAGCTGTTCGCCGCCTACGCCAGCGGTAAGGAGGCCAAGGAGCTGATGACCATTCTGGGCGAGGCTGCCCTGAGTCCCACGGACCTGCTGTACGCCAAGTTCGCCGACGAGTTCGAGAAGCGCTACGTCTCGCAGGGGTTCGACGAGAACCGCACCATAGAGCAAACACTGGACCTGGGCTGGGAGCTGCTGCGTATGCTGCCCCGCAGTGAGCTGAAGCGCATCAAGCCGGAGATGCTGGACAAGTATCTGCCGGTGAAGGAGTGAGCGCCATGGCGGGAAAGACTGTCAATCCCACCCGGATGGAGCTGACCCGGCTGAAGGGCCGGCTGAAGACCGCACGCCGGGGCCACAAGCTGCTGAAGGACAAGCGGGACGAGCTGATGAAGCAGTTTATGGACGTGGTGCGGCGCAACCGCGCGCTCCGCGCCAAGGTGGAGCAGGGGTTGAAGGAGGCCAACGCCGCCTTCACCGTGGCCGCCGCCCTGATGGGACCGGAGGTGCTGGAGGAGGCCCTGTCCTGCCCGAGGCGCAGCGTGTCGCTGGAGGTATCCACCCGGAACATCATGAGCGTGAACGTGCCGGTGTTCACCTTCCAGACCGACAGCGGCGACGACGCGCTGCTGCCCTATGGCTTCGCCCAGACCAGCGGCGAGCTGGACGCGGCGCTGGAGAAGATGCAGGCGGTATTCGCCGACATGCTGGAGCTGGCGCAGGTGGAAAAGACCATGCAGCTGCTGGCCCAGGATATCGAAAAGACCCGCCGGCGGGTCAACGCGCTGGAGTATGTGATGATCCCGGAGACGGAGCAGAACATCCGCTATATCACCATGAAGCTGGACGAGAACGAGCGCGGCAACACCACACGGCTGATGAAGGTCAAGGAGATGGTATTGCAGGACGCGCACCACTACCAGCCGTAATGCGCACAAAAAAGCACCGCCGAGGGCGGTGCTTTTTGCTTGCCATGCCGTACTCCGTGTGCTATGATGGTTAAAACACGAAAAAGGGAGAGAATATCATGCGAAAGAGATGTGTTGCGCTGGTGCTGTGCCTGCTGACGCTGGCGGCGCTGGCGGGGTGCGGCGAGAGCAGCGCCAAAACAGTGACCTCCAACGGTGTGGAATGTTACCGTGTGGACGGCGTGTGCTATCCGGCAGTATTCGGCGAACCGCAGCTGACTGGGGAGGAGATCACGGCGCTGCTGGACGGCGGAGACACCACGGAGATGGCGGTGACTGTGAGCACCGTGCCGGACGCGCTGCGGCTGCTGAAGGCACGGCAGCAGGACAGCGAGGATATCGACAGTCAGGACGTGGAGACCACGCTGCTGCGCGGCAGCAACCAGCCCCGCGGCTGGGTGGATGCGCTGCTGTATCTGCTGGCAGGGGACTATGAGGAAAGCGGGCGCATCGATCTGTATTCCAGCAGCAATTATGGCGCCTATGCCGCCATAGCGCAGGACGGACTGTATTATGCATTTGACCCGTTTGAGATACGCGGCGACTGCTGGCTCGTCCTCTCCGGCGAGAACTATGTGAACGCGGATGCACAGAAGCTGGCGGATATGCTGCGGACAGCGTGCGGCTTCAGTACGTCTGCCTACACGGCAAACGCGTACCCCGTTCTGAGCAAAGAGGACCAGGAACAGCGGAAGGCCTTTGAACAGCGGGAGTACACTGACGAAGAGATACAGGCGCTTGCGGATGCGGGGATCTCCTTTGCGGAGGCCTGTGAAAAGATCTCCACGGTGGCCGACGCCGCGCAGTTTTTGGAAGCGCGGGGCTACAGCTTTGCTCCGGATGACGCCGGCATAGGGGCGGCGCTGCGGTATCAGCTGAACAGCGGTGCCTGCGTGGGTACGTCGGCGCTGTTCGGTGCGCTGTTGAACGGCGACTATGACGAGGTCGGTTACGTCTATGTATTCTGGCTGGAAAGCGAACACGTTTTCAATTACGTCAAGCAGGACGGCGTATATTATGCCTGCGACTTTATCTATGGACCGGTGACGCAAAGCGGCACGGACGCACGCCGGAGCTGCATCCGCTACAGCGGGGAAAGCCTATCCGGGCTGTTTGACGCATACGCACAGCAGGAGGGCAGCGACATCGGCAACGCAGTGGCCATCATGTACACCACGGCCTACTGCGGCGATCCCACCATGCCTGCCGTTTGGCTGCGAGATTCGGCGGACGGACATCAGTCCACGATCCATCTCAGTAAAGCGGAAAAAGACACCCAGCAGATACTGCTGCTGCGGGACGGATATACCTTCACCTTCTAAAAAATACGCCCGCCGGTGGTAATCCCGGCGGGCGTTCTCTTTTTGCTTATTGCTCGTTCCACTGTGCCAGGGCGCTGCGGGCGGCGGACTGCTCCGCCTCCTTTTTGCTGCGGCCGGTGCCCTGGCCAAGCTCTCTGCCGTTCAGCGTCACCCGGAAGGTGAACTGCTTGGCGTGGTCGGGGCCGGAGGTGCCAGTCAGTTCATAGTGCAGCACCTGGCCGCTTCTGCGCTGGACCAGCTCCTGCAGCTCCGTCTTATAGTCCCGGCGGCGCTCCTCCACCACCTCCTCACGCTCCTTGTCCAGCAGGACACGGTGGATGAGGTCGCTGGCGGCGTCCATCCCGCCGTCCAGATATACGGCGGCAAACACGGACTCGGTGGCGTCGGCCAGTATGGAGGGCCGGCAGCGGCCGCCGCCCTGCTCCTCGCCCTTGCCCAGCAGCAGGTAATTGCCCAGGTCCAGGGACTGGGCCACCTCGTGCAGGCTCTCCTCACACACCAGGGCGGCGCGGATGCGGGTCAGGTCGCCCTCCGGCAGCTCCGGGTGCTTTTTGAACAGGTGCTCGGCGGACACAAAGCCCAACACGGCATCGCCCAGGAATTCCAAGCGCTCGTTGCTGCGTATGCCCTCGCTGCGGTGCTCGTTGGCGTAGGAGCTGTGGTACAGGGCGGCACGGAGCAGCTCCGGGTCGCGGAAGGTGTAGCCCAGCTTTTTTTCCAGTTCTTCCATAGGAACCTCCTGAAAAAATACGGCCCTGCCGGGCCGTATTTTCTGTCGTTATAGTCGGATCAGCCCAGCTTGCTGTTGAGATAGCGGACGCAGTCGCCGACGGTCTTGAGGCCGGCCAGGTCTTCTTCGTCGATCTCGCCGATGTCAAACTCCTCTTCCATCGCCATGACCAATTCCACCAGATCCACAGAATCGGCACCCAGGTCGTCCACGAAAGAGCTGTCCATGCTGATCTCGTCGGCATCGATAGCGAACTGCTCGGCGATCAGATCCTGCATCGTCTTGAAGATCTCTTCCATAGTCAAGGGTATTCCTCCTTCTTTGCTTGTTATCTCCGAAAATAATACGGCAATCGTGTGACAGTGTCAATACCTTTTTGGTAAATTTATACGGTGGGAAGCTGCATTTTGTCTATGTGCGCCGCGATGGCCTCGGTAATACCGCTTTCGGCCACCTGAATGGCCTGCCCCACCGCGTTCTCGATGGCCTCGGCGTTGGAGCCGCCGTGGGCCTTGATGACCGGCCTGGAGATGCCGATGAAGGCCGTGCCGCCCACCTTGTTGGGGTCCAGCCGCGCTTTAAAGGCGTTCAGCCCCGGCATCACCAGCAGGGCGGCAAGCTTCGTCAGCAGGTTCTTTTTGAACATTCCCTTCAGGGCGCTGCCGGCGAAGGAGCCCACGCCCTCGATGGACTTGAGCATCACGTTGCCGGAGAAGCCGTCGGTAACGATCACGTCACAGCCACCCTTGATGGCGTCCTTGGCCTCGATATTGCCGATGAAGTGCAGATCGCCCCGGGCGTCCGCCGCGCGCAGCAGGGCCAGGGTCTGCTTTTGCAGGTCGGTGCCCTTGCTGTCCTCCGCGCCGATATTCAGCAGGCCCACGCGGGGCGTCGCCACCCCCAGCACTCGCTGGGCATAGAAATTGCCCAGATAGGCGAACTGGAGCAGATACTCCGGGGTACACTCGGCGTTGGCGCCGCAGTCGATAAGCACGGCGCTGCCGGTGGTGGTGGGGATGACCGGCGCCATAGCCGCACGGCGGATGCCGTGGATACGCTTGGTGATCAGCGTCGCACCGGTCAGCAGCGCACCGGTGGAGCCGGCGGACACCACGGCGTCGCCCTCTCCATCACGCAGCATGGTCAACGCCGCGCCCATGGAGGTATCCTTCTTCCGGCGGAACACGGTGGCGGGATCATCACACATCTCCACCGTCTCCGTGGTGGGGCGGATGGTCACACCCTGCGGCAGCGTTGCCGCGCCGCACTGGGCGGCCGCGGCCCGGATGGCCGCCTCGTCGCCGGTGAGGACGATGTCGCAGCCGAAGCGGCTGTGGGCGCTGAGCGCACCCCTGACGATCTCCAGCGGGGCGTTGTCGCCGCCCATAGCGTCGATGATGATCTTCACAGAGAGAGCACCTCCTCTTTCATGGTATCCAGAATGGCCAGCGACCGCCGGCTCAGCTCGGCATTTTTGTTGCGCTTGCCCTTGACCCGGTGGTCCAGCGGCGGGATAATGCCGAAGTTCACGTTCATGGGCTGAAAGTCCGCCACGCTCTCGTTACTGACATACAGGCCCAGGGCGCCGATGGCCGTCTCTCGGGGAAGGTCGAGGGGTGCCTGCCCCTTCAGCCGCCGGGCCAACTCTATACCCGCCAGAAAACCGCTGGCGCAGGATTCCACATAGCCCTCCACGCCGGTCATCTGACCGGCAAAGGCGATACGGGGATCGCTCTTGAGCCGGTAGTAGCGGTCAAGGAGCCGGGGCGAATCCAGATAGGTGTTGCGGTGCATGACGCCGTAGCGCAGGTACTGGGCGTCGTGCAGGGCGGGGATCATGGAGAACACCCGCTTCTGCTCGCCCCATTTCAGGTGGGTCTGAAAGCCCACCAGATTGTAGATGGTGCCGTCAGCGTTGTCACGCCGCAGCTGCACCACGGCGTAGGGCTCACGGCCGGTCTTGGGATCCACCAGGCCGCGGGGCTTCAGGGGGCCGAAGCGCAGGGTGTCCTCGCCCCGGCGGGCCATGACCTCCACCGGCATACAGCCCTCGAACACGCCGCTGTCCTCAAAGCCGTGGACCTCGGCCTCCTCCGCCTTCACCAACTCCGCCCAGAAGGCCTGATATTCCTCTTTGGTCATGGGGCAGTTGATGTAGTCCGGGGTGCCCTTATCGTAGCGGGAGGCGAAATACGCACTGTCCATGTCCACGCTGTCGAAGGTCACCAGCGGGGCCGCCGCGTCAAAGAAGTTCAGCGTATGGCCGCCGCCCAGCTTTTCCGCAATGGCATCCGCCAGCGCGTCAGAGGTCAGCGGGCCGCTGGCGATGACCACATTCCCCTCCGGTATAGCGGTCACCTCGCCGGGGACCATGGTGATATTGGGGTGGCCCAGCACGGACTCGGTGACCATGCGGGCAAAACCCTCCCGGTCCACCGCCAGCGCACCGCCGGCGGGCACCGCCGTGGCGTCCGCGCAGCGGAGGATCAGACTGTCCAGCCGCCGCAGCTCCTCCTTCAGCAGGCCCACGGCGTTCTCCAGCCCCGCGCCCCGCAGGGAATTGGAGCAGCACAGCTCCGCAAAATAGCCGGTCACATGGGCGGGGGTCTTCTTCTCCGGCTTCATCTCCCGCAGCACCACGGGGATGCCCCGCTGGGCCAGCTGCCAGGCACATTCGGACCCGGCCAGGCCCGCGCCGATCACAGTTACGCTTTCCATTTATTCTTCCGCTTTCTTGGTCGTAGTCTTTTTTGTGGTCGTCTTCTTGGCCGCGGCAGGCTTCTTGGCCGCCGTGGTCTTCTTGGCAGCAGCCGGCTTCTTGGCAGCCGTGGTCTTTTTCGCAGCGGACTTTTTCGTCTCGGGCTGCGCCGCAGGCTTTTCCTCCGCGGCCGGCGCACTGTCCTCGGCAGACGCCGCGGCGTCATCGGTCTTGCGGCGGCGATAGCCGCGCTTGTCCTCCGGCAGGAAGTTCGGGCACTCGGGATTGGCGCAGAAGGGCTTGTTGAAGCCCTTGCCGGCCTTCTTGAACATGGTCTTGCCGCACACAGGGCAGTCGTCCTTTACCGGCACGTCCCAGGTCATAAAATCGCAGGTAGGGAACTTATCGCAGCCGTAGTAGGTGTAGCCGTTGCGGCTGGTCTTTTTCAGGATGCGTCCGCCGCACTTGGGGCAGCGGCCGGGCATTTCCACCACCAGAGGCTTGGTGAACTTACACTCCGGGTAGCCGGGGCAGGCCAGGAACCGGCCGAACCGACCGGACTTGACCACCATGTTGCGGCCGCACAGGTCGCACTTCTCCTCGGTCACCTCATCAGGGACCTTCAGGTACACGCCCTCCATGTCCTTCTCGACCTTTTCCAGGTTCTCGTGGAAGGGGACGTAGAACTGGCGGATCAGGTCCTTCCACTTGACCTGGCCGGCCTCCACATCGTCCAGCTTCTGCTCCATACGGGCGGTGAACTTTACATCCACGATGTCCGGGAACCGCTGGCACATCAGGTCGTTGACCACGCCGCCCAACGGTGTCAGGCGCAGGTACTTGCCCTCCTTGATGACGTACTCACGGTCCAGAATAGTGGACACGGTGGGCGCATAGGTGGAGGGGCGGCCAATGCCGTTCTCCTCCATGGTGCGGATAAGGGTGGCATCGGTATAGCGGGCCGGGGGCTGGGTGAAATGCTGCAGGGGCGCAAAGCCCACCGCCGTCACCTGCTCGCCCTCCTCCAGCGGCGGCAGGGGAGAGTCCTTCTCCTCCTTGTCGTCGTCCCGGCTCTCCTCATATACGGCGGTATAGCCGGCGAATTTCAGGTTGCTGGCGGAGCACCGCAGGGCATGGGCACCGGCGGCGATCTCCACGGAGATGCTGTCATACACGGCGTTGGCCATCTGGCTGGCCAGGAAGCGGCTCCAGATCAGTCGGTAGAGACGGTACTGCTCCGGCGTCAGGTCGCCCTTCACCTGCTCCGGCGTCAGCGCCGGGTCGGAGGGACGGATGGCCTCGTGGGCGTCCTGGGCCCCGGCCTTGGTCTTGTACTTCCGGGGCATGTCGGGGCAATAGGCCGCGCCGTAGCGGGACTGTATCAGCTCGCGGGCCTGGGCCTGGGCCTCGTCGGAGATACGCAGCGAGTCGGTACGCATATAGGTGATCAGACCCACGGTGCCCTCGCCGGTGATGTCCACGCCCTCATACAGCTGCTGGGCGATGGCCATGGTCCGACGGGGCGTCATATTCAGCTTGCGGGAGGCCTCCTGCTGTAAGCTGGAGGTGGTAAAGGGCGGCGTGGGGCTGCGCTGCTTGTCGGTACGCTTCACGGTCTTGACTGCGAAGGCCTCTTTTTTCAGCTCCTCCACGATGCGCTGGGTGTCCGCCTCGTCCTTAGGCTCGTATTTCTTGCCGTCCACACCGTAGTAGTGGGCGGTAAAGGACGCGGCGGCGTGGTTTTGCAGGTGTACGTCCAACGTCCAGTACTCCTGGGGCACGAAGGCCGCGATCTCCTGCTCACGCTGGGCCACCAGCCGGATCGCCACCGACTGCACACGGCCGGCGGACAGGCCGCGGCGGATCTTCTTCCACAGCAGGGGGGAGAGCTGATAGCCCACGATGCGGTCCAGCACACGGCGGGCCTGCTGGGCGTCCACCAGGTCCTGGTCGATGGCACGGGGGTGCTGGATGGACTCCTGCACCACCTTCTTGGTGATCTCGTTGAAGGTCACGCGCCGGGCCTTGTCATCCGGCAGGTCCAGCAGGTGCTGCAGATGCCAGCTGATGGCCTCGCCCTCGCGGTCCGGGTCGGTGGCCAGGTACACGGTCTTGCTCTTGTCCGCCGTGGTCTTCAGGTCCTTGATGATATCCTCTTTGCCCTTGATGGGCCGGTAGTTGGGGGTAAAGTCACCCTCCACGTCCACGCCCAGGGTGCTCTTGGGCAGGTCACGCAGGTGACCCATGCTGGCCTTGACCACATAGTCCGGCCCCAGATATTTGCCGATGGTCTTGGCCTTGGCCGGGGACTCCACGATGACCAGGTTTTTCTTTGCTGCCATATTGTTACTTACTCCTTTTTGAGTTCCACCGTCCGCAGGAAGCTCCGCGCTCCCTGACGGCAGACGTAGCCGTCGATCTCCAGCACCGTCAGCGCCGACAGCACACGGCGCACCGGCAGTTCGGCCAGCAGTGCCGCGTCATCGGTAAGGGTGGGTATATCCGCTTGCAGAACGGACAGCACCGCGATCTGATCGTCGGTGAGTCCGGCGGTGTCCTGTGAAATATCCAGCACCGGCAGTACCGGCGTGGTGGGCGCGGGCGTCTCCTGCACCGGAACGGCAGGCGCGTCGCTCTCCGGCTCCGCGCCCTTGGGCAGAGGCGGGATCGTGGCCCGCAGAGGCCGCAGCTTATGGGGAAAGCGGCTCTCGTAAAAGCTCAGCACGTCCCAGGCCTCGCACACCAGGCCCGCGCCCTCGCGTATCAGGGCGTTGCAGCCCCGGCTCTTGGGCGCGTCGAAGGGGCCCGGCACGGCAAAGACCTCGCGGCCCTGCTCCAGCGCCGTGGCGGCGGTGATGAGCGCGCCGCTTTTCTCCGGGGCCTCCACCACCACGGTGGCGAGGCTCAGCGCACTGAGCAATCGGTTCCGCACCGGGAAGTGGTCGCCCCTGGGCTCCGTCCCGGGCGGGTACTCCGACAGGATGACGCCGGTGGCGGCGATGTCCTCATACAGCCGGCGGTTGGCCGCCGGATACACCACGTCTGCACCGCCGCCCAGCACCGCGGCGGTAAAGCCACCGGCGCGCAGGGCGCCCTTCAGCGCCTCGCCGTCGATGCCCTTGGCCATGCCGGACACCAGCAGCGCCCCCTGTCTGGCCAGCTCATAGCCCAGCTGTGACGCCGCGCGCACGCCATAGGGCGTGCAGTCCCGGGTGCCCACCACCGTGACGGCCACCTCATCATCGAACAGGGGCAGGCTGCCCTTGCCGTACAGCAGCAGGGGCGGGTCGTAGATGTTCCGCAGCCGCGCGGGGTATCCCGCGTCGTCCATGGTCAGCAGGAACTGGCCGTCTCTGGCACAGTCCTCCAGCACCTTCTCCGCCCGGTCCAGCGATTTGTCCGCCAACAGGGCGGCCTGTAGTTTCGTAATGCCCTCTGCCAGCAGCAGCTCGCCCTCCGGGGCAAAATAGATCTCCTCCGGCGAGCCGAAATGCGCCAGCAGCTGCAATTTCGCCCGTTCCCCCAGGCCCGGCAGTGTGGTCAGCCACACCCAATACTTCAAAGCCGCCATCTCAGTTCCCCTCCTCCGCGCGATAGGCCTCCCACAGCAGCACCGCCGCCGCGGCCGCGGCGTTCAGCGACTCACAGTGGGACGACATGGGGATACGCAGCGTCTCGCGGCACAGCGCCAGCACCTCCGCGCTGACGCCCCGGCCTTCGCTGCCGATGACCAGCGCACAGCGGCGCAGATCCCGCTGCCGCACGTCCACCGTGTCGTGGCGCAGGGCCGTGCCGTACAGCGGCAGCCCCGCGTCTGCCAACAAGCCCGGCAGGGCCTCCAGCCCCACCGCGTACAGCGGCAGGCG
>OLQB01000503.1_pt1 | contig 30560 bp, 13 predicted proteins | sample 1672681 | NCBI WGS metagenome assembly OLQB01 (sample SAMEA3136713, study PRJEB25190) | human gut metagenome | reverse complement strand
CAGGCATAGCTTTTGATTTTTTATCACCTGTTTTCAAACTTGCACCGTATCCGGCTTTTTCAACGGCAGCTATAATCGCTTCATCACTTGCTGTACCCTCAACCCCCATTGAATTAGTCAGTAAATTAACTGCGCAGTTTTCAACTCCTTCAACACCGCTTACTGCCTTTTCAACCCTGGCACTGCAAGCCGCACAGCTCATTCCCGTTACATTATACTGTTTCAATACATCACCTCAAAATCATTTCATAAGTTTTTGAAGAGTTTTTAAAAGGTCGTCAACCGTTTCACTTTTTCCTGCTTTAATATCATCCGTAACACAGGTTTTAATATGCGTGGAAAGAAGCTCTTTATTAAAAGAATTCAGTGCGGCATTAACAGCAGAAACCTGCGTTATAATATCTGTACAATAGGCATCTTCTTCAAGCATACGCTTTATACCTCTTATTTGCCCCTCAATCCTGTTTAAACGATTGATAAGTGCTTTTTGCTCTTCTTCATTTCTGTGCTTTGTCTTATGGCAACAGCATTCATTTTTATTATCCATATATTACTCCTTATACCCCATTAGGGTATTTTTATTATATACCCCTATACCGTATTTGTCAACAGCAAAAAAATAAGATGAATAGTTACTATTCATCTTATTGGCTATTTAGTTTTGCTTGCGTACAATATCATATTCAGAACCGCTCGGTCTAAAATAGCGGCAGGTTTTATTCTGCTCTTCGCAAAAGCGAACATATTCATCCTCATCAAGCACAAGTGAGCAAAAACACTCGTCCGTTTCCTCGTCATATTCATTATACCAGCATTTTTCACACAGTAAGTCCAAAATCATCCCTCTTTCACATATTCCAAAATAATAAAAGAAGCAGTAAGTTCGATATTTTCAACATTATCAAGCTTTGCTTTATCAGCCTCACTCGTTCTGTAAAAATAAGGCGTCATTGAAAACAATGTTTTTAAATCCTTTTGTGAAATATCAAATTTATCTGATATTTTATTTTTTGATTTCAGCTTTAAAAGTTCGGTTTGCGGTGCCTTTTCATCATTCTTATAAGGTGTTGAATAAAGAATATTTTTAAGTTCAATCAAATGATCTTCACCCGGAATAACACTTAAAAGCCGCCCGCCTTTTTTCAAAACACGATAAAATTCTTTTTCATTAAACGGGGCAAAAAGATGCATTGCTGTATCAATCGAATTATCTTCAATAGGGATATTTGCAAGATTTGCAACAAAATAATTATGTTCCTTTCTTGCCGAAGCTGCAAGGCGCACCATTTCACGACTTATATCAAAGCCATAAAGTTCGCCCTGATATTCATCATAATACCCCTCACCGCAGCAAATATCAAGCACTGTACCGCCAAGCTTTGAAGTAACATAATCACGCAAAAACGAATAATAACCTTTTTGCAAAAATTTCCTTCTTGAATGTGCCGACTCCCTGCTGTCGCCCTTTTTATCACCGCTTTTATTTGTAAGCAAAAGATTTACATACCCTTGCTTTGCAATATCGAAACTGTGGCTGTTAGCACATTTAAAAGCCTTACCGTCAATATTTAATTTTTCACCACAAACAGGACAAGTTAAAATGTTCATAAATGCCACCTAAAATATTACCTATCAAAACGGGCGACCAACGGCCGCCCCCCCTGCATATGAATTTATATTAGTGGTGGAAAAGACGAATTCCCGTCATTGCCATTGCAATACCGAAATTATCGCAACATTCAATTACAGCACCGTCACGAACAGAGCCACCCGGTTGAGCGATATACTTAACACCGGAGCGAACAGCGCGCTCAATATTATCTTCAAACGGGAAGAAAGCGTCAGAACCGAGAGCAACATCAGTCATCTTTTCATGCCAAGCCTTCTTTTCATCAGCAGTAAAAGGTTCAGGGCAAGATGTAAAGTATCTTTGCCATACTCCGTCTTTAAGCAAATCTTCATATTCATCTGAAATATAAAGGTCAATAGCATTGTCAGCTTCACATTTGCGAAGACCTTCAATAAACGGAAGATTAAGCACCTTTTCATTATGGCGAAGCCAAAGATTATCAGCCTTATTGCCTGCAAGGCGTGTGCAGTGAATACGGCTTTGCTGGCCTGCGCCTACACCGATAGTTTGCCCGCCCGATGCATAGCAAACTGAATTTGACTGAGTATATTTAAGAGTGATAAGTGATATAAGAAGGTCGATTTTTGCAATTTCCGGTATATCCTTAATCTTTGTAGGCATATCGTCAAAGAGTGCCATAGTGAGCTTTGAATCATTTCTCTTTTGCTCAAACTTAATGCCGAAAACCTGCTTTGTTTCCATTTCTTCAGGCTGATAATCAGGGTTCATCTTAATAATAAGATAATTTCCTCTTCTCTTTGCCTTGAGAATTTCAAGTGCTTCATCAGAATATGACGGAGCAATAATACCGTCGCTCACTTCTTTTACAAGGAATTTTGCAACACTTGCGTCACACTCATCACTTAATGCAACAAAATCACCGAAAGAAGAAACTCTGTCACATCCCCTTGCACGAACATAAGCCTGCGCAATCGGAGATAACTCTAAATCATCAGGCACCATACACACTTTGCGGTCAACTTCACTAAGCGGCTGAGCAACTGCTGCACCGGCAGGTGAAACATGCTTGAACGAAGCCGCACTCGGCAATCCTGTTGCTTCCTTAAGTTCTCTTACAAGTTGCCAAGAATTAAAAGCATCAAGAAGATTGATATATCCTGCTGCACCGTTCAAAATTTCAAAAGGAAGTTCTTTTCCGTCCATATGAATTCTTGCAGGATTTTGATTTGGGTTACAACCGTATTTAAGCTTATACTCTGTCATCTTTACATCACCTTTCAGTAATTTATAATTTAGATATAATATTTTATACCATTACATTGAAAAATGCAATAGAGAATGATACAATAAATCACGGTGATACAAAATGAACGGAATTTTATTAGTAAATCACTTTTTAAAAGGTGAAAAATACAGCACTTTGCACAATCATCTTGTTTCTGCGGCAAAAAAGTGCAGCATAAATCTTGAAATTAAAACCAATTTGGAACTTGCCACACAAAAAGCAAATGCAGATTTTGTACTTTTTTGGGATAAGGATATTAACCTTGCAAAAAGGCTTGAAAAAAGCAATATTCCGGTTTTCAACAGTGCAAGTGCAATTGAAAAATGTGATGATAAGGGCCTTACTTACATTGAGCTTGATAAAATCGTGCCGCAACCTAAAACTCTAATATCACCTAAATGTTACTTTAAATCGGATATGAGCGAATTTGTAAAAAAAGCTATTGATATACTTGGCTTACCGCTTGTTTTTAAAGAATCTTTCGGTTCTTTCGGCGCACAGGTATTTTTATGCAACAGTGAAAATGATATATATTCCCACATAAGTGATAAGCCTTTTATTTTACAAAAATTCATCAAAGAAAGCAAAGGAACGGATAAAAGAATTGAAATCATCGGCGGAGAATACATATGTGCGGCAAGGCGTGAAAACAAAAATGATTTTCGCTCAAATGTTACAAACGGCGGCACAATGACACCTTGCACACCAAGCAAAGCTGAAATTGAAACTGCAATTAAAGCGTGCAACACGCTTGGCTTAACATTTGGCGGAGTTGACGTATTAGATGACGGAAGCGTGTGCGAAGTGAATTCAAATGCGCATATAATAAACATTATGAATTCAACAAAGATTGACATTGCACCATATATTTTTGAAACAATTAAAGGTAAAATCTTATGAGCGGAATACTGATTTACAGTGAAAAAGAAGCAAAGCGAAATATATTTGCAATTAACAAATTCAAAGAAAATCTTGATATAAAGCTTGCGGATGAAAATTATGACGGAAAAGCCGATTTTGTGATAAACAGAACAAACAATTACATAATTGCGCAAAAATTTGAGCAAAAAGGAATTCGTGTTTTTAACCCATCAAGCCTATCTATGCTTGCTAACAACAAGCAGCTTTGCTATGAATTTATGTATAAAAACGGTATTGAAATTTTGCCGATAAATTACAGTGAAATTCCTGCTGTAAAAAAACCGATTGACGGACACGGCGGGCAAAATGTAACAATGATAAATAAAAAAGAAAAATTTGAACCCGGTTTTGTTTACCAAAAGCCTTGTGCCACACTCGGCAAAGATTTGCGTGTTTGGGCAATAGGCGGAAAAATCATTACAGCCATATTGCGTGAAAGCGATACTGATTTTCGCTCTAATTTTTGCCTTGGCGGAAAAGCCACACCGTATGAATTAAATCACGATGAAACAGCACTTGTAAAAAAAGTGCTGTCACTAATAAAAAGTGATTATATAGGAATTGATTTTCTGTTTGACAATGGGCATTTGATATTTAATGAAATAGAAGATACCGTCGGCGCACGAATGGTATATGATAAAACAGATATTGATATTATTAAACTTTACTGTAACTACATAAAGAAAGAAGTTGGCACAAAGTAGCGTGCCAACTTCTTTTATTTAACAATTTTGTGCTTAACTCTTGATGCCGCAATTCTTGCTGCTGATGAATTATCGTACCAATTAAGCCTTTTATTCAGTTTTCTCTGTTCTGATTTTAAGCCTTTGATTTCAGCTTTTAATTCCTTTTTATCTTCATTAAGAGTATCAACTGCCTTTTTCTGCTCTTTCATAAGAAGCTCATTACCAAATGCGATTCGCTCTATCATTTCATTTGGAGGGCAGGTTGTAAGAGAATGAATAGGGCCTTCAAACCCAATATTTTTAATCTTTTCATCAAAAGGAACGACTGTTCTGTTTTTATCTTGATAAATATGCGGCAAACCGTTAGCATTAAGGAAATCAACAAAATGCCAAAAGCGTTGTTCGTGGCCGTCATTCACCTGTGAAAAATCTGTTTTTTCATATATATCGAAAATATCTGTATTTTCGTCAACTTCGCTTGCCGGCATATTAGGAACATTGTGATATTCCGCAAGCTCCCTGATTCTTGCATCGGTTGGAAACACGAAGCTCGGTACACCGGAAAGGATACTTCCTACCGCACCATGAATTCGTGTGCCATAGTTAAAATCAATATTTTTATTGAATTCAAGAATACTTGGAAAATTGATAAAGAATCTCGCCCTATCGTTAACAAAAACTTCGTCATTTATTAAATGAGGGTAAAGCACTTGCGAATCATTAGTTATAGGAAGCGGTATGCCGAGATACATCAATCTCAAATCATCCACAAATTGCGGCATAAAATAATAATTAGGAAGCAACTCCCTGTTTTTAATCATAAACTCTTTAAAGTTTACCGGATTTGCCACAGAACCTGTAACGCAAACCGCACTTTCATTAGTAAGCGGCTTTTTATCCCTAACGGTTAAACCCGGGCCAAACATAGCAAATGATGGGCAACCCGTTACATCAATTTCATTACTGCCAAAGCCTAAATGCTTTAAATAACTTTCGGTTATTGCACCCCTTACACCTACGCTTGCAGAGTGGTTAAGCACCGCGGTAATAAACTTCTTTGCACATTCATCGTATATATGCTCCTCTGTAACATCAGGCTCATAAGGCATTTGAATGCCGATACCTGTTACAACCACCGGAATAGTTAATTTTTCAATAATACTTGTCCACATTCCCATACACTGCATAAACTGCTTTCTAAATGAGTTTGCCATAGGAAGAACAAGATAATCGTAATTTTCGTTTATATATTCAGCCTGAACTTTACCGTGTGCCACTTCCTTATCAGCAAGGAAGTCGATTTCAACATCTTCGGTATAAAGTGTTCTTGTCATACTGTATGCAAAAAGAAGATTGCCTGTATTGTTACCGATTACTTTTTGGCAGATAACATCAATAGGTTTGTGAACAGCGAATGGCGAAACACTCGCTCTCATTAAAATTCTTTTCTTCATAAATACTCCTAAATTCAAATTGTACTATATTTATAACGAGATAAAGATATTATAATACTTATTATAAACATTGTCAATTTATATGGCAAAAGAAAAAGAGCTTTCCATAAGGAAAGCTCTTTAATAAATAGCTTTTAAGATTAGCCAAGTTCTGAGAAGTACTTGATTGTTCTAACCATCTGTGATGTGTATGAGTTTTCGTTATCATACCAAGAAACAACCTGAACTTCATATGTGTCATCAGCTACTTTAAGAACCATTGTCTGAGTTGAATCAAAGAGTGAACCATATCTCATACCAACGATATCTGAAGAAACGATAAGGTCTTCATTGTAACCGAATGATTCTGTTGCTTCAGCCTTCATAGCTGCGTTGATAGCATCAACTGTAACTTCCTTGTCAGTCTTAATAACTGCTGTAAGGATTGTTGTTGAACCTGTTGGAGTAGGAACTCTCTGAGCAGAACCGATAAGTTTACCGTTAAGTTCAGGAATTACAAGACCGATAGCCTTTGCAGCACCTGTTGTGTTAGGAACGATGTTAACAGCACCTGCACGAGCACGGCGAAGGTCACCCTTTCTCTGAGGACCATCAAGAATCATCTGATCGCCTGTGTAAGCGTGGATTGTGCACATGATACCACTCTGGATAGGAGCGAAATCGTTAAGAGCCTTAGCCATAGGAGCAAGGCAGTTAGTTGTGCAAGATGCAGCAGAAATAACTGTATCTTCAGCTGTAAGTGTGTCATGGTTTACATTGTAAACGATTGTTGGAAGATCGTTACCTGCCGGAGCTGAAATAACAACCTTACGAGCGCCTGCCTGAATATGAGCAGAAGCCTTTTCTTTTGATGTATAGAAACCTGTACATTCAAGAACAACATCAACGCCAAGTTTGCCCCAAGGAAGGTCAGCAGCGTTAGGCATTTTGTAAATAACAATTTTCTTACCGTCAACTACAATGTAGTTATCTTCGCCTTCACCTTCGTGGAAGTCAACAGTGTGACCCTGAGCAACATAGTTACCCTGTGATGAGTCATACTTAAGAAGATGAGCAAGCATCTTTGCACTTGTAAGATCGTTGATAGCAACTACTTCGTAGCCTTCTGCACCAAACATCTGGCGGAAAGCAAGACGACCGATACGGCCGAAACCATTAATAGCAACTTTTACCATTGGAATTTACCTCCGAATATAATTTAAAGTTTTATTGCTTTTATGCATTCTTTATTTTATACTGTTTGTCCTCATAAATCAAGATAAAATTGTATTTTTTACACTTTATACAAAAACAAGTGTATTTATGCAAGTGTTATTGTTATTTATTTAACGAACTGTTTATAATTGGGTCACAGATGAATTATATTTATGCCTTTTGGTTGCAATTTCAATTAAAATTTGTTAAAATTCATATTAGTAAAAACAAAGGATGTTATATATGTTTGTAGATATTGCTAAAATTAAGATAAAAGCCGGTGACGGCGGTGCAGGCGCAGTAGCATTTCACAGGGAAAAATATGTGGCTGCCGGCGGACCTGACGGCGGTGACGGAGGAAAAGGCGGAGATGTTGTATTTGTAGTTGATGACAACCTTGCAACCCTTGCCGATTTCAGATATAAAAGAAAATATGTTGCCAAAAACGGTGAAAACGGACGCGGCTCACGCCAATACGGTAAAAAAGCGCCGGACCTTGAAATCAAAGTGCCGAGGGGTACTATCATTCGCGAAGCAAATTCAGGCGCAGTTATGGCTGATATGAGTAAAACTGACAGATTTGTAGCTGCTAAAGGCGGAAAGGGCGGCTGGGGAAACATTCATTTTGCAACTCCGACCCGCCAAGTGCCGAGATTTGCAAAGCCGGGTGTACCGGGTGAAGAATGGGAAGTTTCGCTTGAGCTTAAGCTTCTTGCCGATGTGGGACTTTTAGGTTATCCGTCAGTAGGCAAATCAAGCCTTATATCAGTAGTAAGCCAGGCAAAGCCTAAAATCGGCGATTATCACTTTACAACCCTTGTGCCAAACTTGGGTGTTGTATCAATGGGTGAGGGCAACTCATTTGTTATAGCGGATATTCCGGGGCTTATTGAAGGTGCAAGCGAAGGTATCGGACTCGGGCATGAATTTTTGCGACATGTTGAGCGTTGCAGGCTTCTTGTACACATTGTTGATGTAAGCGGCAGCGAAGGCAGAGACCCTATTGAAGATTTTGAAAAAATCAATGAGGAGCTTGTAAAGTTCAACCCCGAACTTGCAAAGCAGCCGCAAATAGTTGCCGGAAATAAAATTGATATGGCTGAGCCTGAACAAATCGAAAGATTTAAAAAATATGTTGAAGATAAGGGATATGACTATTATTCTATCTGTGCGCCAATCATGGAAGGCACAAAGGAGCTTATGAATGCGGTTTGGAACAAGTTGCAGACCTTGCCTCCTATTAAAGAATATGAAGTTGAAGAAATTCCGTTTGAAGCATTGGTTAAAGATGATAAAGGCTTTAAAATCACCCAAGTTGATGAACATTACTTTCTTGTGGAAGCAAGCTGGTTTCCAAAAGTTCTCAAAGGGATTGATATTGAAGATTACGAAGCACTGCAATATATGCAACGAGTATTAGAAAAGAGCGGAATTTTCAATGCGCTTCGAGAAAAAGGAATTGAGGAGGGTGACATTGTTTCACTCTATGACATAGAGTTTGAATATGTGCCTTAATAAATATGAGATTTGTAGACAAAGATGTTAATGCAAAGCAATTAAGTCCGCTTAATTTGGCATTTATAGGCGATTGCATTTATGAAATACTTGTGCGTGAAACACTTGTGCTTGATGCCAATCGCCCTGTAAATGATTTGCACAAGGAAAGTGTAAAGTATGTTTCGGCAAAAGCACAAACCGTTGCTTTTGAAAAAATCAAGGATGATTTAACCGAAGATGAACTTGCGATTTTCAAGCGCGGGCGCAATGCTAAAGTGGGCCATTCCCCAAAAAGTGCAACTGACGGTGAGTACCACTGCGCCACCGGAGTAGAAGCGTTATTCGGCTATTTATACTTAAATAATGAAATTGACAGAATAAAAGAACTTTTTTCTAAAATTAACTCTTGACATTCTGCTCTACTTGTTATATAATCAATATCGCTGACGGGAGCATAGCTCAGCTGGGAGAGCATCTGCCTTACAAGCAGAGGGTCACAGGTTCGAGCCCTGTTGTTCCCACCAAAATAAAAAGGATACCTACAAGGTATCCTTTTTATTTTTATGTAATTAGATGTAATGCTCGAAACTGTGACAAGATACTCCAAATTCTGCGAACAACGAGAGCAAAGAATTTGGGAAAAACAGTTCAGGGAACTGTTTTGTAGTATCTTTGTTTCTTATAAGAGCCCTGTCCAATTGTTTCCTTTTTGTTTATGGGCGAGAATTCTGCTCGAACCTGTGACGCGTCAAAAGCAATTCCGTGTTTGAATGAATTTCTTTGAAATTCATAATAAACACTCTATCCCTTTCTCCTTTTCCCCAAAAAGCTTACGCTTTTTAGGGACCCCATAGTTCCAAATTCTGCGAACAACGAGAGCAAAGATTTTGGTGTTGTCGCAAGTTCCATATCGTTCAAAATAACTTTAAGTTATTTTTCGCTCATTCCACTGCTCCGCCTCTCAAATATGCAGTATAAAAGTCATCGGTTTTTAACCGATGGCTTTGTTTTATGTCAACCAAAATCTTATGGTGCTTACACCTTTATTTTATTAGTTTATAAAAAGCAAAAAGAGACGGTATTTCTACCGTCTCCCTAGCTTTATTTCAATGTCAGATTGAAAAGGCTGTATTAGTCTAAACCGCCCTCTACATCTTCTCTACCTGATGTAGTTACAACATCATATGTTTTGAATTCATCAATCTGTGACATTGGCTTTGTGTAAAGCTCTTTCATTGGTTTTCCTCCCAAATTTACCGGTGCCTTACCCCTGCCGATTAGGCAGAGGCAATAGCATCAATAAATTATAATTTGTTAGTGATAAGTGTAAGATTTAACTTCAGAAATTGCTTTCTTCAAAGTGCCATCAGCAGTCTTTGTGATAACAAATGCTGCAGCTGAAACCTTACCGTCTTTCTTAGAAAGACCATATCTAAGAGAAATATCTGCTGCTGAATTCTTAGTATAAGCAATCTTTACAGTGCCTGCATTAGCGTCTGCACCCTTATTGCCAACATTATCAAGTGTGAGTTCAGAATCAGCTAAATTCTTACCATAAATGAAGCCCTGCTTAACTACTGTTTCGCCAGGAGCAACATTACGAGATGCAGCAAATGAAACCTGAACAGAACCAGCAATTTCATTTACGCCTGTAATTACAACTGTTGTTTTCTGCTCAACTACATTATCAACAGCTACAAGATTCATATCTGAACCGCAGAAGAATGTGTAAGTATCGCCATAAGCAACTGTTACACCGTCAACCTGCCATGCTGCAACGCCGTCCTTATGAACACTAACCTTAGCGTCATAAGCAACTGTTGCAGGGCTTGCTGTTTCTACACCGTCTACTGTGAGAGTAGCACCTTCCGGAGCAGTTACTGTGTACTTAGCAACATTATCCTTAGTGTACTGAGCGTAAATTGTAGCACCATCTGTAAGTGCATGGATATCAGGTTCAGTCATTGACCAACCTGTGAATGTGTAACCAATAAGTGTTGGAGCTGTTGGAATTTCAATATTAGCACCGCTTGTTACAGTTTGAGTATCAATTACATTGCCGTATGGGTCTACAAATACTACTGTAAATGAAGTGTCAGCCTTTTCAGCAAATACAGGTTCGTAAGTGATGTCAGCTGTTGCATATGTTACAAATGAAGCTTCGTCAGAAACAATCTTGTTACCAACTTTCCAACCTACGAATTCGCCTGTTTCGTTATTAGCTTTAGCAGTAAGAACTACTTTGTCACCAACTGCAAGTCTTGCGTTAGCACCGTTTGTAGCATCAGCATCGTTAAGAGTTGTTGTGCCAAGTTTTGTTGAAGCAACTGTTACAACTACACCTGCATCAAGCTGAGCTACTGCATCTTCAAGAGCCTTTGTAGCTTTAGCTACGTCTGCAGGATCTGTGTATGTAGCAACTACATCTTCAGCATAATCCTTAAGAGCTGCTGTTACCTTTGCATAAGAAGCTTCTGTGTAATCTTTAGCATTCTTGCTTTGTGCATCCTTGAGTGCAACATTGTAAGCTGTACCGTCAAGCTTATCAATCGGAAGTGTTGATACATAACCACAATCAGGGCAAGTAGCTGTCTTAGAACCTTCTACCTTAATTGTAGGCTGAGTAACGGTTTCGTACTTAAGAGTACAATCATCTACTTTGTCGCTACCAACTTCAGTAAATACAAAACCATCCTGTGACCATGTATAAGTTGTTGTTGTATGAGTACCGTTCTTATTATCGGTAACCTTAGCAGGAGTGTTAGCAAAGTTTTCAGGTGTTTCGCCCTTATTAACAGTGAGAGGTTTAGATGTACCGTCAATGAAGTTATAAGTATAAGTTTCAGTTGTAGGATTAGCTACAAGACCTTCAACTGCAGCCTTAAGAGCAGCTTCTGCAGTGTCTACATCTTCCTGTGATGTGTAAGCACCAACTGTTGCTTCATCATATTTAGCAAGTGCTTCTGTTACCTTAGCATAAGATTCTGCTGTATACTTAGAAGGGTCAACAGTAGCATCCTGTGCAGCCTTGAGTGCAGCTCTGTAAGCTTCACCTTTAAGCTGAGCAATTACAGTACCGGCTTTGATTGTTTCGCCGCAAACATTACATACTGTGTCACCTGTGTTACCAGGATTGTTGATTGTAGGTTTAGTAGCGTTTACAACCTTTGTATCAGCGTGGTCACATACAAGCTTATCAATTGGGTTTGTATAAGTATTGCCACAATTTTCAGTACATGTGTAAACATCATAACCTGCTTCTTTATAAGTAGCGTCCTTATGGTCAGTTACTACGAATTTACATTCAGGGTTTGTTACTACTGCTTCTTCAGTATAAGCAGCGTCAGCTGTTGCAGCTACAACTTCAGGTGTCCACTTGTAACTTGTTACTGAGTGATGAGTTGAATCAGAAGCAACAGGTTTTGTTGTTGCTGTGTTATCTGGAATTGTTGGCATTACGCCATCATTTACAGTTTGAGTGGTAAGTTCACCACCAATAGTTGTAAATGTGATTGTGTGAGTTGATGGCTTAGGAGCTTCAGATTTTTCATATTCTGACCAAATTTCTGTCCAGTTAGCAAATGTATTCTTTGTATCATCACCTGTAATAAGGAATAATTCAGGATTTTCATAATTTGCTAATGCTTCTCTTGAATATGGCTCAAATTCTGTACCACTGATACTTCTGTCAAAGTGGAATACATCTTTAAGGTCACAATCCTTAAGTACTTCAAAACCATAAGCAAATGAAGGAACACCGTACTTACCAAAAGTTGTGTTATCATCACGGTTGAAGAAGTTAGATTCTTCTGTATTACCGTTTGCAAAATTCTGGCCGACTATACCACCGGTAAATACACCGGTAGTACCGCTGATTGTTTTACCAGCAAATGATAATGTATTAGCATATTCACCGGTATTAACATTGATAGTTGATGTATCAGTTCGTTTCCAAGTATCGCCGGCTGATTTTGAAGGCTTTTTAGCATAATATGCAGGAGTGATTGCATCTGTATCAAAGTTGCCCTTAAACTGACCGTTACATAAAATATCGAAACCGCCAAATTCAACTGTGACTATGATACGGTCACCTGCTTTAAGTTCAGCCGGGTTAACAATGTTATTGGCAGCTTTAACTGCATCATAAGTAAGTGTACCAGATGCTGCATAATATTGATTATAATACTTTTTAGCAAAAGCTGCTACTGTACCACCTGAAACTGCTTCAGCAGCTTCAGCATTAGTACCTACTTTTGAAACTGTTACTGCGATTACCGGTTTATATTCGTTTCTCAAGTCAGCATTGTCTTCGTCAACATAAACAGTATCGGACTTCACAAGCTCTTGGAGCTCGCTAAAGCCTGTGTATGTAGGTGTTTCCTTAATGGTTGAAGGATTTACGCCGTCATCTACCCACCATTTTCTGTTAGCAGTAATTTGAGTTCCTTGACCAAAATTAGCTGCAAATGCAGAGAAAGGTACGGAGAAAGCAACCATAAGAACAGCAAGAATTACAGCTATTGCTTTTCTAAATGTCTTTTTCACTTAGAAATATCCCCTTTTTTATAAAATTTATTTAATCTCTAATCCATTATAATACCCATCACTCGCAATAAGTGAATAAATAATGCCGGTATCAGCCATTGTAACTGAACCATCAGCATTAAAGTCGCATGCTGAATCATAACCATTTGCAATTGCCTTATAAATAGCACCGGTATCAGCCATTGTAACTGATTCATCACCATTTAAATTGCAAGCAACCATCGGAATGACAGCATCGGAAATGTCTAAACCATTTACGATAAGCTTTATATCTTCACGAGTAATAGCATATTTAGATGAAATCGAAAGATAATATGTTCCATCATTTAATGAATTTATAGAGAATGAATTTACACCATCTTTAAGCGATGATGTTGTTGTACCGACAAGCTCGGTACGGGCTGAATCAGAATATACATTAACAGTATATTCACCGTAAACCGGTTTATTTTGGGTGTTACCATTACCATCAGTCATAATAACAAGTGAACCGGTTACTGAATGGCCTTGTGACGGTGAAACATCACAGGTCATAAGATATAAAGAACCATCATAATCATCGGCTTGCTTAACGAGAGCATACTCATTCTTAAGCCCATCATTATAATCTGTTAAAACAAAAGTCTCATTCGGGCTGGTTGAAACTGAAATTACATTTGATGCGTCACATTTATTAGCAAAAGCAACTGAAAAAGTTGCAAGCAATGTGCCATCACTATTGATTGCTGAACAAGAGTCAGAATCAGAAACAAAGCCAAACACCAAATTTGAATTTTGTGTAATAGTTCCCATTGACGAAATGCCGGCGATATTATTAGAAAGAAGTGACTTTGCCGCTGTATCAACAGTAGCATCTGCGCTGTACTTTGCAGTTACCTGCACAACCGATAACTCGGAAACACCTTCTAAATAGAAGTTTACATCGTAAGTACCGGCAGGCAATTTATCACCGTCATATTGTTTTCCGTCAGAGTCTGTATAAGTGCAATAAATATTTGGCTTTTCACTGCCAACAGTTGCACCGTATGAAGTATTAGGAAGGCACACGAAAAGTGCAATAAGCACCAAGAAAGTAAGTGTACCAATTACAGCACCTATTCTCTTTTTAACAAATGCATTTTGCATAGGTGTTACCTCCTTGCCAAGTAAATAAAATTTAGGGAGAGACGAGAGCGCATACAACACCAAATCAAACCTCGGTTATAAAAACGCAAAAGCGTAAAAGCAAGCTTTGAAGAAATGATATTGTAATATCAGGGATAAACAGTGACTAAACGCAATCGCCTTTAACCTCCCAACCCTTAAAACAGGGCCGGTATATAAACGGGGATTACCCGATCATATAGAATTTATAAATAAAGTAACCATTATAATAAACGGTTACATATCAGGGGTATTGCTACCCCTGATATGAGTGCAAATTAAATTATTTAATAGTGATTTCAGGGAAAGCAGGAGATGATGCGATAAAGGTATAAATTACACCGGTATCAGCCATTGTAGCTGAACCATCACCATTAAGGTCACATGCTGAATCATAACCATTTGCAATTGCCTTGTAAATAGCGCCTGTATCAGCCATTGTAACTGAACCATCACCGTTAAAGTCACATGCTGCAATCGGAATTGCCGGACCTGTAATATCAGAATCTGAAACAACAATTGTTACAGTGCGTTCGAAAGATACATTTGAGGTGATAGTAGCTGTGTATGTGCCAGGAGCAAGGTCGAGGCTGATTTCATTAGCTTCAGGAGTTAATTTAAATTCTTTTTCAAGAACTGTTTGGCCGTCTGCACCTGCAACTGATACCTTATATGTACCTGTTACACCGAAACCGTTGTTTGTACCATCAGCCTTTGTAGCAATTACAAGAGAAGCTGTTACATTGTGAGTTGATGCTGCTGCCTGCTTAACTGAAGGAGCAATTGTTACATTGCCGTCAACCTTATATTCATAAGGGAATGCATTAACTGTTACCTTTTCACCGTTGATTGTAAGTTCATTAACAACTTGGTAACCTTCAGCTGCCTTAACATCAATTGTGATTGTTGAGCCGGTTTCTACTGAAACAGGAGCTGTGTAAGCAGCGCCATTGATTGTTACAGTAGCACCTTCAACAGCATTAACTGTTACAGTGCTGTTTGTAGTTTCAGCAGGAGCAAGAGCAATCTCTGCAGCCTGAAGTTCTGTATCAACAGTGTAGATATTTGTAAGTGAAGCATCGTAGCCCTTCTTATCAGAAAGAACAAAGTTAGCTGGATCCTTATGAGCATAATCGCCGTGACCATACTGTGCAAGAGCAACTGCTGCTGCAAGAGCTCTGACATATCTGGTCCATGATTCTGCAGTGTAAGAACCATCGTTTACAAGCTTACCTTCAGCATCCCACTTACCAAAGCGAGGAGCGTTTGCGCCTGTTGTCTTTGAAACTGAAGCTTCAGTTGTTACAGTCTTACCATCTTCAGCATAAACAGCCTTAGTAGCTGTAAGAGTTGAATAGATGTTGCCTGATGCACACTTAATTTCTTTTTCAAGCTGTGCGCCCTGGTAACCACGCTCAACAGCTGCGCTTGCGAAGATATTGAAGAGTCTGGTATATTCAGCTACTGCTGCTGATGAAAGTGATGAATGAGTTACATAAGTATAAGACTTTCCGTTGTCAATGCAGTTTTGTACAGTTGATGCTGCACTTGCAGGAGAAACGCCTAATTCCTTCTTAACTGCATCTTCAGTTTTAGCCTCTCCGGTAGCTTCATCAATTACCGGGTTGCCATCTGCACCTAAAACAACTTTATCATAATGATATTCAAGATCAACAGTAAAGTTCTTTTCAATGTTTCTGGCAATGTCAGTCATCTTAGAGAATGTTAAGATGTTAAAGTTTGTGTCATTAAGACCGGTTCTTGCAACAGAAATGTTTTTGAATGCATTATCTGCAGCCGGCTTAAGTGTATCATTCATAATGCTTGTTACATAGTTGATTCTATCAACAGCCTTTGCAACAGCACCACGGTTATCAACGATTGAACCGTCAGACTTAACTTCGTTAGGAACGATAGTATAATCTGTTACAGGGAACTTACATGACCAATCTTCATTTGAGTTAACCTTCTTGCCATCGGCATCACGGTATACATACTGAACCTGGTTGTAAAGAAGATTACCCTGTGCGTCAGTTGCCTGAGTTTTAGTAGGCATCTGGCAAGGATTACCATTTGTGGTAATAGCATTGTCCCAAGTTGTTTCATAAACAACTGAGTTAGCAAGATAGTATTTACCATCTGCATTCTTAATTACTTTGATTCCGGCTTGGTCTGTTGTACGAACCTTTCCATTATCATCAGAAAGAGCTAATGGTGAATAGATTGGCATTGTACCTGCAGCATCGAAGTAGTAAACGCCTGCAACACCGCCGACTTTACCTGAACCGTCAGCAAGAGCTTCGCCACCAACATAAGCGTTAGCCAAAACATCCTTTGGAATTGTATATTCTTTTCCTTTAGATGTTACTGTTGGAGCAGATTTTGTATAAGGAACATAAGCTAAATCGCCAAACTTTGATGTAACTTCTTTAGTTGTTGCTGTGAGATGAGTCTTATTGTTAATGCTCTGTGCAAAAGCAACTGTCATAGCAGATGACTTAATAGAAAGTACATTAAGAAGAGCCTGCTTAGCTTGCTCGAAAACAGCTGAGTTAGTAAAGTCAGAAGGCTTATACTGTGATACAAGTGATGCCAAATTATCATAAGCAGTATTCATACCGCTGAGCTGGCTGGTATCACCTACAAGGATAGTAAAGTGAGCATAAGCTGACTTAGAACCATTGTAGATACACATATCAACCGGATATTCGCCGCCTTGAATGTTGGTTTCACCATCATAACGGAACGGTTGAACTTCAAGAGCAGATGCATTTGGAATCTCCTTCTTCTCACTTTCAATGTAGAAACCAGGAACTTTGGTGTTACCCATTGAAACAATGTTGAAGAGGTTATCGTAGTTAATCTGACCACCATTGTTCTGCAAATAAACTGATTCGTAAATATCACCGTCACCAACATGGTAACCTGCGATAATATTCTTAGCAATAGCTTCAGAAAGAGTGTAAACTACATGAGTTCTTGTCTGAATAGCCTTAATATTTGCAGCTGAAGTACCATCCGGGTTAGTTTGAGCTTTAACTGCTTCGATTTCATCGCTTGTGTAACCCTTATAATAAGTAATTTTATCGCTGTTACCTGCTGTTGCTTCTGTTACCTCGTTACGGTTCCATTCACCGAATTCACCTGAACCAGGAGTAGTTTCAACACGGTAGTCATACATATTATACTTAAGAAGGTTACCGTTTGTCTTATCCCAAGCAGGGATAGCGTTTTCACTGGTGATGTTTACTGTTGTATAAGCAGCATTTTTATCATACTTTGTTACAACATTATTTGCATCAAGTGTGTTTGACTGATAATTTGAATCTTCATCATAGAAGTAGATACCGTCAACTGCTTTTTTACCGCCTAAAACCTTATTTCTGTTACTTCTATATCTGATTGAATATGTTGAAATATCAGCAAGGTTTGATGAATCAAGTACCATGTATTCAGGATAGTTAGCAAGAAGAGTATTATCCTTACTAAATGTAGATGTTGATTTTACATAAGCACCCTCAACACCAACTGTTTGATCAGCTTTATTTGTATCATGCAAGAACTGCTTGTTACTATTATACATAGCTTCTTTCCAACCTGTTGCGGTTGTCATATACTTATAAGCTGAAACATTATTATCAGCTGCAACAACTGTGCCATCTTTAAGTACGATGTCGTATACAAACTGAACTTCAACTACATTTGATTCTCCTGCTGCTGAGTTGAAAGTAATAGGAAGTTTAGGTGTTACTATTGTTTCGTTAGGAGCAATAAGACCTGATTTAAGTTGAGATGTAATATCAGTTTTTTCGTTGTTACTGCCAATATAAGTTGCTGACTTAAGCTTGTAATAGTAACGAGAAAGTTGAACAAGCTGTCCATTAGAGATATATGCACGGTTAAGACCTGTGCAGTTATTTGTAAATGAAACTGTATCGCTGCAATCGCCGCCTGCTGTTGTCTTCATAGAAGGTGTAGCAAAGCTTGCTGAAGCAGTCTTAAGCTGCTGAGTTCCGATTGGAGTGATAGCTTCAGGAACGAAAGAGTTAACTGCTGAAAGAGCAAAGAAAATACCTCTCATTACTGAATCGCCATACTTGCCGGCATCACCCTTGGTGCTGTCTGCACCATAACCGGTGAATTCAACAAAGTTGCAAATAGCCTTTTGGATTGCACCGAGGTCAGTACCGCCGGTACCTGCAATAGTTTTAACCTGAAGTAAATCATCAAATGGCTTGTTGTCACCGTTTGACTTAGGAATTATGGTTGTGAAATCCTGCGGCTGTGAAGAATAACGCTTACCGAGGAGACCGTTGATAAGGTCAGCAAGCAAATCATAAACAGTATTTACAAAACCTTTTGACTGAATCGGTTCAGCAGATACGATTGTGATAAGTTTGTAAACGAAATTAGATACGCCACAGAAACCGCTGTCTTTCTTATCAGAAATATTAAGAATTGAAAGAACTACATCGTTCCAGATAAGATCATGTGAATCGAACTTACCGTATTCCTTGCCTTGGAGTGTACCAAGAATAGGGAGGAACTTGTTAGCAATTTTATCAATATTTTCCCAAAGGTTATTTGTAAGAGCACTGTTACCGTTTTCATCGCAAATACCGAGAAGAGCTGCAACACCCATTGCTCTTTCACCTGAGTTAGTTGACTTCTTCATTGAGTAATCTCCACCGTAGTAAAGAATTACTGAATTCAAGAGGTCAAAAATTGTAGCACTTGAATTAACATCTTCGTTTTCTGTCTTCCAAGTTTTGCCTTTGTATGTTACAGGAACATATCCTTCAAGTACATATGCAACTGCATCACGAGCCATAGGAAGAATTGTACCTTCAAGTGTTGCGCTGATTGTACCGTCATTGGCTACATTTACAAGTGATGAATAATCCTTATTAGGAAGTACGTATGATAAGTATTCTTTAAGGCATACATAAGCAACTGCTTCTGCATCCTTACAACCATCCCATTCTGCTGGGTGGATAATATCTTGAAGTTTGCCTGCACCAAGGTTAACCTGGCCGATACAAGCAACAAGCATAGGAACCATTGCTGATTCAAGATTTGCTTCTGAAAGAACAGCATCAGTACCGTTAGCATTATAGAATGCCTTGAGGATGTTAGCGTCAGTAGCATTTGCTGTGTACTGAACCATCTTAAGTGCATTGTTAACGAGTGTTGAAGTGATTTTCCTGATTGTTGCATCATTGATTGATTCAACACCGTCTGCCTTTGTTGTTTTAGATTTTGCCATTTCCGGACGATTGCCGATAATGTTATCTCTTTGTGGGAACAAATCTTTAACTGCTGCAACAAGTGCATCGTTAAAGCCTGCTACCATTGAACCGTAATTTGAATATTCATTTTTAAAGAAATCGTCAATATTCTTTGTTCCGGTTTGTGCAAAGTAAAGGTTGATAGGACCTGTTTGCATATTGAAACCGTAGTCAGCAAGAGGGCTGTATCTTAACTTAGCAAAGAGCTTTGTTTCATCAATATCTGACCACTTGCCTGTTGATGTTTCAGCAGCTGCACGGTCAAATGAAAGCTGTTCCTTAGCTTTTGCAATAAAGTCATCTGCTGATTTATCGCCATAAGCTTCGTAATTAGCTTCAGCCCATTCGTTAATCTTTGCCTTGGTATAGTTAGAAGCAATATCGCTTGAATTCCATTCACCCTTTTTATCGAAATAATAATAGTATGCATTATCAAGATTTCTGTCACCCTGGGTGTTTACATGGAGAAGCTTGATTGAACCCTTGAGAACTGTATCCCAAGCAAGATCAAGTGCTGTATAACCTAATTTGAAAAGAGAATCGGTTGGCTTAAATGTAATCTTTGTTGTTTGCTCTGTTGCATAACCGTTTGCATCCGGATGTCCATAAGCAAAAAGAAGAACATTAAGCGGATTGCCGTCATCATCTTTAAATTCGCTTGAATATACAAGGTTAGGGTCATAACCGAGTTTAGCAGCGGCTGCTGCATAATCCGAGCCTGACTTATTCATTTCAGCCTTGATTTCAAGATAACGAGTAGCTGATGTATCCTGGATAGGTTTGAGTGAGCCATCTTCGTTCTTTTCATTATATTCTTGGTTATATGTAACGAGAACGCTTATCTTCTGAAGAAGCTCGGTAGAGAGCTTATCGAAAAGCTGGTCATCATATACCCATTGGGTTTTACCACTCTTGAAATCATTGATTTCATCCTGTGTATACCATTTAGTATAGTTGAAAATAAGCTGCTGAACAATGTTATAAACAAGGTTTTTAGCATAACTTTCATCACTGAAGCCTAATGGACCTGCAAGAAGCTTGTAGATATTAACCGCACTCTTAAGAACACCGAGGTTGAAATCACCTCTTAATACCTGACCGAGTACATCCTTACCGGCATAGTCAGCTGAGTTGATTTGAAGAAGAGCAAGAGCTCTCTTAACAATCTCAGTTGATGAATAGTTTTCTCTTGTAACATGCCAGAAATTCTTGCTGGCATCACTTGAAGCTAATGATTTAAGCTGAATGTTACCTGCATCACCAACATAACTACCATACTTAGAAAGAAGACCTGCAACACTCTCAAGTGTAAGCATTACATCATCAACGCTGTCAAGCTTAACTGTTAAGGTATATTTAATAATACCAAACGCGTTGATATTAAGATGCTTTTGAGCGGCATCCCATGTCATATAAGCTGTAACGCTGGATGGGAGATTTGCAAGAAGGTTGTAAACTGTTGGAGCAACTGTAGGAAGCATAAGGTCCGCATAGTCAAGCAATGCTGTTGCGGCTTGTTCGTCAGAAAGAATATTCCAAGCAAGGTCGTTATATTCTAACGCGTCATCTGTGTACTGCTTTTCTGAGCTAACAGGTGCAGCGTGAGCTGAAAATGCACATGTTAAACAAGAAGCAGCCATAAGAACAGCCATAAACAACGCAAGCAGCTTATGGGAAAACTTTTTTGCTTTCGTTTTCATTTTTTACCTCCGTAAAATTTTAAAAAATTTAAAGTGAAGTGTTAACATATTGTGCGTAATGCCCGTCGCAATCTCTGACCATCAGGCAATCTGAATTAGAATGAAGGCTCATTACAAGCCACAGCATTAAATTGGCGCAATATGTGCTTTAAACACATTATAATTATTACATACGGCCACCCGAAAGTCAATAAATTAAACTTACAATCCTCATTTTTGTAACTTTAGCCAAAAACGACTTCATTTTTTTGTCACTCTGCACAATTAGTTTACGAAAATTTTACAGTTTGTTAATAATTTTAAGGGAAAAAATAGGCTTTTCACAGCGAGTAAAGCGACAATACTTTACACAATTTTTACATTTGTAAAGGCTTCGGGCTTTACATTTTACAAAATTGTTAATGCACTTTTTCTCTGTTTTATCCGTTTTTCAGTTACTCTTAATAAAATCGACGCTTGTTAGACATAATTTCCAATTAAGTCCATTTACAAGCACTCCGTTGTCAAATTCAAAACGCAAAATATGTTAAAATTCACAATAAATTCAAAATATGTTATAAAATTATTGACTTATTAGATTTTATTTGATATAAATATATTGTATTTGTTAATACGCGTGTGGATATCCTGCGCCTAAAAAGCAGTTTTTGTGTAGAAACTGTGTAATAAACAAATACTGCTCGGCGCATAATCCAAAATGCGTTACCATACGACAAAGTTCGTAAATCATATTGTAAAGGAGAGAAAATTTATATGAGAACGAGCAAAAAAATACTCAGCTTTTTCTTAGCTGTGGTAATGGTCGTGACCACTTGTTCGGTTGGATTTACTGCATTTGCAAAAAACAGTAATGACAACCCATTGTGGAACACTTCCAGCGTTAATGCTTCATCCGCATATAAAACCGTCAACGGTTTGGCAGATGAGCTTCCGTCCCTTCTCATGGGTATAGACGCAATATCAAAAGTAGTCTATAACAAAGGGGCAATCAGTCTTGGTACAACTTCAGACAAGTTGACTAAAGACCAGAAAGAATCAATTAAGGAGAATACGACTCTTCCTGAGATGTTGCAGGCACTTCAGCCTACGCTTATCAATGCTGTCGGCAAAATGGCTGTATCTACAAGCCAATCGGAATTTGTCACAGACATTATTGGTGAATCATCATCAAATGTAAGCAACTATGACTACCTCAACAATTTCAGTGACGACATCAATTTCTTCCAGCTTGCAGGTATGTGCCATAAGCTCATCTATGACGGTGTAAGCAACATTTCTGCAAACAAAGAAACAAAGAAAGCACTTGAAGATATTCTTTATGGTGCAGGCGATCGCAACCTTGATGGTAAAGCAATCAAAAAAATCACTGTTGACTCAACAGGTCAGCATAAGCATTATGTTAACATTAAATACAACACCAAAGGTTTGTGGTATTTAACAACATTAGTAGATTCAAATACTTCTACTAACTTTGATATTTCCGATGCTGTTGATAATATTTTGCCTGCAATTGCACAGCAATATGACGATCAAGTTGCAGATGGTAAAATCAAACCTGTTGAACTTTCTTCAATCACAGATATGTTGGACTTCAACGGTGACGGCGGACATGTAAGAATAGGTGAAACATCTATGATGGCAAGCCTTTCACAGCTTAAATCCGCAACCTACACACTCACAGAAGATCAGCAGAAAACCGTAAATGAAGTATGCAGTTACTTAAACAACTACTATAAAGTTTTTGGTATTGATCTTAATGCCTCTGATGTTGCTGATTGTATTTACTATGCATATTCACCTCAAACAGATACTTTCACAAATATGTTTGGCGGTAACTTAGCAAGAACCATGCCTTACATTAGACTTGCTGTTGACGGCGGTGCAGATTTCAAACTCTCTGCTGATTCAGATTTCTTTAATGACCAATGGAACCCAAAAGTTACATCTCCTACCGGAGACCCATACACCATTGAATCAACCGGTATTAAAACTTTTAAAACTGTTGACGGATTATTATCACAGATTGAGCCATTCTTTGCTAAAGCTCTCGGATACGACAGTCTTGACACTGCAGTAAGCGAAATGCTCACCAGAGATAGTGTATCCACAGATGCATTATCAATGTCATCTGTAAAGGATTATATCACAAGCCTTTATATCATATTATCATACGCTTCACTTGTTGATGATGTAAATGGCGGCGGACGACAAAACGCTCCTTATGCTCAATATATTTTAAAGGGAGCATTGGTTGACTTTAAAGGACTTAAACTTGAAGATATAAATCAAGCAGTTGATAAGGATATGCCTGCAGGCTTCAACTTCTACTGGCAAGACGGAGATGAATTCTTCCTTACAGATGATGAACTTGAGCAGATGTATTCAATTTTGAACTTGGTTGCTACTCAAGATAACAATTTCCCTGAAACAATAAACGGATATTTTGCTGACGGTAGTATGAAGTTTAATGATACAGACGGTTCTAAAACTTTCGTTCTTCCTAAGAATCTCAGAGATACAGCCACTATTGAATATTTTGCTACATTCTTGAAGATGTACAGCAGAAAGAATAACAACTCTGATGCACAACAGCGTAACAAGGTTATCAACTTGTTTGCAGGTAACTGGATTAGCAACAGAAGCAATAAAACAAGTGATTATATTCAAAATGCTACTCTTTTAGATACAGAAAATTCAGATCCTAACACCGGTATTTATGCATACAAGCATACCAGCAATACTTATTCAAAAGCAGATTTAAATGAATGGGTTAAATATTCATATATGTCAACTCTTACATCTTATTTTTGCTCAAAAATAAGCACTGCGTCTGACGACTTAACTTATGATAACAATTCAATCAAATGTTCTTTGGACATTAGCAAGTTTATCAATGACTATGTTAAAGAACATCTTGATACAACAGGTGTAACTCTTACAGACGCTCAAAAGCAGCCTGTTATCAACAATGCACTTGCAGCTCTTTGTGGTAACGGTGGTACACAGCTTACAAATATAGTTCTTAACTCTATTATTTCCACATATCTCGATCCGAGTTCAACAATAGGTAATATTATCAACGGTGCTCTTGACGAACTTGCTTCAACAAAAATTGACCTTGTCAAAGCAACTTACAATATTTGGGCTAACCTTATTGAATCACCGGTTGAAACAATATTCAATCTTCTTCCGCTTGTTGTTGTTCTTGTAAACGAAGTACTTGAACCGATATTCTTCAGTGCTAAATCAGGTGAAACCAAGCAAAACAATATGCTTTATAACTTCACACATGATGGTCTTCTCTATGACTTAACTGCTGATTACGGCTCATACATCGGTATTGACACACTTGCTTGGGACCTTAATGAAATGCTTCCATTGCTTATGCATTGGCTCAAGAATGACGGTTCTTATGACAAGATGGGCGGTACATATTGGAATAACGGTGCTGAAAAGAATTTCAAAATCACCAAATATACCGATTTATCAGGCGGACTTGATAAAATTACGACAAAGAATATTACAACAAGTACTGTTATCAGCAAACCAGAATATGTTACTAAATATGAAAAGATTGTTGACAGTAAAGGCAACGAAATCACTTCTAAAGTTGTAACAGAAAAGAAGACAAAAACAGAAGTGGATGAAAACGGTACTGCAAAGACAGTTGAATATACCGAAGATGTTACATACTATACATATAATGGTGTAACAAGCAATGATATTTCAGTAGCTCTTGCAAAAGCTCCAACAAATGCTAAATTTACTGTTTACAGTAAATATGAAGCAAAAGTTCCTTACATCACAGGAATTTACATTGCCGATAAAGCACTTAGGGACGCTAAGCTCAGCGGACTTGATAAGGTTCTTAAGAAAGCATTTACAGATGATAAAGGCGTTCTTTCAGACACAAACGCTCAGCTTGCAACCGGACTTGCAGAAGTAATTAACGAACTTGCAGGATTATTTACAACAGCAGTTGACACTTATGTAAATACCCCATCACTCAGAAATCAAGTTAAGGGTAAAGATAACAACGGAAATATTGCTAACAGCGGACTTAACAACTTAATGGTTGCTATTCCACAGCTCTTCGATATTATGGAAGACCTTGGAGCAGATAAGTACGGTGTCAGCAAAAATGCATGGACATACTGCTACGACGGTAAATTTAAAACTGAAGAAATTACAGTATCGGGTAAAACCTATACCGCTGTTTCTAACACAAAGGTAACTGAATTCAAGTCATATGCTCAAAATCCTGATTCAACAAAGATTTTCGATACTTTCGTTGGTATCTTTGTAGAAGATTGGCTTGATGCAATCCTCGGTCTTGTAAACAATGTTATTGATTCAGACAACAGCGCATTTGCAAAGAACCTTCCTCTCATTACAGGTGTTCTTCAGTCAATCGGCGGATTTGGCGAAACAAGCGCACTTACAGACTTGTTTAACAGCATTTTCCAAATCACCCGTGAAAGCAAATACAGCTTTACATTTGAAAAGCAGGCAAGCGGATTTGTCGGACTTGATAAAAACAATGCTTACTTCCTTATTACTAATGTAAGCAAGCTTGTAGATGTAATTCAAAGTCTTGTTAAATCATTTAAGAAGACTGACAATACAAATAATAATACAAATAATAATACAACAACTGCTCCTACACAGGCAGTTCAAACTTCTAACTCATCAGTTGACATTTCAGCGTATAAGAGCAAAGATGTTAAGAGTGTTGACAGCACAATTGAAAAGCTTGATAAAGCATTGTCATCTCTCCTTGCTGATTCAAGAATCAATGGCTATTCAATCAACAAAACAAATAATATTATTGTCGGCGTAATTTCATTACTTTCAAATTACATCGGTGCTAACTCAGCAAATGCAGTAATAGATTTACTTAATACCTATTTATATTACCTTAACGGTGAAGATTCACGCTCAGCTGATTCTAACGGTAATGTTAACCCTAAGGATATCTACACAAATGAAGGACTTACCACAGTAGTAGTAAGAACTTATGCACTCATTGAATCACTTGTTGCAAACCTTACTGATAAGTACGCTTATTCATACACAGGTGCAAACAATGTTTCAGCTAAATACAATCTTATCAGCGAAGCAGTTAACGGACTTATTTCTCCTGACTCATTAGCTGTAAGAATTAAGGACACAGATATTAAGAATGCCAGCGGTAAACTTAAGAAGCTTGCAAGCTGGAGCGATGCTGTTAATGACAACGGAACACTCAATGTAAGCATTAACTGGGGTGTTTCAGCCGGCAACAGAGATGAGTTTATGAATGGTCTTTCAACATCACTCAGACTTCTCACATCTATTATCGGCGTACTTCTTATTGACACAGGCATTTACGAAAATGCACTTTATCCGGTTCTTAATACAATCGCAGTAAAAACAGGCATCACAGTTGATACTCCTGAAAAGTTCGCTGACAAGAGCAATCCATACCGTGATGAAGTATTTGTAGGAATTGTTAACCCAATCGTTGCATTACTTGACAAATTCTTTGAAAAACCTGTAACTACATTGTTGAACCTTGTATCGGCTATTGGTGTTATATTAGATGACACAACAGCTCCTACACTTGCTTCAACAATTGCAAACGCTGTTAAACCTATTTCAAACGAAGTTAACGGACTTGCAAAAATCCTCAGAATAAGCAATGGTACTCTTGGTGCAACATCACCTACTCTTGCTTCATTCCTTGAAAACATTGCTACTAAAACATTCGGTAAATTGGTAACAGTTAATGACAAGCAGGAAATCGGTATTGAAGTAAAGGGATACCTTCTTTCAGGTAATAATATTATACCTATTATAAATACACTTCTTGCTAAAACAGGCATTAAGCTTAATAACATTAACTGGAATGCACTCGGCAAAACAGCTTCTCCTGCTCAAACACTTCTTTATGTTCTTGATTATGTAATTGAATTCGTAAAGACAAACAATAATCTTACCACAATCATTCAGTTGATTATGGGCAACAACAAGATTAGCAAGGGAATTCAAAAGCTTATCAAGTACATCGAAACAGGTAAGCTTGACGCTATGGGACTTCTTAAAGTTATCGGCAAGCTTCTTGACTTCACTCAGTCACCAACAGAAGTTTACTGGACTTATAAGAATTACAAGGGTACATCATTAAACTTTAAGTATCCTGACGGAATTACAGCTTATGATGCAAATAACGCTGTTTCACAGCTTGACACAGCAGTTGATGCAGTTATGGCTCTTCTCGCCAACTTCGGTGTAGTTAACGCATCAAATCTTAAGAGCATTGTCAGCGGATTGGCATTTACAAACGCTAACCTCACATCTCTTGCAAAGGCACTTTACGGTGCGCTTGATACCAAGAAGATTTCACCATATCTCAATATGGCAGGCATTGCAGTATCACCAAAGGGTGTTGCTAATCTCCTTGTAGATAAGAGCTATGGCAAAACTTACACTTCAGCAGCCAACACACTTAAGAAGGCAAAGAGCTGGAAGAAAGTTAAAACAATTAACTGGGGCTTCAAGGATGGTTCAGCAAAGGCAGAGCAGGGCTTTGTCAATGCTCTTGCAGCAATTCTCCGTCCTGTAAACAGCGTTCTTGCTGTATTCCTCAATGAAGGAAAGATTGACCTCAGCAATATCAATATCAAGAAGGCTTCAACTTCATTTGATATTAAAGACAGCAACGGTAAAGTAACAAGCAAAGTTGCACTTACTTATATGCTTAAGAAAGGCGTTCTCACTCTTACCCTTAAGGATGATATGAACCCTGACTCCAAGCTTTCAACAATTAAGCTTGATCTTAACGCTCTTAATGTAGGCGTTAACGGTATTAACGGTTATGAAGGCGCAATTGTTCCTCTTCTTGATGTTCTTCAAGTAAGCAACAGCAAGATTAAAACATTTAAGCAGTATCAAAAAGATTGCAAGAAGGCTAAAGATAATGTAATTCTTGATGTTCTCAATCCTCTTATGAGCTTTGTAGATACACTTCTTGATAAGCCATTTGAAACACTCACATCTGTTCTTCCTAACCTTGCATACTTTATTGATAACAACGGCATAGGCCAGTTACTCGATAATCTCCTTGCTCCTGTTACAAACATTCTTAAAACTGCTAAATCAGCAGGTGTGGATGTTGATAAGATTCTTTCAATGGTACTCGGCAAGGACCTTGGCAAAGTTGTTACAAACGCACTCAAGGTTAAAGGTGTTAAGCTTAACATCAAACTTGCAAACCTTAAGTCTTGCAACATTCAAGATATTGTAGTTCCTCTTCTTAACTCATTACTTAAGAAGACCGGTATTAAACTTCCTGAATTTAAGTGGTCAACAATCGCATCACACGGTAAGGTTGTTACATCTAAATCAATGGTTAAGAATGCCGAAGGCAAGTTTACAAATAAGGAAGTAATTGCTGATAAGGGCGAAGTTCTTGTTGCAGTTCTCCGTTATATTGCAGATACTCTTGTTAAGAACTCAAAATCTATCAAATCACTTATTACTTCAATTAAAGCTATTAAGAGTAATGATATGCTCAAATCTATCATCTCAACTGTATTCACTACAATCGGCCTTGCTGATAAGGATGATATTGTTCGTGCAGTATTCTACTTCTTAACAGGCGAACCTACTAATGCATTCTGGGATTACACAGCTTATAAGACAGGTTCATATGACTTCTCTTATCCTGAAAGTGTTGATGTTGACTTCCTTAAGAATCTTCCTCCAATGCTTGACGGACTTGTAGGCGGTTTGGTTGACGGCGGTCTTACCAAGTTAATCGGCGGTCTTATCTTCAAGGATGACATTATTAACTCACTTCTTACCGGACTTTACGGTGCAATTGAAGGTGTTAAGGTTGGCGACGGTTCACTCGTTTCTCTCCTTGCACAAACTAACATTGACTTCTCAACAAGCAATGTTGCTAAACTTCTTACAGATGAATCTTACGGCCAAACTTATGCTGCAAATGCAAGCGTAATCGCAAAGGCAGGTTCATGGTCAAAGGTTAACACAACATCACTTAAGTGGGGTGTTAAGGATGCAGATACATTCTTCCACGCACTTGTTGCAGTTCTCCGTCCTATCTACGGTGTACTCGATGTACTTCTTAATGATGCATCACTCGGAATCTTTGACATAGTAAGAATTCCTGGTTCAAACGGTTATACATCATCAATCGTTCCTCTTATGGAAGCATTCTCAATGTATAACATCAAAACTCAGTATCAATACAGAGAAGATATAAACGAAGCTTACGATAATATTCTTCTTGATATTATCAATCCTCTTTGGGATAAGGTTGAGGATATACTTAATGCTCCTCTTGAAACATTGTTTGCAATGCTTCCAAACCTTGCACTCTTCATTGGTAATGACGGACTTTGCCAGATTCTTGACAACCTCCTCACTCCTATTTCAGCTCTTGTTGATGCTATCAAACCAATAGTTGATCTTAATACTCTCTTACCTGCACTTCTTAAGGCACTTAAAGTTGACCTTAATTCAATTCTCGGTAAGATTGGTGTTACAAACTTCTCTCTTGACATCTATGACCTTAATGCAACACTTAAGCCACTCCTTGGCGGTGACGCTATTATTCCTCTTGTAAATAATATCCTTGGTCTTATTAAGATTAAGGGCGCACCACTCGGAATTAAGCTTAATGATGTAGATTGGTTGAAGCTTGCAAGCCACGGTAAAGTAATTACAGACACTTCACAGGCTGCTACATACGGTGCAAGAATTTATGTTGAAGGTGATTCATCAGAAACACTCATTGCAGTACTTGGCTACTTAATCGAAACTGTTAACACAGGCGATAACTTCAAGAACATAAGTGATCTTATCACAGGTCTTGTAGGCGGTAACGAAACTGTATCCGGAGTTGTTAATCAGGTTCTTCCTGTTCTTAAGGGCGATACTGATACAGTTATTGCTTCTCTTGTAGACCTTCTTCAGACAATGGCATAAACATAAAGTTTTAGCCGAAATAAAAATTAGGGGCAACTCCTTTTGGAGTTGCCCTTTTTGACTGTCGATAAAGTGGCTAAAGCGCGCCGAATAAAATAAATAAACCTTTTTGCCTCCCTTGCAAAGGGAGGTGGGTGCAACTTGTTGCACTCGGAGGGATTGTGAAAAAGAGCTTGGACATTGAGTCCAAGCTCTTTTTGGCGCTTTTCGTTTTTTGCAAACGGGCAGTACCTATGTACAGCTCCGTTTACAAGAAAACGGAATT
>OLQB01000492.1_pt1 | contig 30854 bp, 36 predicted proteins | sample 1672681 | NCBI WGS metagenome assembly OLQB01 (sample SAMEA3136713, study PRJEB25190) | human gut metagenome | reverse complement strand
ATCAGCGTGTCCCGCTTGCTCTTTTGCCGTCAAAACGTCTACCCCTGCGAGGTACATCAAAGTGATGAAAGTGTGCCTGAGCCAGTGCGGAGTAATACGAGGTATCAAGAACGGCTTTTCTATCGGCGCATACTTTGACGGACATTTTCCGCTTGTCTGCATACAGTCTGCCCAGTTACCGTACTTGATGTTTAAATCATTAAGATAGCTTGCCCACATACGGCTAAATCCCGTTTCGGTCATCAAAGAGCCTTTGACTGTGGGACACACAAGTCCGAGCGGACTGTGTGCAATGCTTCTAAGGTAGTTGACAAGCTTACCGGGGATATATATCGTTCTTGTCGCCGCATCAGTTTTACCACCTTCTTTTATATGCGGTTTGCCTTTTATCATCGACACAGAGCGTTCAACCTTTATAGTATGCGCATCAAGGTCAATATCCTGCCACGTCAGAGCAAGTAGCTCACCTCTGCGCAAGCCTGCATACATCATAATCATAGCGGCCGTCTGAGCTCTGTGTGGAGTATCGGTTATCCAGGACTGTTCCTCTTCGGTCAGAGCTCTACGAGTGGATTTTTCTGCCGTCTTAGGTATCTTTACCGCAGATGCGCAGTTATAGTCAAGCACTCGATTTTCAATCGCAAGCTGTATGATCTGCTTTGCGACATTTCGGATTTCAATCAGTGTTTGTTTTGCGTATGGTTTTCCGGTCTTTTCAGACGGCTCATCGGCGCAGTCAAGTATAATATCCTGAATGTCTGTAGCTTTCAGCTTAGATATATTAAAATCGTGTATAGGCTCAAGATTTTCAAAACGCTTTGTGTATGCTTCATAGCGTTTAACCGATACTTCTATCTTTTTCAGCTTCAGCCATTTCTCACCCCAGTAGCCGAAAGTATCACGGTCGGCCGTGAGGTCAAGACCTTTGTTCAGCTTTGTTTTCAGTTCCTGTACTTTCTGCTCAAGTTCTTTTGCGTTTGTAGCGTACACATACTTATACTGTTTCTTGCCGTTCTTGGTGCCGATGTACACCTTAGACTGCAAGCGCCCGTCATCACGGGCTTTGTTTTTTATCCGTGCCATTCTGACCTCCTTGTACCCGCCTTTAGTGGCATGAAATATTCATATATTTGCGTTTTTACCGTAGAATATTTTACCGCTTTCTAAGTTCTTTTTGTAATAGCAGGATTTAGAACGGATTATATCCGGGTGCAAGCACTTTTTAGCATCTGAACACTTCAAATATAATCCGCAACACCCAAAATGCTCTGTTGGCTCAAATATTCTGACATTCTCATCAGTAATAAGTTCAGCAGCTTTTACAGCTTCGTTTTGTGTGTGGAATGTACACTGTATGAAATTCTGAGGACTTTTCAGCAACTTGGTGCTTGCAGGAGATATTTCAAGCGTATCATAAACTCTTTTATTGCAAGAAATTACCGTGAATTTTGTATTCACTTTAAAGAAAAGGCTTTTTTCAAAATAGATCGAATACCCGGTAAGTTTGTCTTTGCTTTTGTTTTCCTGTATGCTGAAAAGCCCGTTTGAACATTTCCATTTTGCTGAAACTGCGATTATTATGTTTTCTAAAGTAGTTTTACAATCTAAATCTTCGGGTTCATTTTCAAATAATGCTACCTGCTCTATCATAACTGCACATCCTTTTCTTTTAGTATCATAATCGGATAGCCTTTGCTTCTGAGTTCAATTGCTTTCTTCGCTTTAGTGCCATAAGTTCCGCAAGCCCAGCTGTCAGAACCCCTCTCGCCTATAAGGAGAATGTCGGTTTTTCTTGTAACACTACTAACTATCGTAGCACCCATTTCAGACAATCTTTCTTGTACTTCTTGCTTACTGCCATAATCGAAATCGCCGGTCAGACAGATAGACTTGCTGTTAAGTTCTACATCAACGGCACCTATTTCTGCATTGAGCGGATCAATTTGTGTTTTGAAAAAGTCAAGGAGATAATCAAGCTCGGATTGTTCTATTATCCCGTCCTCAATTACTTTCCAGATTGCGTTATTTATAATGTCGTATGGGTAATTACCTGCAAGCTGCTCATTGTTAATCATCCATTCTTCAAGACCTAACAGTTCTTCTTGTGTCAGAATGTCATCGCAGGTTATACCTATCAATATGCCGTGCAATGTTTGTAACCCTTTTGTAATAGGATTCAGCACTCTTTGTTTCGGCGGCTTTATTTCAAGTACAAGAGCGGAATGATTTTTCAACGCTGTCATTAAGCTGAGAGTGTGGTAGCAGTCTGCAAGAGCTCTGTGATGTATACCGCTATCTTTTATTCCGAGTTGTATTATCATATCTTCGAGCTTGTGGCTGACATCGGGGTATTCTTGCTTGCACACAGCTAAAGTATCATATGTATCATTTTTAAAATCAAGCCCACAAGCAACGCATTTTTTACTGATAAAATTAGCGTCAAATGCAATGTTATGTCCTACAACAGTGTCATTGTTGATAAATTGCAGAAAATCAGATAGAGTATCGTCAAGCTCTTTTGCATCTGCCAACATATCATCAGTTATGCCTGTAATCTGAGAAACAGTTTTCGACAATGGCTTGCTTGCTTTTATAAGCTGAGAAAATTCAGCAACGACTTTGTTATCGCAAACACGCAAAGCACCGATTTCGATGATATTATCCTTGTCCGGTGATAAGCCTGTTGTTTCAATGTCTACTATTGTGTAGTCGTTCAGTTCCTGTATATTCATTGTTGCACCTCGTTTTATCCATAGTGGAGTATTTTTATATATCTTTAATTACTTTTCTCACAATTCCAAGTATTCTTAACCTGTCTCGTTCAGCACCTTTAAAAACTCTTGGTGCATATTCGGGATTGAATGACAGTAGAGTAATGCTGTTTTTATCATATTCTATTTTTTTAACAACCGAATCCTCTCCGTCAATCAGAATCACTGCCACCTGTCCGGAATCACACCAATCTTGCTTTAGCACCTGAATAGAATCGCCTTCTTCAATTTTTGGGTACATACTGTTGCCTTGTACCTTTATACACATCGTGTTTTTCGCTTCTTCGTTACTGGCAATAAACAACGGCATATACTCAAGAATGTAATTATCGGCATAGGCACCGAAGCCAGCTGATACACTCTCGTAAACAGGAATCATTCTGATTTTATCCTGCGGAAGAATAGTTGCATTTGATTCAATAGTGCGTGATGTAACCTCCGGATTATCTGTTTTAAGCGCAAGGTAGGCTGCACTTACATTAAGCTCGCAAGCTATTGACTCGAGTATCGGCAGTTTTATTTTTGCTACCTGTCCTGTTTCGTATCTCTGTATTGTTGATTTATTTAATCCTAAACGTTCTCCGAGTTCCCCTTGTGTCAGTTTGTTTTTTTCACGGCATAGTTTGATTCTTTTACCAATTTCATTTACATCTGCCATGTCGTTCACCTCATTTCATTATAAGCATTATAACACATTTAATTGCGTAATGCAATAACATTTTTTGAATTTGCTAAAAAAAGTTGCAAAACGCTATTGACAAACGCTGAAAGATGTGTTAATATATGCTTACGGAAAGTTGCAAAACGCAACCAACAGAGGAGGTGAAAAAATGGTGAATACAAATAAAATCAAGGGTAGAATGCGTGAACTTGAAATAAAAGAACAGATATCGTCACTTGAGACACGTGTTCGCATTCTTCAAAGTCAGTCGCAAGTAATGACATTCTATTACGGAAAAGTTGATTTTCCGAAATTTGCGGAACTTATAGAACACGATATCAGTGACCTGAAAGCGAGGTGAATAACATTTACAGGATTGATGAGTTCAGCGGCACAATGTGTCAGCACACAGTGCGAATGACTTTTGAACTTTCTTACCTCGATTGGTGCAAATTTCAAAAGTCAGAGATTTTTCGTCAACTGACACGCTACCTCGAGGAATCTGAAAGGCAAGATACTTGTAAGCACTTTCAAGCGGATTAAGATTGATTGTATCAGTGTGTGTGGCGATGGCATAGTCGTGCAGAATTTTGCCGTTGTCAGATGATTTCCACTCTACCGCTATCATAGGGCAGGGAAACACATCATAATATTTGCCGTCAACAATCAATCGAATTTGCGTAATAGAAATCGGCATTTCAGAAAGATTGTCAAATCTTATGTATACAGTAAGCATATCTGCGTAATCCGTGTTCACGCGAAATTGCTTAATGCAGATCGACAATTTCTTTTTGCGTGCAAGGAAGAAAAAGTACAGATTAACAACGGAAATAAGGAAACCTAATATTCCGAGGATTCCTGAGACGATTTCTAGCATTATAATCACCTCCTTTAAAGGTGATTATACCACAGCGAGAAAATAATGTAAAGGAGTGGATAATATGCCGAAAAATGATGATGTAAAAATTGCAACAGAGCTTTACGAGAAGCTCCCGGAGCACGAAAAAAAGCTTGCCGCCGCATTAATAAATGCAACGGCGGCACAGCTGCTTGCCATATCAATGGCATACGGTGATAAGGTAAAGGACAAGACAGCGTAAGACACAAGGAAAAAGAGGTACACAATGGCAAGCATTAAGACGCAAGTACGCAACTGGGACTTCTTGCCCGTGATGCTGTCGCAGGAGTACCTTGCAGGGCTTATGGGTATTACAATACCGGAAGTCACAAGGTACTGCAGACTGGGCAAGATACCCGGTGCAAAGAAGGTAGGAAAGTACTGGTTTGTCGAGAAATCAGTGCTAAGGAATTACATGGAGGGTTAAACCAATGGCAAAGAAAATCTACAGCGTAGAAATAGACACTAGCGCCTATGCCGGCGAAATATTCCAGGCAGACACAATCGGCGAGTGCGAAGAATTCATCAAATGTCGAGGTCTTCTCGAAGATGAAGATGTCGGCGATGTCAGAGTAGCGCTGCTATCTGTGCAGGGCGATGGAGAAATGAAATGCGAAAAAGAGTACAAATGCGAAAAGGCATGGAAAGTCGATGAAAAGCAGAGAGCTGTACCAATCATCGTATATAGCGAGGTGACCGCATGATGAAGAAACAAGTTATCCTGTACATACTTGCAAGAGCAGTACAGGCAATTGTAACGGCTCTTGCGTGCAACATAACAGCTCTGCTGTTTATGGACGCAGCATACCAAGAGCGTGGATACATCGCTGTTGGCGGTGAATGGATAGTCATAGCAGGTCTGACAGTAACGGTGTGGTATCTGATGGGACTGCTCCTCAAAGAGTGGTACAAGGGCACACTGGCAATGTTACGGCTCAGGAAGGAGCACAACGATGGCAGATAAACTGTTACCGTGTACTTGTGGTGGCACTGGTCTCACAGTGGTAGCACTCCCACCCGAAGAAGAGTGCGAGAGGTGCAAACGTTGGGGGTGCGAGCCAAGAATACATTTTGCGGTGCAGTGTGATAAATGCGGCAAGCAAACAAAGCCGTACACACTAAAGACACCCGCATATAAAGAATGGAATCGCTCAAACCGTGAAAAATGCAAGTATAAGCTGTTTAACAGCAGGCAAAAAGCTATGGTAATGCGGCGCATAACGGCAATGTTAAAAGATGCAAGGGACGAATGTCCGGACGATGAAACTATTAAGGGATATGCGGAAGATCTTTACGACAGTATTCTCGCCGCAGCAGAGAAAGGAGCAAGCAATGTCGGAAAAGCTGATAAAAAGTAAACAGCGAGTTAAGGATTTTGCAGAAGTGTTTACGCCTAAGCATATCGTCAAGGATATGTGCGATCTCGTTCCCGAAGAAATGTGGGTAAATGTCGAAACGACGTTTTTAGAGCCTGCTTGCGGTACGGGAAACTTTCTCACCGAAATCCTTGAGCGGAAGTTTAAGTTATGCAAAGACTGGGAAGACGGTCTGAGAGCCTTGAAAAGCGTTTATGGCGTGGATATACAGCAGGATAACGTTGAGGAAGCCAAAGGGCGACTGTTTGACATGTATATCAAGCAGTATCCGAAAGCTCCTGCCATATCGGGACTGATAGCAGCGCAGATACTTGAACGGAATATCGTGTGCGGTGATTTTATCAAAGAGTGGACGGACGAGGTAGCAAAGAAAAGAGCAAAAAAAGAAGCGGCAAAAAGGAGCAAAAAATGACAGACCTTGAAAGGCTCGCCAAAGAAGCCACCGATCACGGCATGAGCTACGGCGAGTATGTTGCCTGGAAGGCGAGAGCCACAATTGAGCAACAGCAAAACTACCGCCAAGGCAGGTGGCGGAGATACAGAGAAAGAGAGGACAGCGAAAATGAGTGAAATAGGAGTTGTTAAAGGGTTCAAGGTGTTCAATCCTGATTGGACGTGTAAAGACAAACAGTACGGTTGCCCAGGAAGGTTTGAAGAAGATATTACACCGTCTATTTGCAATAAAGGGATGCACTTCTGTAAGAGGGCAAGTGACTGCTTCAGTTATTATTCATTCGACCCGAATAACAAGGTTGCAGAAGTCATAGCTTACGGCGAAGTTTCAGAAGAAGGCGATAAGTGCGCTACGAATAAACTTGAAGTAGTTCGTGAAATCCCGTGGTCTGAATTGCTTGACCTTGTAAACACCGGGAAAGGTTGCACCGGACTTCGCAACAGCGGTAATCACAACAGCGGCAATCACAACAGCGGCAATTGCAACAGCGGTAATCACAACAGCGGCAATTGCAACAGCGGCGATCACAACAGCGGCTATCGCAACAGCGGCGATTGGAACAGCGGTAATCACAACAGCGGCAATTGGAACAAGTGTAGCTTTTCCAATGGTTGTTTTAACACCACAAGCCCGAAAATTTACCTGTTCAATAAGCCGTCAAGCTGGACATATTGTGATTGGTTGAATAGTGAAGCTTGTTGTCTAATTGAGCGGATGTCGGACAATGTAGTACAGTGGGTTCCGTATTTCAATATGACAGATGAAGAAAAGGCAGAACACCCGGAAGCTGAAACTACGGACGGTTATCTGAAAAAACTGGATAATTCCGAATGTACCGTTCTTTGGTGGTGTGAGCTTTCTGATCGTCAAAAGGCAATTATCACAGCAATCCCGAACTTCGACAAGGCTATTTTCAAAGAGATCACCGGGATTGATGTAGATGCGAATTAAGAGAGAGAGGAAAGAAACGTGTATAAATGCGAACGTTGCGACTGGACAGGCTCGTCCTCGGAACTCGGACATTACACCGAGTATCGAGGAGAATGTCACGGCGCACCTGCGTGGGAAACATTGCCGTGTTGTCCGGAGTGCGGATATGATGTCGAGAACATCGAAGAAGAATAAAAAAAGAGCTCCCGTAAGGGAGCAAAACAAATTTAACACAAGACCAGTATAACACTGGAAAAAGTCAATGAATATTGAAGAAAAAATTAACGAAATGACACTTGGAAGCTTGTTTGATGGTATCGGTGGTTTTCCTTTTGCCGCAACAATAGTAGGAATTAAACCAATATGGGCTTCGGAGATAGATCCTGCTTGCATTGCAGTAACTAAAAATCGCTTTCCTGATATGGAACACCTGGGTAGTATCACAGATATAGACGGTGCGAAAATCCCGCCCGTAGATGTAATTACTTTCGGCTCGCCGTGCCAGGATCTAAGCGTCGCTGGAAAACAAGTTGGGCTTGATGGCGAGCGAAGCGGGTTATTCAAAGAAGCGATACGAATAATTTACGAAATGAGGTCAGCGACAAATGGAAAATATCCGAGTTTCATTATTTGGGAAAACGTCCCCGGAGCGTTCAGCAGTAATAATGGGCGCGATTTTAGAACCGTGCTTGAAGAAATCACAAAGACCGATATTCCAATGCCTTCAAGTGGAAAATGGGCGACCGCAGGAGTGGTTCGAGGGGGGGCGATTTGTGCTGCGTGGCGACAACTTGACGCTCAATATTGGGGAGTGCCCCAGCGAAGAAAGCGCATCTACCTTGTCGGAAGTTTTGGAAGCGATCGTGCCGAAAAAATATTATTTGAGTGCGACAGCGTGCGCGGGTATCTTGCGCCGCGCGGAACGGCGCGGGAAAGAACTGCCGCCACAACTGAAGGAAGCGTTAATATCAGTAGTGAACGCTTCGACGCAAGAGGAAACGGCGGTGACGGAAGAGTCCTTACAATGACAGGCGACCATAACGGACGAATAAATGATTATTGTGCGATCGTGGTGCAAGCAAAAGGCTTCAACGGTCAAAACAGCGTTACGGCAGGCGACGTCGAAATGCGCGAAGAACTATCCCCGACTATCACTTGTAAAAAGCAAGCAGATGTACTATATGCGGCGGGCTTCAAAGGTGGAGCGGGCGCAAAAGCGGGCGGCATTGGTTTTGAAGAAGAAAAGTCGCCGACGCTTATGTCAACACCGAGCGGGACGAACGCCACGCCGACGGTTATTGTCGGTAAAACGGTCGTTTTCGATGAAACACAAATTACATCGCCGCAGAACGGAAACAACCCGAAGCCGAACGACCCTTGCCACCCGTTAGCGGCTACGGCAAAACCGCCCGTATTATGCATACAAGGAAAATCAATCGGAAGGGCTGATAAAAACGCGCCGAACGGCAGCGGAATAAATGAAGGCGTTTCTTTCACGCTTAACACCGTTGACCAACACGCCGTTGTATATGCTTGTGACTACGCTTCGTTTAATCAGGGTAAAAACGCTCTGTATGCTCCTGACGTAAATGACAGCGGCATAAATTCGACACTAGTAGCAAAAGGAACGTCGGCTGTAGTCTATAAATTCATCAAATGGATTGTACGCCGCCTTACACCGCTTGAGTGCGAGCGATTACAAGGTTATCCCGACGATTGGACAAAGCTCCCTAAAATTAATGATATGACCGAAGAAGAATTTTCGTTTTTTTTGCAAATATTTTTGCTTGATAAAGCGGCAAGAGGCAAAAAAACAAGAGCGCCAACAAAAGCTTCGCTTGTTAAATGGTATAACAAACTTGACTGCGATGGAAATCGCTACAAAATGTGCGGAAACAGCCTTGCAATACCGTGTGCGCTTCGGGTGCTCGGGGGTGTTGCTGAAAACGGAGTATTTAATAATGAGTGTCGTTAAAGACTGGACAGGTAACAAAAAGACAACTTTTGTTACTTTGGGAGCAAGCAACCATACAGATCACGACAGAGCAGAACACGATTATTACGCAACCGAGCCTAAGGCGGCTGATCTTTTATGTGATGTTGAAACATTTGAGGGCAGTATTTGGGAAAATGCTTGTGGCGAGGGGCATTTGTCCGAGAGATTAAAAGCCCGTGGATATGAAGTTAAAAGTACTGATTTAATTGACAGAGGTTATGGGCAAGGTAATGTTGATTTCTTCAAAGCTACTACTCCACTTGCTGACAATATAGTAACCAATCCCCCCTATTCTTATGCAAAAGAATGGGCTGAACATTCTTTGTCACTTTTAAAAGAAGGAAAGAAACTTGCTCTTTTCCTATCAATACAATTTCTTGAAAGTGCTAAAAGAAAAACATTGTTTGAAAAATATCCACCTAAAATAGTGTATGTTTGCAGAAACAGAATTTTATGTGGTATAAATGGCGATTTCCGAGCAAAAGACAAAGAAGGAAATGTAATATACAACGAGGACGGAAATCCTAAGAAAATGTCATCTGCTAAATGTTATGCTTGGTTTGTTTGGGAGAAAGGATTTAAAGGCGATCCAATTATTAAATGGATCAATTAAAATCGTTAAATTATGAGGAGGAAAAACAAAATGGCAAGAGTTATAGTTAAAACAATAAGTTTGAGCCATGAAGACTGGCTCGGATACCGCCGTAAAGGTTTAGGTGGTTCGGACGCGTCAACTGTATGCGGATTAAATCCGTACAGCAGCAAACTGACCTTATGGGCAGACAAAACAGGCAGACTTCCCGAAAAGGAAGACAACGAAGCTATGAGAACAGGGCGTGATCTCGAACAGTATGTTGCATCACGTTTTGAAGAAGCAACAGGCAAGAGAGTGCATCGCAAAAACGCTATGTTTGCACATGACAAGTACGATTTCATCACCGCAAATGTTGACCGTGAGGTGGTCGGTGAGAACGCAGGACTTGAGTGCAAGACAACATCTGCGTATGCGAGAAGCGACTTTGAGAACGGTGAAGTACCGCTGAATTACTTATGCCAGTGCAGACACTACATGAACGTTATGGGATACGACAAAATGTATCTCGCCGTGCTTGTGATGGGTAGAGCGTTTTACTGGTTTGAGATACCTTACGACAAAGCGGAAGGTGATGCTCTGTTGAAGATGGAAATCGATTTTTGGAATAAGTACATCGTTCCTGATGAGCGGCCTGAGGCTGACGGCTCTGACTCATCGGCAAACACAATCAGAGCACTGTGGCACACGGAAGCTGAAGAAGCAGCTTGCTTACTCGGAGATGATGCAAATTTCGACAAGTATCTTAGTTTGCAGGAGCAGAAGAAAGCTATCGAAAAAGCGATGAACGAGGTAAAGCAGAATGCTATCATACATCTTGACGGTGCAGAAACAGGTTATACGAACAAGTACAACGTAAGTTACAAAGAGTCTGCACGCACAAGCGTTGATACAAAAACACTCAAGGAAAAGTATCCGCAGGTATATGCGGATTGCATTAAAACAACAAAAACAAGGACCTTCAAGCTGTCCAAAAGGAAGGATGTTTAACAATGGCAACAGTAACAAACGCAAACGGCATAATCGCACAGGCGGCACAGGCACAGGTAGAGGCAAGCAAGCCGAAGAAGCCAAGTGTTATAATGCAAGAACTGCTTGACAATGAGCACACAAAAAAGATACTTCAAAATGCTTTGCACGAGAACGCAAACAGCTATTCAGCGAGCATATTGGATCTGTTCATCGGTGATAAGGCGTTACAGCAGTGTCGACCTAAACTTGTATTAGGTGAGTGCTTAAAGGCAGCGGCGTTGCAGCTCCCGATAAATAAGCAATTAGGCTTTGCTTATGTAGTGGCATATAAGGGGGTGCCACAGTTTCAGATAGGCTACAGGGGATTAATACAGCTCTGTATGCGTACAGGTCAGTATAAGCACATTAACGCAGGTGAAGTTTATGAAGGCGAATACAAGGGGTTTAGCAAACTCACAGGAGAGCTTGATATATCGGGCGAGAGAATAAGTGATACTGTAATAGGTTATTTTGCTTATCTTGAAACACTCAACGGTTTCACGCACAGTGCATATTGGACGAAAGAAGAAGTTACAAAACATGCGCAGAAGTATAGTAAGAGTTTTAATTACAGTTCATCGGCTTGGCAGACCGATTTTAACAAAATGGCTGTTAAGACCGTACTCCGTAATATGTTGTCACATTACGGATACATGTCAGTCGAAATGATAAAAGCGTTTTCTGACGAAGAATCAAAAAAATCAACTGATGAAGCACAGACAGAAGATGATAACATTGTTGATGCCGATGCTACAATCGTTGATATGGATGAAATAGCAGAGGCAGATATATGTACAACAAAGTAATTATGATGGGTCGTATAGTCAACGACCTCGAACTGAGATCCACTACTTCGGGTGCGTCAGTGCTTTCTTTCAGAATAGCAGTAGACCGCAGATTCCAGACAAAGGGCGAAGAAAGAAAGTCGGATTTCTTCAATGTAGTCGCTTGGCGCAACGAGGCGGAATTTATCTCAAGATATTTCGCCAAGGGTCGTATGATACTTATTGAAGGCGAACTTCAGAACAGATCATATACCGACAAGAACGGAAATCCCGCATACATTACAGAGATCATAGTTGACCGTTCAACATTTACGGGTGAAAAGGCAAACGGCGGACAGGCTTCATCGCCTTACCAGAGCTATCCCGGAAATGCACAGACTGCTCCCGCACCTGCACATCCTGCACAGACAACAAACACCGCGCCCACAGTGTCGCAGGGTAACAATGCAGATTTCACAGAATCTGCCGATGATGACGATTACCCGTTCTGATCAAAATAAGGAGGATAATACAATGGCTGAAAGAGAAAAGAATGAAAAGTCAACAGTTCGTCCTATGAAGCGTACAAGAAAAAAAGTTTGCGCTTTCTGTGCTGACAGAGCTGAATTCATTGATTATAAGGATGTAGCTAAGCTCAAGAAGTGTATGACAGAGCGTTACAAAATTCTGCCCCGCAGAGTAACAGGCTGCTGCGCATACCACCAGAGAGAGCTTACAACAGCTATCAAGAAGGCTAGACAGGTAGCTCTTATTCCTTATGTTTCTGACTAAGTTATAAACAGCTTGACAAAAATCGGTGCTTTATCGGCATCGATTTTTTTGTTTTTATCTATTGATTATTTTCTTAAAATGCTGTATAATAATACAGTATGATTGCGAGGTGTGTGTTTTGGCACAGAAGAAAAAAGGAAAAAATAAATTCGGAATAACACCGTCTATGATATTTCTGAACCTTTTGTTGGTTCTTATCATATGTACAGTGTGTTTCTTTACCTATAATATAATAAACGGAGACGACGGCACATCATCCGAGCCGCCTTTCACCGCTGTCACATCGGAGCCGCCCGAAACAGAAGCTCCCGCTACCGGATCAGACACAAGCTCGGTTCCGGAGAGCACAGTATCGTCGGGAGAAACATCTGACAATTCTTCGGGCACTTCGGATAACCTGCCTGCAATAGACTTTGACAAGGAATACTTCTCGTCATCGCTGTTTATAGGCGACAGTATCTCAACAGGTCTGAGCCTGTATGGCTTCCTTGATAAGGAAAACGTGTTTGCACAGCAGGGTCTTGCTCCTTCTACTGCACTTGACGCTGAGATAGACGGAGTTACACTTTCAGATAAGATAGCTTCATTCAAGCCTAAGAAGGTATTTATAATGCTTGGCACAAACAGCGTCGGATATGCTGATAACGAAACCCTTGCGGCAAGTATGAAAGAGCTTGTTGATAAGATAGCAGGACTGACAAAGGCAAAGATATATGTAATATCTATTCCACCCGTAACTGCCGAAGCGGAAGCGTCAGATGAGAACGCTCTTACACTTAAGAATATTACCGATTATAACACTAAGCTGAAAACGGTAATTGCCGGTAGCTCGGCAACATTCATCGACCTTAACAGCGTACTTTCAGGCTCTGATGGATATTTTGACGCTGACTATGCCGAGATGGACGGTATCCATTTCATGGGTACGACATACGAGGTAATGCTCAGCTACTTACAGAAGCAATCGTCATAAAAGTCAGGGTGATATATTGATATGAAATATTCAGCCGCTTTCAGAACATCGGCAGTCGCCTTGATAAGTGCAATAGCAGTTGCGCTGTGCAGTTGCGCAGACGTTACTTCTTCACAGGAAAGTTCAGAAGTGCGCAGCGAAACCGCAACAACGGCGAAAACATCAATAAGTACCACAAGTGCTACTACTGTTGCGACCACTACAAAAGCTGTTACCACATCGGTAACTACAGTTGCTACAACCAACGAAACCACGTTGCCGGAAACTAAAACTGCTGCAACAGAACTTGAGCCTGAGCCGACAGAACCGGTAGAAACCCCGGAACCTGTTTCCGTAGCCGAGCCGACAGCGCCGACTGATTTTGACGCATCATTTTTTGATGACTCGCTGTTCATTGGCGACAGTATCACTACAGGACTTTACCTCTATGGATATCTTGACCCGTCGCTTGTGTATGCAATGGTTGGGCTTGCCCCTTCAACCGCACTTGACAGCGAAATTGACGGGAAAACGATTGACAGCAAGATCAAGTCGAATAAACCAAAAAAGATATATATAATGCTTGGCACCAACAGCGTAGGATATGCTGACGGCAATTATCTTGCCGACTGCATGGGCGAGCTTGTACAGCATATTTCAAAGGTCAGCAAAGCTAAGGTGTATGTCTTGTCAATACCGCCTATAACTTACTATGCCGAAGCGGATTATGACAATGCACTTACAACATCTGCGATAAACGAGTACAACAGTGCTCTTGAAAAAGTCATATCCGGCACGAAGGCAGAATTTCTCGACCTGCATTCGGTGCTTACAGCTCCTGACGGATACTATTATGAAGAGTATCATGAGATGGACGGAATACACTTTATGGGTTCGACATATCAGGTTATGCTAAGTTTCCTTGAGAAACATTCTTAATATAAAATGTGCATAAAAGAAAGGAATTATGAACAATGAAAAGCTTTACTAAAAGAATAATGGCAGGAATTATCTGCGCTATGATCGCAGTTTCAATATGCGGTTGCTCAGGCGGAAACGCTCAGTCATCCGCAACAGAGAGCGCTGTTTCATCCGAAGCAAGTTCGACAGCAGAAAGCAGTACAGAAGCTTCCTCTGATACAGCTCAGACTTCGGGCACAGCAGCTGAAATTACAGCTAAGATCCAGGCAGACGTCAAGTTCCCCGGTATGGCTGAAATAGGCACAGACCGCATGTCGGGCTATTATGATGTAGCAAGTGACAAGATAGAAAGCTACAGCGCATTCATTTGCGGTTCGGGTGCATATCCGGATGAGATTGCCGTATTCCAGCTCAAGTCGGCTGACGATGTCGCTGACGTAAAGGCTATGCTTGAAAAGCGTGTTGAGGCTCAGACAGCCACATTCAAGGATTATACCCCTGATGAGATGTATAAGATAGACGGAAAGAACGTTGTTACAAGCGGAAACTATGTTGCACTTATCATCTGTGCCGATAACGCAAAGGCTATTGATGACTTCAACTCAATGGCTAAGTAAGAGAATTTTTGAAAGAAGGAGAGCATTATGGCTATAGAGTGTCTTGTAATTACCCTTATACTTGGTGCTATAGTGTTCTCGTTTGCAAGAGCAGACAGGATACGCTGGGTGCTTGCGACAATTCCGCTCGGAATACTGCCGTTTGTAAACTGCGTGGCAAGCTTTGTATGCACAAGCTTTTTAGGCTATGAACTTCCGAACAATGTCGCCGTTATGATACTTCTTCTTGCGGTTATGGCGTCGTGTGTATGGATCGGTATCGCTTCCGGTTTCCTGCGCACCAACCGCATGAGAATTCCGTATATATGCGTCGGCATCGGCTTCAACGTAGTTCTTGGGCTTATACTGCTCAACTTCTATATGAGTCTGTGATACAGAAAAAATTACGCCGCCGTGTGCTTTAAGCAAAACGGCGGTTTTTTTGTGCGCGTGATACCGTGTTTTCATCGGTGTTTACATTCAGTCAATTGACAAATTGTCTAAAAATGCAGTCTGATTTTTATATACTTATTCCTAAAAGACGTATTGACAAACCGAGCAAGACACTATATAATATTAACTGTATTTCGCTCACCACTATATATTGTGGTATGGCGACGAATTTCAACGAGAGGGAGAAACAAATGCTGACTAAAATTCAGAAGAGGGACGGACGTACAGTACCGTTCAACGTTGAGAAGATAGCTGATGCTATATATAAAGCAGCCAGAGCTGTCGGCGGTAACGATTATCAGGAAGCCACTGAAATGGCTGAGAAAGTTTGCAATTATCTTGAGGAGAACACCGGTAAATCAGGTGAGCTTCCTACTGTAGAGGAAGTACAGGACGCTGTAGAAAAGGTACTTGTTGAGAGCGGTCATGCAAAGACAGCCAAGGCATATATTCTTTACAGAGCAGACAGAACAAGAGTAAGAGAAATGAATACAAGCCTTATGAAGATCTATGAGGATCTTACATTCAAGGCTGCAAGAGATTGTGATATAAAGCGTGAGAACGCTAACATAGACGGCGATACCGCAATGGGTACCATGCTCAAGTACGGTTCTGAGGGTGCAAAGCAGTTCAACGAGATGTATGTACTCGCTCCCGAACATTCAAAGGCACACAGGGACGGCGATATCCATATCCACGACCTTGACTTTTTAACGCTTACCACGACCTGCTGTCAGATTGACCTTATCAAGCTGTTCAAGAACGGCTTTTCGACAGGTCACGGCTTCCTCAGAGAGCCTAATGAGATCAGCAGCTATTCTGCACTTGCCTGCATTGCTATCCAGTCAAACCAGAACGATCAGCACGGCGGACAGTCTATCCCAAACTTTGATTATTCAATGGCTGATGGTGTAAGAAAGACATATAAGCACCGCTATGCGCAGAATATCGTAAGAGGACTTGAGCTTATCGGCGGTATCGAGGATCTGGCAACGGCGGAAGCCGATGTAAAGGCTTACACTAAGGAACTTGAGGAAGAAAAACAGCTTTGTCCCATCCTCGCTAACGATAACGGCTATCAGGACGCAGAGCGTGAATGCCTTAAAGCAATATGCCCCGATGTATCCGATGAAATAATTGACAAGATACAGAAGTTTGCTTTGAAGCAGGCTGAGGTTGAAACCGACAGGGCCACATATCAGGCTATGGAAGCTCTTGTGCACAACCTCAACACTATGAACAGCCGTGCGGGCGCACAGATCCCGTTCTCATCGATAAACTACGGTACAGACACCTCTCCCGAGGGCAGAATGGTAATAAAGAATGTTCTGCTTGCAACGGAGGCAGGTCTTGGTAACGGCGAAACACCTATATTCCCGATACATATCTTCAAGGTAAAGGATGGTCTTAACTACAACGAGGGCGATCCCAACTACGACCTGTTCAAGCTTGCGTGCAGAGTATCCGCAAAGAGGTTGTTCCCGAACTTCTCATTTATAGACGCACCTTTCAATCTCCAGTATTACAAGCCCGGCGACTATAATACGGAAATTGCATATATGGGTTGCCGTACCCGTGTAATAGGTAATGTTTACGATCCCACAAGAGAAATAGTAACAGGCAGAGGTAACCTTTCATTTACGTCCATCAACCTGCCCAGACTCGGTATCCTTGCGGGCGGCGATATCGTCAAGTTCTTTGAAATGCTTGAGGACAGAATGAACCTTGTTATAGATCAGCTTCTATACAGATTCAAGATACAGTCGCAGAAGAGAGTAAAGAACTATCCGTTCCTTATGGGACAGGGTATATGGATTGACTCCGAAAAGCTCAACCCCAACGATACGATAGGTGAGGTACTGAAGCACGGTACGCTTTCAGTCGGTTTTATCGGACTTGCAGAGTGCCTTAAGGCTCTTATCGGCGTTCATCACGGCGAAAGCAAGGAAGCGCAGGAGCTCGGTCTGCGTATCATCGGCAGAATGAAGGCAAGAATGGACGAGGAAAGCAAAAAGACAGGTCTTAATTTCTCAGTTCTTGCTACTCCCGCCGAGGGTCTTTCAGGCAGATTTGTAAAGATCGACCGCAAGAGATTCGGTAAAATTGAAGGCGTAACCGACAGAGAATATTACACCAACTCGTTCCATATTCCCGTATATTTCCCGATCAATGCATTCAGAAAGATAAAGCTTGAAGCGCCTTATCACGCGCTTACACTGGCAGGTCACATCAGCTATGTCGAGCTTGACGGCGATCCGTTACAGAACCTTGAAGCATTTGAGCAGGTCATCAGATGTATGAAGGAATCGGGTATCGGCTACGGTTCGATCAACCACCCCGTCGACAGAGATCCCTGCTGCGGATATACCGGTATAATCGGCGATGTCTGCCCCAAGTGCGGAAGAAGCGACCACGGCGATAACACAAGATTTGAGCGTATCCGCCGTATCACAGGTTATCTTGTAGGCACTGTTGACCGATTCAATAACGGCAAGAGAGCAGAAGAGCGTGACAGAGTAAAGCATGATGTTTCTCTGGATGGTCTTGAGGACTGAATCTGATTGATTTACAGAAATCCGGCATTTTATTGCCGGATTTTTTGCGTTCAAGGCTTGAATTCGGGCACAGTTTAGTATATACTTATCCATAAGGTAATAATATCAATTACAAGAAACGGAATGATTTAGAAATATACTTGTAAGCGGTCAGCCGACCGGGAAAGGAATTTTACATGATCGCACTTATAACGGGCGCAAGCTCGGGAATCGGAAGAGAAATGGCAAAAAATCTCGCTACAAGAGGGGTAAATCTTATACTTGTCGCAAGAAGAACAGAGCGTCTGCTGGCACTCAAGGAAGAAATCGTGTATAATTGTCCCGAAATAAAGGTCAAGACAATTACAGCCGACCTTTCAAAAGAGGAGCAGTGTTTCGGGCTTTACAACAAGGTAAAGGATTATAAAATTGATTTTCTCTTTAACAATGCGGGATTCGGTCTGTACGGTCCGTTCCTTGAAACAGATCTTAAAGACGAACTTTCGATGATAAACGTCAATATAAAGGCAGTTCATATTCTGACAAAGCTGTTCCTGCGTGATTTTGCCGCAAGAAACAGCGGATATATTCTTAACACTGCTTCTGTTGCAGGCTTTATGGCAGGACCTCTGCTTGCAACATACTATGCGACAAAAAACTATGTTGTACAGCTTACCAAGGCGGTTTACGAGGAGCTTAGAAGCACAGGCAGCAGGGTAGTTATAAGTGCGCTTTGCCCCGGACCTGTAGATACCGAATTCAACAGTGTTGCAGGCGTAAAGAGCTTTGGAATACCGAGCGAGAACGAGGCTTATGTTGCGGACTATGCTATCGAGCGTCTTTTATGCGGCGATCTGCTGATAATCCCCGGCGTTACCACCAAGGCGGCTGCGGCGGGCTCGAGATTTGCTCCGACAAAATTCCTTCTCAGAACGGTAAGAACGTTACAGGAGCAAAAGAACAAGTAAAGATATAATGTGAGGAACTATCGTGTATACTACAGATTTCGAGAAACTGAAAAAACAGCTGAATTTTGAACCCGACCCGACAAGACCTGTTTCAAAGCAGGCTAGTGAAAACACCGTAAGGCTTTTTGATTATCTTAAGAGCATATACGGTAAAAAGCACCTTGCAGGTCAGCAGTATCTGCAAAGCGAAGAGGTAGAAGACCTCGTTTATTATCACCTGACAGGCAAATTACCTGCTGTCAGAGGCTATGACTTTATGGGAGTAAGCTCCTGCAAGAAAACGGACGATCAGGTAGACAGGGCTATAAAATGGGCTACTCAGTGCGGCGGCATTGTCACAATGTGCTGGCACTGGTACGCTCCGAACGATATGGACGATTATTCCAAAGGCTCATCGTTCTACTACAAGACGACAAGCTACGATCACAAGACCTGCTTCGATTTATGCAAGGGCGTAACAGAAGGCACTGCGGAATATGAATTTATTATCCGTGAGATAGATATGGTATCAGCCGAGCTTAAGCGTATGGCACAGCTTGATATACCTGTGCTGTGGCGGCCTCTGCACGAGGCAAACGGCAACTGGTTCTGGTGGGGAAACCACGATGAACAGCACCGTGAAGCGTATAAGAAGCTGTGGTATATGATTTTTGACCGTATGGAAAATTATCATAAGCTGACCAATCTTATATGGGTATGGAACGGGCAGGACAAGTGTATGGAGGTAAACCCCAACACGTTTGACATCTGCGGCGATGATATTTACTCGGTAAAGGAATATGATCATTCATCGCAGAAAGAACGCTTCCGGTATATGGGAGAAATGGCTCACGGCAAGATGATAACCTTGTCCGAATGTGGATATATCCCCGATCCCGATGAGATGAAAAAGGACAACGCCATGTGGCTGTGGTGGCTCCCGTGGTGGGGCGAGTTTGTCTACAAGAGGGAAGGGTACAAGCCTGTTTTCGACAAAGACGGCTACACTGTGATAAACGAAAAATATATGACAGAGGACTTTATGAAGCGTGTTATGGCTCATCCCGATGTCATCATGCGTGAGGATCTGCCGTGGTACGACAAGGATAAGCACAAGCTCCCTGATGCGCTTTCGGCAAATCTTGAGAGGATAAAAAGCAAATGAGAAAATCACTCGCTGTATTAATAGCTGTAATCATTGCCGCAACGCTATGCGGCTGTGCCGATGATGTTTCTTCCTCGGTACAGCAGGCGGACAGCTCCTCCCGTTCGTCTACAAAATGGACGGTAACTAAGGTGGCTGACGATGATATTTCCTGCGAGGGTCTTGTACTCACAGCGCTTAACAGCGGCGATTTTCCCGAAATGGTCAAAGCAACGGACAGCACGCTGCTTGATACGATAATGGATTTCAGCAAATACGGTATCACAGATTACTGCGTATATCAGCAAGCGATAAGCGTTGAGCTGTCGGAGATAATTGCAGTGCGTGCAGATGACACAGATGGTGTGAAAGCCGCACTGCAAAGCAGGAAAGACAGCCTTATAAAGCAGTTCGGAACATATCCCGAACAGGAAAAAATCGTAAGCAGGACGGTGGTATTCCAAAAGGGCAATCTGTGCTTTCTTATAGCGTCGGAAGAGCCTGAGAAGGCAGAGAAAGCAATATCGGACAAAATCAGTGCAAACTCTGTTGATTCGGGGGATTAAAAAAAGACGGCTTGAAGCAAAGTAAAAAGCAGAAATATATAATGACCGCAGAACTTCTGCGGTTGCTTTTTTTCGGCTCACTACTTGAAAAGCCGACAGAAAAATGCTATAATTGTAAAGGTTTATCGTCAGACGCTTATGTCTGTCGGTTGGAAATAAACGGGTAGAACCGTAGGAAAGGTATAGATTTTATGTTAGACACAATGAAAGGACTTAAGCGCACACATTATTGCGGCGAGGTCGAGGGTATCGGCAGTACCGTTACCGTTGCCGGATTTGTACAGAGAGTAAGAGATAAGGGCAGCCTTATGTTCGTCGATCTGCGTGACCGCACAGGCATTGTTCAGCTTGTATTTGATGATACAACAGAGCCTGCCGTATTTGAAAAGGCAAAGCAGATAAAGAGCGAATATGTTCTTATGGCGCAGGGCCTTCTGCGTGAAAGAGAGAGCAAGAATAACGATATAAAGACTGGCAACGTTGAAATTCTCGTTACCGACCTTCGTATACTTTCGATGGCTCAGACAACGCCGTTTGAGATAGTAAACGATACAAAGACAAACGAGGAGCTTCGTCTTAAATACAGATACCTCGATCTTCGCAGAAAGAAGCTGCAGGATAACCTTATAATGCGTCACAGGATTGCAAAGACAGCCCGTGAATATTTCTACGATAACGGATTCCTTGAAATAGAAACACCTATGATGATGAAATCAACTCCTGAGGGAGCAAGAGATTATCTTGTACCGTCAAGAGTTCACGAGGGAAAGTTCTATGCGCTTCCGCAGTCGCCCCAGATATATAAGCAGTTACTTATGATCTCTGGCTTTGACCGTTATATTCAGCTTGCGAGATGCTTCAGAGATGAGGATCTGCGTGCGGACAGACAGCCCGAATTCACACAGATAGACCTTGAAATGTCATTTATGGACGTTGATGAGATACTTGAACTTACAGAGGGCTTCATCAAAAAGTTGATGAAGGATGTGCTTGATGTTGATATTACAACTCCGCTCCCCAGACTGACATATAACGACGCTATGTCACGTTACGGCTCGGATAAGCCTGATACACGCTTCGGTATGGAGATACAGGATCTGTCCGATATTGTAAAGGATACAGAGTTTTCGGTATTTTCTTCGGCTATTGCCACAGGCGGCAGTGTAAGAGCGATCGTTGCAAAGAACGCCGCAGGTGTTCTTACAAGAAAAGAAATAGACAAGCTGACCGAGTTCTCTAAGGGAATCGGCGCAAAGGGTCTTGCTTATATCCGCTGGCACGATGACGCACCGAACTGCTCGTTTGCAAAATTCCTCAAAGAGGGCGAGCTTGACGCTATCCTTTCGCACCTCGGCTGTGAAAAGGGAGATGTAGTGCTTATCGTTGCGGACAAGAACAAGGTTACGCTCCCCGTACTCGGCGCTCTGCGTCTTAAGGTCGGCAAGCAGATAGGTATTGTACCCGACAGCGGATACAACTTCTTATGGATTACCGAGTTCCCGTTCTTTGAGTGGGACGATGAGTCGGAAAGCTGGCTTGCTATGCACCACCCATTCACGATGCCTATGGAAGAGTGCCTTGAATACCTTGACACCGACAAGGGCAAGGTAAGAGCAAAGGCTTACGACCTGGTTCTTAACGGCATTGAGCTTTGCAGTGGTTCTATCCGTATAACCGACCCTGAGCTTCAGGAGAGAATGTTCAGACTTCTTGGTCTTACCGATAAGGAGATTGAAGAAAAGTTCGGCTTCCTTGTTGACGCATACAAGTATGCCGCACCTCCGCACGGTGGTCTTGGTATAGGTCTTGACAGGCTTTCGATGCTTCTTTGCGGTGCAGACAGCCTGAGAGATGTAGTTGCTTTCCCGAAGGTAAAGGACGCAAGCGAGCTTATGTCGCAGTGCCCGTCAGTAGTTGACGATAAGCAGCTTGAGGAGCTTCATATAAGAACTGTGGTTTCGGAAGAATAACCGTAATTTGCAGAATGGAAAAATTCAATAGGTTCAGAACGCATGAGAAATCATGCGTTCTTTTTTTATACCATTACGCATAGACTTTACTAAATAAAAAGACAAGCCGAAAGGATATGAAAAAATGATAGAAAGTAAAACAAACGAATTTGATACGGCGATACGTCCGATAGCAAGGATTTTTCCTGCGCTGCGTTCTGTACCGCAGTCGCTTAAATCTACTGCCGAGGAAATACGGATAAAGTGCGGCACACCGCTTATAATCCGCTCGGGAGATCAGAATCACGTTATTCAGGCAACCGCAGACAGCGCACTTATAAACGAGTGTATCAGTGCGATATGTCAGAACTCAGTGCATACATATGAGAAGGATATAGCAAACGGGTTTATAACACTGTACGGCGGTCATAGAGCAGGTATATGCGGAAGCGCCGTGTATAACGATGACGGACTGCACACAATTAAAAATGTAAGTTCGGTCAATATCCGCATTGCAAGACAGCACTGTGGGTCGGCAAAAGACCTGCTTACGCTTTTTGATGATAATAACGCAAGCAAGGGATTGCTTATTATCGGAAGACCGCTCAGCGGAAAGACTACCGTACTGCGGGATCTGTGCAGGAGTATCGGCGGACGGTTCAGGTTATCGCTTATAGATGAACGGCAGGAAATTGCGGCAGTGTATGAAGGCAAGCCGTGCCTTGATGTCGGTCTTATGACGGATGTGTTCAGCGGTTACGACAAGTCTGACGGTATAATAAGGGCTGTCAGGTGTATGTCACCCGACTATATCGTGACCGATGAGCTGGGAGCAGACGCAGAGAGTATAAGACAGCTGTTGAATTCGGGCGTAGGACTGATTATGACGGCTCATGCCGACAGTATCGAAACCGCTTTGGCAAACGGTGGGATCAAAGCAATAGTTGACAGCGGAGCGATACAGCACATTGCTTTGCTCCAAAACCACAGGATAACCGCCGTAAAACAGATTATTACCCCGACGATAAATGCGGGGTGTACAGTATGATAAGCATTGTCATATTTTTGCTGACAACGCTCAGCGGTGCGGCTGTCGGAGCGTACTTTTCGGACAGACTTACACAGCGCTGTGAGACGATATCGGCGTACATCTCGCTTTTTCAGAGTATGACGGCATATGTAACCTATAACGGTTACAAGCTTGACGAAATGCTGAAAGCACGGCAGGACACATCACGCTGTTATATTTCGGACAAACTGATAGCTGTCTGCGAAAGCGGCGGCAATATAAGCGATGAATGGGACGCTTGCGTGCATAACAGCGGTTATTTAAAAGCGGAGGACAGGCAGATATTGTCTGAGCTTGGCAGGAGCATCGGAAAAAGCAATACCGAGGGTGAAACTGCCGCACTTGCGCTTGCAATGACAAGGCTTGACAATGTACTTGAAACTGCGAATGAAGAGAAAAAGCGCAAGGGCAGGCTTTACCGCACGCTAGGGATTATGCTCGGTGCGGCGGTTGGAATAATGCTGATATAGAAAGCGGCGATGTGATATGAATGTAGATTTTATTTTCAAGATAGCGGCGATAGGGATTGTCGTTGCCGTGCTCAATCAGCTTTTACAGCGCTCGGGCAGAGAAGAGCAGGCTATGATGACAACTATAGCAGGGCTTATTGTCGTGCTGATGATGATAGTAACAGAGATAAGCAACCTGTTTGACACGATAAAAAACATTTTCAATCTTTAGACTTCAAAAGGACGGGAATATGAATATTATCGCATTTGTCGGCGCCGGAATTATCGGCGCAGTGCTTTCGGTAGTGCTAAGGCAGTACAAGCCGGAGTTCAGTATATACATTACGCTTATCACCGGAATGCTTATGCTGGGTGCGGCGGTTACCGCCGTAAAGCCTGTTATAGAAACTGTATCCGGCTATTTGCAGATAGCAGACCCCGACACATCGTATGCGGACGTTCTGATAAAATCACTCGCGGTATGCTATATTACGCAGATGGCGTCTGACAGCTGTGCGGACGCCGGAGAAAAGTCGATAGCCGCAAAGATAGAGCTTGCGGGAAAATTCGCTATTGTACTTCTTGCCCTACCTGTGTTTGACCGCCTTATGGAAGTGATAAAACAGCTGTTGCAGTGAGGAAATATGAAAGCAATTATAAAAATCATTATGGTACTTTTAACGGCGTTTGTTATGCTTGCCGTACCGCTTGGTGCGGGCGCACAGGACAGCACGATACTTGACGGCTACAGTGCTGATATACCGCAGGAGCTTGACCGCCGGTTGTCGGCGGCAGGGATAACGCCGCAGAGCATAGACAGCAACGCACTGTCGCTTGATAAGGTTATAAGCAATGTGACAGGTATGCTGTGGGACAGCATACAAAGTCCGCTTAAGCTGCTTGTTTCACTGCTCGGCGTAACACTTCTGTGCAGTGTTGCAAACGTATTCGCCGACAATTCCGGCAATTTAAAGACCGTGTTTTCGGTAGTATCGGTGCTTGCGTGCAGTACGCTTACCGTTACAGCCGCAAGCGATTCATTGACGGCGGCGTCAAAAACGCTTGAATCGGGAAGCGTGTTCCTGGCAAGCTTTATTCCTGCATTTGCGGGAATTCTCGCAACAAGCGGTCACGTTACGTCTGCCGCAATGTTCAATACCGTGGTCATGAGTGGAGCGCAGGGCTTTACTCAGCTTGCATCGAAAATACTTATGCCGGTGTCAATGAGCATACTCGGAGTTTCGCTTGCAGGAAGCGTGTGCAGTGAGCTTAAACTGTCGGCGCTTGCCGATGCGGTAAAGAAAACCGTGATATGGATACTGGGACTGATTATGACGGTGTTTGTAGCGCTTCTTGCTATGCAGAGTTTTATCACTGTGCCGTCCGATAATGTCGGAATAAAAGCTGCAAGGTTCACTGTGTCGAACAGCGTTCCGTTCATCGGCGGCGCTGTGTCTGATTCGCTGTCGGTAATGTACGGCGGCATAGGTCTTATCCGTAATAACTTCGGCGTATTCGGCATAATAACCGGCGGTGTGCTGATTCTTCCGTCAATATTGTCGGTACTGTGCTATAAGCTCGCATTTTCTGCGGCGGCGGCTTTCAGCGATCTGTTCGGAATATCACAGCTTACGGGACTTCTCAAGTGCGCCGAAGGTGTAAGCTCGATAATTATGGCGATGCTGGTATCATTTCTGCTTATGGCAGTTATATCGATATCTCTTATGATATTTATGTCAGGTGGTGCGGTATGAATGAGATAAAGCAGGCAGCACTGGGTATATGCGTGCTTGCCGCGGCGGCAGGGCTTTTCAGAATGCTGATACCTTGCGAAAAGTACAAAATGCAGATAACGTTTGCGATAGCGTGTATATTTTCCGTGTGCCTTATAAATTCAGTCACCGATATAATTCCTGCGCTTAGCATAGAAACACGGATAGCCGATATCCCACAGGTTGATTTCAGCGACAGATTATCCGAGCAGGCACGCATAACAGCGGCGAGAGCTGTCAGGCAGAAGGTAGAGGAACTGCTCAACTCACACGGATTTATTTATCGTAAGGTGTATATTACAGCGCATATTGACGGTGCGTTCTGCATATCTATTAGTGAGGTTGAGCTTGTATTTGATGACGGAACAGATGACAGTTATATTGCCGATGCGGCATCTCTTGTACAGGCGGCAGTCGGAGATGACATAAAAGTCAGATATACAAAAGAAAGGTAGAATATGAAAGAACTGCTGAAATCCGATAAACTGCTCAAAATAGCTTTCATTGCCGGAATAGCGGCTATCGCACTTATCTTTCTGTCGAGCTTCGGCAGTGGGTCAGACACACGGCTTACCGAAGAACAGATGCTTGAACAGCGGATAACGCAGATGCTTGCGGCAATGGACGGGATAAATAAAGTTCCGAATGTAACGGTAAAGCTTGACGAAGATAAACACACGGTACTCGGCGTGACGGTAGTATGTCCGGATGCCGCAAGCAACCGGACAACAGAAAGGGTAATCAATGCGGTAAGAACGGCGCTTGACGTTTCCGCATCGAGAATATGTATTACAACATAAGTGAGGTATTTGTTATGAGAAGACCGAGAATCAATCTTATACTTGGTAAAAAGCATCTTGTTGCGGCGGGGCTGGCGCTTGTGCTTGCGGTAGGACTGTATGCTAATTTTGCCATAGGCAGTAATGTGAGCGGTAAAAGCACTTCGGAAGATAACTATGGCGATACAAGGCTTGTATCAAACGAAAACGGCAATACAAGCAAGTCGTCCGACAAAAAAGACAGCGATATAGTTTCCGCTTCCGCCAACACAGAAAAGGCAACCGACAGCAGTGAAGAATATTTTGCAAAGGCACGCATCGACAAGCAGGCAAGCAGAGAAGAGGCAAAGGAAACGCTGAAGAGCATTTACGGCGGCGGAGATATGACTAAAGACGAGCTTGCGGTCGTGGCGCAGGACGCACAGCAGCTGACAGATCTTATGGAGGCTGAAAACAAGATCGAAACAACGCTCAAGGCTCAGGGCTTTGAAGATGTGCTGTGCTACTTAAGCGACAACAGCGCAAATATCATTGTAAAGTCGCAGGGACTTGACATTGCTCAGGCGGCACAGATAAAGAACGCACTGCTTGCTGAGGTAGAAGTTGCAGGTGAGAATATAACTATTGTGGAAGTGCAGTAACATAAAATTTTAACGCACAACGAACCGCAGGCGAAAGTCTGCGGTCGTTGTGCGTTAAAATGACACATTCAGATTTGCAATAGAGAATGCGTTTGTACAAGCGGAAAGACTGGTAGCAAACAATCCCTCAGTCTTGACGGCAGATAAGGTTTGTGATCTTTTAGGGTTACAGGTATCGAGAAGAATAGTAGTGTTTGATACCGGTAAGCCTTGCCGCAAGCCAGCTCCCTTTACACAAGGGAGCTAAAAATCAGTGCTTGGCGGAGCGTGTTGTTTTATATCAAACTGTCGAACAGATAAAAAACAATGCGACGCTACGACAGAATAGATTTATTCTACAATAAAAAATAGACCGTAGACTTTCGCCTGCGGTTTTTTTGCAAACAAGTACAACAAAAGGTTGACAAACATTTAAAACAGTGCTATAATACCTGTATCAACAAAATGTTGTATCAGCCATGTAGAAAGGGGAAATATAAATGGCAGAAAAAAGAATGTTTTCAAAGCAGACAGTAACCAGCGACAGATTTCTAGACCTGCCGGTAAAAGCAAAGGTGTTGTACTTCTATCTTTCACTGTATGCTGATGATGAAGGCTTTATCAGCTGTGCAAAGAACATTCAGAGAATGACAGGTTGTAAACCATCTGACCTGAATGCGCTGTGCGACAGCGGTTATCTTATAGCGTTCGATTCGGGAGTGTATGTTATAACTCACTGGAAGGTGTGCAACAGTATAAGAGCCGACAGACTGAAAAAGACTTCATTTGAAAAAGAAAGGGCAATGCTGTATGTCCGTGCAGACGGTATGTACATACTTGACCGTGAAAAAGCCGCATTACAGCGTAATAACGACAAGAAAAAGAGAATATCAGAATCAACAGAATGCTGTCATTTGCCCGACACTTGCCCGTCAGATGGCGGCGCAGATAAGGTTAGTACAGAAAAGAACAGTGCAGATAAGGTAAGTGCAGACGAGATAAGTAAGGGAGATATGAGTACAGGCTTGTCGGGCAATGCCGACAAAGAAGCGCTCACCGCCGCCGCATACAGAAATTCTCTCATTGAAAATTTCGGAACGGAAAACGTTGAGCGCTATGAAGAACGTTTTAACAAATGGGCGGACAAGCATGACAGACAAGGTATGCCGATGTATCCGACGATTGAAAAGTGGATGAACGAAGATAATATCGCAAAAATTAATTCGGATAGTGCTTCACAGCAGTTTGAAGAGTATCTGATGCTTGATTACATTTGATTACACTAGAAGCATACAGAATGCTGTGAGGACTATCAGAAAACTGAAATTGAATGCAGAAAATTCCGCAATATACCGCCCGGTTTTACCCGGATTAAGGGTATTGTACTGCCTGAGCGTGATAAGACTTGCAAGCGATGCTATAAGTGTGCCGACACCGCCGATGTTAACACCGAGTAAAAGGCTGTGATAATCGCTTGTAAACTGCGACAGCAGGATAGCTGACGGTACATTGCTGATAAACTGGCATGAGATCACACTGAACAGCAGTGTATTTATTTGCAGAACCGATGAGAAAAAGTCCTTTATCACATCGATCCTTGCCATATTTCCTGCAAATATGAAGAAGAATACGAATGTCAGCAGGAGCGGATAATCTACTGCGGCAAGCGCCTTTCTGTCCATAACGACAAGCGTCAGCGTGATGAATATCATACCTATCCAGTATGGGATGAAGTTGAACACGATGATTATTGCTATAGCGAAAAGGAACAGATATGCGGCTGTGCGTTTGCGGTCGATTTTTTCAGGCTTGTCCTTAAGTTCAATAGGCTCAGGCTTTACAAAGATTACACAGCATACGGTTATCAGCGCTACCGCAAGCAGAAACGGCGGAAGCATTATCAGCGTAAATTCGCCTATCGGGATATTGAATTTTGAGTACAGGTATAAATTCTGCGGGTTGCCGAACGGCGTCAGCATACCACCGAGATTTGCAGCAATGTTCTGCATTATGAACGTGAACGCCATATAGCGTTCCTTGCCTGCGGTATGCAGTACATAGTATCCCAGCGGAAGAAAGGTGAGCAGAGCCATATCGTTTGCAATCAGCATTGAGCCTATGAAGGTGACCCATACAAGCACCACTGTGCAAATGCGTATATTGCGGAATTTTTTTACTATGTTGCAGGCGAGAATATAAAAGAACTGTACGTTTTTAAGGGCGCATACAACTGCCAGTACGCTGAAAAGGCAGGCAAGCGTTTTGTAATCGAAATAATGGAGATATTTCTCGTCGGGCGGAACTATAAATGATGTGATAACCGCCGCCAGTAAAGCTATCACCATAACTGTATTTTTCTTTATAAAACTTATCGCAGTATTCATTGTTCTACACTCATTATTGGAATCAAACCGCACAAAACCCTCCCGTAAGGGAGGGTAAAGGCTTGCTTATTATGTTTGTTATACCAGATCGTCCTCGTTGAAGGGGTCGCCGCATTCGGGACAGAACTTCGGAGGATGTTCGGGATCGGCAGGTACCCAGCCGCACTTGTCGCACTTGTACTTCTTGGGAGCTGCAGGCTTTGACTTGCCGCATTCTGCACAGAACTTGCCTGTGTTGGTTGCACCGCATTCGCACGTCCAGCTTGAAGGAGCGTGAGCAGCGGGAGCGTCGCCTTCCTTGCTCTTGCCGCAGTTAGCACAGAACTTGCCTGTGTTTGACTGACCGCATGAGCAGGTCCATGCCTCAGGCTTCTTAGCGCCGCAGGAAGAACAGAAAGCACCTGTGTTCGTAGCGCCGCACGAGCATTTCCATCCGCCGGGGGTGGGCTGCTGAGGTGTTGTCTGCTGAGGAGCCGCAGGCATACCGCCAAGAACATTGTTACCTGCGTTCATAGCCATGTTCATACCCATAAAGCCCATCATAGCGCCGTTTTCATTTGAGCCTGCCGCTTCGATACCACGAGCAACGGCACCTGTCATCATAGCACGCTGAACATCGCCGCCGAGCATTGTATCAGCCTTAAGACGATCCTTAAGAAGCTCTTTTGTTTCTTCGGAAATCGTGATAGGACCAAGACCGATATTTGTGAGCATCAGACCTCTCTGTGCCCAGTTGTTGGCAGTTTCGTCCTTAGTCTTGTTGGTAAGGTTGTTGAGCTGGCTTGTGATCTGGTTGTAGCTGTAACCCTCAGCTGAAAGCTGGTTCAAAGCTACCATCAGTGACTGCATGAACTCGTTCTTGTACTGCTCGTTCTTGAAAATGTCCTTAACGTAGACCTGAGGAGCGTTTACGCCCTTGCTGAGAACTTCTGCGTAGAACTTGCAGGCATTCTCGGCATCGGGTATCTGAACCTCGAATGTGCCGTAGAAACGCAGCTCTACTGTTGTATTATAACGGGGATCGGGATAGGGAACGGGTGTTCCTGTACCGAAGGGGATACCGGGCAGTTTCTGAAGGTTGATGTAGATTACTCTCTGCTCGGTGGCAGGTGTTCCGCCGTATGTGAATCTTGAAATAAGATCCTTGAGTGAATCCTTTATCTGACCTGCAAAGATTGAAGGTGCTGTCGAGTTGTCAAGTATGTAACGTCCGGGTTCTGTAACAACGTTTGTTATCTTGCCGTTGTCAAGTGTCAGCATACAGGTGTTTTCTTCAACCATGATTGCCGAGCCGTTGCTGATAACGTTGTCGGTACCCTTTACGTTACTGCTTCTTGCATTACCGTTGTGCATCTTCTCGCCGTTAACAACAACAGTATCGTTGCCGATAACAGGGCAGTGAATGGCCTCTTTCCAGGTATCGCCGAGAGTACCTGAGAGTGCGCCTACAGCTGCTTTAATAAGTCCCATAATA
>OLQB01000479.1_pt1 | contig 31245 bp, 36 predicted proteins | sample 1672681 | NCBI WGS metagenome assembly OLQB01 (sample SAMEA3136713, study PRJEB25190) | human gut metagenome | reverse complement strand
ATTAACCATAATTTATCTTATGAGAACATTATATAAGATAATTATTGTACTGGCTATCTTATTTGTAAGTTTTGAAATTGGAATTGCAATTCCGGGAAGTTTCATTTACACTTTAATTACCTTAATACTACTTGCAGGAATTATCAGCTACACAATTTCAATTTACAATGACTTAGTGACTAAAAGAAATCAGGTGAAAAATTCCTGGAGTAAAATTGATGTTCAGTTAAAAAGAAGAACCGACCTAATTCCAAATCTTGTGGAAGTTGTTAAAGGTTATGCAAAACACGAACATGACACATTTACTCAAGTAAGTCAGGCCAGAGCTTCATTAATGAATGCAAGAAATATAGAAGACATACAGAAATCAAATTCCCAGCTATCCAGAAGTCTTGTTAATTTATTCGCAATAGCTGAAAGGTATCCTGAACTAAAAGCCAATACGAACTTTTTAAATTTGCAGGGACAACTACAGGAAAGCGAAGATAAAATAGCTATTTATAGAGAAAGATTTAATAATTTTGTTTTAGTCTACAATAACAGCTGTGAACAGTTTCCAGGTAATTTAGTTGCACAGATGTTCGGATTTAAAACTGCGAACTTTATTGAAATTTCTGAAGATGAAAAAGCTGTGCCGAAAGTGCAGTTCTGATTTTTATTTTTTTATAATGAAATATAACAATGTGATATGCTGAAATGAAAAAAAATAAGTGAAAGTATTTAGTTTAATACTTTACTTTTGATAATTTCCACTCTTTTGAGAGGGTAGATTTTTTTAGCATTGTGATAAACTTCAGATGCTAATTTACCGTTTACAACAAGTTTTATTAATTCATCGAAAGATTTTTCTGCTGCAGTTTCAGCCAATAAATCATTAATAACTTGTCTCATGTATTTTTGTTGGGAAGATTTAGCCCTTCTGGTAGTTACTGCAAGTACATGAAGTTTAACTTTACGGTCATCTTTAGTTTTAACAATAGAAGAAGCATCGATTCTACTGGTTCCTCTTCTAATCATACTTCTTACATAATCAGTAGTAGTTTTGTGACCAGTGAATTTGGTGTTTGCAACATCTCCTGCTACATTGTCAATTTCAAATCTGAGTTTGATGTATTGTTTGGAAAAGTCACCGGATAATTCCCTCATAGTAACTTCTACTCCCCTACCAATAAGGTAATCAGGATCTCTTGCTGGAGTTTCTCCAATTTCTTTGTCTTCAAAGTTTACTGGTGTTTTAATAGTATACCAGGATTTTTCTTTCCATGTATCACGTACTCTACGTCTTGTTTTTGCTTTTGCCATTATATCAACCTTTTATAGTTTTTCCGTAAATTTCTATTATCATTAAAAATATAGCTATCGCTATAGTAAATTTAAAAATAGTCCACTAAATACTGTATTTGTTAAATTAAACACAACACAGAATATAAAATAAGATTATAATTGATTATAGTTTTATAATCCGTTAATCGACTACTGTGAGTTCTACTCACTTATTTTAAAGAATAATTCATTATAAAGTTTTAAATTATTAAAACCCGCCCTTAAAGGTTACTATTACTTTTTTTCTTCATGATATATAAAGCTTGTTAAAGGATTAAATAATTTATTCCATATAACTTATAACATCAGTTATTACAAACTTAAACAAAAAGAATGATTATAATATCATTTTAAAATAGTAAAAACTCATTAAAACAAAATAAAAATATGATTTCATAACACGGGCCGGAAAATAAGGAGCATTAAAACTCCTTATTCCATACTAGGCAAATATTTTTGGTCTGAAGCATAGCTGGATCCAATTAATTTTCCATTAGAAGTGTTATACTGTCTAAAACCACCATCAGAATAAGTTACTTCACGATAATAGCTGCCGTCATCTGCCTGATAATTATATTTTACCACTTCACTTACAACATAAACTCCTGAATCAGATGATGGTTTTGGCTGACTGTTATCATTTGTATTGTTTGCAGTTGTGTTATTAGTTAAATTTTCAGCAGTGCAGTTAGTATATGACATATCGTCTTCATCATCATGGAAATCATCCACGAAAGCAATTGCAAATGCTATAATGCATGCCCCAGCAATAATTGCGCAAATTATTATAATCAAATCCTTAGATTCCATTAAAACAACCTCCAATTAATTTTTTAAAAGCCCATATGGGGAGTCGAACCCCAGACCTATTGATTACGAGTCAATCGTTCTACCATCTGAACTATATAGGCTTAATTATTACATTTGTAATTAAGTAGTATACAAACATTCCGATAAAATAACATAAAACATCCCACCAATCAGAAATACTGCCAGGTCTTAAAAAAATAGCCAGATATTCCCCTAAAAAAGACAGACCTACTGTAATTACAAACAAGTATTTGAAGGACGTTACTTGGGTATTTGACCTGTATAATGAAATGCTGTTTATTAAAGCAAAAAATAAAGGCACAGCTAGTAAATCATTTAGATAATTATTGAAAAACGGAATTCCCAAATTCTTTAAAACCAACTGATTTAAACTATAAATAGCTAATGTGCCAATTACTATCACAATATTTGTTTTATTTTTCATATTATCCTAAAATAGAAAATATCACTAGTGCAATAAGCACTCCTAAAATAATAGTACATAATTCTTCCATAATACTAATATTGTGATTATCATATATAAAACTTGTTAAAAAAATAAAAAGAAAAATTAGCTATTCATAAAATTATAGTGATCAATATATCTTTGTAAAACCTCCTCAACAGGACCTTCATCACTAACCAGTTTAATACCTGCATCTTCTGCTTTAATTTTAGATTTGAATCCGTGCTGAGTAGAAATTATAACATCACAATCACTGCATTTTTGAATAACATCTCCACCCTGATGTTTAGCATTCTTATCAATAGCTACTTTTCTTGTTTCAACAAAATCAAATTTATCATCAACTACATCATAAATAGCTAATGATACCGCTTTTCCCAAATGCAAATCAACAGCATCTCCGTTAGAAGATGCAAGTGCAATTCTCATTTTAATCAACTAATTTTTTAATTATATTGGCAACATTTTGCCCAAATAACTTAATAGTGTCTATTCCTTCACTGTCATCTAAAGCTGTACCTTCAGGACCTGCAAATACCATATTCCAGTAAGTGCTTCCAGCTATTATCATATTGTTAATTGGGAAAAACATTGTCATTTCCTGTAAGGTTAAAGTTTGCCCACCGCGTCTTGCAACAGCAATCGGACCTCCAACCATCCAGTCTAAAAATTTGTCATTTCCTCTTGAAACTTTACCAATCCTTTGAAGAGCAGCCATTATATCTCCTCTTGCAGTTCCAAAGTAAACTGGTGTTGCAGGAATAAATCCGTCAGCATGTCTGATTTTTTCAATGACTTCCTCCAAGCCGTCATTTAAAACACAGTTTCCAGTTCCGGCACATCCGTTACATGCAATACAGGACTGTATCTGTTTTCCTCTTAAAGATATGATTTCAGCTTCAACACCATTTTTCTCAATTTCTTCAGCACAAACTTCCAGAACATCCTGAGTGTTGCTGTTAGCTCGTGGACTAGAATTTAATAATATAACTTTTGCCATAACATCAACCTAAATAAAATTTTGTTAATCAAATAATAAATCTTTTGGAAAAAAGAATTTAAACTTCAGCACCGTTTAAAGCATGCTGACATGGACAGTCAAAATCATCATCCAAATGCTTAATAATTTCATAAATTAAAACCATTAAATCTTCCTCTTTAGCTTTAACCATTTCAAATACTTCATCAATAGTTAAATTATCCTGTGAAATTCCAGATGCATAATTTGAAACTATGCAAATTGAGTTATAACAGATTGCCCTTTCACGGGCAAGTGTTACTTCAGGAACTCCAGTCATACCTACCAGATCTCCTCCAAGAAGTTTGAACATTTTAATTTCAGCAGGTGTTTCGAATCTAGGCCCCTGTGTACAGACATATGTTCCTCCAGTAATAACTTCGCCGCAATCAGCTATTATATCCCTTAAACGGCTGCAATAAGGTTCAGTTACATCTACATGAACAACATGGTCTTCAAAGTAGGTTTTGTCTCTGTTTTCGGTAAAATCTAAAAAGTCATCAGGAATTACAAATGACCCCGGAGGCATTTCCAGATTCATAGATCCGACAGAATTGGTAGCTATTATCTGTGTAACTCCCACATTCTTAAGTGCATCAATATTAGCTCTGAAATTGATTTTATGTGGAGGAATACTATGTCCTGAAGCATGCCTTGGAATAAAAACTACTGTTTTATTAAATATATCTAAAACAGAAACTTCAACATCCCCATAATCTGTTTTAACTACTTTTTTTTCAACATTATCTGCCTTTTGAGTTATTTCGTAAACTCCACTGCCGCCAATAATTCCAATCATCTTATCTTATCCTTTTGTAACAGCTAATGGTTTTACTTTTGCAACAAGTTTAGCTATTCCTGTACTGTCAGATATTTTAACTACACTGTCCACATCTTTGTATGCACCCGGTGCTTCTTCAGCGATTACATTTTCAGTTGTAGCTCTGATTTTAACACCATTTGCAGCTAAATTGTTTTTGATTTCTTCAGGCTTGTAGTCTTTTTTAGCCTGTGATCTTGATAAAACCCTTCCGGCACCATGTGCAGTGGATCCGAATGTTTCTTCCATTGCTGTTTGTGTTCCATGCAATACATAAGATGCTGTTCCCATTGTTCCCGGAATTAACACCGGCTGACCAACTTTCCTGTATTTTTCAGGAATCTCTTCACTTCCAGGTCCAAATGCACGGGTAGCTCCTTTTCTGTGGACTACCAATTTCATGTCATTGCCTTTGAATTTGTGTGTTTCCTGTTTAGCAATGTTGTGAGCTACATCATAAACAATATCCATTCCCATATCTTTAGCTGATTTTCCTAAAATGTCTTCAAAGGTTTCCCTTATCCAATGAGTCATCATTTGTCTGTTTGCCCATGCATAATTGGCTGCTGCATACATAGCTTTCAAATAGTCCTGAGCTTCTTTTGAATCGAATGGTGCACAAGCTAACTGTCTGTCTGCAAGATCAATTTGGTGATTTTTATAAGCTTTATCCATTACTCTCAAATAATCAGAACAGACCTGGTGTCCGCAACCTCTTGAGCCGCTGTGAATCATAATTACAACCATTCCTTTTTCAAGACCATATACACTAGCTACTTCATCATTATAGATTTCATCAACAACCTGAATTTCTAAAAAGTGATTTCCAGAACCTAAAGAACCTAATTGAGGTATTCCTCTTCTTTTAGCTTTGTCACTGACCTTAGTTGAGTCAGCTTCTTTGATTCTTCCGTTTTCTTCTAAAACTTCAAGATCTTCTTCCCATCCATAGCCATTTTCTACAGCCCACTCTGCTCCAAAATTTAAAACATCATCTATTTCATTTTCTTTAAGCTTGATTTTTCCTTTGCTTCCTACACCAGACGGAATATTTTTAAACAATGCTTCAATTAATTCATCAAGTTTGTCTTCAATGTCAGATTGTTTAAGATTGGTTTTTATTAACCTGACTCCACAGTTAATATCAAAACCTACCCCTCCAGGAGATACAATTCCGTTTTTTTCACTGAATGCTGCTACACCACCTATTGGAAATCCATATCCAAAATGAATATCAGGCAAGCCTATTGCATATCTGTGAACACCTGGAAGACAGGCAATGTTTACAATCTGATCAATAGCTCCATCTTCTAAAGCTTCAAAACTTTCATCATCAAGATACAATCTTCCAGAAGCCCTCATTTTTTTATTAACACTTCCTGGAACCTCATAGACGTTATCTCTAACTTTTTTAATTTTATCTTTAATACTCATAAAAATCACAAACTATTTTATAATATTTATTAAAAGGATAATAAATAATTTTTTGGTAAAAAACAGAATGAATTAATACAAATCACTGCTATTTTTTGCAGCTGGGAAAAAAACAAGTTAAATGAGGATATAAACCTCATTAATAAATTGAGAAAAATAAAATCCATTAAAGACTTAAAAAAAGTACTTTAAAAAATTTTATTTTCTAAATAATGCAGACATTCCTGCAACCAACAATAATACTGCTCCAAGAACACCAAAGAAAGTGGATCCTAATAAAACCAATATTGCAGAAACAATAAATAAGAATCCGCCAACATCACTATCTTTAAATACATGAATAGATGCAAAAATACCTAAAAATGATCCGATAGTAGCTATAAGTCCTAAAAAGGAGGTTGCTCCAAATCCAAAACTTCCAATCAATAAGATAAATGAACTAGAAACTAAACTTATAAGTGCCCCTAAGCCTCCTACAATTAGTTCAAATATTCTTGAAACTGATTTTCTTCTTTGCATATTTAATTATTTAAATATAATTTATTATATATGTTTTCATAAATCCACAATTGCTGAAAGTTTTACAATATCTTTTTCAATAATATTCATTTTGTGAAATGTTATAGCTTTAACTTCATCACCGCGATAATGTTTATCCCAATTAATCCCTTCACCTTCAATTGTTGCATTTAAGTGATATCCGTCATCTGTTTTATTAATCGTGACTTTAAATTGTGAAAATAACATGAATTCTATTTCATGTAAAAATAAAAGTTCCTCTAAAAAATCATACAATAAAGAAACTTTGTCTTCTGAAGTTATTTCAAATGATTTGGAAGTTATGGGTTCTATATATTCTGTTTTAGAAATTATATTAAATAATGCCAATCCTGCATTTTCAAAAGCTTCGTTTAAGTTGTTTCCATAAGCATAAAAACCTATATCTGCAGTTACATCAAAAAATTCAAATTTTTTCATAGTTTCTTCCTAAAATATTACTTTTCAAATGGGGTGTCTCTCTTTCTTTATATTACACTTTCAAACAATATTAATTTAGCGATGTGATAGAAATGTTGAAAAATTCAGATACTACAATAAAAGCTGATTTAAGAAAGAAAAGTTCTATAATAGATGAAATAGAATATAGTAACTATGATATTCAAGCTTGCATGGTGATACTTGTTATAATGATAGTATTGCTTTTATCAATAATCTCTGTTGTAACTGCGCAAAATCCCAATTTAGTATAATTGGTTTTTTCTAATTATATGCTACCAAACCCTTGGCGCAGAAAAAGCATTAGATTAAAACAGGTTGACCCATGCAAAAATCTAATGTTATAAGGATGATTAATATGGAATTTGATTCAAATATGAAATTCTGTCAGTCCTGTGCAATGCCAATGACTGAAGAATTATATGGCAGCAACAAAGATGGCAGTAAAAACGAAGATTACTGTATTTACTGCTATGAAAATGGTGAATTTACAGCAGATATATCTATGGAAGAAATGATTGATTTTTGTGTTCCAAAAACTGTCGAAAATACAGACATGGATGAAAAAACAGTTAGAAAAATGTTAAATGAAACATTTCCACAACTTAAAAGATGGAAATGAATTTCATAATTTAAAATCACAAGGGTTAAAACGTAAAATAATTTCTCTGGAATTTCCTCTTGACCCTTTTCCTGTGAATTTTGTGTCAACTAATCTTAAAAACTCCAATTTTTCAAGGGTTCTGTTAAAGGTAGCATAACTTACATTTTCTTTTTCTTTAAACAGTTCAGATAACTCTCCGGCTGTAAAAATCTTATCTGAATCTGAAATTATTTTTAATAATGCCTTTTCGGTGTCATTTAATGATTTTAAAGTTTCTGAGATTTGCACTGAAACTAAAGAATCAACTGCTTTTTGGAAATGTTCCTCTGTAATTTCTCTAGATGCTTCAGCTTCAGCAATATTGCCGCAAGACCTTAAAAGATTAATGCCTACTCTTAAGTCTCCGACATCATAAGTATGCATAGCTACCAATTCAAGGATTTCATCACTCATTACACCGGGGAAAAAACCTGCATTTACCCTGTCTTTTAAGATATCTTCAATTTCTGAATAATTATATGGCTGAAATGTAATGTCCTGAGGTATAAAAACAGTATTTACATTTTTATCAAAGGCATACCTGAATTCCAGATCAGACAATATTGCAAAAATTCCAGTTTTAACACCAGGATATTCTTCATATGCTCTTAACAAATCATAAAATACTTTATTGGCAGCCTTACTTTGGAATAAATAATTAACATCATCCAATGCAACGATTAATGCTTTTTTATCTGATTGAAGTTTATGCATGATTTGGTCATAAATTCTTGAAAATGGAACTCCTGTTTCCGGAGGAATATGGCCAAATAGCTTTTTATAAATTTGTGAAAATATTCCAAAACGTGTTGTATGAAGCTGACAGTTTATATAAACACAAGTAACTTTTTCTGTGCTTTTTTCAACTAATTCAAATACTTTTCTAATAGCTGTTGTTTTTCCAGTTGCACATGAACCTAAAACAACAGAATTTGATGGCTGCCCCCCACTTATAGCCGGTCTTATTGCCATTGCCATAGCTTCCATTTGCCTATCCCTATAATTATAATTCGGAGGCACATAATCCGGATCAAAAGCATTTATATTTTGAAAAAGACTTTCATCATGCATTAAAATATCTTCAATTCCCATACTTATCATTTATATTTAAACTATTATAAAAAAATTATTATGACTTTAAATTAATAATTTTAACATCTTCATTATCGTCAATCCACTTTGTAAACAATTCTGCATACTCCAATTTTTTTGTTTTAATTTTATCTGCTTTAGCAGTATCTTCTGCAATATTTGGTCTTGAGTATTTAGTTACAACATTTCCAAAATCCATTCCAGCCAATATCAATTCAGTGGCTCCAAGTGCAACAGCCAAAAACATTGCTCTATCTCCGTCTGTAAATCCTCCAAAATTATAGAGATTTCCATGTGCCTGAGCTTGTGTTGTTCCTAAAACATTGTCAAAAAATGGAGTGTATTTTAAAATTGCTTCCAGATTATTTCCATGACCGTGAATAACTAAATTTGCACCACATGCATTTGCATATAAAATATCATCTATTTTCCCATCCAGATCAGTAGCTATTATATCAGGAACTATTTTTTCTTCAGTTAAAGCTGTTGTTGCTCCGTCTGCAGCTACTAAAACATAATCAAACAAATCATATTCCGTTTTTATTTTTTTAATATGGTCTTTTAAAGATGGTCCTGCTCCAAATATTATGAATTTAGTGGAAAAATCTACTTTTTCATATAAATCTTCCAGTGTTAAGCAGCCCTGTTCAAAAAGAAGGTCATCCAATACCTGAGCAGTTTTTTCATCATCTTCTCTTTCAAATCCGAAATCATCCAATATTTTTTTATAATAATTTTCCCAAAGGCCAAAATCCATTGAAATCACCTTTTATATATTGTTAATTTAGTTGCAGATTATTAATATTCTTTATTCTTTATTAACAACCCTAATGTCCTTACCTGTAAAATACTTATACAAATCATGGAACTGCCTTACAACAAAACCAGTACATGCTGCTGAGATTACTGTACCTATACTTACACTTCCCAAGACATCACCTAAAAATATCCAGCATAAAATAACTGTTATTATCACCATTGATGAATCAATACATATTTTAACTGATGAAAATTTCTTATCAGCAGCTATAGCTATTGCTTCTATAAGACCTTCTCCAGGAAGAGGTGCAATATTTGCAGGCATCATTATTAAAATTCCGACAGCTATAAGAATTATGCTTAAAGCCAGCATCAGAAACTTCCCCATTAGTGAAAGATTCTGAATCGGTGCCAGTACCCACAATGAAAAATCAACAAAATATCCGAATAAAAAAGCACTGACTAATTGAAGAAGTCTTTTCGGATGATATCTCTCTTTCAAAATTGGTTTTTGTATAAAAATAACTACCAGATAAAATAAAACTGATGACAAACCTACATCGATATTTGTAATTAAAGCTATTGCATAGGGAATGGAGTTAATTGGAGTAACACCCAATTCAGATTTGATTGAAACTCCTACAGCAAAAGACAGTATGCATACTCCGATTATATAATATATTATTCTTTTAATTAACTCATTTGTAATTTTAATTCTTTCATGCTCCTAATTTTCTTTATTAACTACTGTAATTGACTTTCCTGTTATTTTTTCATACAATTCTGTGAGATATCTTATAATAATTCCTATGAATATTGCTGCAAGAACTGTACCTACATTTACACTTCCAAGAATATCTGATGTAAAGAGTCCGCAAATGATTAAAGATAATACAACCATTGATGTATCAAAACATACTTTGACTTTGGAAAATCGTTTATCATAAGCCAGAGATACGGCCTCCACAACTCCCTCACCTGGAAGCGGTGCAATGTTTGCAGGCATGTATATTAAAATGCCTGCAGCTATTAAAAACATACTTACAATCAGCAGTGTAAAGTTAACATCCAACGGCAAATCAGGCATCGGAGATAAAATCCACAATGAAAGATCTGTAAAATACCCGAACATAAATGCATTAATCAACTGCAAAAGCCTTTTCGGATTGAATCTCTTTTTTAAAATTGGTATTTGGAGAAATACTAAAAGGACATTGAAAATTACTGTTGTAATTCCAATATTTACACCTGAAGCCAGTGTCAAAGAGTATGGAATTGAGCTGATTGGCGTAACTCCCAAACCAGACTTTATTGAAAGACCCACACCAAGTGACATTACAAATAATCCACCAACAAATAATATAATTCTTTTAATCCACATTAAAACACCTCACATTTGTTTTAAATCAACTTCACGACCTGTTATTTTTTTAAATCCTTTAACAATATATTCCAACACTGTTCCAACTAAAAATGCTGCTACAATTGTTCCTATCCCAACACTAGCCAAAGGATTTCCAATAAATATCCAGCACATCACTACAGAAATAATTACCATTGCAGCATCAAATCCTACTTTAACCTTTGGAAAAGGCAAATCATATGTAATAGCTATTGCCTGCATTACACCTTCACCTGCAAGCTGAACAATATGGGGCGGAAGGTATAAAAATATTCCAAATGCCAGAACCACAATACTGATTCCCAGAAATATAAAGTCTCCAATAAGACCTGGAGGTTTCGGTACAAATGAAACCAGATACACTGCCAAAGTTGTAAAATATCCGAAAAGAACTCCTGCAACAACCTGCAGCAGTATTTTAGCTTTAAAATTCTCTCTTAGAATTAAAAACTGCAGTATTACAAGAGCAATGTGAAACAGTATAGTTGCAAATCCTACTTCTATTGCCCATACATACATCATGGAATAGGGAATTGAGCTAACTGGAGAAGAGCCTAAATCAGACCTGAATGAAAATGCAATACCTACAGTCATTACAAAAAGTCCCAGGACATATAATGAAATCCTTTTAATCATATTTCCGTTCATAATCATCACATCTGTTTAAAATCCACTACTTCTCCGGTCAAATAGCTGTTAAGCTTATGAATGTATTTTAATACAATCCCAACAAAAACAGCTGAAAGAATTGTTCCAATACCTATACTGCCTCCAATTACTCCCAAAAATACAAAACACAATATTAAAGAAATAACAAGCAGGCCAACATCATAAACAACCTTGGTTTTTGAGAAAGGCTTGTTAAATGCAATAGCTAATGCCTGTGTTACCCCGTCAACAGATACCGGAATAATGTTTGCAGGAACATAGAAAAACAATCCCAAAGCTACACTGAATATGCTTAAACATGTCAGCAGCAGTTCAAATAGAATACTGGTTGAATCAGGAATAAAACCCATTAATCCAACTGAAAAACTTGTGAAATATCCGAACAATACTCCAACAAAGACCTGCAGGAAGTGTTTAACTTTAAAGTCCTTTCTTAACAATACCAATTCTATTAAAACTAAAATTGCATGAAATATAATTGTAGCCTGACCTATTTCAATTCCCCAAATCAAATTTAAAGTGTATGGAACTGAACTGACAGGTGTTGCTCCTAAATTAGATTTTATTGAAAAACCTATCCCCAGAGTTATAAACCACAATCCCAGAAGATAGTTAAATACTCTTTTAAATGTTAATCTGTCATTTCCAAAAAAATCCATACTATACTATATGTACTACACAATATTTAAAAACTATAAAAATAAGACATTTATATAGCTTTATCATAAGCTAAATCATAAAATTTATTTTTACATACGGAGGAAATTTTAAATGGATGAAATTTTATTAATGCTTCCAGGTCCAACAACAGTACACCCAAGAGTACTTAATGCTATGTCTCAAGCTGTTGTAAATCATAGAGGAGCTAAATATGGAGAAATCTTAACTGAAACCAGCGAATTAATGTCTGATGTTTTCCAAACCTCTAACCAATCCTATTTATTAACCGGGTCTGGAACTGCAGCAATGGAAGCGGCTATAAGTAATGTAGTAAATTCCGGAGAAAAAGTCTTAAATGTTGTAGGAGGAAAATTCGGAGAACGTTTCATGAAAATAGCTAATGCTCATGGAATTACCACCGAAGAATTAGCAGTAGAATGGGGAACTGCAGTAACTCCTGAAGCTATTAAAGCTGCTCTTGATGCTGATGAAGATATTAAAGCTGTATCTGTTGTTCATAATGAAACTTCAACTGGTGTAGCAGCACCTATTGAAGCAATCGGTAAAGTAATGAAAGATTACGACGCCCTCTACATTGTAGATACTGTATCTTCCCTTGGAGGAGACTATGTTGATGTAGACAAATTCGGAATAGATGTATGTATTACCGGATCCCAAAAATGTATTGCAGCACCACCTGGAATGGCTGCTATTACATTAAGTGATGATGCTTGGGCTGCTGCAGATAAAGTAGACTCCCATACTTTCTACTTAGATATGCAAGCTGCTAAAAAAAGTGGAGACAAAAATCCACCTCAAACTCCATACACTCCTTCTGTATCTCTAACTTATGCTATGAACGAAGCATTAAAAATGGTTATGGAAGAAGGATTAGAAAACAGAGTTGCACGTCACCACAAAGCTGCTAAAGCTAGTGTAGCTGCTGTAAAAGCATTAGGTTTAGAATTATTCGCAGATGAAAAAGTATCCTCAGCTACTGTAACTGCAGTTAAAATGCCTGAAGGCATAACTGATGCAGACTTCAGAGGAACTGTCCGTGACAAATACGGAGTAGAATTAGCTGGTGGACAAGACCACTTAAAAGGAAACATATTCAGAATAGGACATATGGGAAACATTTCCTACAAAGAATTAGTACAAACCTTTGCAGCTATCGGAATGACTTTAAAAGGTCTCGGTGCAATTGAAGATGCAGGTGCTGGAGTAGCATCCATTACAGAATCATACTTATGATTCTTCTTTTTTTCTTTTTTTAAATTTGATATTATATCAAATCCTTATTTTTAGAGTTGCATATCATCAAAATATAACTGCTTCACTTTTCAACAGCTATGAAAATTTTATCGACTATACTCGATAAATTTTAAAAAATAGCAGAAATTTCTTTTATACTCGATAAAAATCAAGATTTCAAAATTACATTAAAATCATTATTTTATTGATTTAAGAATGTAAAATTGTTTTTAGAAAAAACTGACCAATTTATAAACTATAAAAACCAATGAGATATTGGATATCCAATAAAAGCAACAGGGGGTTTTAATCATCAACTATCACATACTGGACATAACATTAAAAGAAATAGCAAATACCTCAATAAATGAACTGTTAGAATTTATGAACATCGATTATGAAATTGTAGAATCAGCCAAAACAGAATTCAGCGAATTAAAAAATAAAAGATATCATCTGGACTATGTAGGTAAAACAAAAGACAAAATTTATATTCATATAGAATTTCAAGCAAGATTTCCAACAAAAAAGGAATTACAAAGAATCTTCGCTTATGTCGCATTACTACATGAATACACCGGCTGTTTTGTTGAAACCTACATCATTTGTGTTCAAGCAATACCGAACGACCAGATCATCCATCAGTACAGTAAAGACAATGTTTTTAAAATTAACATCATGTCCTTAAAAAACATTGACGGAAATAAAAAAATAAATAGTATAAGTAAAAAAATAGAAAACAACGAAAAACTAACACCAACAGAAATACTTGCTTTGAAATTAATGCCGTTTACAAGCTATAAGGAAACAACAGAAGAAATAACATTGAAAACTGCTCAATTAACCAATAAAATAACAACATTAACCATAGACGAACTTAACAACATCAAGTACATTCAACAGGCAGTATGTTCCAAAGTAATAAAAAAAGAACACCAACAACCAATAATGGAGGAAATAAAAATGAGAAACACACTATACGACCAAGCCAGAAACGAAGGAAAAACTGAAGGAATAAAAGAAGGAATAAAAGAAGGAAAAACAGAAGGAATAAAAGAAGGAATAAAAGAAGGAAGAAATGAGGGAAAAAATGAAATGAAAAATGAAATAACAAACGAAATAACAACACTAATTCAAAAAGGAAAACTACCCCAAGACACATTAAACCAAATACATTCCTTAAAAATGTAAAAAAACACCAGCAATCAATAACAGAGGAAACAAAAATGAGAAACACACTATACGACCAAGCCAGAAAAGAAGGAATAAAAGAAGGGAAAACAGAAATAACAAACGAAATAACAAACGAAATAACAACACTAATTCAAAAAGGAAAACTGCCTAAAGACACTTTAGACAAAATAACTTCCTTAAAAACATAAAAATGATTCATAAAATAGGCTTGATAATAGCTAAATTATTAAGCCTGAAATTTTTTTAAATAAACAAAATATTTAATATTTGATAGCTAATATTATAATTAACTAAAAAAATGGATGTGTCAAAATATGGCTGAAAATATTAAAACAAGTGTAGAAGAATTACGTAAACTTATCAGTATTGAAAATGTTGTTGGAAAACCTATTGATGCAGGAGACCAATTTTTAATTCCGGTAATGAGAATGGGAGTAGGTTTTGGAGCCTGTGAAAACATACTGGGCAATGATGGAAATGATACTGTAGGTGCTGGTGCTGGTGTTGAACCTGTTTCCATGGTAATTATTCCAAAAAATGCTAAAAGCGGAGAAGGAGTTAAAGTTGTTAACTTAACTAAAGGAACCGAAACCAACAAGGCATTGTCTGATTTAGGACTGATTGTATCTGATCTTGTTAAAAATTATTTTTCACAATCTTCAGATGACTACGATGAATCAGAATATATTGAACCTGAGTTTACAACTACCGAAGAAGAAGACCAATAAATTTTTTAAAAAAGGGATATTTTGAATACCATATACATCCTAGGAATGATTTTACTCTTAATCATTCTAATCATTATTATTTTTTTATATATGGGTCTTAGAATATCACTTAGCTTTGAAAAAACTGGAAGCAAGCTTTCAGCTATTGTTAAAATAAATATTTTTAAAAAAATAACTGTTTATAATTCTTCAAAAGAAAAAGAATCCGAAGAAGAAGCAGACGAGAAAAAAGGGTCTAAAAATTTAATGAACCCCCTTAAAAATGCTCTGCCTTACATTACAGATTTTTTAAAAAAAACCGCAAAATCCATTAAAGTTACAAAATTAGAAAATCATCTTAAATTTGGACTGGCCAGCTATGCAGACACTGCACAATATATAGGATATATCTGGGCAATTAACGGATTTATTAAAACATTATATCCTGTTTCTAAAGTAAGTGCCGAACCTGTTTTTGGAGATCCTGTAATTGATTTTAAAGGATGTCTGGATGTTGATATTAATCTTTTAAAGCTGTTTCTGCCGACAATTCGACTAATCTCCAAAAAAGAAATCAGGATTTTGATTAAGGCTTTTAGAGGTGATAAAAATGAAAAATGATTTTACAGGATTTGCAAAACACCAAAAGGAAAAGCTTGACAAATACTTCAGGAAAGATGAAGAGCTAACCTTTAAAAAAATAGCTGTTGGAGAGGATAACTTTTATTTTATCTATAAATCAAAAGCAGTTATCTTAAAAGATAAAATAGCCAGTTATGAACTGATACCCCTCGGATTTATCCACAACACAGATGATGAATACTATTACTATTCATTTGACGGCAATTGCCATGGCTATGAAGATATTGTAAAAAAATTTGTTGAAGAATGCCTTATTTAGGAAGAGGAATATCTTCAAACCTTACAGCAACATCTACAACGTCATAATCCTCTGCATCCTGGAAATCTTCAAGCTTTTCTGCCCTTTTTGCTTTTAATCCGTATGCTTCAGCTACTTTTACAAAGTCAGGATTTTTTAAATCTGTCTGATAGGGTTCCATATCATATTTATTAACTTCATGCTGTCTTATAATACCATATTGTGAGTTGTTTATTATGAAAATTAAAATATTCAAACCATACTCTTTTATTGTAGCCAGTTCCTGAATATTCATCTGGAAATCTCCGTCTCCGTTGATTACAATTATTTTTTTATCAGGATTTGCAACTGCCGCTCCAATAGCACCAGGAATTCCGTAACCCATTGGTCCAAGTGCTGACTGAAACAGCAGCTGGCCAAAGTCAGAGGATTTTTTAAGCAGTGTTACCCATGTAATATGACTTCCGGCATCACCGATTATAATATTGTCATTATATTGATTTAGAATTTCATTAATAGCCACCTGAGGTCTTAACGGAAGTGTTTTATCTCCCAATCCTTCAACAGCTATTTTGTTGTCAATTTTCAATATTTCATCCAGCCAGTCTGCTTTTTTAAAGTCAGCTTCACATAAAAAGTCTTCAACACTTCCATGAATCGGATAATCTCCTTTAAGATGCTTTTTATTAATATTTACATGAATTAATCTGTCTTCAATTTCTTCCAATGATGTAAATGTCCTTTCAGAAGCTCTTGCACCTAAAGCTATGATACAGTCTGAATTTTTTATGGCATAATTTGCCCTTGGAGTTCCTCTTGTACCTGCCATTCCCAGATTTAACCGATTGCTTTCATCTATGATTCCTTTTGAATTAAAGGTAGTTGCTACCGGAATTCCATTACTTTCAGCTATCAGTTTTAAAACTTTTCTTTGTGATATGGCTCCTGAACCCAATACAAAGAGCGGTTTTTTAGATTTATTTATTAATTCCTGGGCTTTTTTAACATTTGACAGGTCATTTTCACACAAATAACATAAATCAAAGTCCTGAAACTCCTCGCTTAACAGGACATCATTTGACAAATTTATATGAACCGGGGCTTTTGGGTCGTGTTTAATTTTATAAATAGCTGCCCTTAGTACATATACTGCTTCAGTTCCGTTTAAGGGATTGAATGATTCGTCAACAATATTTTTAAAAATATCTGATGTCGGAAGTGACTGGAAAACATCCTCATTTCTCAAATCAGTGGGATTGTCTCCTGTCAAAACCAGAAGAGGCACATTGTCTTTATATGCTCCTGCCAGAGCCATTGTAAAATTAAGTGCTCCAGGTGCTGCAGTAGCTACACATGCACTTAATTTATGAGATGATTTGTAATATGCATCTGCTGCATGCATAGCTGCCTGTTCGTGTCTTACCAGAACATGATTTATTTTGGAATCTTTGAGAGCTTTATAAAACGGCAATATCTGTTCTCCGGGAAGTCCAAAAATATTTTCCAGACCTTCCTCTTCAAGGATTTTAACTAAATAAGCAGCTACATTCATTATTATTCCTCTTCCTGATAAGATCCGCTGTATTGCCCGGAGCCTTCAACTTCAAAAACAACTCCCTGAGCTATTCTGTCTCCTTTTTTGATTTTATATTCATAATCTCCGTGATTATAAATCATAAACATTAAAGTTCCGAAAAAACCAGGGTCTCCAACAGCTGTCTGAACTGAGACAAAAGACCTCAGTAATGTGGATCTCGGCAAGTATAACATAGAGTATCCTTTCGGAATTTTGATTTTCCTGTCAATTGAAGCAAGATAAGCGGTGTGGGGTTTTAAAGTGTAAACAGGGCCTTCCAATTCTTTAATTTCAGGAAGGTTTTTTTCATTGTCAATCAGGGAACCTTCACTTTCCTGAGTATAAATTTTATCTAAAGCCAAATCAATTCCTGAAGGCTGAACCAAATCTTTAAAATCCGGAAACAGTTTAACAAGTTCATTTTCACCAAGCATAATAATCACTTAATAGATAGTTTATTATATCTGATTAATAAATTTTAAAAACAGGGAGGAAAAAATTATGCCTGTAATAACAATAGCCGGAAATGACACAATCAGTGTTGAAGATAAAAGAGAAATGGTAAAAAAAGTAAGTGAAATAGTGTCTGACAGTTACGGATTGCCAATAGAAGCAATAACAGTACTTTTTCAAGCTTATCCGAAAGAAAGCATTGGAGTAGCTGGTGAATTATTAAGTGATAGGGAATAAATTTCCTTATCATTTAATCATAATATCCATACCATCCGCTGCCATCTTCTGTATAATGAACTTCCCGTTCACCACTGGGGACTTCATCCATACTATGCATCTGCTTATGAGGTCTTTCATCCAAATACCATTCAGTATCCGCATCCATAGGGTCATTACTATAATCAGTTTCATAGCAGCTTTAATCTATAGTCCCAACATTGTTTGTTATGTTAATTGCTGGAGGATTCTTATTTTCTTGCATATTAATTGATAAAAACATATAATCAATTGACAATGAAAGTACAAGCACCATAACCACAATTAATATATTAATTTTCTTATCCACTTAATTCGCCTATATTTTGTTCTCAAAATAGTCATACAGCTCATCTTTAACTGGAATATGGAGATTATATTTAATATTGACAATCGGCAGGTCTCCGTCTTTGCTTTTGATAGTTGTCTGGATAAAATCAAAGGGTTCGACCTGACCCATATAGTAGAAATCCTTACCTTCATCATCACTTTTCTTAATAAATAAATGTATCTTTAAATTAGTTTTCTGATAATTTTTAATTGCAAGTACTTCCTTACTATCTAATTTAAGCCTACTTCTAGTCATCCAGCTGAAAACATTCTTATTTACAAACTCATCTAGATACTTAGTACTATCTGAAATGTCTTCTTTTTTATCATAAGTTACAAAAATAGGGCAGGTATTGTGTTTTACCCTATATCCGTATAATGTGGAACTGTCATCATTTGGCCAGTTTAACAGTCTGCAAACGTCCCTTCTTGAATACTTGGCATATAGTGTTAAATTTTCACCTTCAACTTGAGAATTATATTCTGTTTTATATTTAAGCAATCCATAATCAATTACATCTAAAACATGTTTTCTGTAAGTTTCATGAGCCAGATACCCTTTAAATTCATTTGAAATTTGAAATTCATTCATAAAAGATAATTCAGGAAAATCTTTTTTATCTTTTTTACTGAAATCAAGATTTAAAACATCGATTGCACTTTCAATTGATTTTACATCATTTTGAATATCATATTCTGCTTTTAATAAGTGTTCAATTGATTCAACTGAGAAATAACCATTATAAATTAAAGATTTTAAAATCAGCAACTCATGAGGTCTTTTTCCACTGGCCAAGTTTTTGGATATGAATTTTAAAGATGAAATTTCCTCTTCTGAGAGATATTCGTCATAATCTTTATCTGCCTTTTTTAAAAATGAATAATAGCAATCCATTGCAGTATGATTTAAGATTAATAAAGGATCCATTTCACCATTTTCATAGAAATCCAAAAGCATTGGAATTCTGCCTAACTTAAACTTCAGATTGTTGTATTTTTCCTTAAAAAGAGCTATTCTTGAAAATGAAGTGTTGTTTATAGAATTATAAATCCTCTTTTTAGAAACTTCATCAAAACTGATTGAAGAAGCTCCAGGAATCACTTTATTTCCCTCCATCAGATAACGGCGAATATTATCCTTATCATAGGATCTGTCACCTGAAAGAGCTATCGGAATCATGAAATTGTTTTTATAATTTCCGATAAAATCCAGTATAACAACATAGTCTTTGTTTTTAAATTTCCTAAGACCTCTTCCCAATTGCTGAATAAATATAATTGGAGACTGTGTTGGCCTTACAAGTAAAACCTGATTAATTTCAGGAATATCTACCCCTTCATTAAAAATATCAACTGTAAAAATGTATTCCAACTTGTTTTTAGCCTCATCATTAGTCAGTCTGTAAATTGCATCTTCCCTTGTCTGCTGTGAATCATCACCTGTTAAGACAATTGACGGATGGCCCCTTTTATTGAAAGCTTTTGAAAGTTCATTTGCTTCCTTTTTCCTGCTGCAAAATACCAAAGCTTTAATTCTCTCACCCGAATATCCGTAATATGCTGATTTTTCAAGCAAATAATTTACCCTGTCATCTGAAACCAACTGATTGAATTCTGTTGAATCATCAACAGTTTTTCCGTCAATTTCCAAATCAGATATTCCAAAATAATGAAAAGGACATAACAAATCCTCTTCTAAAGCATCTTTAAGTCTGATTTCACATGCCAGATTATGGTCAAAGAGTTCATAAATATCAATACCGTCAGGCCTCTCAGGTGAAGCAGTCATTCCCAAACAGAATTCAGGTTCAAAATAATCCATGATTTTTTGATAGGAATAAGCACCTGCTTTATGAACCTCATCAATCACAATATAATCAAATTCATCTTTTTTAAACTTGGTATAAACATCATCTTTAGACAATGTCTGAATTGTTGAGAATAAAAAGTTGGAATCATAGTCTTTAGAATTACCAGTCAGCAATCCGAAATCTTTTGTATTTTTAAAAACATTTTTATAAGCATTAATAGCCTGTTTGGCGATTTGTTCTCTGTGAACTACAAAAAGAAACTTTTTAGGATTGAAATCCTGAACAGCAAAAGCAGAAGCATAAGTTTTACCAGTACCGGTTGCAGATACCAGAAGTGCCTTTGATTCACCACTTTGAATTAAAGACCTTAAACTTTCCATAAAACCAATCTGCATAGAATTTGGAACCAAATCCTCAGAGCTGAGTTTTTTGTAGTTTTCTTTTAGCTTTGTAAAGTTCTTTTGAGAATCATATAACTTTTCATAAGCCGGAAGAACATCTTCCAGATTGTTTGCTTCCTGCCATAATGAGTTAAATTCATCCAATAAATTATTCAACACTTCACCATCATATAAAGAGGTAAATTCAACATTCCATTCCTTATTAACAGTCAAAGCATTTAAAGTTAAATTAGAACTGCCTACAATACCTTTGTAAATGTCATTTTTTCTAAAAACATAACCTTTAGTGTGAAAACCATTCTTTTCCTGAGCATAAAGCTTAACTTCAATATTATCTAAAGACTGAAGCTTTTTTAAAGCTTTAGGATCTGTAAAATTAAGATAATCAGTTGTAAGAATCTTACCTTTAATTCCCCTTTGTTCAAGTTCCAAAAAATCCTGCAAAAGAGGAGTTAATCCACCTAAAGTAATAAAAGCAGAGCTTATAAAAAATTCATCACAATTCTGCAGTTCCTCCTTAATGGAATTTAAAACCTTATGATTAAAATTGTTTGAAAGGAATTTAGGTTTGAAATCATTTGCAGGATTATAAGTTTCATTAATAAAAGCAGTTTTAGCTCCCTCTAAAATATCATTCTGATTATCCATAAAAATCACATGTTTTCTTTTAGATAATTGACTGCATCAATATCCGCTGGCAGCCAATTTAAAGTGTTTAATTCTTCCTTTGTAATCCATTTACCGTCATTGTGTTCTAAAAGTTCGATTGAACCTTCCTTAATAGAACACATAAAACAGGACATGAATAAATAAAAGTTAGGATACTGATACTCAATATCTAGGGCGAATTTATCAACATTAATTTCAATGTTTAATTCTTCTTTAATTTCACGAACTAGAGCCTGCTTTTTGGTTTCACCTGATTCGATTTTTCCTCCAGGAAACTCCCACATGTTTATAAACTCGCCATATCCTCTTTTAGTAGCTAAAATTTTATCTTCATTTTTAATAATAGCTGCCACTACTTTTATTTGTTTCATGTTTTTTACACCTGAATTAAAATATTAATTGAATATATTGGCTGCTTTGTATTTAAATATTCTTAATTCAGTTTATAAATTAATTAATTAACAATTAAACTTCTTATTACATTTTTAATAAAAATAGATAGATTATACTCCTCCTCGCCACCATTTCCAGGAGCTAAGGGAAACGCGCCAACAGAAGGAATAATTAGATCATTATCTTCTCTAAACAATTTATGTACATTACCTGGGTATAAAACGTATGATCCTTCAGTTTTTAAAATGGAATCCTTGTAAGTATGCATCTTATAAATATCTCCATTTTTAAAAATTCTATCTTTATTTTCCTTAGAATCCCTATTATTAACTTCATTTTCAACTTCAGAGAATGTTTTATCTTGAATTTTGTTATAAAAATTAATAACATCCAATTCAGAGCGATATTTTGCATCAAAATGAATAAAATATCTTTCTCCATTTAAATAAATAAGTAATGAGTAATCTGGCCTAAAAGCTAAAGAATATGACCTATATTTTGTATTATTTGAAAATGTTTTATTATAAAATAATTCAATGAAAATATCCTGATCAAACAAATTTAATTTAAATTTTTTAATTGATTTATGTCCTCTTTTAATATCCATTGACCAATTATTCTTATTAATTTCAAAAACATCTTCAAAATCAACTTTAGAAACACTCATTTCGTTTAAAACTTTTAAAATTTTGAAATAGCACTAATATTCATATAATTCACTTAATTTCTTTTCAAAACCTTTGAATTGATTGTTAAGTTCATCCCAACTTAATTTAAAAGAAAATTCAAACATTAAAAAGAATTGGAAAATATCCCTATAACCTTCCCTCTTTTGTAAAACTTGTGAATTAAATGGAATGTAATCTAAAGTACCAATATCTGCAAATAATTTATTGGAAAGATAATATACAATTTCTTCATTGAAAAAAGTTAATTTATCCTTAATATAACCCTCTTTTGAATTGTCTAACAACTTTTCAATCAAATCTCTTACCAATTCTAAAAAATATTTAAAAAATCTATTTTCAGCAACATCAATTGAATCATTATAGTCCATTTCCTCAACTTCAATTGGTAAAAACCCTCCAAGATAATCGGCCAATTTCATATCAGAATCTGTTTTTTGCAACTTATCAGGATTGTTTAAAATATTAATTAACTCTTTATCACCAATATTTGATGCAAAAGAAGTTGGAACCACATCGTCACATTCTTCCAACCTAGAATATAAATTCTTAGACAGGTATTCAAAAATAGACGGCAAGTTCTCAGGCCTGAACAAATATTCCAAAAACATGAAATCTTCATAATATGTTGTTTTATTTTTATAATCAATTTCGAATTCCTGATAAAGAGGAGAATCACTTTCAAAAATCAAACCTAATGCATATTGAGATAATTCCGCTATCATGGCAGAATATTGATTAAAATAATCTATTTTTTTAGATCTGACTTCAATTGGAACCTTATTAGACAAATAACCATTCTTTTTAACATCCAAAAATGATTTACCAACATAACTTCTAAAATTTAGAGTTCCAACAACTTTATATTTTTCAAATTCAGTTAAAGAAAACCTAAATTCATTAAAAAAATCATTATTCATTTTAACTAATGAATATAAAATATCATAAGATGAATTTACATCTTTTGATTCAAATAAAATTTGATAATCAGTTTCTTCTAAAAGCATCAAATTTGCAAAATGAGTTGATGCATCAACACAATATTGAATAGGAGTTAAATTATCCGGAGTTTCAACTAAATCAATATTTTCTAATGTTAAATAATCATTTATAATATGTTTAGAATGATTAACCATCTGAGGATTCAGTGCACTAATATAAAGAGTACCTACTCCCCCCAGATTATTTCTCAATTCAATAATAACTTTTTGCTCGATCATTTGAATCTGAATTTAATTAATGAAAGATACATATCTTTGATTAGATAATATTTTAGCCATATTTTGAAGTTTAACTGCAGAAGTATAATACCTGCAATCTTTTTTAGTTAAATCAACAAGTCTTGCATCGGCATTATTCTTTCTTTCAATTAAACATGCATTAAATAATTCATTGATAGTTTGACCAATAGCTTTTTGTGAACCGTGCAGTTTTGGAAGAACTTTTTGTTTGACTTGAGCATCAAAATATCTCTCCCAATTTTCCCAATTTTTTGGAGATCCTTCATATCTCCATGAAACAAACATGAACCGGAGAATTTCATTAATAACCCTAAAACCAAAGTCAAAATTTATTTTTTTAAGAATGCTTTGGAATAAATCTAACTCAATAGATAAAACATCCCACAAATTCCCCCTAGAACAATTAATAAACATGAAAATATCTTTTAAATCATGAACATTCATATTTCTCACATCCAAATCTTCAAGTGGATTCATTAGATAGGTTATGTTTTTAAAGTCAAATTCGTTGAAATCAGAGTTCATATATTCTTTAGCAGACATTGTTGGGAATTCAATAGTGTTTGCCCTATCTAAAACCTTAGGTGAAAACATATAAGTTGTTTCATCAACATTAACAGTACCTATGATCAGTAAATTATCGGGAATATCCAATTCATAATTTTCATCATCATTAGAATACAATGGAATTGGTTGTCCACTTTCAATAGCTGACAAAAAGTCGGCAAAATACCTTTCAACATGAGATAAATTCATTTCATCTAAAATTAAAAAATATGGTGAATTAATATCATTTTTAGCAAGTTTAATTAAAGAATAAGATGGTGTTTCATTATATTCCCCAGTAATTACATTATAAAACCCTAAAACATGCCTATTTTCAGTCCAATTAGCACCCACAGGAACGATCTTATAATTTGGATCTTTTTTATAATCTGTTGAATCATCTTTTTCTTTTTCCCAAATTGGATGAAAATTATCAAAGTTAAAATTGTCTGTTTTGATTTTTACTTCAACTTTTTTGCCCTCATTTTCTTTTAAATAATCTTGAAGTTCTTTATTTTTCTTAAAATACAATCTAGGCATCAACCTAATTTTAGCAGTCGATTTAATATCTTCAACTACAATATTACAACCAACATAACCTGATTTAAATGGCAAATAATTAAAGATATTATTATTCATAAACCATTGCCTTTCATTAAATGCTGTTTTGTTTGAATTTTGTTCCAAAATTATAAAATCTTCATTATTAGATTTACGATCATAAATCTCTTTAAATGCCCCAATATTTATTTTTAAATCAACAATTTTGGCAGAATCTTGAGAAAATAAATTTTTAAAATAATTTTTTAATTTTTCATTATTTTTATCATATTCTAATTGCATTTGCACACGAACATATGCTTTTGCAGGAATATTGTCTACCAATATATCACAATCACATTGTGATTCTTTAATTGGCAAAACATCATAAAGATATTTATTACTAAGTGTCCATCCAGTGTTTTCAAAGGATGATTTATTAACAGGCACTTTAACAGACAAAAATTCATTATCCTTAATTAAAGAACTATTATTTCCAGAATTTTGGGTGGAATCAGAAATATATTCTGCAAACAATTGAGAAAGTTTTGTTTTACCAGTTCCTGAATTTCCCGTAAATATTACAAACGGTTTTACTTTTATAGATAATAAATAATTTTCAATTATTTTCGGATCAAATAAATATCCTTTGCTTAAAAGATATTCCTGAAACGATACTGTATTTTCCATGTTTTCACCATATTAACCATGTTTGATTTTCAAATTCATTTAAAGCATTAAATAACCCTTCTTTTAACTGAAATTAAAATCATTATTAATTTTTTCCATTAAAAAACCAAGCTTCAAAAAATTTCTTGATTTATATCCTACTTAAATTTAAAAATTGTCTCCATTATGAAAAATTGTTTTCATTTTTAAATAATAATTTAAATCATATTATATTTAAAGATTACTAAATTAATCCTATAAAAAAAGAAAATATTAATTAACAACTACACAAAATAAAAATAAAACCAATGTAAAGTGAATAAAACAAAATAAAAGAATAAAATTACTTTAAATTTAAAAATGAACAGAATATGTTCACTAAATAAACACATGATAAATTATTTAATTAATCACAATTAAATTTAAACTTTTTTAATTGTAAAATCACCAAACAACTACAAAAATAAAATAATAAGCGAGAAAATCTCTTCTCACTTAAACAATAACTTTCTCAAGTAAACTTTCATCTTCAACAGTAACTATACTGACTTTTCCATCTTTAATATATGTAAAAAAGTATAATCCTGCATCTTTATCATGATCCAATAAACCATCATAACCTTTTATGGTTTTTTTAACATCAGTAGGTTCTTTTAAATCATCCAAACTTAACTTATCAGTATCCTTACCATGGAAAACAGATATGTGTATCATCTTATTGGAACTGTCGAAATATGTATGATTATATATTTTAAAGCCGTCTGCATTTGTTACACCTTCAGTAGCTAAAGATGTTTCTTCATTATACCCGTCAGGAATGCAAAACTTCATTCCGTCAACTTCAACATTCTGCACAGCACATACTGAACCGATTCCAATAGCTAAAACAGCAATCATTGTCAAAATCAAAATTTTTCTAGAAACCATGAAAAACCTCCAATAGATATTAGTTTATAAAAGGAAATTAATATAATTACCTATATCTTCCTAAACAAAATAAGCTGATTTTAAAAATATTCTAAACAAATTAAAAACACAATCTATAAAAGCAACCAAATATGAAATTAAAAGTATGGACATTTTTGACGAATATATTGTCGGAAACCTCAGCGCCATCAACTGGTGCTTTGAAAATACCCATTTTATTCAGAGGCTTGATGACAACGGAATCTCAAGAGACTATATTGTAGACACAGTATTGAATGAAGAGCCTTTAAGATATGAACCTAGCGGCAATCACCAGTATGAAGTTATTTTTCCGGCTCCGAAAACAAAGAAATACTCTGAAATCAAGGTTGTTTTTGCCTGTGACAACAACACAATAAATTTGGTAACGGTAATGCCCAATGCCACTACAAACAGACAGCAGAACACCTACAAGTCCAGAGATTATAAAAGTCTGGAAAAAAAGAAACAGAAAGCATATTCCAAAAGAAAGAAACTTTATTAAAAGTGTGTTTTAAGGAGCATAACACTCCCTTAAACACGTGAGAAGGTTTTAAACGAATCAAAAAAATAAATTTTTTTGTTGATATATTACAATATGATTTAAAAAAAACCATATTACACCTTACTATTTGTTATTAACACTTATTTATAATCTTCGAATTTTGTCAGCATAACACTGGCTATTAAAATGCTAACTGTAATAACAACATCAACAGCCAGTTCCAGAAATCCTCCTGTTTTAATCAGATCAATAATTCCGAATGTCCAAACTATGAAAATTACACATGGCAGTATATATTTAATGATTGCAACCCATAGTTTTCCAACATGCATTACAGAATCCTTGTTTACAACTTCAATTAAATCATCAATTCCTAAAATCCATCCAAATATAATACACTGCAATGCGATTAAAAACAATATTCCAAACTGGTTCAAAAATCCGTCCACTATTTCAACAAGATAGCTGGAGATTCCGCATGTGAAACACATTGAAATCAGAAATCCCACACCACATAATATACTGGCTGATTTTTTACGGGTAAATCCAAACTTATCACATACAGAATTAAGTAACGGCTCTAAAAATCCCAGAGCAGAAGTTATTCCTGCAAATAATATAGCCAGGAAAAACAGAGGTCCCAATATCTTACCTGCTATACCCATTGTATTGAAGATTGTCGGAAATACAATAAATACAAGACCTGTACCCTGTCTGATTAGACTTTCAATCGGAACACCTGATGTTACTGACATGAAACCCAATATGGAAAAGACTCCAAATGCAGTGAATATTTCAAATCCTGAATTTGAACCAACTACAATCAGCACATTATTGATTAATTTTGAATCTTCAGGCAAATAACTTGCATATGTAAGTGCAATAGCCATTCCCAAACTTAATGAAAATATAATCTGTGAAAATGCAGCAAGCCATATGTTTACATCAAAAAGCACTGACCAGTCCGGAGTCAGCAGTGTTTCAATTCCCAAATTATGACCCGGCAATGTCATGGAAAACACTACAATAGCTGCCATTATAACAAAGAGTAATGGAATCAGCACTTTGGATACTTTGCCTATTCCTGAGTTCAGCTCTTTTTTTGAAATAAACCATATCATTATCCATACAATAACCAGTCCCGCTACTGTCGGAAGTATCAGATGTGACCAGTCAGAAATTGTAGAGTCTCCACCAACATAATTTGAGAAAAATCCTGCAGGATCTGCCCCCCATGCCAGAACCGGACTTGCTCCAAGATAAACTATATCCCATGCAAGAATAACCATATAATATGTTACAACACCAAATGCCAGAAGACCTAAAATCCATCCTATTACTTCAAACCTCGGCCTTATCTTGTGGAGCAGATTTGAAAAGGATGTTTTGAATTTGAACCCCAAACCATATTCCAAAATAAGAAAGGGAATTCCCAGAAGCCCGATAGCTACAAAATAGGGAATAAAAAAGGATCCACCACCATTGGAGTACAGTACATAGCTGAAACGCCATATATTACCTAATCCAACAGCAGCACCTATCATTGACATTAAAAATGCAAGAGAAGAGTTCCACTGGCTTTTATTGTTTTGATTCATAATTATCATCAGTTAAATTAAAATACAATTTACCGGTACCTTCCGGTGTTATTTCCAAATCATCACATTGAGGAGACAATGAATTAAGTAAACTGGTTCCCCCATCAGGTCCCATAAAGTAAGGCAGGTATCCTGAAATAATCACAGGATAAACTGTACACTCTCCGGTATCATTGACAAAGTCCATTTTGACTATATATGCAATGTGAGTTGCTGAATTTGACATGTCAAATATGAAGTTTCCCAGACTGTAGAATATAGGCTTGCCTTTATACATTTCAATTCCCTGTGTTACATGAGGATGTGAACCTAAAACAGCATCTGCACCATAATCTATTACTTCATGAGCCATCTTTTCCTGATCAGGATTTGGTGAACTGGAGTATTCATTTCCAAAGTGGAAATAAACAATTACAACATCTGAACCATTTGCCTTTGCATCCTGAATTTGATGTTTTGCAACATCACTGTCATATGCGGAATAACCAGGATCAGAACCGTTAGCCTGAGGCATTACATCAGTACTATATTCTTTAAAGTTGTTTGAATCCATATAATTGATTATAGTAATATTTCTTCCATTTATATCACTGCTTGCAGTTTGGCGAGCCTGAGATTCATTATTTCCTGCACCGATATGAGTGATGCCTGCATCATCCAAAGACTTTAAGGTATCTTTCATACCGTCAGTGCCGTAATCAAATAAATGGTTGTTAGCCAGTGCTGCAACTGTATTGTTGTTAGCCTTAGCTAATGGAACATAGGAAGGATCGCATTTAAGCGGAACATCACCTTTTACAGCATACCATGAAGTTGTTGCAGCATTTTCAAAATTGATTAATAATAAATCTGCACTTCCGGTTACATTTTCCACATGTCTGAAAGGACTTTCATCAAAACTTAATACTCCAGCCATATTACGTGCAAACATCACATCACCAGTTACAACAACAGAAGCATTACCTTTAGGCACTTCCATTATTGAATTATCTAATGTGAATGTAGCTACAGCAGCTATTGCAGACAATACTGCCAAAACAGCAATTAAAACCAAAGTTGATTTTTTAAACCTCATCAACAGTTCCCTCTTCTCCACTTTCAGAAAAGAGCTGATTCAGCATCCAGTCAGCATCATATTCCCTGATGTCATCATATCCCTGACCCATTCCCAAAAAGAGAATAGGTTTTTTAATAACATAACCAATAGATAATGATGCTCCCCCTTTACTGTCAGCATCTGCTTTGGTTAAAATAACACCGTCAATATCAATAGCTTCATTAAATTTGGAAGCCTGCTGAGTTGCATCATTACCTGTTAAGGCATCTCCTACAAATACAACCAAATCAGGTTTTGCAACTCTCTTAATCTTTTTCATTTCATCCATAAGATTGGTATTGGTCTGCATCCTACCTGCAGTATCAATTAAAACCAGCTCTTTACCCTGAGCTTTTGCATGTTCAACTGCATCAAATGCAACAGCTGCAGGATCTGAACCTTTCTGGTGTTTGATAAGCTTAACTCCAACATTATCTGCATGATAATTAACCTGTTCAATAGCACCTGCTCTGAAAGTATCTGCAGCAGCTATTACAGGAGTATAACCTTTTTTAAGATAGTAATTAGCTAATTTACCGATAGTTGTTGTTTTACCTGTACCGTTAATACCGACAAACATTACAACAAGAGGTTCACCCTGTGCTTTTTTGGCTTCAATCATTTCAGTCATTGACTTGCCCGGAATATCAATAATTTCAGCTACAGCATTTCTTAGTGCATTGTATGTGTATTCAGTAATATCATTGCTTCTTTTGATTTTACAGCCAACAAGATCATCTTTAACAGAATCCACTACTGCGCTAGCTACTTCCATAGCTACATCCCCTTCCAGAAGACCCATTTCAAGTTCCCATAAAATATCTTCAAGATGTTTTTCTGAAATGGTTTTGGCAGTAATAAATGAAAACATTCCACTTGGTTCTTCATCTTCATCAGTTTCTTCAGAAGAATCCTTATCTTTATTTCTGCTCCAGAAACGGGATTTTTTCTCTTCTGTTTTTTCATCGGCTTCTTCTGATTCTTCAGTGTCTTCATCGTTATTTCTGCTCCAGAAATGAGATTTTTTAGGTTCTTCTTCCTCTTGAATCTCCTCAGCTGATTCTTCCTCCTGAGACTCTTTCTTATTATCACCGGATTTTTTACCAAAACTCCAGAAACCAGATTTTTCATCTTTATCATCAGAGGTTTCATCATCTGAAGTGTCAGTTTCTTGAATACTTTCAACTTCCTGAGGAATTTCAGCTACATCACTTTCAGAATCATCTTCTTCTTTTTTATCTTTCCTGCCAAATGAAAAAAAGGAGAATTTTTTACCGGATTCCTCTTCAAGATTGTTTTCTTCCTGTGCTTCTTCAATAAGCTCTTCTTCTAATTTATCACTAGTTCGTGAAAACTTCTTTTTCAAAGATTCAAACAAATTTTACACAACCTTATGGTTTAATT
>OLQB01000468.1_pt1 | contig 31772 bp, 26 predicted proteins | sample 1672681 | NCBI WGS metagenome assembly OLQB01 (sample SAMEA3136713, study PRJEB25190) | human gut metagenome | reverse complement strand
TAAATCGGAGCAGGTGAAAACCTGCTCTTTTTGTATGCTGGTTATGGTAAGTACTATAGCTACATACAAACATTTCACATTTTCGTGAAAAACCACAGAAAAACATTTTGCAATTTCGTGAAAAAACCGGTTATACATTTTGCGATTTCGTGATACAATACTATCAGATAATGAAATCTGTCTAAATGCCCATTTATATGACAATGTTGATATAAGGGAAAGATAGGAGGGGAATCAATATGTGAATCTTATTTGCAATAGGATCTTCGTTTTTTGCAGGAATCACCGCGATTCTTGCAAAATGTGGAATTCAGAAAACAGATTCTGATGTGGCGACAGCAGTCAGAACGATCGTGGTGCTTATTTTTTCATGGCTGATGGTGCCTGTAACAGGGACACTATCCGGAATAAAGGATATCAGTGGACATACACTTCTTTTTCTTGTTCTGTCCGGGCTGGCGACAGGGGCATCATGGCTGTGCTATTTTCATGCACTTCAGAAGGGGGATATCAATAAAGTTGTCCCGATTGATAAGTCCAGTACGATTCTGACGATTTTACTTGCGCTGATTTTTCTTCATGAAGGATTATCATGGGCAAAGGCTGGATGTGTCTGTCTGATCGGTGTCGGAACGATGATGATGATCACACGAAAAGAAGTAAGTACCGACAATTCAGGAAAAGACGGAAGCTGGCTGATCTATGCGGTATTGTCGGCTGTCTTTGCGAGCCTCACAGCGATCCTCGGAAAAATCGGTATTTCCGGTGTGGATTCCAACCTTGGAACTGCAATACGAACGACGGTTGTGTTGGTAATGGCATGGCTGATGGTTTTTATGAAAGGCAAACAGCATGAAGTCAGACAGATTGAGAAAAAGGAGCTTTTGTTTATCGGGCTGTCCGGTATTGCGACAGGAGCTTCATGGCTTTGCTATTACCGGGCATTGCAGGAAGGACCGGCGAGCGTAGTTGTCCCGATTGACAAGTTGAGCATTCTTGTGACGATTGCATTCTCGTGGATCGTATTCCATGAGAAACTGACACGGAAATCCGCGGTGGGTGTTGTACTTATTACGGTGGGAACCGTGCTGATGACGATGGTGTAAAGAATAGGAGTTAGAGATTATGGGACATTTTTATTTTATAAGACATGGACAGACTGTATGGAATGTTGCGAATAAAATCTGTGGTGCAACAGATATCGAACTGACGGAAAAAGGACATCAGCAGGCAATTGAGACAGGACAGGAAATTTTGCGACAGGGAATCCACGCAGATGAGATCCTTTATTCTCCGCTGATGCGTGCAGCAGATACAGCAAAACATATTTCGGAGATTGTAGGTATTCCAGCGCGCGTTGAGCCGAGACTGATCGAGCAGAATTTCGGAAAATATGAATCAACTCCGCGAAACGGAGAAGAGTTCCAGAAGGCAAAACAGCAGTTTGTGACCAGATATGACGGTGGAGAATCCATGCTTCATCTGGCACAGAGAATTTATAATCTGCTCGATGAAATCCGGGAAGAGTCCGATCATAAAACATATATTCTTGTAGCACATAATGGAATTTCCAGAGTCATCCAGTCGTATTTCTATGAAATGACAAACGAAGAGTACGCAACTTTCGGGGTTAAAAACTGCGAAGTCAGACGGTTTGATTTTGAATGATATATTGTAGAGTGTCATGCAATATGCTATAATACACACTTGAATACTAGGTTAAAAGGAGCGCTTTATAGTGACTATTCATGATAAATATAGAGTACTACAGGAGAATCTCAAAGCACTGGGAAGTGTAGCAGTTGCGTTTTCAAGTGGAGTGGATTCTACATTTCTTCTGAAGGCGGCGCAGGAAGCTCTTGGTGACAAGGTGATCGCGGTTACGGCGAGTTCCTGTTCTTTCCCGAAGAGAGAATTAGAAGAAGCAAAAGCATTCTGTGAAAAAAACGGAATCCGTCAGATCATCGTTGAATCCGAAGAGCTGGATATCGACGGTTTTCGCCAGAATCCGAAGAACCGTTGTTATCTGTGCAAACACGAATTGTTTGAGAAAATCTGGGAGATTGCGAAGGAGAACGGCATGAGTGCTGTAGCCGAAGGTTCCAATATGGATGACAACGGAGATTACCGTCCGGGTCTGATCGCAGTCAAAGAGCTCGGTGTCAGCAGTCCGCTTCGTCAGGCAGAGCTTTCCAAAGCTGAGATCCGCGAACTGTCCAAAGAAATGGGACTTCCGACCTGGGATAAACAGTCCTTTGCATGTCTTTCTTCACGTTTTGTATATGGAGAAACGATCAATGAGAAAAAGCTTGGAATGGTTGATAAAGCAGAGCAGCTTCTTCTTGACATGGGATTCCATCAGGTACGCGTCCGTATTCACGGAAATATCGCAAGAATCGAAGTTCTTCCGGGAGAGATCACAAAGATTGTTGAAGAAAAAAACAGAATGAAGATTGCATCGAAACTGAAAGAATATGGCTTTGATTATGTAACACTGGATCTTCTGGGTTACCGTACCGGAAGTATGAACGAAACACTTGAAGATAAGGAGATTAAGAAATAAATGTTGAATCAGTTTTCCAGAACACAGCTTTTATTTGGCAAAGAGGCGATGGAGAAACTGTCCGGCTCCCGTGTTGCCGTATTTGGAATCGGCGGAGTTGGCGGTTATACTGTCGAGGCACTTGTACGAAGCGGAGTCGGAGCAATTGACCTGATCGATGATGACAAAGTATGTCTGACAAATCTCAACAGACAGATCATTGCGACCAGAAGTACAATTGGCAAATACAAGGTAGATGTTATGAAAGAACGTATTCTGGACATCAACCCGAAGGTCGAGGTGAATGTTCATAAATGCTTCTATCTGCCGGAAACAAAGGATGAATTTGATTTTTCGCAGTATTCTTATGTGGTAGATGCAGTAGATACTGTGACTGCGAAGATTCAGCTTGTCATGGAGGCAAAAGAAGCCGGAGTTCCGATCATCAGCAGCATGGGTGCGGGAAACAAGCTGGATCCGACTGCTTTTGAAGTGGCTGACATTTATAAAACATCTGTCTGCCCGCTGGCGAAGGTCATGCGGCGTGAATTAAAGAAACGTGGAGTGAAAAAACTCAAAGTAGTTTATTCAAAAGAACAGCCGATCAGACCGATTGAAGATATGTCAATCAGCTGTCGTACTAACTGCATCTGTCCTCCGGGAGCTGCACATAAATGTACGGAGCGTCGTGATATCCCGGGATCCACTGCATTTGTGCCGTCCGTAGTTGGTCTTATTATAGCAGGAGAAGTCATCAAAGATCTTGCTGCAAAATAAATATGGCGGATGTCAGAACTAAATAAGGTCCCTGTTTCGGGCTGTTATCTTGCGATATATCGAATGAAATTGCGGATAATGGCCCGTTTTGGACTTGCTTTATATCGTTAAAACGAATTAATGATAAGATGAAAGTATTGTTTTGACTCGTAACTGTGAGGGTACTGAACAGTTACCGTATTTCTATACAAAGGAGAAAATTCGTATGAGAAGAAATAAAAAGAGTAGAATTCTTGCAGTCTTACTTGCCGTGTCCCTGTCAGGAAGTTCTGCAGTTTACGCACAGGCAGAGGAAGTAAATAATCCGGATACGGATATCGAGATATGTGGGGAAGAACATGAGATGAAAGAAGTGCAGGTAGTGGAACCTACCTGTACAGAAGCAGGATATGTACTTTGGAAGTGTCAGAGCTGTGGTTACGAGGAAAAACGTGACCTCAAAAAGGCACTTGGTCATGATCTTGAGGTGGTTTCTACAGAAGAAGCCACAGAAGATACTCCGGGAAAAGTTGTTTATAAATGTAAAAGAGAAAACTGTGATTATACGGAAACCAATATCATTTCTGTATTCGGAGTCGCTTCCGCTCGTTTTCCGTCTGTCGGAAAAGCAAAATCACACGGAGTAAATACACCAGACTGTGCATACTGAATATCCATATTGTGTACACGCGGCAAATTACCCACACTACCGGCTATAACGACAAAACATTCATTCTCGATAGCCCGTGCCTGAGCACAAACACGCACACGAGAATAACCGTTCTGAGTATCAGTCAGGAATGGAACAAACAGAATCTGCATTCCCTGATCGGCCATGATACGAGAAAGTTCGGGAAATTCCACATCATAACAAATCAAAATACCAATCTTAGCGCAATCCGTATCAAAAGTCTGCACCATCTTACCACCCGAAAGACCCCAACTCTTTATCTCATCGGGAGTGACATGTACCTTTTCATACATTTCGTATGAACCGTCACGCCGTACTAAAAAACCAACATTATAAAGCCCTCCGTCCTCTTTTACGTATGGCATACTACCCGTAATGATATTAATATTATAACTGATAGCCAAATTGATAAAACGGTCGCGAACCTCTTCGGTATATTGTGCCAAACCACGAATGCTCTGGGCTTCTCCCAAATGATTGAACTTGGCCATCAACGGCGCATTGAAATATTCCGGAAAAAGAACAAAATCACTCTTATAATCGGAAACGGCATCTACGAAAAACTCAACCTGCTCAAATACATCATCCAATGTTTTATAAGGGCGCATCTGCCATTGCACTAACCCTACACGTACAGTGGTTTTCTTATCCACATAATCCTGCGTAGGCTCCTGATAATAAATATTATCCCATTGCAACAAAGTGGCACAATGTTTGGATTCTTCGTCATTGGGAAGATAATTCTTCATGACACGACGCACATGAAAATCATTGGAAAGCTGAAATGTCAATACTGGATCATAAATCTCACGGGAACGCACCTTATCCAAATATTCCTTAGGACGCATCGTATCCGCATACTTATAATAATTAGGAATACGACCACCGAACATGATCGCTTTCAGATTCAGTTTCTCGCATAATTCTTTCCGGTACTCATACATACGGCGTGCCAGACGCAAACCGCGATAATCCGGATGGATAAACACCTCGATACCATACAAAATATTCCCTTCCGGATTATGCGTACAGAAAGTTTCATTACCAGTTACTTTGGCATAGGTATGATCTCCCTTTACCATATCATAGTCTACAATAATAGAAAGAGCACATCCCACTATCTTATCGTCTACCACCGTTACTACTTGCCCTTCCGGAAAAATCCGGATAAGCGTTTCTATTTGCTCGTGTGTCCAAAACACATCCTTATCCGCATACACCCGCTTGAATGATTGTGATAATTGGATGTAATCTTCGATCTGTAAATTCCGGACCTCTACTTTATTAATTTTATGCATCGGTTCCATAATGATTCTCTTATTTATATTTTAAAACAGCGGTGCAAAGGTAGGACAAATTATAAAACGATGTTCTCCCAAACAGAAAAAGATAAAGAGAATATCACTCAGTATGAAAGAAAATATCTATGAACTTTTCATAGGATTTTCAGAAAACTTTTTGTTATCTTTGGAAAGTTAACCCAATAACAAACAAAAAACAACCAATTTTGCTATGAATAAAGAATTAATAATGAACCCCAACCAATTGGTGGCATTTCTAGAAAAACCTTGTGCAGAGTTTACCAAAGAAGACATAAAACGATACATTCAGCAGAATGGCATCCGTATGGTCAACTTTATGTATCCCGCCGGAGACGGACGACTGAAGACATTGAATTTCGTTATCAACAACCAAGCATATCTAGATGCTATCCTGACTTGCGGGGAGCGAGTGGACGGTTCCAGCCTATTTCCATTCATTGAGGCGGGCAGCAGTGATCTATATGTAATTCCCCGATTCCGGACGGCTTTTTTAGATCCTTTTGCCGAGATCCCCACACTTTCCATGCTTTGCTCTTTCTTTAACAAGGATGGAAAGCCGTTGGAAAGTTCACCCGAACATACCTTACACAAAGCATGCAAGGCATTCAATAAAATAACCGGCATGGAATTTCAGGCTATGGGAGAATTGGAGTACTATGTAATTGCTCCGGATACAAATATGTTCGAGGCAACAGACCAGAAAGGTTATCATGAATCAGCACCATACGCCAAGTTCAATGATTTCCGTACCCAGTGCATGGTCTATATTGCACAAGCAGGCGGACAAATAAAGTATGGACACTCCGAAGTAGGTAATTTTACCTTGAATGGCATGATATATGAACAGAATGAAATAGAATTCCTGCCTGTCAATGCCGAAGATGCGGCAGACCAATTGATGATCGCCAAATGGATTATACGTAATCTGGCCTATAAACATGGTTATAACATTACTTTCGCGCCTAAAATAACTACAGGAAAAGCTGGTTCCGGATTGCATATCCACATGCGTATCATGAAAGATGGACAAAACCAAATGTTGAAAGAAGGTGTTTTATCAGAAACAGCACGCAAAGCTATTGCTGGCATGATGGAACTTGCTCCATCCATCACTGCATTCGGTAACACCAATCCTACTTCTTATTTCCGCCTGGTTCCCCATCAGGAAGCGCCAACTAATATTTGCTGGGGTGACCGCAACCGTTCAGTATTGGTACGCGTACCTCTAGGATGGGCAGCTAAAACAGATATGTGCATGACTGCCAATCCACTGGAAACGGAAAGCCATTATGATACCACACAAAAACAAACGGTGGAAATGCGATCACCGGACGGATCGGCCGATCTCTACCAACTGATAGCAGGACTAGCTGTAGCCTGCCGCCATGGTTTTGAAATAGAAAATGCACTAGACATTGCAGAAAAAACTTACGTAAACGTCAATATTCATCAGAAAGAAAATGCAGACAAACTGAAGGCATTGACCCAGCTTCCCGATAGCTGTACGGCTTCTGCAGCCTGTTTGCAGCAACAGCGCGAAATATTCCAAAAACATAATGTGTTCAGCCCTACTATGATTGATGGAATCATCAGCAAATTAACTGGCTATAACGATCTGACTTTACGTAACGACTTGAAAGATAATCCGGAAGGAATGTTAGCGTTGGTCAATAAATATTTCCATTGCGGATGATTTGACTAAAACAGCGGGAGGAGGGTATATCAATATTTATTGATTTGACCTTCTTCCGTTTTCTACATTCACGCCATGATAAATAAAAAAAGATCAATGTATTTCTACACTGGTCTTTTCTTTTGAGCGGAAAACGAGACTCGAACTCGCGACCCTAACCTTGGCAAGGTTATGCTCTACCAACTGAGCTATTTCCGCGATTGCGGATGCAAAGGTAGATATTTTCCTTAAACCTGCAAACATTCCGCAGACTTTTTTCACACAGAAAAGTGTACATTTTCGCCAGGCATACAAGCAGACTTTTGATTATCAACTCATTCGCCCACGATAATCTTCATAAGAAAATTGCTTGAAAACTTCAGCTTTTCCTTCTTTTGTCCACATTGCAATGGCCGGATGGTGAATTCCATTGAACATATTCGTCTTTACAGTGGTGTAATGTATCATGTCCTCAAAGATGATTCTCTCCCCTATCTGCAGCTCATGGTCGAAACTCCACAGTCCCATATAGTCGCCGCTTAGGCAGGAGTTTCCTCCAAGACGATAGACATAAGGACCCGCATCACCCATCTCCGCTCCACGCACTGCAGGCTGATAGGGCATCTCCAGGCAATCCGGCATGTGGCACGTAAAGCTAACGTTGAGAATGGCAGTACGAATGCCGCGGTTTTCCACGATGTCCACTATCTCCGAGCTCAGCACACCGGTCTGCCAAGTGAAAGCGGAACCGGGCTCAAGAATGATTTGAAGATGCGAATAGCGCCCCTTCAAGCCCTGCAACAGACGGACAAGATGCTCTACATCATAATCCTTACGCGTCATCAGATGCCCGCCTCCTAAATTCAACCACTTAATCTGTGAGAACCAGCGGGAGAATTTTCCTTCCAAGTGCTCCAATGTGTGTTCCAGTTCGTAGGAAGAAGACTCGCAATGACAATGACAGTGAAAACCTTCAATACCCACCGGAAGTTCTTCGGGAAGCGGGTCGGCCATTACACCGAAGCGAGTACCGGGTGCGCAGGGATTATAAAGCTCCGTTTCCACCTCAGAGTATTCGGGATTGATACGGATACCGCAGGAAATGCCGCTTCCCTCCGCCACCACTACCGGATAAAAGCGGTGGAACTGCGAAAGCGAATTGAAAGTGATATGGCTGCTGCACCGCATTATCTCCGGAAAATCGGCCTCGGTATAGGCAGGCGAGTACGTATGTGCCTTACTTCCGAACTCCTCCAATGCCAGACGGGCTTCGTAGACGGAACTTGCCGTAGAGTGGTCTATATACTCCCTGAAAATGGGAAAGGAACGCCACATGGCAAATGATTTGAAAGCGAGGATTATCTCCACACCTGCGCGGTCGGCCACACTTTTTATCAGTGCGAGGTTCTTTCTCAGCAATCCTTCTTCCATAATATAGCAGGGAGAAGGGAAAAGGGAAAAGTCTTTATTTGTCATTCTTCTATCTATATTTACTATTCTAAATTGTCCGTATGTATCGTTCTAACTGTCTTTTTTTAAGATACCACGGTCCTACACTTATACCATCATCCTCTTACAAATATCCCGTTTTTGTGTGAGACAAAAGATGCGACTATCCTATGACAGCACTTTGAAACGCGCGAAGCGCAGCAAAAGTTGTTTGTCTCCCGCATTCTTGAAGCGGATGGTGGCTTTCGCATTGTCTCCTTCGCCCTCCACTTTCAAAACTTCACCCAGGCCGAAACGTTCGTGCTCTATCAGTTGTCCCTGCTGTACACAGTTGGCAGACCCGCCGGCAGAAGGCGATGTACTTGCCGTATTTGCAGAAGGCGCCACCCGTTTCAAATTACGTGGAACGGTCGGCGCAATAATCTGCTGTTTCGGTCGTACAGACACACGTTCTTTTCCTCCATACGGAGCATCTTCCCTATCAGGCGCAAAGCCTCTGGCGTTCTCCCTGCGGAAAGCGGCGGCTTCCTCCTCTACCCTGCGGAACATTCCCGCATCCTGAGGCAGACGCAGGAAACGTATATCTATATCCTTCAGGAAACGGCTGGGACTGCCGAACTCCATCTTGCCATACCGGAAACGTGTCTTTGCATACGACAGGAAACAGTGTTCTTCGGCACGTGTGATGGCTACATAAAACAGCCGCCGTTCTTCCTCCAATGCCCGGGGAGAGTCACCCACCATGCCGCTGGGAAAAAGATTCTCCTCCATCCCCACTACAAACACATTCTTGAACTCCAATCCCTTGGCCGAATGTACAGTCATCAGGGTTATCTTCTCATCGTCCCCATCCTTATCCGAATCCTGGTCGGTAAGAAGGGAAACTTCCGAAAGGAAGTCACCCAACAACACGTTCGGTTTTCCTTCCTCCTGCCGTTGGGCACAAAAATCACTCATACCGTTCACCAGCTCCTCTATATTCTCCTTACGGCTCAGATTCTCGGGAGAGTTGTCCTGACACACATCATTGATGATGCCCGATTGGCGGATAATGTCGGCACCAATCTCATAGGCATTCTTCTCCGCAGCATCTGTGATAAAGGCGGATATAAGTTCGCGGAATGCCTGTAACTTTCCCACCGTACCTTTATTGAAGTTCAAGCCATACGCCAACGGCTCACAAAGCACAGTCCACAAACTGACATTGTGCCCGGTGGCGGCAGCAATGATTTTTCCCACTGTCGTATCTCCGATACCCCGTGCAGGATAATTGATAATACGTTTGAAAGCCTCTTCATCATTGGGATTCACTATCAGACGGAAGTAAGCGATAACATCTTTGATTTCCTTGCGTTGATAGAACGACAAGCCTCCATAAATACGGTAAGGCATACTGCGTTTGCGCATGGCTTCCTCAAAGATACGGCTCTGTGCATTGGTACGGTAGAGTATCGCAAAATCAGAGTAGGCATAGCGCTTTTCACGCCGCAGTTCAGCTATCTTATTCACCACAATATCCCCTTCTTCCACATCACTGTATGCCTGGTACACACCAATGGCCTCTCCCTTCTCCTTTTCCGAGAACACTTCCTTGCGTATCTGCCACTGGTTCTTTTCTATCAGGCTGTTGGCCGCGCGGACAATGGTCTGGGTGGAACGGTAATTCTGCTCCAGCTTGAAGACCTTCGTATCGGGATATACTTTCGTAAAGTAGAGAATATTGTCAATATCGGCACCACGGAAGGAGTAAATACTCTGTGCATCATCCCCCACCACACAGACATGCTGATGGTTCTTGGCAAGTTGCAGCACGATGCTGTGCTGTGCAAAATTGGTATCCTGATACTCATCCACCAGAATGTAACGGAACTGCTCCTGATAACGTGCCAACACCTCGGGGTGGTCTCGGAACAGCAGGAATGTGTAGAACAGCAAATCGTCGAAGTCCATCGCATCCGCCCGCCGGCAACGCTCCCAATATCTCTGGTAGATGTCGCGAAGCGCCGGAACCTTGGCAGCACGGTCTCCTTCGTAAGCCTCCTTGTTGTTGGCATAGCCTGCCGGAGAAACCAGATGATTCTTGGCATTCGAGATACGCGCCTGCACCATCCCCGGCTTGTACACTTTCTCATCCAGCCCCATTTCCTTGATAATGGAACGTATCAAGCTTTTACTGTCTGCCGTATCGTAAATGGTAAACTGCGAAGTGAAGCCGATATACCCGGCCTCGACATGCAGAATGCGCAGGAACATGGAGTGAAAGGTTCCCATCCACAGATGGCGCGCCCTCTCCGGCCCCACCTGACGGGCTATACGCTCCTTCATTTCGCGCGCCGCCTTGTTGGTAAAGGTCAATGCCAGAATGTTCCAAGGCTGGTAGCCATTCTCCAGCAGATAAGCAATCTTGTAGGTCAGCACGCGCGTCTTTCCCGAACCGGCACCGGCTATCACCAGTGACGGACCGTCATTGTATAACACCGCGTTCCGTTGTCCTTCGTTCAGTTCCTCTATATAATCGGGCATATCCGTATAATCTTAAAATGATGATATTTTTTCTTCCTTTGTTTTTACGGAGGCAAAGATAAAAAAAGCTTCGGAGACGTACGAACATTTCTATAGGTTATAGTGTTTATATAGTAAAGTTCCAAAATTAAATAATTGAAACTTATGAATACAATATTAACGATTTTAATGATAACAGTTATGACTTACGAAATGCCAAAACTTCCCTACACCAACAATGCACTGGAACCTGTAATCAGTCAGCAAGCCATAGATTACCACTACGGTAAACATCTGCAAACCTATGTGAACAACCTCAACAACCTCGTTCCGGGAACGGAATTTGAAGGCAAAGACCTGGTAACCATTGTTGCCACAGCACCGGACGGTGCCATCTTCAACAATGCAGGACAAGTGTTGAACCACACATTATACTTCTTACAGTTTGCTCCGAAGCCTGCCCACAGCGAGCCTACCGGCAAGCTGGCAGAAGCCATCAAACGCGACTTCGGCAGCTTTGAGAATTTCAAGAAGGAATTCAACGCGGCAGCTGTCGGCTTGTTCGGCTCCGGATGGGCTTGGTTGTCTGCCGACAAGAACGGCAAACTCCACATCACCAAAGAAGCCAACGGTAGCAATCCGGTACGCGCCGGTCTTGTTCCGCTACTCGGATTCGACGTGTGGGAACATGCCTACTATCTTGATTACCAGAACCGCCGTGCCGACCATGTGAACGAACTGTGGAGCATCATCGACTGGGATGTAGTAGGTAAAAGACTGAAATAAGTAACAAGGTCCCACTAAACATGTTAATGACGCATTCTTGAGCAACTAAGGTTCAAGAATGCGTTTTCTTGTTTAAAATAGCCATCTAACATATTTTAAAGAAATTCTTTGGCTTCTACCATAAGTATTCATTAACTTTGCTAAACTTAAAAGTTAAACAAAAGAAATGAAACTCATCGTAGTAACAGCACCCACATTTTTTGTGGAAGAAGACAAGATTATCACGGCACTATTCGAAGAGGGGCTGGATATTCTACATCTGAGGAAGCCGGAAACTCCCGCCATGTATTCAGAACGGCTTTTAACGCTGATACCCGAAAAATACCATAAGCGCATCATTACCCATGAGCACTTCTACCTGCAGGAAGAGTTCAGCCTGATGGGGATTCATCTAAACACCCGCAATCCCAAAGAGCCCCACGACTATTCGGGCCACATCAGTTGCACCTGCCATTCACTGGACGAAGTGCAGAACAAGAAGCATTTCTATGACTATCTGTTCCTAAGCCCGATATATAATTGCATCACAAAGTCCGGAGTCACGTCCGGCTTCACAGCCGAAGAGTTGCGGCAAGCAGGAAAAAGTAAGGTCATAGACAGTAGAGTCATGGCTTTGGGAGGCATTACTCCCGACAACATACTGGAGATTAAGGATTACGGATTCGGTGGTGCCGTTGTAATGGGTGACTTATGGAATAAATTCAATGCCTGCACCGACCGCGATTATCTGGAAGTAATCCGCCACTTCAAGAAGTTGAAGAAAATGGCTGATTGAGCCTTCTTGGACTGGCAAATCAAAATTTACCGTACTCTTTGTATTCAATACCGGCAGGCAACGTGAAATAGAAGGTGGAGCCTTCCCCTTTCTTAGACTCCACACCGATACCTCCCCCATAGTGCTCCACAATAGATTTGGTGATGGAAAGCCCCAACCCCGTACCTTTGATATTGTAGTTCATCTTCACAAACCGTTCAAAGATGGCATGTCTTCCCACTTCATCGATACCACAGCCTGTATCTGCCACATAAAAATAGAAGTTATGGTTGCTCAATCTCCTGCAACCGATTTTCACACTGCCCATCTCCGTAAACTTCAAGGCGTTCCTCACCAAGTTACCTATGACTTGGGCAAAACGCACGCGGTCCACCACCAAACGGCATTGAGGCAACCGTTCTACAAACTCCACCTGAATGCCCGTGGGATGCGAGCGCATATTCTCCGTCGTACAGACTTCATCAATCAGCGCGTTTACATCCACTTCTCCATCGTTATATTCCAGAGTATTTGCCTCAATCTTCGAATAGTCCAGCAAGTCATTGACCAGTTGCAGCAGCGAGTCCTTGTTATCATTAATCTCCTTCAGAAAAGCCATACGGGTTTCTCTGTCCAGATCATCCATTTCGGCAAGCATAGTTGTAAAGCCTACAATGGCATTCAAAGGAGTACGAATTTCGTGAGTCATATTAGCGATGAAAGCATTCTTCAGCTGGTTGGATTCTTCGGCAACCTCATTGATGCGCTGCAACGTCTTCAACCTTTTGCTCTTGCTGATGGAAATGATTATCATGATGACCAAAAGCAGAATGACAATTATCCCAAAACTATATACCAATGCTTCATTATTCTGATAGAAGTCATTCGTCCAAACATCGTATGCTGCCGTAATTGTCAATATCATCGTTTTTTGCTTGCTTATTGGAAACTATAAAATTATGGGAAGCAAATATACTAAAGAAAATACAAATAAATTAATAGAAACTACAGTTTTTTCCAACAAAATAGGCCGCATGCCATTACCAAGTAAAGCATGCAGCCCATAAATGTCATTATTCAGTATTATTGAAATCAGCCTTCAATGGCAGCCTGCGCCGCAGCCAGACGTGCAATAGGCACACGGAACGGAGAACAGCTGACATAATTCAAGCCAACTTTGTGGCAGAACTTCACAGAAGAAGGCTCACCGCCATGTTCGCCGCAGATACCGCACTTCAAATCCGGACGGATAGCACGTCCCTTTTCAGTAGCCATGCGCACCAACTGTCCTACACCATTCTGGTCGAGTACCTGGAACGGGTCTACTTTCAGAATCTTCTTCTCCAGATAAATCGGGAGGAAGGAAGCGATATCGTCGCGTGAATAACCAAATGTCATCTGAGTCAAGTCGTTCGTACCGAATGAGAAGAACTCGGCAGAGGAAGCAATGCGGTCGGCAGTCAAGGCGGCACGCGGAATCTCAATCATTGTACCTACCTTGAAGTCGATGCTGTCACCCACTTCTTCAAACAACTGGGCAGCCTCAGCACGAATCACTTCTTCCTGCTGCTTGAACTCATACAAGATACCGGTCAGAGGCACCATGATTTCAGGATGGGTTTCAACACCTTCCTTCTTCAATTCCAAAGCAGCACCCAGGATGGCACGCGTCTGCATCTGTGTAATTTCAGGATATGTATTTCCCAAACGGCAACCACGATGACCCAACATCGGATTATGCTCACAAAGTGCCTCAACACGTTGCTGGATATACTGGAGGCTCACGCCCATCGTATCTGCCATTTCCTGCTGTCCCTTCAGGTCATGGGGAACAAACTCATGCAAAGGAGGATCAAGCAGACGCACCGTCACCGGACAGCCTTCCATTGCCTTGAAAATTCCCTTGAAGTCAGCTTGCTGGTAGGGAAGAATCTTAGCCAAAGCCTTGCGGCGCCCTTCTGCATTTTCTGCCAGAATCATCTCGCGCATGGCTTTAATCTTCTCGCCTTCAAAGAACATGTGTTCCGTACGGCAAAGACCGATACCCACAGCGCCAAAATTACGTGCTACTGCGGCATCATGAGGAGTATCCGCATTGGTACGAACCTGCAGCTTCGTATATTTGTCTGCCAAATCCATCAGTTCCGCAAAGTCACCGGACAGCTCAGCCGCTTTTGTCTCCACCTTGTCTTTATATACTTCACCGGTGCTTCCGTTCAAGGAGATATAGTCACCTTCTTTCAACAGTACACCATCCACTTCCACTGTACGCGCCTTGTAGTCGATGTTCAAGGCACCTGCACCAGACACACAGCACTTACCCATACCACGAGCAACCACTGCCGCATGCGAAGTCATACCACCGCGGGCAGTCAGGATACCTTCGGCAACTGCCATACCTGCCAAATCTTCCGGAGAAGTCTCGATACGTACCATCACCACACGCTTGCCGGCAGCATGCCATTCGGCAGCATCATCGGCAAAGAATACGATTTGTCCCGTAGCGGCACCCGGAGAAGCGGGAAGACCACGAGTCAACACCTTAGCTTGTTTCAGAGCTGTCTTATCAAATACCGGGTGGAGCAGTTCGTCCAACTTATTGGGCTCACAACGCATCAATGCAGTCTTTTCGTCAATCATACCTTGATGGAGCAAGTCCATGGCAATCTTCACCATAGCGGCTCCGGTACGCTTACCGTTACGGGTCTGGAGGAACCAGAGTTTACCCTCTTGTACTGTAAACTCCATATCCTGCATATCACGGTAGTGATTTTCGAGTTTTGTCTGCAAAGCATCCAGTTCCTTATAGATTTCCGGCATAGCCTCCTCCATGGAAGGATATTTGCTGACACGTTCTTCTTCGCTTACACCGGCTAATTCAGCCCAACGTTGAGAACCGATTTTTGTAATCTGTTGCGGAGTACGGATACCGGCAACCACGTCTTCACCTTGTGCATTAATCAAATACTCGCCATTGAAAAGGTCCTCACCGGTAGCAGCATCGCGGCTGAAGCAAACACCCGTAGCAGAGCTCTCGCCCATATTACCGAATACCATAGCCTGAACGCTTACGGCAGTACCCCATTCGTCAGGAATTCCCTCCATCTTACGATACAAGATGGCGCGTTCGTTCATCCAGGAGTTGAATACGGCACAAACGGCACCCCACAACTGCTCGTAGGCACAAGTCGGGAAGTCTTTTCCGGTTTGTTCTTTCACCGCAGCCTTGAACTTCTTCACGAGTTCCTTAAGGTCTTCCACCTCAAGCTCGTTATCCAGCTTCACGCCTTTAGCATGTTTCACCTCTTCTATAATAGCCTCGAACGGGTCTACATCTTCCTTGTTCACCGGTTTCATGCCCAGCACCACGTCGCCATACATCTGCACGAAACGACGGTAAGAGTCCCATGCAAAGCGTGCATTGCCCGTCTTGCGCGTCAGGCCTTCCACCACTTCGTCATTCAAGCCAAGATTCAGGATAGTGTCCATCATGCCCGGCATGGAAGCGCGCGCACCCGAACGTACGGAAACCAGCAACGGATTCTCCACATCACCGAATTTGGAACGCATCAGTGTTTCCACATGGGCAATGGCTTGTTCAACTTCATTCTTCAACAGAGCAACGACTTTATCCTGCCCCATTTCATAATATTCCGTACAAACTTCTGTCGTTATTGTAAAGCCCGGAGGAACCGGAACCCCTATAAGGTTCATTTCTGCAAGGTTAGCACCTTTCCCACCCAAAAGGTTTCTCATATCGGCCTTTCCTTCTGCCTGGCCGTTACCAAAGGTATAAACTCTTTTTTTGTCCATAATATAAATTTAAAGTTTTTGATAGTGATTTCTCTTTTCTGCTCGCAAATCTAAGTATATTTCGCAGACTAGAAAACTTTTTCAGAAAAAACTTTATGCTAAAATGCAATTTCGACATTGCAATCTTTAATATTTCATTTCATAGAGAGAAATCCCGAAAAAATGTCTATTTTTGCCGAAGAATTTATTAGATTGGTGTAAAAGTGGCAAGAAAGAGAAAAGAACTTCCCCTACTGGAGAAGGTGACAATTACGGATGTGGCTGCCGAAGGAAAAGCCATCGCAAAAGTCAATGATTTGGTGATTTTCGTACCATATGTCGTCCCCGGCGATGTAGTTGACCTGCAAATTAAGAGAAAAAAGCATCATTATGCTGAAGCCGAGGCTGTGAAATTCCATGAATATTCGGCAGTACGGGCAGTTCCATTCTGCCAACATTATGGTGTATGCGGCGGTTGTAAATGGCAGGTTCTCCCCTATTCCGAGCAAATCAAGTATAAGCAAAAACAAGTAACGGACAACCTCACCCGCATCGGCAAAATCGAATTGCCGGAAATCTCTCCGATATTAGGTTCAGAAAAAACTCAGTTCTACCGGAATAAACTGGAGTACACTTTTTCCAACAAACGTTGGCTGACGACAGAAGAGGTTCAGCAGAATGTAGTGTACGAACAGATGAATGCCGTAGGCTTCCATATTCCCAATGCTTTCGATAAAGTGCTTGCCATAGAAAAGTGCTGGTTGCAGGACGATATATCCAACCGCATCCGCAATGCGGTACGCGACTATGCCTACCAGCACAACTATTCCTTCATCAACCTGCGTACGCATGAAGGAATGCTACGCAATATGATTGTGCGTACCTCTACCACCGGCGAACTGATGGTAATCCTCATCTGCAAGATAGAGAAAGAGGAGGAAATGGCTCTGTTCAAGCAAATGCTGCAATACATAGCAGATACATTCCCCGAAATCACTTCCCTGCTATACATTATTAATAATAAGTGCAACGATACCATCACCGACCTCGAGGTACACACCTTCAAGGGAAAAGACCACATCTTCGAGGAAATGGAGGGACTGCGCTTCAAGGTAGGTCCCAAATCTTTCTATCAGACCAACTCCGAACAAGCCTACAACCTCTACAAAGTAGCACGCAACTTTGCCGGACTGACCGGTAACGAGCTTGTTTATGACCTTTATACCGGCACGGGTACCATTGCCAATTTCGTATCCAAGCACGCACGCCAGGTAATCGGCATAGAATATGTGCCCGAAGCCATTGAAGACGCCAAGGTCAATGCCGAGATTAACGGAATTAAAAACACATTGTTCTTTGCCGGAGATATGAAAGACATGCTGACACAAGACTTCATCAACCAATACGGCCGTCCCGATGTCATCATCACCGACCCTCCCCGTGCCGGAATGCACCAGGATGTAGTGGATGTCATTCTGTTTGCCGAACCCAAACGCATCGTATACGTCAGCTGTAATCCGGCTACGCAGGCGCGCGACCTGCAACTGCTCGATGCGAAATATAAAGTGAAGGCCGTTCAACCGGTAGACATGTTCCCGCACACCCACCATGTGGAAAACGTAGTATTATTGGAATTAAAAGATTGAAAGTCCAAGTAGTTTTCAATCGTAAATTGTAAATTGTCTAATCGTAAATTAAAACCAGTCGTGGCAAAAGAAAAAATTACAGCAAGAGCCCGCACACAATATACGGACTACATGGTGAAGGAACCGATGGAGCTCATGGAGTTTCTGGCAGCTAAAATGCCGGACGCCAGCCGCACCAAGCTGAAATCATTGCTGAGCAAACGCATTATATATGTGGACAGCGTTATCACTACACAATACAATTTTCCCCTGAAACCGGGTATGAAAGTACAAATCAGCCGTGAGAAGGGACGTAAAGAGTTCAACCATAAACTGATGAAGATTGTATACGAGGATGCCTATATCATCGTGATAGAGAAGATGCAGGGTTTGCTGTCCGTCAACACTGACCGGCAAAAGGAACGTACCGCCTATACCATCTTGAATGAATACGTGCAACGCTCGGGCAAGCAGCACCGTGTACACATCGTGCACCGCCTGGACCGTGACACCTCCGGCTTGATGATGTTTGCCAAAGACGAGAAAACCCAACGTACACTACGCGATAACTGGCATGACATTGTAACAGACCGGCGATACGTAGCCGTAGTGGTCGGCGAGATGGAAAAAGATGCAGGAACCGTGGTTTCTTGGTTGACAGACCGTAAGCTGTATGTATACTCCAGCCCGACAGATGACGGGGGACAAGAATCCATTACGCATTACCGTACCATCAAACGAGCCAATGGATACTCTCTCGTTGAACTGAACCTGGAAACGGGACGAAAAAACCAGATACGTGTACACATGCAGGATTTGGGGCATCCCATTATCGGCGACGGACGCTATGGACTGGAAGACGTAAATCCTATCGGACGCTTGGCCCTGCATGCTTTCAAACTCTGTTTCTATCATCCCGTCACGGGAGAGCTGATGCGGTTTGAAACACCTTATCCGGGAGAGTTCAAGAAATTGGTTTTGAAGAATAAGTAAAAAGCTGACATACAATAAAAAACGGAGCAATTGATTTGCTCCGTTTTTTATTGATAAGCATGTCGTCATTGCCGACGCATACGAAAAGGCTGTCCGTGAATATTATCTTGATATTCCCTCCAGCTATTATACCAAGTACCACTGAAAGAATAAGAATCAGCCATGGCTCCTTCAATGTAAGCCATGCTGCCATCATCATAGAATTCCAATTCCATCAGATTGTAAGCCCCACTAACCCAATTCCATCTGAAAAGCAAATAATTCGGGTCGCCATATGAACCAATAGTACCTTGGTTGCGCGCGTTAAAGGTCATAATCGTCCCCCTACCCCAAGTATATGCCCCGAAATCTATTTCTTCAGATGTATACCATTCACCGGGCAGATTATATTCCGTTTCTTCCTCACTATCACATGATGTCAATCCTAATACAAGGACAAACAACAATAACATTTTTGTGTATTTCAACATATTATTCATAAGCCATACTTTATTTATAATTAGCATCTACCATCATAACAACCACTCCATCCAGTTTACCGGATAAATAATGTTCGCGCACCCATACATTATCAAAATACTTGATTTCACCGGCACCATAATTCAGAGTCAACCCCTCCATAGACTTATCCATCCATTTCCAAGTAAAAGTACGTGAAGTCGTTTCATAGGGACGGGACTCGCCTCCGCGATAATACTCCCAGATTTCCTGTCCAGAATTATCAGCCTTGGCAAACTTCAGCTGATGACTGCATAACACTTCAACTCCATCTTTGTTTTCCGTCTGATATTCTTCTATCCACGTCTTCCCACACAATTTGTCGTCGCTATTCTGCATGGTATAATATACATCATCCCCACAAGACGCCAGCCCAATCGTAAATACACACAACAGCAATATCTTCACATAATTCAAAGTCTTCATAAGTTATCGAGTTTAGTTAATACTTGCGGACAAACATACACAAAAAAAATGAAACACTTAATACTTATCCTGGAATTTCTTGTAGAAGACAAGGAATAAAATAAATCCCATCAGTGCAAACGGTACGCCTGCCAATGCGGGATAACGGTATCCTCCACTCAAGGCAAGACCTCCGATATAGGCTCCGATAGCATTCCCCAAATTGAAGGCCATCTGCACACAAGCGCCTCCCAACATTTCTCCTCCAGGGGCCACACGAATCATCAACACCTGCTCCGGACTGGAGACGGCAAACAAACCTGCCGTACAGAGTGTCATCAATATTGCCGAACACCACGGATAGGGCGAGAGTAAAAATATCAATAATAAAATAACACATATCATCCCTTGCACCACCGTACCTACCTTTCCCGGAGTGTACCGGTCGGACATGCGCCCACTGACCAGATTGCCGGCAACCATTCCGAATCCTGCCAGTACCATCAGCGCCGTAATGCTTTCCGCACTAAAACCGGAAACCTCAGTCAGCAACGGGGTGATATAGCTATACCAGCAGAATACACCACCGTTGCCCAAAGCTGTAGCTCCCAATATGAGCCACGGCGCCGGCTTTTTCAAAAAACGGAACTGTCCTTTAAATCCCGTGTCTTTCAGACCTTCGACCTGCGGTACCCAACGCCAAATGTAGTACAATGTTATCAATCCCCAGGCACCTACCAGCAGAAACGTGGCACGCCAAGACAGCGTATGGCTCAACGAAGTACCCAACGGCACCCCAAACAGATTGGCCACAGTCATTCCCGCTATCATAATTGAAACCGCCTCCGAGCTTTTCCCCTTATCAGCCAATTTTCCCGCAACAATGGAAGCCACCCCAAAATAAGCGCCATGAGGAAGTCCGGAAACAAAACGTCCCAACAGCAAGACCCAATAATTGGGTGCCATAGACGCACAAATATTACCCACAATCATTAATGCCATCAAGACCAGCAGAATCTGCTTCAACGGGCGTTTACGGGCCAGGAGCAGCATGGGCGCACCAAAACAAACACCCAACGCATACGCAGAAATGAAATGACCGGCCACGGGAATGCTGATTCCCAAATCAGTAGCCACATAGGGCAAAATACCCATCATCGTAAATTCGGCAATCCCTAGCCCCAATGTGCCGAACGCCAATGCAATAAGACTCTTCTTCATACCTTAAAAAACAACCTATATTTTTTACCGGGCGCAAAGATAATGACATTGCATTCTCCAAATAAAAAGGATACCGAATTATTTTCAGTATCCTTCTTCATTTTTTATCTTATATCAATTGTATACCCACCTTTAAAGACTCCTCCCGGCGCCAAGTGCTGCATCCAGTCCTTATCCTTATATTCGCCCTTATAATGGGCACGGTCACAACGCCCGTACCACGGCTCGATGCAGACAAACGGAGCATTCTTGGCCGGAGGCGACCACAACCCCACCACCGGAGTGTCGAAATACAGACTGAGATAGGGCTTCTTCTCCTTATTATATAATGTAACTTCTTTCACTTGACTGTTTTCCAGAATCAGGGCATCTTTATCAAAGGAGTGGATGTCCAAAGGCAGCAGGCCATCTGTCAACTCAAGCAAATATTCCTTATCCGGAGCGGCACATCCTTTCTCGGAGATAAGGATATAGTGCAAACCTTCCGTCTTATCAAAGCCGAAATATCCACGGTCCGTTGTCTCCGCATCATAGTCCGGGTAATAGAAAGCCAGATGGGCCCCTATCTGGAAGTGCATTTCGCGTGTTCCGGTATTGATGACTTTCCAAAGCACCTCAATCTTCTTTCCCTCTATCCGATAGCCTATCTCAAGGCAAAACGGGAAAGGATATTTCTTGCGTGTTTCCTCACTGTCAACCAGTCGATAACGCACTTCATCTTCCAGTTCAAGCATCAATTCAAAATCCATATCGCGGGCAAAACCGTGTTGCGTCAATGCATAGGAAACGCCTTCGTGGCGGTATTCATTCTCCCAAACGCTGCCTACAATGGGAAAAAGCACCGGAGAATGCCGTTTCCAGAAAGCGGGGTCTGCCTGCCAAAGATATTCTTTTCCATCATGCAAGATACTGCATAACTCGGCCCCATGTGGGGAGACTTTAATTGTCAGTTCTGAATTAGAAAGTGTTTTCATATCATATATCATTTTGTTATTTTCTCATATAGTGTGGCATCTCTCCGGGTATTTCCATCGAAATCTCCACCAGGCCACCGACTACTCCGTCCTGTTTCCATGCCGTCTGATAAATCATTTTCTTGACACCGTTCTTCTCAATGGTGTAGGCATTCACTTCCCCCGTCTCCAGCAGTTCGCGTATCTTGGCCTGCGATTGCGGGTTGTGGCAATCAAAGAGATTCTTGCCTATCAGGTCACCGTGTTTGGCAAACGTACGGCATGCTTTCTCGTTCATATATAGGATGATTCCCTTTGTGTCGCATACAGTTACGGCACAGTTCATTTCATTGGCCCATTCGTACATAATTCTTTATTTTTAATTGGCTATTTTCTATGCACTTGAAATACATTTACAGAAAACTCTTCAAAGTCAAATGTCCTTTTCTCTATCGAATTATTATTGCATTAATCCTCCTTCTATGAAGAAAACGACTTCATTCAATCGTTCTTTATTCGATTCTTCATCTTTGAAAATAGCTGGAGTGAAGATTATCCTATCTTGAATCAGATTATCTACCAAATCCCACATGATTTCATGGTACAGCATCACCATTGCCACTTTTTCATTGTCAATACCATATTGGCTTGCTAAGGAGCCACAATTATTCTTTAGTTCCGCACTGATAGAGTTTGCCAATTTTTCAGTTATTTGATGAAAGCGGTCTTGCCGTTTCTTTATAATAGGAAATAATACATCTCCATTATCATCTACCAGCCCATAAGGTTTTAACTGAGAAACGAGTTTGGCATCTGTTACTTTTCCGAATTGTGCTATTTCATCAGCACAATGGTCCATAATGTCGTTGTCAGGAGCAATGCCGCTATTGATGTAAGTCAAAATCAAATTCTGTTCTCCGAAACCATTCGTACCGCATGCAAAGCCATTTCTTGATTCGTATAATACCCAGTAACAGCCACTCCAGCTTGTATAATTGTCAACATCCTCAAACAAGACTAACTTTGTCCACATTTTTCCATCCAGAAGGTATGAAAAAACAAGTGAGAGTACATTGTTCTTGAATCCCATTTCACTGATAGTTTGTGCCAATGATATAAAGTCTGCCTTTGTTTTGACATACATGGATTCAGCAATCTCCTTACTTAAGCTTCTTAGAGAATTGGTCTGTTCTTTGTCGAGAATGGGTATAGTAGCTTTCCATTTTCCTTTTGTTTTACTGACAAGTCCACCTACTTCCAATAACAATAATTGGCTATCAGAGCATTTAATACCCATTTCACGAAGTTCGGCTTGAGTACGTGGAGTCCGTAAATTGTATAGTATTTCCCAATTATTATCTGGCGTTACATAGTCTTCGGGCTGATGTCCGTTCACTGCAACAAACTGGGTTGCTTCCCATTCGCTATAAGGTCTTATCGATATTTGTGCTTTAATCATTGTGGTAACGGACAATAAGGCAAACAACAATAATAAGTCCGGATAATGTTTCATATATCGCTTAATTTTAGTTTTGTTCATCATTCATGCACTTCTCTTATGTAACAAAGATAACGTTTTTTTCAATTCCTCTCTCAAACCTATAACAAAAAACTTCCCGACTACCAATAAAAAACTTCCTAACTACTAATAGTAAAGTTTGCAAGTATAGAGATAAAGAATTACCTTCGCCCTTGGTTTGTCTATCCCAAGCCTTGGGATAGAAATCCCCAACCTTGGCATACACATCCGCAACCTTGGGACAAACTCTGTAAGCCCCAATAAACAAACGAACCTCATAACAACGCTACCATCATGGCAGAATACAACATGCAGGAACTGAACCTGCCGGGAGAAGACGGCAAACGCATTCTCTACCCACGAATGAAACTATACGGGCAGGTGGACTTGGAAACCATCACCGAAAAGATAGCATACGCCTCATCCTTCACACGAGGAGACATCATCGGACTGGTGCAAGCCATCACCGACGAAATAGCCTACCAAATGGGGCAAGGTTACTCCGTGAAGATTGACAACTTAGGAGTATTCACCCCTGCCCTCGGTCTGCGGCAAGACCGTGAACGGGAGACGGGCGAAGAAGGAGACACCAAGCGAAACGCCGTCAGCATCTGCCTGAAGGACATACATTTCAAGGTGGACAAAGAACTACTGTACCGTACCGCTCGCCATTGCCACCTGAAACGTTCCACCGACAAATTCCAACGCTCCTCACAAGTGTTTTCTCCGCAGGAACGGCTGGAACGGGCAAAAAAATACCTGGAAAAGAACAGCTTCATGACCCAAGCCGACTATTGCCAACTGACCGGCTTATTGAAGTCCGCCGCCTCCCGCGAGTTGCGCGAATGGATAGCCAATCCCGAATCGGGCATCGACTACAAAGGACGAGGAACACACAAGATTTATATTCTAAGGAAACCATAACCCACATCCATTGAAGTAACAAAAACAATGAAGATACTACATACCAGCGACTGGCACCTGGGACACACCCTCTACAACTACGACCGCACCGTCGAACAGCAGGCCTTCCTACGGCAACTCACCCGCATAGTAACCGAAGAGCAGCCCGACGCCATGGTGGTAAGCGGAGATATCTACCACTACTCCTCTCCCGCTGCCGCCACGCAGAAGATGTACACCGACGCCATGCTGAACATTCACCAAGCCTGCCCCGAAATGACCATCGTAGTCACCGCCGGAAACCACGACAGCAGCTCCAAATTGGAGATAGACAGCAACCTCTGGCAGCACTTCGGCTTGAACGTTGTGGGAAACATCGAACGTACAGCCGAGGAAGTGAATCTGGACAAGCACATCATCGAGATAAACAATGAAAAAAAGACAATAGGCTACGTCATTGCCGTGCCCCACGTCTACCCGCAAAACTTCCCCCTGCTGGACACTGAAACACCGCGCGACCAACGGCAGGCACGCTTCTTCCAGGCACTGCTGGACGAAGTGAAGAAACGGAATACGGCACAGCTTCCCGTCGTCCTCATGGCCCATCTCTCCATTGAAGGCAGCGACCGTAGCGGGCACGATGAGAGTATCGGCGGAATAGAGTATGTTCCCCTCAGCGCTATGGGAGAAGGGTACGACTACCTGGCACTCGGACACATCCATTGCCCTCAGGACATCAAAGGCAGTCATCACCACGCACGCTATTGCGGCACTCCCCTCCCCGTCAGCTTCGACGAAACCTATCCGCACTCCGTCTCCATCATCGAGTTGGAGAAAGGGGCAGAGCCACAAATCAGTACAAGGGAAATTGAAAATCCGATTCCGCTCGTCACACTTCCCCATGACCCGACACCTTTCGAAGACGCCTTGAAACTGCTGGAAGAATACCCGGAAGAGAAACCTGCATACCTCCGTCTGAACGTGCTGACAAAAGGCTACCTGCCCCCCGACTGCAACGAAAAAGCCTCGAACGCCGCCAAAGGCAAGGCATGCAAATATTGCTACATCAAGACTACCCGAGAGCGGCAGGCCGACACTGACGAGAGCAAGCCTATCTCCATCCAAGAGATGCAGGAAATGTCTCCCCTGGAAATAGCCAGACTCTACTACCGCGAAACCGAAGGAGAAGAGATGGACCCAGAACTTTGCCAGCTGATGGAGACTGTCATGCAAAAAGTGAAAAGCAAGAACAACTCCTAATCATTTGTCCGGAACATGAAACTCCAGAAACTCACCATAAAGAACCTTGCCTCCATAGAAGATGCCGTCATCGACTTTGAGAACGGACCGCTAAGCGAGGAATCCCTTTTCCTTATCTGCGGTGAGACGGGTGCAGGGAAGACAACCATTCTCGACGCCATCTGCCTGGCACTCTACAACGAAACGCCCCGCATGGACCATGCCGAGAACGAAAAATACAAAGACCTGAGCCAGACTTTCTCTGCCAAAAAGGAAGATGTTGCCATCAACGACAGCCGGCAACTGATGCGCCGTAACACCAGTGAAGCATGGACGGAGCTGGAGTTTACCGGCTCGAACGAAACGCCCTACACCGCCCGATGGTACGTGGCGCGGGCACACCGCAAGATTTCAGGAGCCGTGCAGGATGTGCGCTGGACACTGGAAAACAATAAAAGCGGCATACAGCTCAACAAAAAGAATGAGATAAAGGCGGAAATACAAGCTGCAGTGGGGTTGACCTTCGAACAATTCTGCCGCACCACCATGCTGGCACAAGGCGACTTCACCAAGTTCCTGCAAAGCAAGGAAAGCGAAAAATCGGATATTCTGGAAAAGCTGACCGGTACAAGTATCTACTCCGAAATAGGTGCCGAAATATATGCTGCCACCAAGGAAAGACGGACGGAATACGAAAACCAGAACCGGAAGCTGGAAGGCATCCACATCCTGGCAGAAGAAGAAATCTCCACAATCAAGGAAGCCATAGCCACGCAAAATGCCGGAGTCAAGGAAGCCAATGAGCAGAAAACCATCGCCCTCGCAAAAAGGGACTGGCTGAAGAAATACTCCGAACTCCTCCTCACCCGTGAACAGCAAAAGAAGATGTGGGAAGGGAAGCAAGCGCAACTGCAATCGGACGAATTCAAACAGAAAGAACTGCTGATTAAGGAATGGAACGCCACCGCCGATGCCCGCAACTGGCTCTCTACCTTGAAACAGCAGCAACAGCAACAACAACAGAACTATGCACAAGCCGGAATGTTAAGAGCATCCTTTGCCCGGCTGGACGGAGGAAGCAAGTGGCTATGCGGTTTCCTGAAAGAGCAAGAAGACAAGCTGCATCGTGCCGAGAAGTACTTGCAAGAGCATTCGCCCTTACTGCCCATGTTCGAGCAAAGCCAATCCATCATTACCGGCCTAAAATCCGCACTCGATGCCCAAACACGCATCGGCACCTACAACGCGCACCTTGAAAGACTTGCCGCGCAACAACCCGTAAAAGTCAAGGAGCGTACCGACAAGGAAGCTGCCCTCACCCGGAAAGAACAAGAGAACCATGCATTGCAAAACGAAATAAACCTCCGGAACAAGCAGCTTGAAACCATGGACCGCCCTGCCCTGCAAGACAAGAAAAACAAACTCGATGCCGGACGGGAGAACCTGCTACAAGCCTTGAGCGCCTTGTCTTTACTGGCTGAAACGGAAAGGACACTGAACGAGGCGAAGGAAAACGAAAAGGCTTTGAACGCCAAAGTGGAGGCGTGCCAAAAGCAATACGTCCTCCTGCAAACGGCATTCGACAGCAAGAAAACAAGTTATGATGACATCCGCACCCTCTACGACAAGCAAAAGGAAGCCGTAGAAGAGTGGGCAAAGGAAACACGCTCCCGGCTTGTCGTCGGGGATACTTGCCCCGTGTGCGGACAAGAAATAAAATCGCTTTGCAAAGATGAAGATTTCCAGTCTGTCCTTGCTCCCATACGCACCTCCCTGGAAACAAAAGAGAAAGAATACAAGGAAGCCGAGCAGGCATTGAACAACAACCGGACAGAATCCAAGACCTACGGAACGCTGGCAGAGAATGCCCGTCAGTCCACAGCAAGAGCGCTCCGGAGCTACAACCTTGCCCGTACTGACGCACAAGCCAAATGCGCCCAATGCAACGGCATCGGCCTCTCCACAACCACCGGCGAAACCCTGAAGAAGCTACTGGAAGAGAACAAGCTGGAAGCAGACAAACTGAACGAAAAGCTCACTGAAGTTCAAAAGCTCAGCGCACAAATCATAACTCTGCAACGGCAAAAGGACGAATGCCAAAAACATGTGGACGCTGCACGCCAAGCCTTCAACTCTGCCGACAGAGTGCTGAATGAGCTGAAAAACAACATCGTCAATTACGAGTCGCTCACCGCCAACGAAAAGGAGAACATACGTGCCACCATGGACCGCGTCACTCCCCACATCCTCTGGGAAGGATGGAACACGGAATGGGAGAACTCCCCCCTCTCCTTTATTGACCGCCTGACGCAAGCTACGCGCAACTACCGTCTGGCGCAGGAAAAACAAAGAGAACTGAAATCCGCCATTGCCCTTATCCACAAAGAGCTGGAAGGGATAAACATCAACAAGGAAAGCATCGATGCCGCATTCCCCGACTGGCGCAACGCACCTGCAGCAACACAGGAAATGGAAATCAAGGACCTGGGGATTGCCTGGAATAATCTGAATACACAAGCAAGCGGACTGAAACAAAGCATATCCTCCACCGCAGACCAAATGGCGAGGCTGCAAAAGGATTTAACCGGGTTCTATGCCGCCAACCCCACTCTCGACGAGGAGCGTATCACCGTCCTATCCGCTTGGTCCGGCTCCCGGATAGAAGCATTGCGTGCCTCACTGCAGACACTTAAAGAGGAAGAAGTAGCTGCATCGACCTCCTTTCATCTGGCCACCGGACAAGTGGAAGAGCACATCAACCGGAAGCCCGAAATAGAAGAAAACGAAAACCTCGAAACCCTGGATGCACTCATCGCGAATCTCGAAGAAAAGATAACCGCCGGCAACCAATCCATCGGCCAGCAGAAGTTACGCCTGGAAGAAAACACCCGCAACATCGACCGGATAAAGGAAGAAAAGGAACGTGCCGACCGGCTGCGCGAAGAGTATCTGAAGTGGGACCGCCTCTGCCGCCACTTCGGTGACGAACGGGGAAAGAACTTCCGCAACATAGCCCAGAGCTTCGTCTTGAAAGAACTGCTGGCAGGCGCCAATTTCTATCTGCAACGCTTGACCGACCGCTACGAACTGGAGTGCCAGGCCGGTTCGCTCACCATCCTGCTGCGCGACTTCCATCAAGGAGGCTCGGCACGTCCGGCATGCACCTTGTCGGGCGGCGAAAGCTTCCTGGTATCTCTGTCACTTGCCCTCGGACTTTCTTCCCTCAGCCGCCAGAGCCTCTCGGTAGACACACTGTTCATCGACGAAGGTTTCGGCACACTGAGCAGCGACTATCTGAACACCGTTATGGACACATTGGAAAAACTGCACCAGATGGGTGGCAAGAAGGTAGGCATCATCAGTCACGTGGAAGGACTGAAAGAGCGCATAAAGACCCAGATACAAGTACGGAGGATAGACAGTTCAAGAAGCGAAATAGAAGTGGTGAATACCCTCTAAGCTGGTATCGGGATAAAGAAAACGAATGTTTTTTCGGCTCTTGATAGTACAAGCACCTGCATTATTGTGTATTTTTGCAGTCTCATAAAAAAGAAAAGACAATGAAAAAGTTCATGAAAGGAGTCCGGTTTACTCCTAAAAACTATTCCGACGAAGTAGAAGCCAAAATTCAACATTATAAGAAAGAAGGATATAAACTGCCGATGCGAAGCGCACTCCGCACCGAGGAGCAGTTGGCCGGTATCCGCGCAAGCGCCAAAATCAACACTGCCCTGCTGGATTATCTCTCCGAGAACATTCGCGAAGGCATGTCCACAGCTGAAATTGACCATATGGTGTATTGCTTCACCACAGACCACGACGCCATCCCCGCCCCCTTCATGTACGAAGGCTTCCCCAAAAGTGTGTGTACCAGCATCAACGATGTAGTGTGCCACGGCATTCCCAGCACCAGGGAATTCCTGAAAAGCGGTGATATTGTAAATGTCGATGTATCCACCATTTACAAAGGTTACTTTGCCGACGCATCACGCATGTTCATGATTGGCGAAGTCAGCCCCGACATGCAGAGACTGGTACAGGTCACCAAAGAATGCCGTGACATAGGCATACAGACCGCACAGCCCTGGGCACGCCTCGGTGACGTAGGCGCCGCCATCCAGGAGCATGCGGAAAAGAACGGATACAGCGTGGTACGCGACCTCTGCGGACATGGCTGCGGCGTCAAGTTCCACGAAGAACCGGATGTGGAACACTTCGGCAAACGTGGTACGGGCATGCTGATAGTGCCGGGCATGACGTTCACCATCGAACCGATGATTAACATGGGAAGCTACGAAGTCTTTATCGACGAAGCCGACGGATGGACCGTCTGCACAGACGACGGACTGCCTTCTGCCCAATGGGAAAGCCAAATCCTGATTACTGAAGACGGAAACGAAATATTGACACAATAAGGCGGACACTTCAAAACACTTATGGAGATAGTATTACTGATTATAGGGATAATCATCGGAACCGTAGTCGGCTATCTGGCGGCAGACCGCAAGTCTGCCGCACTGAGGGCAGAAATCAGCGGGACAAAGAAGGAAATAGAATTATTGAAGCTGCAGAAGGAAGAAGCCGAAGCGTTGCACAAGCGCATGAACACCGAGTTCGAGAATCTCTCCAACCGTATCTTCCAGAGCAAAGCCGAAGACTTTACCAGGCTGAATACCGAACACCTGGGCAATCTGCTCCGCCCGCTGGGCGATAACCTGAAGGACTTCCGCCAAAAGGTGGAACAAGTATACAGCACCGAAGCCAAAGAACGCTTCTCGCTGGGTGAACGCATCAAGGAACTGGTGGAACTGAACAACCGCCTCAGCGAAGATGCCAACAACCTGACCCGTGCCCTGAAAGGAGACTCCAAAATGCAAGGCAACTGGGGCGAAATGATTCTGGAACGTTTGTTGCAAGCCTCCGGACTGATTGAAGGCGAACACTACTTCCGCCAGGAGTTTCTAAAAGACGAACGGGGCGAAGCCATCATCAACGAGGAAAGCGGGCAGAAGATGCAGCCCGACATCATCGTGAAATACCCCGACGAACGGGAAATGATTATCGACTCCAAAGTGTCGCTGACTGCCTATGCTGCCTACACCTCTGCCGAAAGCAAGGAGGAGCAGGCACACTTCCTGAAAGCACACCTGCAATCTGTCCGCTCCCACATCGACGAGCTCAGCCATAAAGACTACTCGCATTACGACGCCCAATCACCGGATTTCGTTATGATGTTCATCCCCACCGAAGGTGCCTACCTCCTCGCCATCCAAAGCGATGCCCACCTCTGGGAATATGCCTACAACAAAAAGGTGGTACTAATGAGCCCCACCAACCTGATTAGCGCCCTGCGCCTCTCGCTCGACCTTTGGAAGAAGGAGAACCAGGTAAAGAATGTGCAGGCCATCATCAAGCGCGGCACCATCTTATATGAAAAGATTGCAGGCTTTACCGACACCTTCCTCGGTATCGGCGACCGGCTGGCCAGCCTGCAAAGGGATTACGACAAAGCCTTCAACCAGCTCTCGGACGGTAACGGCAGTGTAGTACGCCAGGCCGAAATGCTGAAAGGCATGAGCCTCACTCCCAAGAAACGCATTTCTCCAAGATTTCTGCCCAAAGATACCATTCAAGAAGAAACAGAAGAGGAAAACGATAACATTCAATAAAACATCCAACATGAAAACTCTGAAAGACCGCATTCTCCTTCACCAAGAACCATTCATACGAGGTCTGTGTCAACAGGAATTACCACCGGAGAAGTAACAGCCATTCTGGCAAATGCACCGATTCATATCAAGGAATAAAGAAAAAGCGACGAAGAATCCACTCCACTTTCTTTCAATAGAGAGGAAATGCCCCGAACAAAAAACTCCGGCAAAGCCCTGAAGGACAAGCCGGAGTTTTTTTATCTCAAGACGGACAAGGAAGATTATCCGCCAAAGTTATCGAACATCAGGTTCTGAGCCGGAACGCCGAGGTCGTCGAGCATCTTCTCAACAGCCTTCGACATCGGGCCGGGACCACACATGTAGTATTCGATGTCTTCGGGAGCTTCGTGGTCTTTCAAGTAAGTCTCGTAAATTACGTTGTGTACGAAGCCCGGAGTGTACTTCACGCCCGCTGCATCGGCTGCCGGATCGGGACGGT
>OLQB01000438.1_pt1 | contig 32822 bp, 37 predicted proteins | sample 1672681 | NCBI WGS metagenome assembly OLQB01 (sample SAMEA3136713, study PRJEB25190) | human gut metagenome | reverse complement strand
CCGCAAAAAGGCCCGCTGTCCGGGTGCGTTGGGAGTTTTCAGATACACCCTAAGCCGATTTCTCTGTCACCGGGCGCCGAAGCGCTCCGCATAGCCGCAGCGGCGGCAGAGCGGGGCGGCGCGCTCGCCGCGTGCAAAGCCCTCGCGTATCGCGCAGGCCGGCAGCGAGGCAAGAATGTCGGAAAGCGCCTGCCGGAACAGGTTCCCCAGCGCAAGCGCGCCCTCGTTGTCAAGGCAGCACGGCACGACCGTGCCGTCGGAAAGCACGGCGATTTGGTCGCTGAGCGCGCGGCAGCGGCCCTGGCTCCCACGCTCTGCCGCCTGCTCGTCCGGCCAGTCAAAGCGCTCTCCGAAGCTGACGAACACACCGTCCTCCAGCCGCCAGCCCCACGTATTTTTCTGCCACACGCCGGGAAAGGCCGCGTGCAGATGCGCCAGAATCTCCGCATTCCGGTCGTGCAGACCCTTCGTCTGCGCGCCGTCGAGATTCCAGAGGCGGAAATCTGTCAGAATGCCCGATTTTTTTGCCGCATGGGCAAAGTCCGTGCAGCCCGTCAGATAGGCGGAAAAATCCCCGGCCTCGTTCGCCTCGAAGCTGTGCAGGCTGATAGAGACCTTGCGCAGCGCGGGCGCGTCGAGCAGCGCCGCCTGCTTCTTCGGCAGCAGCGTCCCGTTTGTCGTGAGCGTCGCGCGGAAGCCGAGTGCCCGGCAGATCTCCAGCAGCTCCGGCAGCTGCGGGTGCAGCAGCGGCTCGCCCATGACGTGCAGGTACAGGTATTGCCCATATGGCCGGAGCTTCGCAGCCAGCGTGCGAAAGTCCTCCGGCGATAAAAACGCGGCAGGCCGCTTCGTGCCGGGACAGAAGCTGCACGAAAGATTGCAGCAGGTCGTGATCTCAAGATACATCCGTGAAAACATAGGAAAAACCGCCTTTTTCATTCTGATATCCAGTATACCGGCTTTTGCGCCAAAAGGAAAGATGGAAAAACCGTGCCCGCTGTGCTATCATGGATGCAGAAACGGAGGCGATGCGGATGTGGACGCTTGCACAGGTGCAGGCGGAGTACCGGCGGCTGGACAGGCTGCTCGGGATCGACACGAGCCGCGTGGCCGTGTCCTTTTCCCGGCGCATGACGCGGCAGTACGGCGTATGCACGTTCGTCAAAAACAGGCCGCAGGAGATCCGCCTTGCGGACTTTCTGCGGCGGGAGGATCAGGTCTTCTGGGACACGGCACGGCATGAATATGCCCACGCCGCCGCGGCGATTCTCACAGGAAAACGCCACGGGCATGACGAGGCGTGGAAGGCTGTCTGCCGCAGAATCGGCTGCCCGCCGGAGCGGCTTGCGCCCAGCTGCGAGGCAGCGGCTGAAAACCGGAGGCGCATTGAGGCCGTGCGCGGCGTGTATGTCGTGACGTGCCTCGGCTGCGGAGCGGAATCCCGGTATCTGCGGCGCGGGACAGTCGTACAGGCATTGGAGGAAAAGCGCGGCGGCATCCGCTGCCGCCGGTGCAGTGGGAAGAAATTCAGTCTTGAAAAGCGGTATGAACCGCAGGAGGAGCACACATGACAAAAGCAGAACGCGCACGAGAACTGTTTCTGGAGGGCTGCAACTGCGCGCAGGCCGTCTTTCTGGCCTTTGCGGAGGACAAGCTGGATAGAGAGACTGCGTTGAAGATCGCCTCCGGCTTTGGAGGCGGGATGGCAGGTATGCGCGATGTATGCGGCGCGGTCAGCGGGATGTTCATGGCCTACGGCCTGCTCTGCTGCCCGGCAGACCCGACCGACCGGGCAGCGAAAACGAACAATTACGCGGCGCTGCGGCAGCTCGCGGGAGAATTTGAGGCACGCAATGGCTCGATCATCTGCCGCCAGCTGCTGGGCCTCGACCCAAATTTCAAGCCCCAGCCGCCCGAACCGCGCACCGACAGCTATTACAAAAAGCGCCCGTGCCCGGAAATGGTCTACTGCGCGGCAGACATTCTCGAGGAGTATCTATCCAAAGAAGGCTGAGAACCGGCATATCGGAACGCGGGAGGGATTGCTACGACTGTTACAGACTGGCAAACACTGAAAAAGATCGACGCCCATATTCATATCCTGCCGGACGCGGTACATGCCGCCAATCCCGACGCTGACGATGTGTGGATGTATGCAGATCTGCGGCAATATGTGCAGATCATGCGTGAAAACCATATCGAACGGGCCGTCATCATGCCCTTTAACGATCCGTTTCTGATGTCGATGGAATTCACCGCCGGCGCGGTGCACCGAAATCTGGCCGAGATGAAGCGGCGGTATCCCGGCAGATTTTATGCCTTTGCGGATATCGACGTCCGGAATTCGCGGGCCGAAACGGTCGACGCGCTCTGCCGCGCCATTGACGATCATGCGCTGGACGGCATCAAGCTTCACCCGAACAATTCCGGGCTGGCACTCGACTCCGACTATAATTGTGCGATCTTTGCGTTTGCGCAGGAGCGGCGCATTCCCGTCGCCGTTCATTCCTATCCGAATGCGGAGGATGATCTGTCGGCGGCGAAGCGCATCGTGAAAACGGCGGAGCGCTATCCGGATCTAAAGCTGATCGTCTCGCACATGGGAGCGTTTCAGTGGGAACGCCTGCTTTCGCTTGCCTGTTATGTGGATCTGTCCGCGATCCTGCCCGATTATGTCCGCAGATATGGCGTTGAAGGGACGAACGCGCTTCTGCGGAAATTCGGCCCGAGGCGGCTCCTCTTTGCAACCGATTTTCCCGCCAGCCGCAGTCTGCGGCCCGAAGAGATCTACACCGTTTATTGCGGGATTCTTGACCAAATGGATTTCACGCCGGAGGAAGCGGCAGGGATCGCGTATAAAAACGCAGTCGGCCTACTGGGGTGAAGAAAGCCGCTTGGGATGCACCGTTTTTGCGGGAATTCTCGGCGAATTCGTTACATTTTTCGGGCCGACAGAGTCGTCGGCCCCTACGCCGAAACTTCAATGCCTCTGTAATCCGTAGGGGCGGACGACTCTGTCCGCCCGCAGGATGCACTGGTTTTTGTATAGAACAGACAGGCCCGCCGAAGACCGGTGGGCCTGCTTTATGAAAAACCGCTCTGCCGGCATGGGGACAGAGCGGTTTTCCGCAATAGGGGAATTACTTCTTGAAAAGGGAGAACTTCTTTTTTTCGTAGGGCTCGCTGGACGCGTCCGTGACCTCGTAGCCGGTCGCGTGGACGGCAGCCTTGACAGCCTCGATGTCCAGCGGCTCGTCGGTCAGGACAACGGCCTCACCCTTTGCGTGCGACGACGTGACCTTCTTGACGGGCGCAGCCTTGCGGATGGTGTCGTTGATGTGCGATTCGCACATACCGCACATCATGCCGTCGATTTTAAGCGTTGTTTGATACATGATGCAGACCCTCTGTTATTGCTGATGGTGGCAGCAGCCCGCATTTGCGCAGTGCGCGCAGCCCGCGCCGCAGGAACTTTTTCCCTGTTTCTTCTGCCGGATCAGATAGCGCACGATTGCGATGACAATGACAAGCAGAACGGCTGAAACAAGGATCGTTCCAAGATTTTGTGCGATCCATGCAAACATGAGAATCACTCCTTTACTCGCTGTTTGCCGGAAGCAAGACCGCATATCCCATGCGGTCTTGCTCCGTGAAAAATTGATTACTTGATCTTCGTGGTCAGCTTGGTAGCTTCCTTATAGGGCTTGACAAGCATATAAACGATGACTGCGAGCAGGGCTGCGCCGACGATCACGCCGAGGACATTGCCGCTGCCGGTGAGCAGAGCGCCGAACTGGTTGACCATGAGGGCAATTGCATACGCGAAGCCGCACTGATAGCCGATTGCGAACCAGGTCCACTTCTGGCTGTTCATCTCGCGCTTGATGGCGCCGATGGCCGCGAAGCACGGAGCGCACAGAAGGTTGAAGACCAGGAAGGAGTAGCCGGTGATGCCGTTGAAGGCGCTTGCAAGGTTCTGATAGACCGTGCCGTCGCCGCCGCCATAGAGGATGCCAAGCGTGCCGACGATGTTCTCCTTGGCGACAAGGCCGGTGATGGAGGCAACAACTGCCTGCCAGTTGCCCCAGCCGAGCGGAGCGAAGATCCAGGCGATGGCGCCGCCGATCTTGGCGAGGATGGAGTAGTTGATCTCTTCGTCAGAGAGCATCCGGAAGCCGTCCTCGGCCCAGCCGAAGTAGGTGGTGAACCAGACGAAGATGGTGGACAGAAGGATGATCGTACCGGCCTTCTTGATGAAGGACCAGCCACGCTCCCACATACTGCGCAGCACGTTGCCGAGGGTCGGCCAGTGATACGCGGGCAGCTCCATAACGAACGGAGCAGGATCGCCGGAGAACATCTTGGTCTTCTTCAGCATGATGCCGGAAATGATGATGGCGGCCATGCCGATGAAGTATGCGGAGGTGGAGACCCATGCGCTGCCGCCGAACAGAGCGCCGGCGATCATGCCGATGAACGGCACCTTTGCGCCGCAGGGGATGAAGGTGGTGGTCATGATCGTCATACGGCGGTCACGTTCATTTTCTATGGTACGCGAAGCCATAACGCCCGGAATGCCGCAGCCGGTACCGATAAGCATCGGGATGAAGGACTTGCCGGACAGACCGAACTTACGGAAGATACGGTCCAGAACGAAGGCGATACGGGCCATGTAGCCGCACGCTTCGAGGAAGGCCAGCATGAGGAACAGAACGAGCATCTGCGGCACGAAGCCGAGAACTGCGCCGACACCGGCGACGATGCCATCGAGGATCAGGCCGTGCAGCCAGCCGTCTTCGGGAACGTTGCCCGCATCGAGCAGATTGCCGATCAGAACCGGAACACCGGGGACCCAAACGCCGTAGTCAGCGGGATCGGGCTCGTCAAAACCGTTCTCTTCAAAGTAGCTGACAGCATCAACATAGGTCATGCCGATCGTAGTCTCTTCGTCTGCGTCGTCGGGGATGGAATCATAATAGACTGTCATATCATTGAGGGCGAGGGTTTCTTCGTCCTCGACCTCGATGGTCGTGCTTTCAGAATCGGCGGTCACGGCCTTCATCTCAGCCAGAGCCGCGTCAGCATCGAAGTCTTCGGCTTCGGTGTCAAGCTCATAGTAGCCGCTGATCGCGTCGCTTGCGGCAGCGTATTCGTCAGCTGCGTCGTTATAAGCGGAGGAGCCAATGCCGAGCAGGTGCCAGCCGTCGCCGAACAGGCCGTCGTTCGCCCAGTCCGTTGCCGGTGCGCCGACGCCGACCATGGCGACCCAGTACACGATGAACATGACAGCTGCGAAGATCGGCAGGCCCAGCCAGCGGTTGGTGACGATCTTATCGATCTTGTCGGAGCTGGAAAGCTTACCGGCGCTCTTTTTCTTGTAGCAGCTCTTGATGACCTGCGCGATGTACACATAGCGCTCGTTGGTGATGATGGACTCTGCATCGTCGTCCAGCTCCGTCTCAGCGGCCTTGATGTCCGCCTCGATGTGCTTCATGACGTCTGCGGGGATGCTCAGCTGTTCGAGTACCTTATCGTCACGCTCGAAGATCTTGATGGCGTACCAGCGCTGCTGCGCAGCGGGCTTGTCATGCAGAACAGCCTCTTCGATGTGTGCGATGGCGTGCTCGACCGGGCCGGAGAAGGTGTGCTGCGGCTCGGTGTGGGGGCCTGCAGCGGCCTTGACGGCTGCTTCCGCGGCTTCCATAATGCCTGTGCCCTTCAGAGCGGAGATCTCCAGAACAGGGCAGCCCAGCTGACGGGACAGCTCCTTGATGTTGATCTGGTCTCCGTTCTTCTTGACGACGTCCATCATGTTGATCGCCACGACGACCGGGATGCCAAGCTCGGTCAGCTGTGTGGTGAGGTAGAGGTTACGCTCAAGGTTCGTGCCGTCGACGATGTTCAGAATCGCGTCGGGGCGCTCGGTGATCAGATAGTTACGGGAGACGACCTCTTCGAGCGTGTAGGGGGACAGAGAATAAATACCGGGAAGGTCCATGATCACGACGTCGTCGTGCTTTTTCAGCTTGCCTTCCTTCTTTTCGACCGTGACGCCCGGCCAGTTGCCGACAAACTGGTTCGAACCGGTCAGCGCGTTGAACAGCGTGGTTTTACCGCTGTTCGGGTTGCCCGCAAGGGCAATTTTGATCTGTTTTTCCATCTTCCTGCTCCTTTTGACCAGATTCTTTATGCAATTTCGATCATTTCGGTGTCAGCCTTCCGCAGGCTCAGCTCATAGCCGCGGACCGTGACCTCCATCGGATCGCCAAGCGGTGCAACCTTGCGGATATAAACCTCGGTGCCCTTGGTGATACCCATGTCCATGATCCGGCGCTTGATAGGGCCTTCGCCGTGGAGCTTGACGACCTTGACAGTATCGCCGATTTTTGCGTCCTTCAACGTTTTCATGTTCTTCTCTCCTTAAACCATGATTTTACGGGCCATCTCTTCACTGATCGCCACGCGTGATTCCTTGACTTTTACAATCACGTTTCCATTCAGGCTGGAAACGATCGTAACGGTATCGCCTGCAACGAAGCCCAGCTCCTCCAGATGCTTTTTGGCCTCCGGGTTTCCGCCGACCTTTCGGATAATGTTTTCTTCACCGGCTGCTGCGAGTGTAAGCGGCATCAAATCCTGCGCCCCCTGTCTGTCTGTAATTCAAGCTGCTTAATTGCAATTAAGGCAGGCTAACCAATAGGAAAAAGCAAAGGTTAGGCCCCCCTAACCAGTCCACAGTTTAACACGTCTAACCTCGCTTGTCAATAGGTTTCAGCGAAAAAAATGTTTACTTGCTTTTTTTGGTTAAGTGTGTTAGTGTAGAAGATAATTTCAAGGAAAGGTTGGTGCAATTTGCTGTGAGTGTACACAGAGCGGCAGAGGATTACCTGGAAGCCATGCTGATGATGAAGGAGCAGCACGGATACGTCCGCTCCATTGATGTTGCGGAGCATCTCGGCGTGACGAAGCCCAGCGTCACCTACGCGACCAAACAGTTAAAACAGAACGGCTTTATCACCATGGATCGCGACGGGCTGATTACACTGACCGAAAGCGGCATGGAGATCGCAGACCGGATCTATACCCGGCACAAGACGCTGACGGAGTTTTTCATCCGCATCGGCGTCGACGAAAAGACCGCGCGGGAGGACGCCTGCAAGGTCGAGCATGATCTGAGCGAAAAAACCTTCGCAGCCATCTGCAGCCACGTTGCAAGGCAGAAGGAGCTGCAATAAAGCGAAAAGACTGCGCGCCGCAAAGCGGCGCGCGGTTGGTTTTTTATTTCCCCGGCTTGAAGCTGTCCTTGAGCAGGACGCTGCGGTTGAAGACCAGATGGTCTGCGCGGCAGTCGCGGGAGTCCATGCAGAAATAGCCTACGCGCATGAACTGGAAGCCCGGCGCGGTCTTTGCCGTGCGGCCTTCACCCTCGGCGTCGTACTTCTTTGCCTCTTCGACAAGCGCGGATTCGACCTTGCAGCCGGTCAGGACCGTCAGGGAATCCGGGTTCAGGCAGTCAAGGAAGTTCTTGTCCGGGCCGTCGGGCTGGGCGTCGGAGAAAAGGTTTTCGTACAGACGGACCTCCGCGTCAACGGCAGTCTGGCAGTCGACCCAGTGGATCGTCGCGCCCTTGACCTTGCGGCCGTCGGCGGGGTCGCCGCCGCGGGAATCGGGGTCATACGTCGCGTAAATTTCCTCGATGCTGCCGTCGGCGGCCTGCTTGCAGCCGGTGCAGGTGATGAGATACGCACCCTTCAGACGGCACTCCGGGCCGTTGGGATACAGGCGCTTGTACTTGGGGATGGGTTCGGGGAGGAAATCGTCCGCCTCGATCCAGACCTCGCGGGAGAACGTGACGGTGTGCGTGCCCTGTTCGGGATGGACGGGGTTGTTTTCAACCTCAAAGGTTTCCGTCTGGCCCTCCGGATAATTCGTGATGACGAGCTTCACCGGGCGCAAAACGGCCATGGTGCGCTCTGCCGTGTCATTGAGATCTTCGCGCAGGCAGTGCTCCAGAAGCGCGTATTCCACAGTGTTGGCGGACTTCGCCACGCCGATGCGCTCGCAGAAATCGCGGATGGAATGGCTGGTGTAGCCTCTTCTTCTCAGACCGCAGAGCGTCGGCATACGCGGATCGTCCCAGCCGGAGACATAATTCTGCTCGACCAGCTGGCGCAGCTTGCGCTTGGACATGACGGTGTGGTCGATGCCGAGGCGGGCAAACTCGATCTGCCGGGGCTTGGCGGGGACGGAGACGTTGTTTACCACCCAGTCGTACAGCGGGCGGTGCGCCTCGAATTCCAGCGAGCACAGAGAGTGCGTGATGCCCTCCAGCGCGTCCTGAATGGGGTGGGCAAAGTCATACATCGGATAGATGCACCACTTGTCGCCCTGCCGGTGATGGTGCATATAGCGGATGCGGTAAATGACCGGGTCGCGCATATTGAAGTTGCCGGAGGCAAGATCGATCTTCGCGCGCAGCGTCCGGCTGCCTTCGGGGAACTCGCCGTTTTTCATGCGCTCGAACAGGTCGAGGTTTTCCTCGACGGAGCGGTCGCGGTACGGGCTTACGGCGGGCTTGCCGATATCGCCGCGGAACTCGCGGAACTGCTCGGGCGTCAGGTCGCAGACGTAGGCAAGGCCCTTCTTGATCAGTTCGACGGCAAACTCGTAGTCCTTTTCAAAGTAATCCGAGCCGTAGAAGAAGCGGTCGCCCCAGTCGAAGCCCAGCCAGTGAATGTCCTGCTGGATCGCGTCGACGTACTCGGTGTCCTCCTTCGTCGGGTTGGTGTCGTCCATGCGCAGGTTGCACAGGCCGCCGAACTTTTCCGCCGTGCCGAAATCGATCGTCAGCGCCTTGCAGTGGCCGATGTGCAAGTACCCGTTCGGCTCCGGCGGGAAGCGGGTGTGCACGCGCTTTCCCTCGAACCGCCCGCCGGGGGCAAGGTCCTCTTCAATGAACGCGTCGATGAAATTTCGGTTCTCCAACGGCTTTCTTTCTTCTTCCATAGTAAAAATCCTCCCGGATGAAATGTCCTGTAATTTATACATTATAGCCGATTGCCGTCCATAACGCAATGCAAAAATGCGCGGAGGCTTCCAGAATGTGAAAAAAGTGAAAACAATGCGGGAAATTTGCATTTTCCTCTTTTCAACTCGCCGAATCTATTATAAAATAGACGCGAATCGAAAAGGAGAGATCACTGACTATGCGTGAACCGAAATATAAACGAGTGTTACTCAAGATCAGCGGCGAAGCCCTCGCGGGCGACGCGCACCGGGGACTGGACTTTGCGGTCATCGGCGGAGTGTGCGACGTGATCCGGCAGTGCGTCGAAGCAGGCGTACAGGTCGGCGTCGTGGTCGGCGGCGGCAACTTCTGGCGCGGCGTCAAAGATGGCGGCGGCAAGATGGAGCGCACGCGTGCAGACCACATGGGCATGCTTGCGACCGTCATCAACGCGCTGGCCGTGGCCGACTGCCTGGAGCAGCGCGGCGTGGAGGTGCGCGTGCAGACCGCCATCGCCATGAATCAGATCGCGGAGCCCTATATCCGCTCCAAGGCCATCCGGCACCTGGAAAAGGGCCGCGTCGTCATCTTCGGCTGCGGCACGGGCAACCCGTTCTTCTCAACGGACACCGGCGCGGTGCTGCGCGCGGCGGAAATTAACGCCGACGCGATCCTGCTGGCAAAGAATATCGACGGCGTTTACTCCGCCGACCCCGCCAAGGATCCCAGCGCCGTCAAATACGACGCCATCACCTACGACGAGGTGCTGGCCCGCCATCTGGCCGTCATGGACACGACGGCGACTTCGCTTTCCATGGATAACCATATTCCCGTTCAGGTCTTCGCACTCAAAGACCCGCAGAATATTCTGCGCGTCGTGATGGGCGAGCCGATCGGCACGATTGTAAAGGAGGAACTATAACATGGCAGATCTCAAGGAATTCCAGCGCAAAATGGAAAAAACGCTCGACGTTCTCGCGTCCGACTTTGCCGCTGTGCGCGCAGGCCGCGCCAACGCGCAGGTGCTCGACCGCATCACGGTCGAGTATTACGGCCAGCCGAGCCCCATCAACCAGGTCGGCACCGTCTCTTCCCCCGACCCCCGCACGCTCGTTATCCAGCCGTGGGACGGGTCGCTGCTCAAGGCGATTGAAAAGGCCATCCAGACCTCGGATCTCGGCATCAACCCGCAGAATGACGGCCGCGTTATCCGCCTCGTCTTCCCGCAGCTGACCGAGGAGCGCCGCAAGGATCTCACGAAGCAGGTCCGCAAATACGCCGAGGATTCCAAGGTCGCCGTCCGCAACATCCGCCGCGACGCAGTCGACTACGTCAAGAAGGCCCAGAAGAAGGGCGAACTGACCGAGGACGACCAGAAGAAGGCCGAAAAGGATATCCAGGACCTCACCGACAAGCACGTCAAGAAGATCGACGAGATGTGCGCCAAGAAGGAAAAGGAACTGATGGAGATCTGAGTGCGTGTTTCCAACGCGTACCCTCTGTAGGGGCGGACGCCTCTGTCCGCCCATGCAAACTGCACTGGTTTTACAGAAATTTGCGGCGAATCCCCTCCGTCATTTTCTTCGGAAATACCACCTCCCCTTACCGCGCGGGGCGCGGCAAGAGGAGGCTTTGGTACGGCCGGCCCCTGTTCGCATTCAATTAAATGCAATCTCCCCAGAACCTCTTAAAAGCCGCCGGACGGCGGCTTTTGTCGTGAAAGGCTTTTTATATGGAATACAACAACACGCTCCCGCGGCATATTGCCATCATCATGGACGGCAACGGACGCTGGGCAAAAAAGCGCGGGCTGCCGCGCAAAATGGGCCACGCGGCAGGCGCGGAGACGTTCCGCCGCATTGCGACCTACTGCAAGAATCTCGGTGTTGAATACCTGACGGTCTACGCGTTCTCCACGGAAAACTGGAAGCGCTCGGCGGACGAGGTGCAGGCCATCATGGCCCTGTTTGAAAAATATCTGCACGAGGCCATCGACGAGATGGAGCGCGACCATATCCGCCTGAAAATTCTCGGTGAGCTTGGCCCCATCAGCCCGGAGCTGCGCGCGCTCATTGAGCGCACGGACGAAATTTCCACGCACTATCAGGGCTTTCAGGCCAACGTCTGCATCAACTACGGCGGGCGTGACGAGATCATCCACGCCGCGCGGCGCTTTGCCGCCGACTGCGTGAATGGCGTAAAAAAGCCGGAGGAATTAACAGAGGCGGATTTCGCGCACTATCTCTACACCGACGGCATTCCCGACCCGGAGCTGATCATCCGGCCCTCGGGCGAGCTGCGCACGTCGAACTTCCTGCTCTGGCAGTCGGCGTATGCGGAGTATTATTTCACGGATGTGCTCTGGCCCGATTTTGACGAACCTGAACTCGACAAGGCAATCGCGTCGTATCAGAAGCGCGAGCGCCGGTTTGGAGGCCGCAAATGAAACAAAGACTTCTCGTTGCCGCCGTCGGCGTGCCGCTTTTGATCGTCGTGCTTGTCATCCTGCCGCCTGTCGCAACGGCGATTCTGACGGCGGCCATCGCGGGCGCAGCCGCGTGGGAGCTGCTGCATACGGCGTGCAGGCAGCCGAAGCTTCTCTATGTGCCGACGGTTTTATGCGCGGCGCTCGTTGTTCTGGCCATCGTGTTCGGAACGGCGATCACGGCGACGCTGATCTACGCGTTTTTCTATGTGATGTTCCTGTTTTACATGGCGGTCAGCACGCATGGGAAGGAAACTGCCATTCCGTTTGCGGACGTGGCGGTCTGCATCGTGGCAGGCTTCCTGTTCCCGGCGATGTACAGCTGCATCGGCCTGCTGCGCAATGTCTCCCCTGCGTTCGTGCTCATGCCGTTTGTCATCGCGTTTATTGGCGACAGCTTTTCCATGCTCGGCGGTATGGCCTTCGGCCATAAAAAATTCGCCCCGCATGTGAGTCCCAATAAGACGTGGGCGGGCTTTCTCGCCGGACCGGTGGGCAGTGCGCTCGGCATGGTTCTGCTGGGGCTTGCCTCCAAATGGATCTGGCAGATGGAGCTGCCGCTGTGGTATCTGGCCGTAACCGGCATTGTCGCCAATCTCTTCGGCCAGCTGGGCGATCTGTCCATGAGCCTCATCAAGCGCGAGGCCGGGATCAAGGACTACAGCCACATTTTCCTGACCCACGGCGGCATGCTTGACCGGTTCGATTCGACGCTGTTCCTTGCGCCTGTCGTGTACGCGATGCTGTTTTTGCTGGAGAAGCTGGTATGACAAAGACGATCACGATTTTAGGCTCCACGGGCTCCATCGGGCGGCAGACGCTGTCCGTCGCGGATGAGCTGGGACTGCGCGTCGCCGCGCTGACGGCGGAGCGCAATGTGGATCTCATGGAGGCGCAGTGCCGCAAATACCGGCCAAAGCTCGCTGTTCTGGCAGACGAAGCCGCTGCGGAGGAATTAAAAGTCCGTCTGGCGGATATGAATATAAGGGTGCTTGCGGGCGCGGAGGCGCTGTGCGAGGCGGCGGCTCTGCAGGAGGCTGATACGGTCGTTGTGGCCGTGTGCGGCTTTGCCGCGCTGCGGCCCACGCTGACGGCGATTCACGCAAAAAAGCGCATTGCCCTTGCCAATAAAGAGACGATGGTCTGCGCAGGGCAGATCATGCAATCTGCCGCGCGGGAATCCGGCGCTGAAATTATTCCCGTCGATTCCGAGCATTCGGCCATTTTCCAGTGCCTCATGGGCTGCCGGGACAGAGCCGAGGTCAAACGCCTGATTCTGACCTGCTCCGGCGGGCCGTTTTTCGGGAAGACGCGGGAAAGCCTGGCCTGCATGACCAAATCGGACGCGCTGCGCCACCCGAACTGGAAAATGGGCGCGAAGATCACAGTCGACTGCGCGACGCTTATGAACAAGGGCCTGGAGATCATCGAGGCCATGCGGCTGTATGAGCTGCCGCTTTCGAAGGTCACTGCCGTCATCCACCGGCAGTCCGTTGTGCATTCGCTTGTGGAGTTTGTCGACGGAGCCGTGCTGGCGCAGCTGGGCGTGCCCGATATGCGCATCCCCATCGGTCTTGCCATGACGTATCCGAACCGGGCGCACAATCCGGCTCCCGCGCTCGATCTTCTGTCCTGCGGGCCGCTGACGTTTGACGCGATCGACGAGACGGCGTTTCCGTGCTTTGCGCTTGCAAAGCAGGCAGCGCAGACCGGCGGCACGGCCTGCACGGCCATGAACGCCGCCAATGAAGAGGCCGTCGGCCTGTTTTTGCAGGATAAGATCGGATTTTACGACATCGCGGACGCGGTCGAGGCCGCGCTGCGTCTGCCGGTCGTGCAGGAGCCGTCGCTTGCCGATATTTTTGAGGCCGACCACCTCGCCCGCATCCATACCCGGGAGCGGTTTTTGAAATAAAGGTGATTTCATGTATATTCTCTTTGCAATTCTCATTTTTGGCTTTCTGATCTTCATCCACGAACTGGGCCATTTTCTGACGGCCAAGGCGCTGGACGTGCAGGTGAACGAATTTTCCATCTGCATGGGCCCGGCGATCCTCAAAAAGCAGAAGGGCGAGACGCTCTATTCTCTGCGCTGCATCCCCGTGGGCGGCTACTGCGCGATGGAGGGCGAGGATGAAGAATCCGACAATCCCAGAGCGTTCACGTCCAAGGTCTGGTGGAAACGGCTGATCATTCTGGCAGCAGGCTCGTTTATGAACTTCCTGACGGGTCTTGTCGTGCTGGCGCTCATCTATTCCTGCGTCTCGGGCTTCTCAACGGCCAAAATCTCCGGCTTTTTTGACGGCTGCCCGCTGGAATCTTCTCAGGGACTTCAGGTCGGCGACGAGCTTTATAAGATCGACGGACGGCGCGTGTATATCTACTCCGACGTCGGCACGCTTCTGGCCCGGAATAAGACGGGGAAATTCGATCTTGTCGTCAAGCGGGACGGGGAACTCGTCAAGCTGGACGACTTTGAAATGAAGCAGCAACTTTATGAAGTTGACGGCGAACAGCAGCTGAAATACGGCTTGTATTTCGGCTATGAGGAAAAAACCGTCGGAACGGTGCTCAAAAACACGTGGTACACGGCGCTGGATTTTGCGCGGCTCGTGTGGATGAGCCTCGGCGATCTGGTGTCGGGCCTTGTGTCGGTCAACGATATGTCCGGGCCGGTCGGCATTGTGTCGGCCATCGCGCAGACGGGACAGAGCGCCGCGACGACGGCAGACGGCATTCTGAACGTTCTCTACCTTGGCGCGTTCATCGCGATCAATCTGGCCGTTATGAATATGCTGCCGCTCCCGGCGCTCGACGGCGGACGCGCGTTTTTGCTGCTGGTGAACACGGTGTTTACGGCAATTACAAAGAAGAAAATCCCCTCGAAATTTGAAGGCTATATCCATGCCGCAGGCATGATCCTGCTGCTGGGCTTCATAGCGTTTATCACATTTAAGGATATCTGGAAGCTGGTGCGATAAAAATGGAGCGGAAACTCACAAGAAAAATTATGGTCGGCGGCGTTCCGGTCGGCGGAGGCGCGCCGGTATCCATCCAGTCGATGCTGAACACGAGAACGACCGACGTGGACGGCTGCCTTGCGCAGATTCGCGCGCTGGCTGCCGCCGGGTGCGAGATCGCGCGGCTGGCCGTTCCGGACATGGAGGCCGCGGAGGCCTTCGGAGCCATCTGCGCCGCGTCCCCGCTGCCGCTGGTCGCGGATATCCACTTTGACTACCGCCTTGCCATCCGCGCGGCGGAAAACGGCGCGGCCAAGATCCGCATCAACCCCGGCAACATCGGCGAGGAAGAGCGGGTGCGGGCCGTGGTCGAGGCCTGCGGCGCGCGGAGCATCCCCATCCGTATCGGCGTGAACGGCGGCAGTCTGGAACCGCGTCTGCTGGAAAAATACGGCCATCCCACGCCGGAGGCGCTGGTGGAAAGCGCGTTCGGACATATCGCGCTGCTGGAGAAATACGATTTTCATGATATCTGCGTGTCGATGAAATCCAGCTCCGTCCCGCTGATGATCGAGGCGTACCGGCTGTTTTCCGAGCGTTCGGACTATCCGCTGCACGTCGGCGTGACCGAAACGGGCACCGAGCGCATGGGCACCATCAAATCCGCTATGGGCATCGGCGCCCTTCTGTGTCAGGGCATCGGCGATACGATGCGCGTATCGCTGACCGCCGACCCGGTGCAGGAGGTGCTGACGGCGAAGGACATTCTGAAGGCCGCCGGGCTGCGCAGGGACGGCGTCAACATCATCGCCTGCCCCACCTGCGGGCGGACACGCATTGATCTCATCCGGCTGGCAAACGAGGTCGAGCAGGCGCTGTCCGACTGCCAAAAGCCCATCACGGTCGCCGTCATGGGCTGCGTGGTCAACGGCCCGGGCGAAGCGCGGGAGGCCGACGTCGGCATCGCCGGCGGAGACGGCTGCGGCATTCTGTTCGTCAAGGGAAGACAGCTCAAAAAGCTCCCCTACGACGAGCTTCTGCCCGCCCTGCTTGCGTACATCGGAACGCTGTAAAAAATCAAAGCGGCATTCCCTGAGCCGGGAATGCCGCTTTTCGTATCACGGTTTTTGACAGACGGCTATCAGGAATTCCGTCGTGACGCGAAGCGAGGGCACGGCGGCAAGCTTTTGCTGGTCCTCCGCGCCGGTCTTGTAATAATAGGGCGTCATGAGAAACAGCGCCTGCACATCCTCGTTTGACGAAAGCGTGATGGTCTTTCGGAGCGTCTGCGTCCGCAGCAGGCGGAAGCCCTCGACCGCAGGCTCGGCGGGCGGATTTTCGTATGGCCGGTCATAGACGGCGGCCTTCAGCTCGAACAGGTGCCGTTCCATCGGCACAACACGCAGCAGATATCCGCCGGGCTTCAGGACCCGCAGGAACTCCTCCGCCATGAGCGGCGAAAAAATATTGACGATCAGATCGAGGCTTTCCGCCGCCAGCGGAAGATGCGCAGTGCTCGCCGCGCAGAAGATCCCCTCCGGCACCTGCCGTGCCGCCCGCCTGACGGCCTCTGCGGAAATATCCGCGCTGAGCAGCTGCGGGCAGCCGCCCTTTGCCGCAAGCGCGTCATAGATCGCGCGCGTATACGTCCCCTCGCCGCAGCCCGCGTCGAGCACGCAGGCGTCCGGCCCGGTCAGCTGTGCGCAGCTCCCGGCCACGGCTCCGATCAGATGATCATAATAGCCGCGTGATAAAAACGCCGTGCGCGCCGCGACCATGCGCTTGTCGTCGCCATGGCGTTTTCCGGACGCCGAGGGCGGCAGGAGATTGACATAGCCGCTGCGCGCAACGTCAAAGCTGTGGCGGTTTTCGCAGCGCCAGACGGTTTTCTCCCGCGCAAGCCTCCCGCCGCACACGGGGCAGAGCAGATCAAGCATAACAAGCCCTCCGATCGCGATAGTTTCTTTATTATACCGCGCCAGGACGCGCAGCGCAAAGAAAAATCTGGAATTGTGCGCGAAACGTGTTGAATTTATGGCGGAATCTGTTATAATTTCAGCAGAAGAGAACGCGCGGGACAAAACGCCGCGCTGGAGCGGAGGAAAAGCATGAAAAAGCATCGCGCCCTTTGGGTGATTTTAATTGTGATCGTCGTGCTTGCGGCGGCTGCCGCAGGCGTCTGGTACTGGCTCTCGTCCAATGCCGCACAGGCGGAGCTGGCGCACCGCGCCGTCTATGCGCAGTATGAGGCTATGACCGCCGCCGTCGACCAGGTCACGCTTACGGTAACGGAGGACGGTTCGCCGGTCAGCGAGTATGATTTACAGAAACTCGGCCTGCGCGACGATCTGATGAATAAGGTCACAGCGCAGTTTTCTGAGACGGATCGTATGACAGCTGAGCAGTTTGCCGCGCTCGGCATCCGTGAAAAGCTGAACTGGGCAAAAAACGCCCATCCCGCGCCTTATCCTTGCACCGTCAGCATGGAGCAATTTGACGCGGCAGCAGTTTTGGCCGACCTGCGGAACATGAAGCGCACGGCAGCGGAGAACGCCTACACCACGCTGGAAGACGGTGTTTACACGGTTCATGCCGAGGTTCCCGGAACCGAACTGAACGAGCAAACTGTTCTGGACGGGCTGCGCGCGGCGGTCTCCGTGCTCGGTGTTACGGCGGACGGGCCGCAGGACACGGCGTTTGAACTGACCTCGGTTGACTGCTACAAGCAGCCCGAGATTACGACTGCGACGCTGCGAGACACGCCGGACAGCTTGTTCCGCAAGGCGCTGGCAGAGCTTGAAATCAAGGTGACATTCAACGCAGACACCGCGCAGTATCTGCCGCACGGCGAGGAAACGCTCACAAGCCATGATCTGGCTTCCATCGTAGACCTGGACCCGGACGGAACAGTCACGGTTGACGAAAAGGTTCTGAGCGAAAAGGTTTCCAAGCTGGCCGAGGGCTACAGCAAGCAGGACGCGCCGTTCCTGTTCGATTCGTGGGTCAAGGGCCTGACGGAGATCAGGTTTATCACCTGCGACTATCGGATCGACGTGCAGAGCCTGACGGAGCAGATCCGCACGCAGCTGCTGACGATGCAGCCCGGCTCCGTATCTGCCGAGGCCGTCTGCTATGACAAGGACGGCAAGCCCTTCTCGCTGGGCGACAGCTATATCGAGGTCGACTTCGACAACCAGCAGATGACCTTTATCAAGGACGGCCGTCTGGTCGTCAACACCAATATCGTGACCGGCGCGCTCAACGGCCACCAGACCCCGACCGGCCTGTACGAGACGCACGGCAAGGAGCACGACGTCTGGCTCAAAGGTGACGATTATCTCGTCTTCGTCAAATACTGGGTCAGCGTGGTCGGCGACATCATCGGCCTGCACGACGCATCGTGGCGGTCGAACTTCGGCGCAAGCTTCTATGTCTACGGCGGCTCCCACGGCTGCGTCAACACGCCGGAGGAGGCCATGGCCCTGATCTGGAACCTGGCCGAGGACGGAACCCCTGTTCTCATGCACGGCGCCAACGAGTGGTATGAACCGGCCAACGGAAACCCGCGCGAGACAAAGGATCCCGCGCGCGGCACGACCAGCAAGGTCACCGTCCCGAACGGCACGCGCGTGCTCGAACCCGGCAGCAGCCGCATCGAGATCCAGCCGGACGACGTCGTCCCCTTCGCGCTTCCGAAGGAAGCCGGACAGGACGAGGATCCCCCGACAAACACCACGGACACCGCAAAGCCGGTATCCTGAACCAAACTGCCCCCGGCGAGCCTCGCCGGGGGCAGTTTGCGTACCTGTCAGATATCGAATATGCCGATCATGACGATGCCGATCACGACCAGCGCGATCATGACGTAATGCTTCCAGGAGAGCTTTTCCTTCAGGAAAATACGGCTCCAGAGGACGGACGCGGCGCAGTAGGCCGAGATGATGGGGGCCGAGAGCGCAACGTGCGCCTCGTCGGCCAGCGCGTAGATATACGCAAACTGCCCCGCCGTCTCGAACAGCGCACCCGCATACTTGGGCGCTTCGGCCTTGAAGACGAGCTTGTCCTTTTTGATCACAACAACATAAATAAAGCAGATCACGGCGGCGGCGAGGAACGTCAGCTCATACGCGCAGTTGGCCGAATCCTCGTCCAGCGTGCGGAGCACGAGCGAGTCCGCAAACGTACCCGCCGCATCGAGCAGGCAGTACGCCAGCGGCAGGCACAGCGCCAGCCACGACTTGGCGTATTTATAGTTGGAGCCCTCCTGCCGCTTTCTGCGCAGCTCGTCGTCCTCCGTCGACTCGACAATGCCGAGGCCGACCGCGCCGATGCACACCAGCGCCACCGCGCCGATGACCAGATAGCGCATGGAGCCGGTAATGGACTCGTCCAGCGTCCCGGTGATCAGGCACAGGACCGCGACCAGCGCGCCGGAGGAGTTGCAGATGGGGGACGAAATGGAAAGCTCAATGTACCGCAGGCCGACATAGCCCAGCGTCATGGAGCCGATGTACAGAAGCGATACGGGCAGATAGGTCCAGATCACGTGCCACGTGACGACAGCCCCGCCGACGAAGATCTCATACGCCGCGTGAAGGCCCATCACAACGCCGACGGCAATGACCATCTTGAGCGGATTATATTTGTCCCGCCCGTCACGGCAGCCGATTTTTGAAAACAAGTCCGAGCCGCTCCAGCAGAGCAGCGCAATAATTGCAAGCCAAAACCACATAATTGTTATCTCCGGCAGCGTCACCGCCGGTTCCTTTCTCTGAATAAATATCCTTCACCGCGTGTAGGGGCCGATGCCCACATCGGCCCCTACATTGAGGTATGCAAGTGCATACGGCTTTGCCTTCCTTTTATCCCGGCAGCTTCGCAAGGCCCGCGTCCACGAGCTTCTGCAGGCTCATCAGAATGCCGAGCTTTGCGTGGTGCCACGTCAGGCCGCCCTGGAAATAGACCGCGTAGGGTTCGCGGATGGGGCCGTCGGCGGACAGCTCGATGGACGAGCCCTGCACGAACGCGCCCGCCGCCATCACGACCTCCGCGTCGTAGCCCGGCATGGCCCACGGGACGGGGGTCACATAGCTGTCGACCGGGGCCGCCGCCTGAATGCCGCGGCAGAAGGCCAGCATCCCCTCCGCCGAGCCAAGCTCGACGGCCTGAATGATATCGTGCCGCGATTCCGTCCCGTTCGGCACGACGCGGAAGCCCAGTCGCTCGTACACATTCGCGGCAAAAATCGCGCCCTTGAGCGCCCCGGAAACGACGTTCGGTGCCAGGAAGAAGCCCTCGTACAGACTGGGAAGCAAGCCGAGATTCGCGCCGACCTCCTGCCCGAGGCCGGGGGCCGAGAGACGGTAGGCGCAGCGCTCGACGCATTCCGCCGTGCCGCAGATATAGCCGCCGATGGGGGCCAGTCCGCCGCCGGGGTTTTTGATCAGGCTGCCGACGATCATGTCCGCGCCCACGTCCGACGGCTCGGCCCGCTCGACAAATTCGCCGTAGCAGTTGTCGACCATGCACAGAACGTCCGGTTTGCACTGTTTGCAGAATGCGATCAGCTCCCCGATCTGCGCGACGGAGAACGACGGCCTTGTCGCGTAGCCCTTCGAGCGCTGGATGGTGATGAGCTTTGTTTTGGGGCCGATCGCGGCGCGGATGCCGTCAAAATCGAACGTGCCGTCCGGCAGCAGGTCGACCTGCCGGTACTGCACGCCGTATTCCATCAGCGAACACTTGGACGGACGGATGCCGATGACCTCCTCCAGCGTGTCATACGGCGCGCCGTTCGGGCTTAAAAGCTCGTCGCCCGGCAGCAGATTCGCGCTCAGCGCGACGGCCAGCGCGTGCGTGCCGCAGGTGATCTGCGGGCGGACAAGCGCAGCTTCGGTATGGAAGCAGTCGGCATAGACCTTTTCTAGCACCTCGCGGCCCATATCGTCGTAGCCATAGCCCGTCGTGGCGGCGAAGCAGCCTGCCGAAAGCTTGTTTTTCTGCATGGCGGCAAGCACCTTTGTCTGGTTGTATTCCGCCGTCCGGTCAATGGCCTCAAAGCGGGGCCTCAGGCCGTCTAAAATCATTTCTCCGTATTCATATACCGCGCGGCTCACGCCGAGCGATTCATACATTGTCGTAAGTTCCATCCTCTATTTCTCCATTTTCCCGAAAATGTCATCTGCCGCGTCGCGCAGCACGTCCGGCTTGGTGACGATGATGCCCGTTTCCTCGTCTCCGAGAATGAGCAGCGTATCGCCGGGCTTTACGCCGAAGATCTGCCGCGCGTCCTTGGGGATGACGATCTGGCCCTTTTCGCCGACCTTGGCCGTGCCGAAAATATGCCGCTTCGCCTTGCCCAGAATATGCTTTCCGCCTGCCACGCACGAGCCTCCTTTGCAGGGTAATTTTCATACTTGTATAACTTACAGTGCGTCTGTCCGTTTGTCAAGCATGAGACGGCGAAAGGCTCGAATATATCACGATTCATATATGCAATATGCGTTTTTATATCGATATATTTATATTGTTTTTTCCTGTTCAGAATCCGTCATTTTTCACATAAAATTCGAAAAAACTTGATTTTTTCAAAAAGCCTGATATCGTATATGTCAGATGTGCCATGCGGATTTTATATGGCTGCGCAGAAAGGATACGGTATGAAGCGAAGCTGGTTTTTGATCGTCCTGTGCCTGCCGCTTCTGCTGTGCGGCTGTGCGCAAAAAAGCGCGGAGCGCGAATTTTTTGCCATGGACACCGTCATGCAGCTGCGCGCCTATGGCCCGGCGGCAGAGGATGCGCTGGCGCAGGCGGAAGCTGAAATTTACCGGCTGGAGGGCGTGCTTTCCTGCCGGGACGAACAAGCGGCGCTGGCCCGGCTGAACGAAACGGGCGGCGGAACAGCCGGTGAGGAGACGGCGGCGCTTTTACAGACGGCGCTGACGCTCTGCGAACAGACCGGCGGCGCCTATGACCCGGCGCTCGGCGCACTTTCGGAAGCGTGGGGCTTTTCGACCGGCGCGTACCGCGTGCCGGAGCCGGATGCGCTGTCCGAGGCCATGCAGAGCTCCGGAGCCGGGCTTGTGCAGCTGGACGGTATTTCCGTGACGCTGACAAACGGCGCGCAGCTCGACCTCGGCGGCATCGCCAAGGGCTATGCGGCAGGACGCGTCCGGACAATTTTAAGGGAAGCGGGCGTCACGTCCGCGATCATTTCCCTTGGCGGCAATGTTGCCGCTGTGGGGAAGAAGCCGGACGGCAGCGCGTGGACGGTCGGCCTGCAGGACCCGGACAGGCCGGAAGCATATTTCGGCACGGTTTCCATTGAAGACGCCTGCGTCGTCACCTCCGGCGCGTATCAGCGGTATTTTGAGGAAAACGGCGTCTGCTATCACCATATTTTAGACCCGCATACCGGCTGCCCCGCCGAAAGCGGAGTGAAATCCGTCAGCGTCGTTGCGCAGGACGATACGCTGGCCGATGCGCTGTCGACAGCGCTGTTCGTCATGGGACTGGACGCGGGCGCGGAGCTTTGGAACAGCAGCGGCCTTTCGTTTGAGGCCGTATTCGTAACGGATGACAACACGGTCTGGATCACCCCCGGCCTTGCCGGGCGCTACCGGTCCGACCGGCCCTATCAGATACTGGAATGAAGCAGAAGCATTGGATCTTGATCTTCGCGGCGGTCATCGCTGTTTGCCTCGCCGTGTGGCTGCTGCCGCGCGGAGGCGGGCAGACGGCGCTTGTCTATCAGGACGGAACTTTATTATACATACTTAACCTGCGGCAGGACCGGACGCTGACCGTGACCGGACCGGCGGGCGAGAATATCATCACGGTAGCAGACGGCGAGGTCTTCATATCCCGCGCGGACTGCCCCGATCAGATCTGCGTGCAGCACGGGCCGCTGCAAAAAACCGGCGGGCCGATCATCTGCCTGCCGAACCGGCTGACGATCGAGTGGGCGCAGAAGGATGCTCAGGTCGACGCGCTCAGCGGAACGGGAGGGCTGTCATGAGGCTGAAAAAGCTTACGCTCACGGCAGCCCTGACGGCGGCGGCGCTCGTCATGTTTGTGCTGGAGAGCCAGCTGCCGCCGCTCACGGCCATTCCCGGCATCAAGCCGGGGCTTTCCAATATTTTTACGCTCTTCACCATGGAGACGCTCGGTCCCGGCTGGGCCTTCGGGCTGTTTTTCACGCGCGTCACGCTCGGCTGCGTCATCACCGGGCAGGGTTCCGCGTTTTTGTACAGCTTCGCGGGCGGGCTGTGCGCGTATGCGCTGATGCTGCTGCTCAGAAGGAAGCTTAAGGGCAGCACGCTCTGGGTCAAGAGCGTGCTGTGCGCCATGGCGCACAACGCCGGACAGCTGGCCGCCGCTGCGGCCATCGCGAAGACCGGCGCGGTATGGAGCTATCTGCCGGTTTTAATACCGGCTGCGATACTGGCCGGGACGCTGACCGGCCTTTGCACCCAGCTGGTTCTGCACCGGCTGGCAAAGGCGGGGGTTCTCCCGGAAGAAACGAGTCCCAAAAAGCAAGAGGAGGAAGCAAACGGATGAAACTGCACATCCACGGCGTACACGTGCCGAACCGCAAGAATACGGCGGAGCTGGCCGCGCTGCGCCTGCCCATCCCGGAGACGGTCGAAATCCCGATGTCCATGCACATCGGCGCGCCCGCCATCCCGGTCGTAAAGCCCGGCGAAAGCGTCCGGGTCGGGCAGCTGATCGGAAAGGCGGGCGGGTTCGTCTCCGCGCCCGTCTACGCAAGCGTTTCCGGCACGGTCAAAAAGATTGGCCAGCAGGTCGGCTCCGGCGGGCGGCTCATGCAGACCGTCGTCATTGCCGCCGACGGCAAACAGGAGCCTGACCCGGATTTAAAGCCGCCCAAGCTCGACACCATGCAGGATTTTCTGGACGCCGTGCGCGAAAGCGGCATGGTCGGCCTCGGCGGCGCAGGCTTCCCGACGGTCGTCAAGCTGACCGTTAAGAATCTGGAGCAGGTCAAGGCCGTGATCATCAACGGCGCGGAGTGCGAGCCGTATATCACCTCGGACACGCGCACGATGCTCGACCGGTCGGAGGAGCTGATGGAGGGCGCGCGTCTCGTACAGCACTTTTTGCAGGTACGCCGCGTGATCTTCGCCATTGAGGACAACAAGCCCCGCTGTATCCAGCTGTACCGGAAGCTGACGAAGGACGAGGACGGCATGGAGGTCTGTGCGCTCAAGTCTTTGTACCCGCAGGGCGGCGAAAAGGTGCTGATCTACAATACCATCGGCGAGATCGTCCCCGAGGGCAAGCTCCCGCTGGATGTGGGCGCAATCGTGCTCAACTGCACGACGCTTGCCAACATCGCCCGCTACTGCAGGACCGGTATGCCGCTGGTTGAAAAGTGCATCACGGTCGACGGCTCCGCCGTCGCGAAGCCCAAGAACGTGATCGTCCCCATCGGCATGAAGCTCGCGGACGTGTTTGAGCAGTCCGGCGGCTTCTGCGCGGAGCCGAAGAAGGTGCTCTACGGCGGCCCGATGATGGGCATCGCCGTGCCGGATCTCGACCAGCCGGTCCTGAAAAACACGAATGCAGTCCTCGCCATGACGGAGGCAGACGCCGTCCTGCCGGAGCCTACGGCCTGCATCCGCTGCGGCCGGTGCATCCGCCACTGTCCGCTGCGGCTCATGCCGTCGCATATCGTCGCAGCCTATGAGGCGGGCAATATGGAGCGGCTGGCCGAGCTGAAGGTCAACCTCTGCATGGAATGCGGCTGCTGCTCGTTCGGCTGCCCGGCGCACCGGCCGCTCGTGCAGACCAATAAGCTCGCAAAGGCGAAGCTCGCCGCGTGGCGCAAGGCGCAGAGCGAAAAGCTCGATGCAAAGAAGGAGGCCGTCAAATGAAGCTTGTGATCTCCGCTTCCCCGCATATCGATTCCGGCGCAACGACCCGGAAGATCATGGGCGACGTGCTCATCGCTCTGTGTCCCGCCCTGATCGCGTCCATCGTGATCTTCGGCTGGCGGGCGCTGCTGGTAACGGCGGTGTGCGCCGCAGCCTGCGTATTTTTCGAGTGGGGCTTTGAAAAGCTCTGCCATAAGGAATCCACCATCGGCGATCTGTCCGCCGTGGTGACGGGCGTCATTCTGGCGTATAACCTGCCGGTGTCCATCCCGCTGTGGCAGGCCGTGTTCGGCTGCCTCGTGGCCATCGTCGCCGTCAAGCAGCTCTTCGGCGGCATCGGCAAAAACTTTGCCAACCCCGCGTTGGTAGGCCGTATCGTCCTGTTCCTCTCGTTCTCCAAGACCATGACGGCATGGGTCTTCCCGGACGCCGTTTCGTCAGCCACGCCGCTGGCGCAGCTGGCGGCAGGGCAGAAGCCGGAACTTCTGACGCTCCTGCTCGGCAATCACGGCGGCTGTATCGGCGAGACGTGCGCGCTGGCGCTGCTGCTCGGCGGAGCATATCTGCTTATCCGCGGCGTCATTACCTGGCAGACGCCGGTGTGCTTTGTAGGAACTGTTTTTGTGCTGTCCCTTGTTCTGGGACAGGATGCGCTGCGGCAGGTGCTCTCGGGCGGTCTGCTTCTGGGTGCGTTCTTCATGGCGACCGACTATGTGACCGCCCCGCAGACCTATTGGGGCCGGGCGCTGTTCGGCATCGGCGCAGGACTGCTCACCTGCCTCATCCGCTTCTACGGCAGCTACGCCGAGGGTGTGTCGTTCGCCATCCTCTTTATGAACATTCTCACGCCGTATCTGTCCAGATGGACGCAGAGCAAGCCGCTGGGAGGTGCGAAGGCATGAAAAACACGAAAGAGATCCGAAAATCCATCGTCGTTCTGGTCGTGATCTGCCTGCTCACGTCCGCGGCGCTGGCTGTTGTGAACCACTTTACCGCGCCCGTCTCCAAGGCGAACGCGGAGGCCAGAGCCGAGCAGGCGCGGCTCGACGCCGTGCCGGACGCGGCTTCGTTTCAGCTGGTCGAGACGACTCTTCCGGAGGAGGTCGTGAGCGCCTATCTCGCGCTGGACGAAGCCGGAAGCCCCATGAGCTATCTGTTTACCGTCGAGGGCAAGGGCTTCGGCGGCACGATCCAGGTGATGTGCGTCATCGGTACCGACGGCTTGATCCGCGCCTGCCGCACGATGGATGTCTCGTCCGAAACAACGACGCTCGGCGGCCAGACGGCAAACGAGAGCTACACCGGCCAGTATACCGGGCAGGACGCCTCGCTTTCCGGCGTGAACGCCATCTCCGGCGCGACCATCACGTCGACGGCCTATCGCGGCTGTGTGGAAACTGCGTTTGAAGCGTATGAGCTTGTAAAGGAGGCGCAGAAATGAGTAAATTACAGAACTTCCTGAAGGGCCTGATCAAGGAGAACCCGGTGCTCGTCCTCGTGCTCGGCACGTGCCCGACGCTGGCCATCTCCACGTCGGTCATTGCGGCCTTCGGCATGGGCATTGCGGCAACCGCCGTTCTGATCCTGTCCAACATGGCCATTTCCGCCATCCGCAAAATCGTCCCCGACCCGGTGCGCATCCCGTGCTATATCGTCGTGATCGCGGGCTTCGTCACGGTCGTCGAGCTGGTCATGGAGGCGTATGCCTTCAGCCTGTATCAGTCTCTGGGCGTGTATCTGTCGCTGATCGTTGTCAACTGCATCATCCTCGGCCGGGCCGAGATGTATGCCAGCAAGCACGGCGTTGTGGATTCCGCCATTGACGGCGCGGGCATGGGCCTCGGCTTCACGCTCGCCATCTGCGCCATGGCCGCCATCCGCGAAACGCTCGGCTGCGGCACGTTCTGCGGCCTGCCCGTGCCGTGGTTCCATGAAAACCCCATCGGCATTCTGACCATGGCCCCCGGCGGCTTCTTCGTGTTCGGCTGCATGATCGCGCTCATCAATAAGATCTCCAAGGGCAAGGCCATCAAGAAGAAGGAATTCGGCTGCGCCGGCTGCCCGGGCTGCGGCAAGGGCGCCTGCGAAGGAAAGGAGGCGGCTGCGAAATGAAGACCATGATCCTCGTCATTCTGACCGCCGCGATCACGAACAACTATGTGCTCGTCAAGTTCCTCGGCATCTGCCCCTTCCTCGGCGTATCCAAGAAGCTCGATCAGGCGACCGGTATGTCGCTGGCCGTTATCTTCGTCGAGGTGCTGGCCACCGCCGTTACCTGGCCGATCTATCATTTCCTGCTCGCGGGCAAGGTCGACTTTACCTATATGGAGACGGTCGTCTTCATTCTGGTCATTGCGGCCCTCGTCCAGCTGGTCGAGATCGTCCTCAAGCGCTATGTGCCCGCGCTGCATAAATCCCTCGGCGTCTATCTGCCGCTCATCACGACGAACTGCGGCGTGCTGGGCGTGACGATGAACGTCATTTCCGACGGCATGAACTACGGCGAAGCGCTTCTGACCGCGCTTGGCTGCGGCCTCGGCTTCTTCCTGGCGATGGTGCTGTTCTCCGGCGTCCGGTCGCGCGTGGCCGAGGCGGAGCCGCCCAAAAGCTTTGAGGGGCTTCCCATCACGCTCGTCTCGGCGGCGATCGTATCCCTGTCATTTTTCGGCCTGACCGGCATTATCGACCGGCTGTTCGGCTAAGGAGGGCGCGGCTATGATGGAAATTCTGATCCCGATTCTGGCCGTGACTGTGATCGGCCTCATCTGCGCGGTCGGCCTCGCCGTGGCGTCGAGCGTCATGGCGGTCAAGGAGGACACGCGCTTTACCGAAATTCGTGCCTGCCTGCCCGGCGCAAACTGCGGCGCGTGCGGCTACACCGGCTGCGACGGCTATGCAAAGGCCCTGCTGGAGCCGGGTACGAAGACAAATCTCTGCGTTCCCGGCGCGGATGCCGTTGCGGCGCAGATTGCAGCGCTTCTCGGCGTGGAGGCTGAGGACGTTGTGGAAAAGATCGCCGTTGTGCAGTGCGCGGGAACGTGCGAAGCTACAAGCGTCAAGGCTGATTACCGGGGCATCCCCTCCTGCGCGGCGGCGAAGCTGTTCTACGGCGGCAACGGCAGCTGCATCTTCGGCTGCATGGGCTTCGGCGACTGCGCCAGAGCCTGCCCGAAGGGCGCGATCTCCATGCAGGACGGCATTGCCTGCGTCGATCATACGGAATGCATCGGCTGCGGCATCTGCGCGCAGACGTGTCCGCAGAAGATCATCGAGATCGTGCCGGATATCATCCGCACGGAGGTGCTCTGTTCGAGCTATCACAACGGCCCGTACACCAAAAAGGTCTGCTCCTCCGGCTGCATCGGCTGCCACAAGTGCGAAAAGACCTGTCCGCAGGGCGCGATCAAGGTCGATAACTTCCTCGCCCGCATCAACTGGGACAAGTGCACCGCCTGCGGCGCGTGCGCCAGCGTCTGCCCGACCGGCGCAATGGTCTACGGCGATTTCTCCGGCGCGTCCAGAGTCCAGCCTCTTAAGAAAAACTGCGGTGCATCGTAACCCTCTTGACAAACGTAAAGCGCCTGCGGCGAAATGCCGCAGGCGCGTCAATTTTTTATGGATGGGTTCAGCCCTTGAGCTTGTCGAAGAAGCTCTTGCGCTTGGGCTGGCCGTCGTCGCCGACGGAGGATTCGAGCTGCTTTAAGAGCTCCTTCTGCTCCCGCGTGAGCTTTGTCGGCGTTTCAACGACGACGGTGACGAACTGGTCGCCGCGCGTCTTGTAGCCGACATAGGGAATGCCCTTGCCGCGCAGGCGGAAGGTCGTGCCGGTCTGCGTGCCCTCGGGGATCTGATAGCGCACCTTGCCGTCGAGTGTGGGCACCTCGATGGACGCGCCGAGCGCGGCCTGCGTGAACGAAATGGGCATCTGGCACATGACGTTCGCTCCGTCACGCGTGAAGATCGGGTGCTTGCGCACGGAAACGGTCACGAGCAGATCGCCGTTCGGGCCGCCGTTCGAGCCGGCATTGCCCTCGTCGCGCACGCGGAAGGACTGGCCGTCGTCGATGCCGGCAGGAACCTTGACGCGGATGGTCTTCGTGTGGCGCACCTTGCCCTTGCCCCGGCAGGCGGTGCAGGGGTCGGTGATGATGGTGCCGCTGCCGCCGCACTTCGGGCACGGCTGATTGGACTGCATGGTCATGCCCATGAAATTCTGCTGGGTGCGCACGGTGCCGGTGCCGTGGCAGTACGTACAGGTCTGGGGGCTCGTGCCCTCCTTTGCGCCGCTTCCATGGCAGGTGCTGCACGTTTCGATGCGGGAGAAGGTGATCTCGCGTTCACAGCCAAAGGCCGCGTCCTCAAAGCTGATCTCGATCTCGCTGACGACGTTCTGGCCCTTCGCCGGGCCTCTTCTGCGGCCGGACGACGACGCGCCGCCGCCGAAGAAATCGCCGAAGATATCGCTGAAATCCCCGAAGCCGCTGAAGCCGCCGCCTCCAAATCCGCCGAAGCCCGCGTTCGGATTGAAATTCGGGTCGACGCCCGCGAAGCCGTACTGGTCGTACCGGGCCTTTTTATCGGCGTCGGACAGGACCTCATACGCCTCGTTGATCTCCTTGAACTTTTCCTCGGCGGTCTTGTCGCCGGGGTTCTGATCGGGGTGGTATTTCATGGCCAGCTTGCGGTAGGCCTTTTTGATCTCGGCGTCGGACGCGTTTTTCTCGACGCCCAGCACCTCGTAATAATCTCGTTTGTTCTGATCTGCCATACTATCTCACCTCAGATTCGGTGGGTAACAGCCGATAGGGGCGGTCACGCCGCCCCTGTCAAGCTGTGCTTCACGAATTAGTTGTCCTTGACCTCTTCGTAGTCCGCGTCGACGACGCCGTCGTCATTGCCGCCCGCCTGCTGGCCGGCCTGGCCGGCGTTCGGGTTGGCATTCGGCTCGCCCTGCGGGGCCGCGTTCTTATAGAGCTTCTCGGACACGGCGTAGAACGCCTTCTGGACCTCCTCGGTCGCAGCCTTGATGGCGGCGAGGTCGGTGCCCTTCTGGGCGGTCTTCAGCTTTTCAATGGCTTCCTTGACGGGGGCCTTCTCAGCCTCTGTGACCTTGTCGCCCATCTCGTTCAGGGTCTTTTCGGACTGGTAGATGATCTGGTCGGCGTTGTTGCGGCAGTATCCGCAGGTGGTGCGGGAGCTATATTCTGGATGTGGGTGACAGCGCTGATCGGTTCTTCGACAGCATTTATAGAAGCAACACTTGCTCAGATTCATAAAGAAAAAGATCCTTTATACGGAGGTTTCCGCGGCGGACCGGCATATTATATCCATGATTATGTGGAAGGCAGGACCGGAAAGAAGAGAAAGTGCGTACTGCCTGCAGTATTATTTGCCATCTCAGGTTTGATCTGCTGGTGCGGGATCAGTCAGGTAATCAGTAATTCTGTGGCTGCATCTTTTAAAAATGCATTTTCTATTCCGCCACTTTATACGACGATCGTTCTGGTGATCCTTGCGGCGATTATCGTACTTCGTAAGAATGCGACGGTAAAAGTACTGGATCTGATGGTTCCGTTTATGGCGGTGTGTTATTTCTGCATTACGATTTTTATTATTATTACCAATATCGGAAGTCTTCCGGGGGTATTTGCAAGAATCTTCCAGGAAGCTTTCGGAATCCGCCAGGTGGCAGCCGGTGGATTTGGAGCAGTGCTGATGAACGGAGTAAAACGTGGATTATTTTCGAATGAAGCTGGTTCAGGCTCTGCGCCATGTGCGGCAGCGGCAGCAGAATGTGACAAACCGGTGAAAGCGGGATTAACACAGGCACTTGGAGTGTTTGTAGATACAATCGTAATCTGTAGCTGTACCGCTATGATCATGTTACTGGTACCGGAAAAACTGGTCGCTGGAAAAGAAGGAATGGATCTGTTACAGACTGCGATGAGATATCATCTGGGAGAATTCGGAGTGATATTCATTGCAGTGACCTTATTCCTGTTCAGTTTTTCTACATTTCTGGGAATTCTCTTTTATGCAAGATGTAATGTGGCATATCTGTTTGGTGACAAATGGTGCTGGCAGACGGCATACAAAGTATTGGCACTTGTGATGTTGTTCATTGGAGGAATTGCGACTTATACATTTGTATGGGATCTGGGAGATGTCGGAATCGGTCTGATGACGATCTTCAACATTGCAGCGTTGTACCTGATGGGAGGTCAGGCACTCGATGAACTGAAGGCATATGAGGAGTCTAAAAAATAACTGGATATAGATGAAAAGCAGTATTGTATAACGATGAAAAATCGGAATACAATACTGCTTTTTTAGTCTTTTAATACATTTGCCATATCAGCAGGAAGAGGTGCCGTAAATGACATCCATTCACCGGTGATCGGATGTGCAAATTCCATATGATGGGAATGTAAAGCCTGCCTGGTCATATGTTCCATATCTGGATTATACAGGTAATCACCGATCAGTGGAAAGCCAAGGTATTTCATATGAATACGGATCTGATGGGTACGGCCTGTCTCAAGTTTTAATGAGACCAGACTGTGTCCGTTTGCTTCTCTTATCAGTTTATAATGGGTGATGGCTTCCTCACCGTGTTCAAAATCTACCATGCGTTCAATGATTGTTCCCTCTTTTCGGGCAAGTGGGGCGCAGATTGTTCCGGATGAAGGTGTGACACGGCCCTTTACTACTGCAAGATATTCGCGGTGTACTTCCCGGTTTTTAGTCATGGTAGAAAGGATGCTTCCGCTGACAAGGTGTTTGGAGACCACAGTGAGTCCGGAGGTATCGCGGTCAAGACGGTTGCAACAGCGAAAGATAAAAGGTTTGTCCTGCTTCTGGTAGTACCATGCAAGTGCATTGGCAAGGGAATTATAATAATTGTTCATGGAAGGGTGGATCGGCATTCCCGCAGGCTTGTTGATCACCATAAGATCCGCATCCTCGTAGACAATATTTAATGGCAGATTTACCGGGGGAATCTTTTCCGAAGAGTGATCTTCCCGGATATGTAGTGTCAGGGTATCGCCGGGCTGCAGTATATGATTCATAAAGCAGGGGATCCCGTTTGCCAGTACAGCGGAGGGGTCTTTTTTTAACTGCACCAGATTCTGTGAGGAGAAGCCCTTCTGCTTCAGAAAATAGCTGACCGGCATGGAGACTATGGAATTATCAGCAGTATAAATCAGTGTTCGTTCCATGAAAAACTCTCTTTCTCTATGATTACTCATCATAACATAATTCCTGTATCTTGTGCACAACAGAATGAACGGCGCCATTTTCATTCGGGCAAAATCGGACAGTGCCCGGAGCAAATAATGTCATTTCGAAACCGGAATCCACAGGCTACAATAAATACAGAATCAGCGGAAATGGGCGGTCTGTCCATCTGCGCATAGGAAACGCTTGAAATACGAAGAAAGGTAAGGTGGCGACTATGGAAAAATACGCATGGCGGGGAAAAATTGTACCGGGAATGCAGGAGGAATATAAGAAAAGACATGACAATATCTGGCCGGAGATGAAGGAAGTCCTGGCAGATGCGGGAATCGTGAATTACTCCATCTGGATGCAGGGCGAGGAACTGTTCGGATACTATGAATGTGAAAAAGGCGTAGAGTACGCTGCAAAAGTACAGGCGGAGAGCAACGTGGTGAAAAAATGGGATGAATATATGAAGGACATTCTGATCATGGAGAAGGATCCTGTCACAGGAGCACAGCCACTTTTAACCCAGGTATTCAGTTTCAGATAAGGGAGGCTGTGGATAGCTTATGGGAAAATATTATCTGGCTGTGGATATCGGTGCTTCCAGCGGACGACATATCCTGGGGCATTTAGAGAACGGAAAAATAGAGTTAGAAGAGATCTACCGTTTCGAGAACGGCATGGATCATAAGGACGGAAAGCTTCTGTGGAATGTGGACCGGTTGTTCGGTGAAATCCTGAACGGCATGAAGAAATGCAAGGAACAGGGAAAGATCCCGGTGAGCATGGCCATTGATACCTGGGCGGTAGATTATGTGTTGTTAGACGAGAAGGATCGCATTCTGGGAGATACTTACGGTTATCGTGATCATCGTACGGACGGCATGGACGCGGAAGTGGCAAAGATCCTGCCGGAGACAGAACTGTATGCAAAAACGGGCATTCAGAAGCAGATTTTTAATACGATTTATCAGCTGATGGCGGAAAAACAGAAAGAACCGGAGCTTTTACAGCGGGCGGAGACACTGCTCATGCTGCCGGATTATTTCGGATTCCGTCTGACAGGCAATAAATTATCGGAATACACCAACGGATCCACCACACAGCTGGTGAATCCTACCACTTTCCAGTGGGATACGGATCTGATCCGGAAGCTTGGCTACCCGGAGGACATTTTCCTGCCTCTGCAGATGCCCGGCACAAAAGTGGGTCAGCTCCTGCCCGAGATACAGAAGGAAGTTGGTTTC
>OLQB01000426.1_pt1 | contig 33268 bp, 28 predicted proteins | sample 1672681 | NCBI WGS metagenome assembly OLQB01 (sample SAMEA3136713, study PRJEB25190) | human gut metagenome | reverse complement strand
TATTGTAACTGATTTTACGTTACTCCATCCAGAATAAATATTTTTATTCTTATATTTTACATATGTACGAACTCTGAAAAAATACTTCTTCTTTGCCTGAAGTTTCTTTATTGTTACTGATGTAGCACGAGTTGTTACTGTCTTTGCACCTTTAAAATTTCTTTTTTTCGCATACATCTTTGTATCAATCTGATCCAATACTTTTTGACAATCTCTTTCCAGATCATCTAATTTTCTAGAATATTTTGCTTCAAATACTGCAACCTGTCCCGTCACATCATTGTAGATTACAATATCACTTCGTCCTTCTCCATGTTCCCTGTTAGACTCCAAACTATAACCAGCTCCTGCAAAGATTCCTGCAAGAAATGCATGGTAGAAATCTTCTTTGTAACCATAATAACTGATCGTCATTTGAAGCAAGGTACTGATCTCTTTTGTCAACTTGTCCGTATCTTTATTCCACACAGCATCGAACAAAGCCTTTCGATTCATCACCCTTGTGCTGTCTTCAAACCATTTTCTTACCGTTGATTCAAAAATCTCTTTGATTTCTTTGTTTGGAATTCTTAGCTCAACCAATCCCTCTGCATCACATTCCCCTGCTTTTGTAAGATACCCGGTAAGATAAAGAATGCTCCACAGATTATATCTACATCATCACTATCCAGCAAATACATATGCTGCTTGCATACCTATTTAAGAAAATTAAATGTATTCTCAAATGTACTACCATACACATCTTTAAATGACAAAAACAAAGTCGGATACTGATTCATCCATCTTTCACAAATTGCTGTCTCCTTAGATATTTCAAGCCCCTCAAACAACTCCCTGCTATCCTTCCTAATATCCAAGAAACTATTCAACATGCTCATTGCCATCGTCTTCCCAAAACGCCTAGGACGAGTAATCAACGTCACCTGATCCATCTCACCCCGCAGCAACGTCTTAATCAAACCAGTCTTATCCACATAGTAATAATCCAACTCCCGAATCCTCTCAAAATCCGAAATCCCAACAGGAATAAATAGTTGATCATCCCAAACCGTATGAGCTCGTCGGCACTTAATGAGCAGTGATGATTTATCATCGCTGTCGAATTTAGTGTCCGCTACGTGCGAATCCGAGAGAGAGCGGGTTTGGGATGGTCAACTATTTATTTACATTCAAAATGCTGATAATCCTTAGAACTTCTCCAATTTCCACCCCAGCTAAATCCGTATTTCTTAAAGATCTTATAAGCCGTATCATTCTTATGAATCATATAACGTTTATATTTTCCCTTGCACTTTGATGTCTTTCTCTGTTTATAAACCTTTCCATTCGAAGGAGAAACCTTATTTCCCTTTACCCATGGATTGATCCTTGGATTGATATCAATTGCTAATCCATAAGAATGATTAGACAATTTCTTCGTTCCACTGATCACACGATAATTAAACGCAGAAGTATTATTCGCAGACATAGACTTATTATCATTCGCATTATAATCATCGATCAGACGCATTCTCTGTATTCTGTATTTCTTCTGATATAATTCGTAAAATACCTTCACTGTTTTCTTTGCGATCTTCTTATTAACGATCAATTCACCATGCTTCACTTTTCCATCAAACCCATAATGAAGCACCTGAACATATCGAAGATCAGATAACTTAACATTCTTATTCTTACGATAAGACTTCCCCGTAATCCTCTTTTCAATCTTTGGAGAAATTGTCTCATAAGTAAAACCCTTTTTATATGTATATTTTGAAGCCGCATTTGCTGACTTCTTCTGTAAACAAACTGGTACCGCAACCACAGTAAGTGCCGTCAATGCAATCAAAGTCTTTAATTTCCATTTTGAATTATTCATATCCATTCTTCCTTTCCAAATTTTGATTTCATTATAACATAGTTTTCCCCATCTGTAGAAAAAGAAACACACACCAAATTCCTCAGCAATCACTATCCATTTCTATGTATCACCATATATTCATATTCATCTATCCATATTCCCAATAACCTACAGCCAAGAATATTTTAAATAATAACTGCCCCGTGACCGTATGAGCTCGTCGGTGCTTAATGAGCAGTGATGATTTATCATCGCTGTCGAATTTAGCATCCGCTACGTGCGAATCCGAATGCAAATGGGTCACGGGGCAGTTATTATTTAAAATATTCATTGAAAGACTAAATTATTTACTATACACAACAAATTGATACTCAATATCAAAGTACGTCTCTTCTTCACTTTCTTTCACAAGTTTCCACTCTGGCATCTCATCCAGATTTGGAAAATAAGTATCAGCATCATAAGCAAAGTCTGTTCTTGTAACATACGCTTTATCACAGTATGGAAGCATCATACGATAAATACTCTCTCCACCGATAATAAAAATATCTTCATCTTTATATTCTTCAAGTTCATCTAATAATTCTTCCTTGCTTCCAACAACGATCGCTCCTTTGGCATCGTAGTCTTTATCGTGTGTTAAAACAATATTAGTTCTCTTTGGAAGCGGCATTCCATTTGGAAAGCTTTCTAATGTTTTTCTTCCCATGACAACGACTTTTCCTGTTGTCATCTGACGGAACATCTTCATATCATTGGGGATATGAACTAAGAGTTCATTATTCTTTCCGATTCCCCAGTTCTTATCTGCATTTACAATAAGGTTCATTTGTTTTCTCCTTCTTATATCGCAATTGGAATATCTTTGATCTGTTCTCCTGCCTGATAATCTTCGATCTTGAAATCATCTGTTGTAAATTCATAGAAATCTTTGACTTCTGGATTCAGTGTTACTTTTGGTGCAGGATATGTCTCTCGTTTGATCATTTCTTTAATGATCGGAATATGACGATCATAAATATGGGCATCTGCGATCACATGTACTAATTCTCCTGCTTCCATATCACATACCTGAGCCATCATATAAACTAAAGCTGCATACTGTACAACATTCCAGTTATTTGCTGCTAAAATATCCTGTGAACGCTGATTTAAGATTGCATTTAATGTCAGTTTATCATGTCCTGGCTTCTTTGTTACGTTAAATGTCACGCTGTATGCACATGGATAAAGATTCATCTCATGAAGATCTTGGTGGACATAAATATTTGTCATGATCCTTCTACTGTATGGGTTGTGTTTCAGATCATAGATCACACGATCTACCTGATCCATCATTCCCTCCTTGTATTGATGTTTGATTCCCATCTGGTATCCATAAGCTTTTCCAATGGAACCGTCTTCATCTGCCCATTCATCCCATACGTGACTCTTAAGATCATGAACATTATTTGATTTTTTCTGCCAGATCCATAATAATTCATCGATTGCTGACTTGATATATGTCTTTCTTAATGTCAGAGCTGGAAATTCTTTTGACAGATCATATCGGTTTACAACGCCAAACTGTTTGATCGTATACGCAGACTCTCCATCCGGCCAGTGAGGGCGGACTTTCTCGCCTTCTGTACTTGTTCCATTCTCTAAAATATCTTCGCACATAGATATAAATACCTGATCTGCATAACTCATTCTTTCTTATTCTCCTTTTCTTCTTCCTCACTATTTGTTGTAAGCATCTCAAATCTTCGTTTGAAAAATGCGATCTTACGGTCAAATACACCTAATCTGTATAAGTTGATCACAAACATTCCAAGGATCAGTGCCAGTAACATTCCGCCTAATCCTCCAAATTTCAGACCAACATAGATCAAAAAGATTGTTGTCAGCGCAGAAATTCCCATGCTGTCTCCCATCATCTTTGGCTGCAGAACCTGTTTTAACACTAAACAGATTGCGTACACGATCAGTAAGATGATTGCTGTCTTAATATCGCCTGTGATCATCTTAAATATTGCCCATGGTATAATGACTGTACCTGTTCCAAGAATTGGAAATATATCGACAATTCCTACTAAAATAGCATAAATGAATGAATGTCCAATGCCTGCAACAAAAAATCCAATCCACAAAATTGCTATGATCACAACCATGATCTTTAACTGTGCAAAACAGTAGCTCACTAAAACTCCTACAGAATTCTTCATAAATACATCTATTTTATGTTTTACAAATCCTGGAATACATTTTTCATACCATGCAATGATCTTTTCTCGTTCTAGCGAGAACATATAAGCTGAAAATAACATAACGACAAGTCCCAAAAGTCCACTTGTCACACCTTTGGCAACTCCTCCTGCATGAGCTACCCCATAGTCTCCTGCAGATGTTGCTGCTTTCTTCAACAATTCTCCGATCGAACCACTCCACTGTTCAAACTGTTTTCCAAAGGAAAGTGGTAAAATACTTAAAAAATGTTCTATCTTCTTCTGGAAAATAATTCCCTGTCTCATAATTTCCTGTCTGATATCCGGCATATCTTGTACAAATCCGATGACCTGCAGTGCAATTCCTCTCACTGCAAAATACAAAACTGCAATGATTGCTGTTATAACAACTGCAATTAGTATCGCAGAACCAAATTTCTTCGGCAATTTTACTTTCTTCTCCAGATATTCAATCACTGGGTGTGCTATCATTGATATGATCCAACCAGCCACAAATGGCCACAAAAATGCCAGTGTCTTAGGCAATACAAAGATCAAAAGCAATGCTCCCGCGAGTATTACCAGTAATTCCATGATAATATCCAGATAAATCTCCCAACGTTTCATAATCGTATCACTCCTTGATGTAATTAGTATATCATTGAATTTTCATACCATTTTCCATCTCTTAAAAAACCATTATACGTTACAATCTCTTACTTGGCAATTCTAATCTCATCTTTCTCTCTGTCATAATAATATACATGATCTGATAAGATTTCTTCCCTATCCACAACGATACGATTTGTCTCTCTTACCATCCTGGCAAGTTCTTCTGGGGCTTTTGCATATTCATTATCTAATAAAATGATAACCTCATGAATACTGCTTGGCAGAATATAAAGATCATGTTCCATATATTTTGCAAAATCCCTCAAAACATCTTTGTAAAGGATCACGGATGCTCCGTTCATATAATCTCCATTCGACATAACAAACAATGGAATCTCTTCTTCAATGATGTGAATTGGAAGTACAGACTGAATCTTTCTCATCACTGGTGGAAAAATCTTCTCTGTGTTCTCTCTAGCATCCTTCATCATCTGATCTTTTGAAATGCCCCACATCAAAAGTTCCTTGTTGCGGACTAATGCACTTGCCATTCCATCATGATTCCGGTACGCTGCCCATCTATAAGTCACTGCAAGATCTAAAAAGCGTTCATGTGGTGTATATTTGAGCAATTCCTTATTCTTCTCATAGTTAATGATCCTGTAGAACAGATTCTTTTTAATATACTCATAATCTGAAACTTTATCCTCATCAAGGTAAAATCCCACCTGGTGTCCCTGATAAACACTTGCGATCTCTCTCATCGTCTCTTCAATCGTCTGTCCTCTTAAATGATTACGATAAAACGGTTCAAGATATAATACTGGAAGCAGATAATTCTTCTGCTCTCCGATCGATAATCCCATCATAGAAACCTGATTGTTTTTCTTAACCCTCTGTACCATAACCTTCTGATCTTCCATCTCTGGAAGATACTTTAAAATATTCTTCTCTACATACAAATAAAATTCTTTCTCGCTTAACATGGCTTTCTCCTTCCTGTTGACCGAAAACTCATGCCATAACCCCTTAATTTCTTATTTTCCTCACTTGTTCTCGTATGTAAATTTTTTCCATATAATCATACAATATTTTCCAGTTAATTGCAAGAAAAAAAGAAATTTATTTTTCAAAATTCCTTTTTCCCCACAATGTCGCATTCTGCTTATAATAATTTTATTGTGCTGTAAATTCTTTTAGGAAATCAAGCAATGTTTCCATTTCTTTTCTTGTACCGATCGTGATTCTTAAATAATTATCGATTCTTGGCTGATCGAAATAACGAACATAAATCTTTGCTTTCTTCGCTGCTTCAAAAATCTCTTTAGCAGGAACACGCTCATGCGTAGCAAAGATAAAGTTTGCCTTAGAATCTGCAAAATTAAATCCGATCTTTCTCATTTCTATCTGGAACCATTCTCTTGTCTCAATAATTTTCTTCCTTGTCTCCTGAAAATATTCTTCATCTTCTAAGACAGCTGTTCCAAGAACGATCGATGGTTCATTCATTGTATAAGAATTGTAAGAATATTTGACATCGTTCATTGCTTTGATCAGTTCTTTGTTACCGATCGCATATCCGATTCGAAGTCCCGCTAACGATCTTGATTTAGAATATGTCTGAACGACTAATACATTGTCATATTTTCTTGTCAGTTCTTTTGCTGTGTCACCACCGAAATCAATATATGCTTCATCAACGATCACGACAACATCCTGGTTATGTTTGATGATATCTTCTACAACATCTAAGGATAAAAATGCTCCTGTTGGCGCATTTGGATTTGGGAACACAACTCCGCCATTTTCCGCATAATAATCTTCTTTCTGAATCTCAAATGCAGCATTAACTGCTTTCTTCTCATATGGAATTCCAAATAATTCTGCCCATACAGGATAGAAAGAATATGTGATATCTGGGAAGAAGATTGGTTTCTTGCCGTTGAAAAATGTCATAAATGCAACAGCAAGCACATCATCAGATCCAACTCCTACAAACACTTCTTCTTTATCAAATCCATGATAAGATGCAATTGCTTCTACCAGTTTGGTTGCTGCAGGATCTGGATATTTGCGAAGATTTTTGATCTCGCTCATCGCTTCCTTGATCTTCTCTGATGGTGGATAAGGGTTTTCATTTGTATTTAACTTGATCACACCTTCTTCTTTTGGTTGTTCCCCTGGTGTATAAGGCTCTACTTTTCGTACATTATCTCTCCAACTTTTCATGAAGGTCTCCTTTATCTGTATTGGCTTATTTGCGGTAATCGTCGATCAGTTTCTTAAATAATGGAAGGGCTTTTTCAATACGTTCTGTTGGTACGCAGTATGAAATACGCACATAACCTGGGCATCCAAAGCTGTCTCCAGGCACGATCAGAAGATCGTATTCTTTTGCCTTTTCACAAAATGCATTGGCATCTTCTTCTAATGCTTTCGGGAATAAATAGAATGCTCCACCTGGTTCTACGCATTCATATCCCATGTCAACTAATGCATTGTAGAATAAGTCTTTGTTCTTCTGATAAATAGAAAGATCAGAAGTTAAATCTACACATTCTCCAACAACTTTCTGATACAGTGTTGGCACACAGACATAAGAAAGTAAACGTGCGGATGCAATAAATGCTGGCAGTAAATTATCAAAATCTTCTGCTTCATTTGGTGCTACAATATAACCTACTCGTTCTCCTGGCAGTGATAATGATTTACTGAAAGAATATGCAACTAATGTATTATCATAAAAATGTGGAACATATGGCACTTCAAATCCATCATATGCGATCTCTCTGTATGGTTCATCAGAAATGATATAAATACTGTGTCCGTATTCTTTTTGTTTCTTCTCTAATAATGCAGCTAATTTTTCAATTGTTTCTCTGGAATAAACAACTCCAGATGGATTGTTTGGAGAGTTAATGAGGATTGCTTTGGTATGCTCGCTGATCGTTTCTTCTAATTCTTCAAAATTGATCTGGAATGCTTTGGTATCTGCAGAAATAACTCTTAATTTACATCCTGCTCCCTGTGCATAGACTGCGTATTCCGGGAAATGTGGTGCAAATGTAATAATATCGTCTTCTGGTCCATCAACTAATGTCTTAAAACAGATTCCAAGGGCTGCTGCTGCTCCGATCGTCATAAAGATATTTGCTGCTGTATAATTTGTATCAAATCTTCGATTTAAAGATTTGGCAATATTTTCTCTTACTTCTAACACTCCGGCATTGCTTGTATATCCGTGGATATCCACTGGATCAGATGTCTTTAACAGACGAAGTGCTGTCTTATCAATTTCTTTTGGTGCTGGAACACTTGGATTTCCGATACTGAAATCAAATACATTCTCTGCTCCAACTTCTTTTGCTCTTTTCATTCCATATTCGAAAATATCACGGATAACGGAATGCTGTTTGGATAATTCTACTACTTCTTTTGATAACATGATCTGTTTCTTCCTTTCTTTGCCATTAGTTTTATTTTACAAAAAAATGCAGAAAATTACAACAATCCTCGCTGATTGCTGTAATTTTCACTTCATTTTATTTGCAGATCATTTTATTCATCTAAAGCATCTCTTAAGCTCTTTGTAAATTCATAAACTTTTTCAGGACTTTCTTCGCCATATTTGCTGATCAGTTTCACGATCGCACTTCCAACAATAACACCGTCACAGTAAGTACTCATTTTCTTCGCCTGTTCTGGGCCTGAAATACCGAATCCTACAGCACAAGGAATCGTTGCATTTTTCTTGATGATTCCAAAGAATTCTTCAAAATCTGTTGTAAATTCACTTCTTGTTCCAGTCACCCCAATAGATGAAACACAGTATAGGAATCCTTCCGCATCTTTTGCGATCTTAGAGATTCGATCATGTGAAGTTGGTGTTACCAGGCTGATATTATCAACGCCATGAGCTGTCGCAATTGGCTGAATCTCGTCCTTTTCTTCGTATGGCATATCTGGAACGATCACTCCCTGAACCCCGCATTCATTACAAAGCTCAAAGAATCTCTCTGTTCCAAAACGATAAATTGTATTGATATACATCATCATGACAAATGGTGTTTCTTTAATCTCTTCTCTTAATTCTTTCACCATCTGAAAAATACCTTTTAATGTTGTGCCACCTGCAAGAGAATGCTGGCTGGCTTCCTGAATGACAACACCTTCTGCGATTGGATCTGAGAATGGAATTCCGATCTCGATCACGTCAGCGCCTGCTTTTACCATCGCTCTGATATTTTCTTTTGTTGTCTCATATCCATAATCTCCAGATACAATGTAAGTTACTAATGCCTTTTGTCCATTCTTTTTTCGATTCTCAAATGTTTCTCTAATTTTCATCTAACTGCACTCCTCTGTATCTTGCTACCTGATAAACGTCTTTGTCTCCACGACCGGACAGACAGATCACGACTGACTGGTCTTTGCTCATTGTTGGAACGATATCCATGGCTGCTGCCACTGCATGAGATGATTCGATCGCTGGAATCACTCCTTCTGTTTTAGATAAATATTCAAAGGCTTTGACTGCCTGTTCATCTGTGACACTTACATACTCCGCTCTTCCGATTTCATGAAGATGTGCATGTTCTGGCCCGATTCCTGGATAATCAAGTCCCGCAGAAATAGAGTATACAGGATCGATCTGCCCTTCTTCGTTCTGTAAGAATAAACTCTTCATTCCATGGAAAATACCTTTGCTTCCTTTGGCGATCGTTGCTGCATGATCTAAGGTATCAATTCCACGCCCAGCTGCTTCTGCACCGATCAGTCTGACACTTTCATCTGGGATAAAATCATAGAACATTCCCATCGCATTGGATCCACCACCAACGCAGGCAAAAACTGCATCTGGAAGTTTTCCTTCGGCTTCTTTCATCTGTGCTTTTGTCTCTTCTCCGATGATCTTCTGGAAGTCACGCACCATGGTTGGATATGGATGAGGACCCATTACAGAACCGATGCAATAAAATGTTGTCTCAATATTTGTAGCCCAGTCTCTCATGGCCTCATTGATCGCATCTTTTAAGGTTCTTGTTCCGCTTTCTACCGCATGAACTTTCGCTCCAAGGAGTTCCATACGATAGGCATTTAAACTCTGGCGTTCCACATCTTCTGCTCCCATATATACAACACATTCCATATCAAATAATGCTGCAACCGTTGCTGTGGCAACTCCGTGCTGTCCTGCACCTGTCTCTGCGATGATCCTTTTTTTGCCCATTCTCTTTGCTAGTAAGATCTGTCCTAATACGTTGTTGATCTTATGAGCACCTGTATGGTTTAAATCTTCTCGTTTTAAATATACTTTTGCCCCGCCAAGATCTTTCGTCATCTTCTCTGCGTAATATAAAAGAGATGGACGGTTTGCGTAATCTCTGTATAACTGACGTAATTCAGATAAAAATTCTGGGTCATTTTTATATTTTTCATAAGCCTCATTTAACTCATTTACTGCATTCATTACGATTTCTGGTACATACTGTCCACCATACTCTCCAAATCTTCCTATTTTACTCATGTCTTCCTCCTGTTATCTGCATGATTTCTTTCATTTTTTTCAAATCTTTGTATCCATCCGTTTCGATCCCACTGGAAATGTCGATCCCATATGGATGAACTTTTTTTATGATTTCTTTTATATTGTTGCTGTGAAGCCCTCCTGCAATGAAAAATGGTTTTCTGATTCCTTCTTTTGGAATCAAGTTATAATTCATTACTTTTCCAGTACCTCCATACATATCTTTTTCTTCTGTAAATGTATCCAGTAACAATTTATCGACTGGAAGCTTTTCAGCTTCTTTGATATCGTTGGTATCTTTTACTCTGACAACTTTCCAGATTTCTTTATCTGTCTGTTGTTTTAACTGTTCAATGTAAGTATGATCTTCATCTCCATGTAACTGGATCACATCTAATGGAACTTGGTTTGCGATCTCTATGACTTTCTCAATTGTTTCGTTTACAAAAACTCCAATACTTAAGATATCCTGATCTAAATCTTGGTCAAATTCTTTTGCCTGCTGTCCTGTCACATATCGTTTGCTTTTCGGAAAGAAGATATAGCCGACTGCATCTGGTTTTACTTCATTTGCATATGCGATATCTTCTTTTCTTCTCATTCCACACATTTTTACTTTCATAAGCAACTCCGTAACTGTTCCATGGTTTCTTTGATATTGTCAGATCTCATAAATGTCTCACCGATCAGTACAGCATCGGCTCCCTGTTCTTTGACATTTTTCATATCATTTTCATCTTTCATTCCACTTTCAGAAACTAAGACGGCTTCATATGGAATGAGTGGTGCAAGTTTGCTTGTTGTATTGAGATCAACATCAAATGTCTTTAAGTTACGGTTGTTGATTCCAATGATGTCACATCCACATGCGATAACTTTCTTTAATTCTTCTTCGTTATGAACTTCTACCAGACAATCAAGATCTAAGCTTTTTGCCAGATCATAAAATTCTTTGATCTTTTCTTCGGAAAGAATAGCTGCGATCAAAAGAATCGCATCAGCTCCGAGCACCTTTGCTTCGTAAATCTGGTATTCATCAAAAATAAAATCTTTTCTTAACATTGGGATATTTACTTTTGCTCTGATATCTGCAAAATATTTGCTGCCACCTTTGAAATAATGTTCCTCAGTTAAACAAGAAATCGCTGCTGCACCTGCCTCTTCATAGGCGATCGCTGTTTCCACCGGCCGAAAATCTTCTGCGATCACACCTTTGGATGGGGATGCTTTTTTGACTTCTGAGATCACGGATAATCCAGATTCCTTTAAGGCTTCTTTAAATCCATGATTTTTATTCTTGGAATTTAACGCCATTTCCTTCATATCTTGTGGCTCAATATTATCTTTTTCTCTCTGTAATTGTTCTTTTCGCTTTTCTACGATATCATCTAAGATCATATTTCACCTCATCTATCTTGCATTTGTATATGCAATAAACTGTTCTAATTTCTCATTTGCTTTTCCAGAATCAATCATCTTAGCTGCTAATTTCACCCCGTCTTTGATCGTTTCTGCTTTTCCGATCGTGTAAAGAGCTGCTCCTGCATTTAATAAAACGATGTCTCGTTTTGCTCCCTGTTCCTTTCCAGTTAAGATATCTTTTGTGATCACTGCATTTTCATCGGCTGTACCACCGACGATATCTTCTTTCTTCGCAAGTGTGAATCCTAATTTTTCTGGATCGATCGTATATTCTTTGATCTCATCTCCATTGATCTCACAAACACTTGTTGTAGATGAGATTGAGATTTCATCTAATCCGTCATCTCCGTAAACGATCATAGCTCTCTTCACTCCAAGATTCTTCATAACATCTGCCATCGGACGAACTAGCTCTTTTTCATAAACTCCAAGTACGATATAGTTTGTCATTGCTGGGTTTGCTAAAGGCCCTAAGATATTAAATACAGATCTGACTCCAAGCTGTGCTCTGACTGGCCCTGCATATTTCATGGAACCATGATGTGTCTGTGCAAATAAGAACGCTGCTCCAACTTCATCCAAACATTCCTTACTTTCTTCTGATGTTAATCCGATCTTTGCTCCCAAAGCTTCTAAGACATCGGCTGCACCGCTCTTTGAAGATACGCTTCGATTTCCATGTTTTGCAACTTTAGCTCCTGCTGCTGCGATCACAAAGGATGATGTGGTGGAAATATTAAAGCTGTTTGCAAGGTCCCCACCAGTTCCTACGATATCGATCGCTTCTGTTTCTTCTGGAACGATCGCTGCTTTAGCTCTCATAACTTTCGCAAATCCTGTGATCTCTTCTGGTGTTTCATGATTCATCCGAAGACCTGTTAGAAAACTTCCCATCTGTGCGTCAGTCGCATTTCCTGACATGATGCAGTCCATCGCTTTATAAGCTTCTTCTTCTGTCAAATGATTTCCTTCTACGATCTTTGCTAAAAATGGTTTTAATGTTTCTTGATTGACTGCGCTCATAGTTTCCTCCTTTGTAGAATCTCCAAGTCTGATTCCTGCGATGTTTGTTAAAAAATTTTCTAAGATCTTCATTCCCATTTCGGTTAAGATGGATTCTGGATGGAACTGAATTCCATAAACCGGATATTCTTTGTGGCACACTGCCATGATCTGTCCTTTTTCATCTCTTCCGATGATTTCTAATTTATCTGGGATTGTTTCGTCGTCAATGATCAGTGAATGATATCTTGCGGCATATATTTTATCTTCTAATCCTTCGAATAAAGGATTTTTATTATCGATTGTGATCTCGCTCATTTTTCCATGCATCAATTCTTTTGCTGGAACAACTTTTCCACCATATACTTCTCCAATCGCCTGATGTCCTAAACAGATCCCTAAGATTGGGATATCTTTTCCAAATGTTTTGATCACATCTTTTGAAATTCCAGCACTATCTGGATATCCAGGTCCTGGGGAGATAACAAGTGTTTCCAGGTTTTGTAAGTTTTTGATCTCTTCAATTGTGATCTCATCATTTCGTACCACCTGAATCTGTGGATACAAAGATCCGATATACTGATATACGTTATAAGTAAATGAATCATAATTATCTATCATTAAAATCATAACTTTGCTGCCTCCTTCACTGCATTTACAACAGCTAATGCTTTATTCTTTGTCTCCATAAATTCTTTTTCTGGAACGGAGTCGTTGACGATTCCAGCTCCTGCCTGTACATATCCTTTTCCATCTTTAAATACAACTGTTCGGATTGCGATACAAGTATCAATATTTCCATCAAATCCAAGATATCCGACGGTTCCACCGTAAACACCTCGTTTTTTGTTTTCTAGCTCATCGATGATCTCCATCGCTCTTACCTTTGGCGCTCCAGATAAGGTTCCTGCTGGTAGAACGCTCATCAATGCATTGATTTGATTTTCGTCATCTCTTAATTCTCCCTGTACATCACTGACTAGATGAGTGACTTTGGAATATTTCTCAACTGTCATAAAGTTTTTGACTTCTACTGTTCCGAACTTGCTGACTTTTCCAACATCATTTCTTCCAAGATCGACTAGCATTGTGTGTTCTGCTCGTTCCTTTGGATCATTGACTAACTGTCTAACCAACATATCGTCTTCTTCTTTTGTCCTTCCTCTTGGAACCGTTCCTGCGATCGGCTTGGTTGCTACGATTCCATTTAAGACACTGACTAGCTTCTCTGGAGAAGCTCCGACGACCTGATAGTCGATGAAATCGAAGAAATAAAGGTATGGAGATGGGTTTGATGTTCTTAAGCATCGGTAAACATCAAATGGATCAACGTCTGTATCTATCTCAAATCTCTGGGATAATACGACCTGGAAAATGTCTCCGTTTTTAATATATTCTTTGGCTTTCTTTACATTTGCTTCGTATTGTTCTTTTGTAAGATTTGATACCACTTTGGCTTTTGCTGGTGTGAATCTGTCTTTGGAAAGTGATACCGGGCGTTCCATCTTGTGAAGGATCAATTCTGCTTTGTCTTCTAATTCTTCGTATTTCTGTTTTATATTATCTCCTTTATGAATGTTCTGAATGATCACGGCTTTGTTTGCTAAATGATCGAATGCAATGATCTCATCGTACATGCATAAGTGGCACTCTGGCATATTCAAGTCATCTTCTGGAACATTCGTTAATTTCTTTTCCACTTGACGGATCATGTCATATCCAAAATACCCTATCAGTCCACCTGTTAACTTTGGATAATCTTCCATCACTGGAGATTTGTATTTCTCGATCAGATCACTTAGGTACCTCATCTGGAATTCTTCTTCCTGTTTCACTCCATTGACTTCTAATTCTTTTCCAGAAATTTTAATCTCTGATCTTGGATTGATCCCGATGAAAGAATATCTTCCCCACTGGTTTTTATTTTCCACACTCTCAAGCATGAAACATGGGGTTCCTTGTTTTCTTAATGCCTGAAACATACGAATCGGTGTCATGTAATCAGCCAGAACTTCGTAAAATACAGGTACCATCTGATATTCTTTTAATAGTTCTTCAACTTCGTTTAATGTCGGATATAACATATCTTCCTCCTGATCAAAATATATCGCCATAGTTTATTTCATAGTTTATATATCTGCAAACTATGAATTATATATAGAACCGTCTTGCATGAGCAGTGCCTTTGTTCATATTTTAGGAAACACGAAAGAATCCTACTTTGTAGATTTCCTATGAAATAAAAAAGCCTTCACAGTTTTGCCGCATTTACTGCCGGCGGCAAATCTGTAAAGACTTTTTTAAAATACATATTCAGTTAGCTCAAAAGATTCTGCATGCTCTTTAAGCTGATGACCAGCGTAGAGGTGTTATGCAGAAGCGCTGATGTGGTCGGCTGTAAAATGCCGCCGACTCCAAGCAGGATCAATCCGGTATTGAATCCGACAATCACGCGGTAATTCTTGCGAATCCGCTTCATCAGGCCGTCACTCAACAGCTTTAAGGTCACGATCTGGTAGAGATCATCCGAGCTTACCATGATATCCGCGATCTCACGCGCGATCTCCGCACCGTCCGAAATTGCGATGCCGACATCCGCCGCAGAGAGTGCCGGTGAATCGTTGATACCGTCTCCGACCATGATAACCTTGCGTCCGGCCGCCCTTTCACGCTCGACAAAACCGGCTTTATCCTCCGGAAGCACCTCGGAATAATACTCGTCCACGCCGACGCGCTTTGCGATGGCGCTTGCCGTCCGCTCGCTGTCTCCCGTCATCATGACGATCTTCTTGATGCCGGAGCGGCGCAGGGAATTGATAACTGCCTCCGCCTCCTCACGGAGCGGATCTTCAATACAGATCACGGCTGCAAGCTGTCCCTCGATGGCCAGATACAGATGGGAATACTCCTCCGGCAGGCTCTCGAACAGTTCCTTCGTACCCTCAGGAAGGGCAGCTCCCTCATCCTCAAATACAAAATGATAGCTTCCAATCACGGCTTTCCTGCCGTTGATCGTGGTGGAAATACCATGTGCCACCACATACTCCACCTTGGAATGCATTTCCTCATGATCCAGACCTTTTTCCCTGGCTGCCTCAACAACCGCTTTTGCCATGGAATGTGGGAAATGCTCCTCCATGCAGGCTGCAATCCTAAGAAGTTCATCCGGGCTGTCCCCGTTAAAGGAAACCACTTTTGCCACGGTCGGCTTTGCCTTGGTCAGTGTGCCGGTCTTATCAAAGACGATTGTATCTGCCTCAGCCATTGCCTCTAAATATTTTCCGCCCTTGACCGTCACATTGTAAAAACTAGCCTCACGGATCGCCGACAATACGGAGATCGGCATGGCAAGTTTTAATGCGCAGGAGAAATCCACCATCAGAATCGACAACGCCTTCGTCACATTCCGGGTCAGAAGGTATGTGAGCGCCGTGCCACCGAGGGAATACGGTACCAGACGGTCCGCCAGATGCTCTGCCCGGCTCTCAAGCCCGGACTTTAACTTCTGGGATTCCTCGATCATCTGCACAACCTTGTCGTAGCGGCTGGAGCCGCCTACCGCCTTCACGAGAATGGTAAGCTCCCCTTCCTCGACTACAGTTCCTGCATAGACATAATTCTCACTAATCCGGCGTACCGGCTCGGATTCTCCGGTTAAGGATGCCTGGTTGACCATCGCCTCGCCGTCTGTCACGACGCCGTCAAACGGGATTACATTGCCCATATGGACAACCACCTCGTCTCCCTCACGGACTTCCTTCGCGCCGACAAGAACCTCCACGCCGTCCTTCTTCAGCCATACTTTGCCGACATTCAAGGACATGGTGCGCGCAAGGTCGCCGACGGACTTCTTGTGCGTCCACTCTTCTAACAGCTCGCCGATGCCAAGCAGGAACATGATCGATCCCGCCGTCTCGGTATCACCGCGCAGAATAGACACTCCGATCGCCGTCGCATCGAGTACCGGTACTTCGATCTTTCGTGCCGCCAGTGTCTTTATGCCCTTCCAGATGTAGCGGAACGACTTGACCGTCGTCCAGCACGCCCGGATGGGATACGGCAGAAAAATCCTGGATGCATAGCGTCTCACCACTCTGCCGATCAGCTTCTCCTGGTAGCTTGCATTCAGCTCTCTTCCGGAATTCTCGATCAGCCCGTTCGGCACCTCCACATCTTCATAGTGGAAATGTCTGAGCTTGTCAATCAGTTCCGCTCTGCTGCCGTCATAACAGATGACTGCGTCACCCGTACGCTCATACACCTTGGCGCTTGAGACCTGTATATCATTTTGTAAAAAATACAGAAGCGTATCCGCCTGTGCACAACTCATGCGGTACTGTGCCACGTGAATCCGCATCCGCCCCTTAATCTCATGCTTGATTGCAAACTTCACTTTACTCGCCTCTTATCAAAATCTTATTCTTCGGTGTTCTCTGCAGTCCCGGTCTTCTCTGCTGCTTCTGCCTCTGCATCTGCAAATGCCTCTGCCTCAGCCTTGGCTGCGCGCTCCTCATTGATCTCCTTTGCGCCTGCATAGATGTCTCCGGCATTCTCCTGTACGGTGCTTACGGTGTTCATCACACACTCTTTTGCTCTTAAGAAAGCTGCGGTACAGCTTGTGTAAACCTTCTTGGCATCCTTGCTGGAAAGTACCTTGATACCGGCTGTTCCAAATAATACGCCGCCTGCAAAAATTCCTGTCTTCTTCCAATCGATCTTCTCAAAACACTTTAACATATGTATCCTCCATTTCTATGCACAATCCCGTGCATCCTTTGCTGAACATGTTGTTCGCTCTTTACATTATTGTGCATTATAGTACCGCTTTTTGTATTTTTCCAGTATTTTTTCGTTATTGATAAACTTCATCATTATCCACCATTTTCCATCCTGCTCCCGGTTTTTAATACCTCCGCCGGATGGCTGCGTTTTTTCCTTATTATAAACCGGTTCATACCGGCTGCAATAACCGATGGCATCAAAAACCTGTAAAACAGCAGAGATTTACTCGATCCCTGCCACTCCTTTTATTTCTATATTTTTCTATTTCTCTTCCGGTTCGTCCCCAAGCATCTCCGTAAGCGTGTGCCAGCCGAGTACCGCGCATTTGACACGCGCCGGCATGTGTGAAATGTCCACAAGCGCCGATGCCTCCTCGAGTTCTTCTAATTCCTCGTCCGATACCGTCCCTTTAATCATCCGAAAGAACAGATCCGCCAGGTGCATGGCCTCTTCCTTGGTCTTTCCGATGACCAGATCCAGCATGATATCCACGGAAGCCTGTGAGATGGCGCAGCCGTCGCCCGTAAAGGTTCCCTCCGCAATCCTGCCATCCTCCACGCGCAGCTGCAGCACAATATCATCCCCGCAGCTCGGATTCACACCCTCAAGCACCAGATTCGCATCCGCAAGCTTCTCCTTGTGACCCGGATAGCGGTTGTGATCCGTCAGCACCTCATTATAAAATGTCCGGTTATTCATATCCCATCATCCTCCTGACTTGTGCCAGCTGATCCAGAAATCGTCCGACATCCTCTGGCGTATTATAAAATGCCACGCTCGCTCTGGCACAGGACGAAATGCCGAGCCATTCCAACAGCGGCTGGGCGCAGTGATGTCCCGCCCGCACCGCGACGTGCGCCTCATCTAAGATCGATGCAATATCATGCGGGTGTACATCATCCACGGTAAAGCTCACAATTCCGCAGTGCTCCTTTTCGTCCCCGCTTCCCAGAATATGCACGCCCGGAATTTTTTTCATTCCGGCAAGCAGCTGGGCGGTAAGCATCTCCTCGCGCTCCGTGATTTCTTTCCAGCCGATGGATTCCAGATAATCGATCGCGGCGGCAAGCGCGGCCGCGCCTCCCGCATTGACCGTCCCTGCCTCAAACTTATGGGGAAGTTCGGCAAATACGGCTCCCTCTCTCGTCACACGGTCAATCATCTCCCCGCCGGTCAGAAACGGCGGCATCTCCTCTAAAAGTTCCTGTTTTCCATAGAGCACACCGATCCCCATCGGCGCCATCAGCTTGTGTCCGGAAAATGCCAGAAAATCCACGTCAAGTGCCGTGACATCGATCGGCATATGCGGCGCTGCCTGTGCCGCATCCGCCAGTACCACACCGCCGTTTTCGTGTACCATCCCGATCAGTTTTTCTGCCGGGGTCGCCCGTCCAAGCACATTCGAGACAAGTGTCAGCGCGGCAAGCTTTGTGTGCGGTGTGACGGCATCACGGATTTTCTCCTCCGTAAAACTGCCGTCCGGTTCACACTCCAGATATTTAAGCGTGGCTCCGGTTCGTCTGGCCGCCATCTGCCACGGAAGCAGGTTGCTGTGATGCTCCATGATCGTGACAAGAATCTCATCCCCAGGCTTTAACTGGGGCAGCGCATAGCTGTACGCCACCAGGTTGATGCCCTCGGTCGTATTTCTGGTAAAAATGATTTCTCTCTCACTCTTCGCATGTACAAACCGTGCGACGCGCTCTCTCGCATGCTCATACTGCTCTGTCGCCTCCACGCCCAGCTCATAGAGCCCGCGCAGCGGATTGGCATTCCAGCGCTCATAGAATTCCCGCTCCGCATCAAGCACGCACGCCGGCCGCTGTTCTGTCGCCGCGTTGTCGAGGTAAGCGATATCGCTTTCCGCAAGCAGCGGAAAATCCTTTTTATAATCTGTCATATGCATTGCTCCTTCAGATAAGTTTCAACAGCGCCGCGCACCTCCTCTGACGGGATCTGGCTGTTTATCGCTTCGATCTTCGCCAGTGTCAGCAGTCTCTGTGCCTCCTCCGGGGGAATGCCTCTCGTGGCGGCATAAAAGAGCATGTTCTCGTCGAGCTTGCCGATGGAAGCGCCGTGATTGCCCTCCACATCCTCCTCCGCGCACAGGATTAACGGGATGGTCTGGTTGACCATATTGTCACCGACAAGAAGCACATCCTCCTTCTCGTCTCCCTTAGCTCCCACACAGCCGTGCACAAAATCGATCGTTCCGCGCATCAGCTTCTTCGCCTCGTTCTTTAAGATACCCGATATCTGCATATTGCTCTTCGTCTTTTTCCCGCGGTGTCTGGCGACATAATTCATATCAATCTTCTGCCTGCCGGTGCCCAGATATCCGCTTACGAGTTCTGCCGTGCTCTCTTCTCCGTTAAGTTCAAACAGTGTTCCCGTATAGACCTCGGCGCCGCCCAGTTCCAGCTGCACTTCCTTCACAGCGGCATCTTTTTCACACGAGACACCCACATCATGCAGGCAGACGGCTTCCGCATTCATCGTCTGCACCACATACAGTTCTACTTTCGCGCCCTCCCCGGCATATACCTTCGTCTGGATGGCGGACATCATCCCGCCCGTCTCCCCGCTCTCGCAGAGCAGGATTACTTTTGCCCGGCTGTGCGCTCCGGCATAGATATGCAGGCGGTTATAGGCGTGCTGCCCGCTTTGGTAGGAAAAACGGTACACATACGGTTCGCCGCAGTCTGCATGTTCCGGAATCGTCAAAAGCTCGGTATCCCATGCCACATCTGTCTCCGACGGCTGATCCATCGCCTCGCCCATCCCGGTTGTGATTTTATCCCAATCCGTCTGCTGTGCCATCCGCAGCTGCTCATCCTCTGCCTGCCCTGCTTCTGCCACACTCTGTTTTATCGCTATACTGCCGTCGATCCGCGGCATCCCAATCACGGTTTCATTCATTTTCAGCCAGTTCCAGGTCTTTGCAGGAAGCCGGTTGACTGTGATCGCCTGATTCTGTTTTGTCATAAGCTCCTCCTTTACCCGATGCTGCCCTTCATCTCAAGATCAATCAGATTGTTCATCTCCACCGCATACTCTAACGGCAGTTCCTTTGACACGTTGCTTGCAAAACCACTGACAATCATCGACCGCGCTTCCTCCTCGCTGATGCCGCGGGACATCAGATAGAATACAGCGTCGTCGCTGATGCGGCCGATTTTAGCCTCATGTCCCACATCCGCGTCTCCTGTGCGGATGTCCATCGCCGGAATCGTATCCGATCTTGAGATGTCATCGAGCATCAGCGACTGACAGGAAACTGCCGATTTGCTGCCGGCGGCTTCCTTTGTAATGCTCACGGAACTCCGGAACGTGCTGATACCGCCGTCCTTGGAGATCGACTTGGTGTTCATGTACGAGGAGGTATCCGGTGCGGCATGCACCACCTTTGCCCCGGTGTCCAGATTCTGACCTTTTCCGGCAAACGTGATGCCTGTGAATTCCATGTGCGCCCCTTTTCCCTTTAAGATACTCATCGGATAGAGATACGATACATGGGAGCCGAAGGAGCCGGACACCCACTCGATCCGTCCCCCCTCCTTGACCAGCGCCCGCTTGGTGTTCAGATTGTACATGTTTTTCGACCAGTTCTCGATCGTGGAATAGCGCAGTGTCGCGCCCTCCTCGACAAACAGTTCCACACAGCCCGCATGGAGGTTCGCCACATTGTATTTTGGTGCGGAACAGCCCTCGATAAAATGCAGATACGCCCCCTTATCCACGATGATGAGCGTGTGTTCAAACTGCCCTGCTCCCGGCGCATTGAGCCGGAAATAGGATTGCAGCGGAATCGTCACCGACACGCCCGGCGGCACATAGACAAACGATCCTCCTGACCAGACTGCTCCGTGCAGTGCGGCAAATTTGTGATCGTTCGGTTTGACCAGTTTCATAAAGTGGCTTTGCACCATATCCGCGTATTCGCCCTTTAACGCACTCTCCATATCCGTGTAGACCACGCCCTGGGCTGCCACTTCTTCCCGCACATTGTGATACACCAGCTCCGAGTCATACTGCGCCCCGACACCTGCCAGCGACTTGCGCTCCGCCTGTGGGATACCGAGCCGCTCAAAGGTGTCCTTGATGTCCTGCGGCACATCCGACCACTTTGCCGTCATCTTTGTATTCGGCCGCACATACGTCACGATATGGCTCATATCCAGCCCCTCAATCGACGGTCCCCAGTCCGGCACCGGCATCTCATTGTAAATCTGCAGCGCCTGAAGCCGGAACAGTTCCATCCACGGCGGATCCTTTTTTTCACGGGAGATCTGCTCGACGATCGCCTCGGTCAGTCCCTCATCGACCTTGTAAGCATCCCGTTCCTCATCCTTCACATCGTATATGCTGCGGTCAATGTCTTCTACGTATGTCTTCTCTTTCACCGCTCATCCTCTCCTTTTTGTGCCAGCTTCTCATACTCCTCGTAACCTTCGCGGTTGATCTTATCCACCAGCGATGCATCCCCGGATGCCACAATATGCCCGTTCACCATGATATGGGTTGCGTCCACATGAAGCGCGTCCAGGATGCGCGTGCTGTGCGTGATGATTAAAAGTGCGCCGTCCGGATTCTCCTTCTGGTACTCGCGGATTCCCTCGGACGCAAGCCGCACCGCATCCACGTCCAGCCCGGAGTCTGTCTCGTCTAAAATGGCAAGATCCGGTTTTAACATCATCAACTGCAGGATCTCGGATTTCTTTTTCTCACCGCCGGAAAATCCCACGTTTAAATCCCGCCCGGCGTAGGAGGGATCCATGTGCAGCACTTCCATTGCCACTTTTAATTCTTTTCTGAAATTCCAGACGCGCATTTTATTTCTGCCCTGCTCGCTCAATGCACTGCGGATAAAGCTCTCGAGGGAGAGTCCCGGCACCTCGAGCGGTTCCTGAAACGACAGGAACATTCCCGCCTTGGCGCGCTTGTCTGCCGCCTCCTCCGTGATGTCATTTCCCTTGAAAAGGATTTTTCCCTCTGTGACGCTGTATTTGGGATTGCCGGTCAGAACATACCCCAGTGTCGACTTTCCCGCACCGTTCGGTCCCATCAGCACATGCGTCTCTCCTTTTTTTATCGTAAGCCCGACCTCGTGCAGGATCACCTTATCCTCCACGCGCGCCGTAAGCCCTTCTACCTGTAAAATCTGCTCAGCCATAGCTGCCTCCGTTTCTGAAGCGTTTTCTGCAGCCGGAATCCTCTTTCATGATTCCCTCCGCTGCCCTTTTGGTTTTCTTTGCGACGCTCCCACACATCTTTCATATCCTAGTTGCAAGGTATGATATGATTCAACCACATTCTAGAACGAAACCGTTAAGAAAGCAAGAGAGAAATTGCCCCGCTATTGAGATTGTTTCTCATATTCACAGAGAGCGTGCGATCGCATTCCGGATAGAAGCAGGCGGGGAAATTCGGATCGCACAATACGGAATTTCTAACCCTGCCGCTTTTTACATCTGCGATAATCCGTGTTTTTCCAAGTTTTGAGCACTCCGCGGGTGTGTCCGCAGACCGACAGACAATTTAAGGACTTTTGTGTGTTCCTTACATCACTAATGAACAAAACATAACCGCGCGAAGCCGATGTCTGAGTCGGCATCTGCCATGCTTTCAATAGCAGATGCCAACGAGTTTCGGTTCGCGCGGTTTTATATTGTCTGTGAAGCGGTGATGTTAGGAACACTAAAAAGTCCGCGTATTGTCTGTCGGCACGCTCTCTTCCGAATCTATGCCTCCGCAAAACGTGCGAATGAAAGTTCCGCTCCGTTTGCCACGCGGCTGCAGATATTGACTGCCCGGCTCATCACATCCGAAAACTGTCCGTCCTTTGTGACGACAAAAAGCATCCGCTCGTCCGCTTTGATCGAGACGTCCTCCACGTCAGCGATTTCTCTCATCTCCCGCTGTACTTCCCTGCTCTCATCCTCTGTCAGCTTTTTTGATAATCGATAATATCTTCCCATAATGCCATCCTTTCTGATCGTTGCATGTTCGGGGTTAGTTATATCTAATCCTGTTTTTATTATAGCACTGCGATCTGAAATGAAAACGGGGTTGCTGATAAGTTTTCTCATTATATCCGGCTCTGCCGCATCTTTTTTCCATATTCTGCACATACTGTGCCTGTCGCAATACGGATTACCCGGTATATCAATAAAAATAGGAGAAATCAACATGGGAAATAATATGGAACTCGATTACGAAATGTTCTGCTACCAGTGTGAGCAGACTGCTAACCAGAAAGGCTGCACCAAGCTCGGTGTATGCGGAAAAACTCCCGAAGTCGCAAATCTGCAGGATCTTTTAATCTTTCAGATCAAGGGCATCAGCTGCTATGCCAGGCCTCTGATCGAAAAAGGCACTCCTATGGATAAAAGTGTTGTCAGCTTCATCGAAAATGTGCTATTTACCACACTTACGAACGTTAATTTTGACGCGGAAGTACATGTCGAACTTTTGCGCGAATCCCAGCGCATCAAAGAAGAACTCCGGGCTTATGCAGGCGCTCCCAGTCAGCCCACGCTTCACGCCACCTACGATCTTCCGCAGACCAAAACCGAGATGCTGCGCGACGCGCCCATCGCCGGTATCATGTATGACAAGTCGCTCGATCCGGACATCCGGTCCCTGCGTCAGACCGTTCTCTACGGACTCAAAGGCATCAGCGCCTACGGGCATCAGGCGAGAGAGCTCGGCTATTACAGCGATGAGGCGGATGATTTCTATATTCTCGCCCTGGAAGCCCTCACGGACGACCGGCTGTCGGTCGAGGAACTGATCCGCCTTACCATGCGCACCGGTGAGATGGCAATCGAAGTCATGAAAAAACTGGACGAAGCCAACACGACCATCTATCAGAACCCAGCCCCGAAAAAAGTCAATGTCCACCTGAAAAAAGGTCCGTTTATCATCGTCTCCGGGCACGATTTAAAAGACCTTGAAATGCTTTTAAAGCAGACGGAGGGAACCGGCATCCATATCTACACCCACGGAGAGATGCTTCCCTGTCACGGTTATCCGGGGCTGAACAAATATCCGCACCTCGCCGGGAATTTCGGCGGTGCCTGGCAGGATCAGCAGAAACAGTTCGACAATCTTCCCGGCTGTATTCTCATGACCACCAACTGCCTGATGCGCCCGCGTGACTCCTACAAAGACCGCATCTACAGCACAAATGTGGTCGGCTGGGACGGTGTGAAGCACATTGGCAAAAACGAGAACGGTGAAAAGGATTTTAGCGCCATCATAGAGCAGGCACTGGAACTCGGCGGCTATCCCGAAGACCAGGACGTACAGGAAATCCTCGTCGGCTTCGGTCACCACGCCACACTGGGCTATGCTGATGCGATCGTGGATGCCGTAAAATCCGGAAAACTGCGCCATTTCTTCCTCATCGGCGGTTGCGACGGAGCGCGCCCCGGACGCAACTATTACACCGAATTCGCCGAGATGGTTCCACAGGACTGCCTCATTATGACCCTCGCCTGCGGCAAGTACCGCTTCAACAAGCTGGACTTCGGGGAGGTGGCGGGTCTTCCGAGGCTCCTCGACATCGGACAGTGCAACGATGTCTACTCTGCCATCCGCATTGCCACTGCTCTCGCCGATGCATTTGGCACGGATGTCAACGGTCTTCCGCTCTCGCTGATTATTTCCTGGTATGAACAGAAAGCCGTCGCTGACCTTCTCGCTCTGTTAAGTCTCGGCATCCATGACATTTATCTCGGTCCCACTCTGCCCGCCTTTTTGAGTCCGAATGTCCTGCAGTACCTGACAGACACGTTCCACTTAAAATCCATCAGCAACGCCAGGGACGACATCCGCACCTGCCTCGGACAGGCAGTCTGATTTCCGCAGCTTTAACCGGGTTGTTGAATTATATTCTGATTATATACTATATCCTTCTGTCACTACAGCGTCTCTCCCTCCAGGTAGCGATGAGGTAAAATCCGCTGACTGTCTCCTGTCATCTGCTCCACTTCCGGTTCAGCGTCTATCATGGCAAAAAGCATCTCAACGGCACTTTTTGCCACCTCATCCACCACATTGGAGATCGTGGAAAGCTGCGGTGTCACGTATGCCAGCGTATCGATATTGTCAAATCCGGTAATGCCGTAATCCACCGGCGCCTTTCTTTTTGCCCGCTTCTGATCCTTCATGATCTCAAGTGCATACTCATCTGCGGTACAGACAAACGCCGTCCGCTTTCCTTCTTTTAATATGGCATCCACTTTCTGCAGGTACTCCCAGGAGAGAATAGTCTCCGGCCGGAGTGTGGGATAGCGCTTCATCTCTTCCTCATACCCCAGCAGACGCTCCTTGTGAACATACAGATTCTGCCGGTTTTTTGTATCTAACGGCGGGCAGACAAACACGATGCGCTCATAGCCCTTCTCTGCCGCTCTCTGCACTGCCTCCCGCACTGCTGCCCGCTGGTCGATCCCAACAAACGGGATGCCGTCCGCAATCCGGTTATCCACAGAGACAATCGGGCGGTGCAGGGACTCCAGGAATGTCCGGTACGCCTCCCCCTCGTTGACCGAGGAGAGGATGATCCCGTCAACCCGGTAATCCGCAAGTCTTGTCAGCTGCTCGCGCTCCGTCCCGGCATCCCCGCCGTGCAGCGTAATGTTGACGCCGTAGCCGCGGGCATATGCCTCCGTGCTGATCGTCGAGAGCATCTGGGCAAAATAGCGGTTCTTCACGTCCAGCACGACGACACCGATGTTGTACGTCTGTCCCTTAGCCAGTCCGGTGGCAAGGAGATCCGGCCGGTAGCCGTGTTCCTTTGCCACCTGAAGGATCATCTCCTTTGTCTCCGGCTTAATCCGCCCGGTTCCATTTAATGCCCGGTGTATCGTTGTTCTGGAAACGCCGCATAACTGCGCCAGATCTTTTGTCGTGATCGCCATATTTTCCTGCTCCCCGTTTTCTTTCTTTTCAAAAAACTTTCTTCTATTTTAATCGAATCTGAACCATTTGAAAAGAGAGAGGTACAAGTTCCACTGAAATTTCGTTTCCGCTGCAGGAGACGTTTTCCAGTTCCACAGGTGTTACACAGTCATGTTCCTTTTGATTTGTCGCTTTCTTATCCTCGTGAAACAGTGCAATACTTTTTAAAACCGCCTCCGGCTCCATGCCCTGTAAAGAAACGGTCGCCTCGGCACTCTCCTCCATACGGTTTACAAAGAAAACCGTCACTTCATGCTTTTGCCCGTCATAGACGAGCACATGATCCACACAGGGTACCGTCTCAAACGTGCTGCACGCGTAGGTGTCTCCCGTATACCGTGTATCTAACGTCACGCCGTGCGCATACTTCGCCATCAGGGCAAACGGATAATACACCGGCTGCACCCACACACCGCCGTCCTCCTCTGTCATAATGCAGGAGCTGATATTCGTAAGAAGTGACTGGCAGGCGATCTTCACACGATCCGCCCGTTTTATGAAATTCATCAGCATACTTGCAAACAGAAGCGCATCCTCCATGGTATAGATCTGCTCGCTGATCGCGGGTGCCGTCTGCCACGGTGCATCCTCCACCGATTTCTGCACCTGCACGTCGCTCATCGACCAGACGCCCCACTCATCAAAACAGATGTTGATCTTATGTGACATTTTCTTTTTTACCCTCACATAGTCGCAAATGTTTAAGACCGTCTCGATATAGCGCTCCATATCCAGCGACTGTGCCAGAAACTCTGCCGTGCCCTTCTCCTGTCCCCCGTAATACTGGTGCAGGGAAATGTAATCGAGGCAGGGATAACAATGTTCCAGTACGGTCTGTTCCCAGTCACCGAACGTCGGATTCGTGGACATCGAACTTCCGCACGCCACCAGCTCGATGGATGGATCTAAGATTTTCATTGCCTTTCCGGTCTCATAGGCGATCCTGCCGTATTCCTCCGCCGTCTTATGCCCGATCTGCCAGTCCCCGTCCATCTCATTGCCCAAACACCAGGTCTTGATGCCGTACGGCTTTTCGTGCCCGTTTGCCGCCCTGAGGTTGCTGTAATACGTGCCGGTCTCCATATTACAATATTCCAGCACCGCAAGCGCTTCCTCGATTCCCTTGGTCCCAAGATTCACTGCATAGATCGGTGCAACCTCTGCCGCGTCCGCCCACTTCATAAATTCATCCAGACCGACCTCGTTTGTCTCAATACTTTTCCACGCCAGATCCCGCTTCCTCGGGCGTTTCTCCACAGGTCCGATCCCGTCCCGCCAGTCATAGTTGGAGACAAAATTGCCCCCAGGATAGCGCACCGCCGTGACCCCCATCTGCCTTACCTTCTGCAGCACATCGCCCCGGAATCCGTTTTCATCTGCAGTCTTATGCGACGGCTCGTAGATGCCGGTGTACACCACTCTTCCCATGTGCTCCACGAAGGAGCCGTAGATACGGTCGTCAATCCTGCCTTTTGTAAATGCCGTATCAGCTTTAATTGTCACATGTCTCATCTTCTCTCTCCTCTGCCTCTATTCTTTCATTCCCGATGTTGCGATTCCTTCCATGAAAAACTTCTGTCCGAACAAAAACAGCAGTAACAGCGGCAGAATCGCAATCACCGTAGCAGCAAGTGTCGGACCATATTTGATCGAATTACTTCCAACCAGAATTGCAAGTCCTGCTGACAGCGTCCGCATTTCCACCGAACTTGTCAGCATCATCGGATAAAGCAGATCGTTCCAGTTATTCATGAAATGATAGATTCCCAGTGTCACAAGTGCCGGCTTTGCAAGCGGCAGAATGATTTTCAGATATATTTTCCACTCTCCCATACCATCAATTTTCGCAGCCTCATCCAGCGATTTCGGTATGCCCGAGAAGAAGGAGGTCAGCATGAAAATACCGTAGGCACTCGCTGCGCGTGGTAGAATCAGTCCTAAGAACGTATTTAAAATTCCAAGCTTATATTCTTCCATATAGAGTGGAATCATCACCACCTGAAACGGAATCATCATCGTGAGCAGGATGATTCCAAAGAGCAGTTTTCTTCCTGTAAATTTCATTCGGGCAAATGCATATGCTGCCATAGAATCAAAAAACAGACTGATGATGGTGACACCCCCTGCAAACACAACCGTGTTAAGCAGCATTCTGGCAATCGGGAGCACTTTCCACACATAGGCAAACTGTGTTGTGACCCACTCTGTCGGGAAAAAGATTGGCGGCCACTTGATGACGTCCGCATCCGACTTGAAGGCGGATACGCCGAGCCAGAACAGTGGAAGCAGCACCAGCGCTGCAAACAACAGAAGTACCAATGTTCCGATCACCCGCTGCGCACTTATTTTTCTCATGTCTCGTCACCTCCCTGGGGGAAAGCATATTTTCTTAAGATCACGGTTATAATCGCAATCATGCAGAACAAATAAACGGCGATTGCTGACGCATATCCGAGATCATACGGCGCTGTCTGAAATCCCCGGTTGTAGATATAACCCACGAGCGTCTCGGTCGCGTACTGCGGGCCGCCTCCCGTCATGACGTAGATCTGATCGAATACCTGCAGCGCCATAATTAACGTCGTCACCACGCAAAAACCGATCGTATCCCGTATACCGGGTATTGTGACATAGAAAAATTTCTGCAGCCCGGTCGCGCCGTCAATCTCCGCCGCCTCATATAACGACTCAGAGACGCCGAGCGCCGCCGCCGAAAGGATGGTAAGCGTATATCCGAACCCTTTCCACACCGTAACAAAAATCACCGTAGGCATCGCCCATGTCGTACTTGAGAGCATGTTTGGCATCGTGATACCGATTTTTCCAAGCAGATATGGCAGCATTCCGTAGTGCGTATTGAGCAGCATCGACCACATGATGCTGACTGCCGTCATAGAACACACATAGGGCAGGTAAAATACGGTTCTCAAAAGCTTGTGCAGTTTTGTATTGCGCAGCATAAACATGAGCAGCAGCAACGCCACGATCATCTGGAGGGGCACCTCAAGCAGTGCGAAATAAAATGTATGAAACGTAGCATTTGCCACACGCTCATCCTGAAACATTTTGATGTAGTTGGCAATTCCGGCGAACGAGATATTTTTCATATAAATATCAATATTCATCAGACTGATCCCGATCGCTCCCGCCAGCGGTATAAATACAAATACGGTAAGTATGAGCAGGGAAGGCGCGATAAACGCGTACGCCTTCACCTGATGCTCCATACGGTGTTGTCTCTTTTTTACTTTCATAATTTCCATCCTTTACGGCTTGCAGCTATTTTTGCGGCAGCAACCGCCAGACATCAGTCGGAGATCACCGCGTCCAGCGCGTCTGATGCCTCCTGCACACTCTGTGTCACGTCTGCCCCAGATAATATTTTCTCCATCATCGGTTTCATGACATCATTGTCAATCATGCTTCCGCATTCCAGTCCCAGATGCCAGTCACGTCCAATCTCGGATGCCTTGGATACCGCACTTAAGATCTCGTTGTTCTGAATGTCCGCATCCTCAAGCACAGAGTAAGACCATACCGGGAAGCCGTTCCGGTTCGACCACTCTTTTAACACATCATCAGACAGCCAGTATGCCATAAATTTATACACTGCCTCTTTGGTCTGTTCATCGGCACCTTTCGTCAGCATGTAAGAGCATCCGCCCTCCGGGGAGTACGCGCCGTCGCTTCCGCCCGGGATCGCCGTGATTCCATAATTCAAACCAAGCTGTGTCAGCCCGTTGATGTTCCATGGACCGCTGGTATACATTGCAAGCTGGCCGGACTGGAACATCGTGTCCGCATCCGCTGCGGTGAGTCCCTCCGGGGATACCCCGTCCTCCGTCGCAAGCTTCTGAATCCACTCCAGGGTTGCAATGTTTTCTTCGGAATTTAAAAGGTTCTGTGTCGCATCCTCATTGATGACATCTCCGCCGTTCGCCCACAGGTACTCGCAGTAATAACCGTAATCGGTCGGAAGTCCCAGTCCATACTGGTTCTTAGACGGATCGGTGCAGGCGATCGCCGCCTCGCGCAGTTCATCGAGCGTGGTCGGCGGGTTCTCCGGATCAAGACCTGCCTCCGTGAAAAGATCCTTGTTGTAATACAGATACTGCACATTGTACTGCATTGGTACGCCGTAGAGCGCATCGTCTATGTAGGATTTTGCAAGTACATTTTCATAGAAATTACTCTTGTCAATACCCATCGTATCCCAGAAATCGCTGATATCCTCGATCAGTCCATTCTCCTCATACTGATGAAGATACTCAATGCCCACCAGCACAAACGACGGTCCCGTCCCTGTCGATACCGCCGTCGCAAATTTGGTCTGCAAGGTATCGTTGTCCATAATGTCAATCTGTACCGTGATGTTGTCCGTGTTGGTTTCATTGTAGTTGTCGATGATTTCACGCAGCACATCTCCGTCTGATCCGGTAAATGGTGCCCACACAGTCAATGTGATTCCTTCTCCCGCAGCACTTCCGCTGTCTTTTTCTGTCTTTGCTTCCTCTGTTGCCGTGCCTGCACTCCCCTGTGCATCCGCTGTCTGGCTGTCTGCTGCTGTGCTGCCGCACCCTGCAAACATGGTCGCTGCCATTGTCATTGCCAGTAATCCCGCCATTGCTCTTCTTTTCATGTTATCCTCCATTCTGCAGACACTTTGTGTCGAGGCAACCACAGATGCAACCTCTGATTTGCACGGGCAATGAATCTGCACCCGTAACGTGTCTTCCATCTCGTTTGCTCTGCGATAAGGGCTCATTTTGTGGTGTCTGCCGCATCAAACAGCCCTGTGCAAAATGCAGTATCGTCCGCATTTTTGCACTACTTCCTCCCCATACATTGTTTTGTTGTGATTTTTTCTGTTTTGCGTACACGTGTACATTTTTGTGTAAAAATATCGTCCGCGCATTTGCGGACGCGTGTACCCAACACACTATTTATTATACCAACAGCATAGTTTCTGTCAATTATATATTTTTCATGTATTTGGTCTATAAATTTTGTGAAATATTACTGATACGGAACGCTCACAAATCGCCAGACACTTCTACGCTCCCCTGACATCCTCCCGCACCTCATAATATCCCTGTGGATAGTGACATGCCGGGCACATCTTCGGTGCACTGGTTCCGACCACAATATGCCCGCAGTTCCGGCACTCCCACACTTTCACACTGCTTTTCTCAAACACCGCCTGTGCCTGCACATCCCGCAGGAGCTCCCGGTACCGCTCTTCATGCATTTTCTCAATCGCGCCAACCATGCGGAATCGCGCTGCAAGCGCCGCAAAGCCTTCCTGCTCCGCCGTTTTTGCAAAATCCTCATACATGTCTGTCCACTCATAGTTCTCCCCGTGGGCTGCGGCATCCAGATTCTTTCCCGTATCGCCGATCAGTCCCAGTTCCTCGCCCCACATCTGTGCATGTGCGCGCTCGTTATCCGCCGTCTTCTCAAAAATCGCGGCAATCTGCTCATAGCCTTCCTTTTTTGCGATCTCCGCAAAAAAAGTATAGCTGTTTCTCGCCTGTGATTCCCCTGCAAATGCTGCTTTCAAATTCTTTTCCGTCTGTGTTCCGGCATACTTGTTCATAGAATCCTCCATTTTTTCACACGATCTCTCGCTCTAACTCTTTGCTCCAACTTCTGGCTTCAGCTTTTTGCTCCTGTCTTTTACTCCAACTTCTGGCTTCAGCTTTTTGCTCCGACTTTTACTCCAACTTTTGGCTTCAGCTTTTTGCTCCTGCTTTTTGCCTCAACCTTTCATTCCTGCCTGTTGTTCCTGCCTGCTGTTCTTGCCTTTGCCTTATTGCGCTAGTATGCCCGATCCGTCGAAATTTATTTATCCTGCCGGCAAACTTTTTGACGGCTTTTTTCTATTCCCACAAACCTGTTCTTCAAATATTTCTGGGGTCTTCCCTGCCTGCATAGCAATGTGCGGGTCTGACACGGCTTTTTTTCTCTCTCAGACCCGCAATAGCATATTTTTTTGCGTTATGTAAACTTATTTTCCTCCTGCTCGGGTCTGATTCGTGAAAATCAACTTTCCAGACCCGTTTTTTCTGCTTTTTCGGGTCTGGCACAGCTTTTTCTTCCTCCCAGACCCGCAAGAGCTGATTTTTCGTTTCTTTTTCCCTCTTGCAATGGCATTTTCGGGTCCCGTAAGTCTTTTTTCCTTCTGCGGACCCGCAATAAGACTGACAAGCTCCTCCGTACTTCCATTGACCCGAAAAACGCCAAAAACAGGTCATCTATCAAACTGTAAAAAAATTGCATCCGATAGACTGTAAAAAATTTGCACCTGGCAGGCAGAAAAAGCAGCCGGCGCAGAATGCGTCGGCTGTCCGTACATTTCCCTTTTCAAAGTTTTATTTTTCCTGCAGACTTCTTTTCTTTCTGCACTGTGGCTGTCTGCACTGCCGCCACGGCAAGTCCCGAAACGATCCGCTATCCCGATCCGGGCTCACTCCCTAAGACCAGCGCTTTGCATTGAAAGCTACCATGCCAAGTCCAAAAACGATCCGCTATCCCGATCCGGGCTCACTCCCTAAGATCAGCGCTTCACATTGAAGGCCGCCATGCCGGGATATACCGCAGCATCGCCCAGCTCCTCCTCGATGCGCAGAAGCTGGTTGTATTTTGCCACACGCTCGGTTCTGCTCGGTGCGCCGGTCTTGATCTGGCAGGTGTTTAATGCCACCGCAAGATCTGCGATCGTCGTGTCCTCCGTCTCGCCGGAGCGGTGAGAGCTGATGGCGGTATAGCCGGCCTTGTGAGCCATCTTGATGGCTTCCAGAGTCTCAGATACGGAGCCGATCTGGTTCAGCTTGATGAGGATGGCGTTGCCAGCACCCAGCTGGATGCCCTTGGCCAGACGCTCGGTGTTGGTGACGAACAGGTCGT
>OLQB01000420.1_pt1 | contig 33437 bp, 49 predicted proteins | sample 1672681 | NCBI WGS metagenome assembly OLQB01 (sample SAMEA3136713, study PRJEB25190) | human gut metagenome | reverse complement strand
CCTACGCGTGCTATGTCGGCAGCAGCGGCACTGCCAGCAACGATGCCCCGGCGGACGGCTGGGTGCGCCCGCTGCCGTGCTTCCTCCTAGGCTGATAAAATCAGCCGTACATGGTACAGGTCTGGCGCATGCCTTGCGCATGCGCCTATACTTCCCCGCGCGAAGCGCGGGCGAAGTATTTTTTTGAAAAACACGGAGGGGGGGGGATGTTGCAAATTGAGCGGCGTATATGTGCGGAACCGCAACCTAAGCACGTTCGAGTATTTCAACACTGCGGTTTCGATTCGAAACGAAGTGACGCGGCTTGTCACTTCGGGCGCGGTGCCCAAATCCTATCGCTTCATCTTCGCCGTCCCCATGGCGGAGACGGCGCGAAGCGTGGTGTTCAACCTCGTGAAGGCTGATGCCTTCTACCCGAACACACAGCGGAACGTCGAGGAACGCAAGCATTACATGACGCTTGCCTTGGCAGACCTAAACCAGCTTTACCAAGACCTGCAATGCCTTCTTGCTATGAAGCTACCCGTAAAGGTGGCTAAGTTCGAAGAGATCTCAGAGATCATCGAGAGCGATATAAAGCTCATAAAGGGCGCTCGCGCGGGCGTGAAGCTCATTGGAAAGGGGTAGAATGTTCGCGCGTTGTCCCTTGGAAATCATCGCGTCAATTGGTGGCTGCGGTCGGTCATGGGCGGGTCTTCGTCCAACGCGTGCAATGTCAACAGCAACGGCAATGCCAACAACAATGCCCCGACGAACGACTGGGTGCGCCCGCTGCCGTGATTCCCAAGCCTTGCCAGACCGTGCGGCCATAAGCGCCGCGCGCCGTGCATTTGAGGAAGGAAGGGGCGACCATCGGGCGCAAGCCCGTAAATATGCACCCCGCGACGGTTGCCGTTCGCTGCTTGCATGGCGCGGTTCTCGGCGTTCGACCGCGTTTCATGGTCAACCGTCAAGCGGCTGCTGGATGCCGATTGCGAGCCGCGCGGGGTGCCCTCATGAACTCTGAAGAGCGCAGGGCTGCGCGGCGCGCAAGGCGCGATGCCAAGCGCGCGGAGAACCGGGCTAGACGCATCGAGGGTTGCACGCTGGAAGCCGTCGCCGATCTCGATAACCTATACGATGCCGCCAACGGCGCTGCCGCTGGCGTGCGTTGGAAATCGAGCGTGCAGCGCTACATGGCGCGCGTCATTCCTAACATCATGAGAGCGCGGCGCGACCTTCTCACGGGCGCAGACTTCCGGCGCGGCTTCATAGAGTTTGACTTGTTCGAGCGCGGAAAGCTTCGCCACATCTGCTCTGTCCACTTCTCAGAGCGCGTCATACAGAAATCGTTAAGCCGTCACGCCCTCGCGCCCGCGATCTGGCCTACCCTCACCGAGGGATGCACAGCGAACGTCAAGGGTCGCGGCACCGACTACGCGATTCGACGCATGAAGCGCCAGCTTGTCGAGCACCACCGAAAGCACGGCACGGCAGGCTACATCTTGCAGGTCGATTTCGCGGACTACTTCGCAAACATCGACCACGACGCATGCAAGCGACTTATCGACCGCGCCATTGACGATGAGCGCGTTAAGCGCGTCATGAGCGACCAGATAGACGCTCACGGCGTGCGCGGCTTGGGTCTTGGCAGCGAGCCGAACCAGATTCTAGCCGTCGCCCTGCCGTCACCGTTTGACCATCTGATGCTGTCCCTTCCGGGCATATTGGCGAGCGGGCGATACATGGACGATAGCTATTGCATAGCGCTTGACAAGCAGACGCTTTGGGATGCTCTTTCGCGCATAGAAGCGCTCTGCGACGGTCTGGGAATCATCATCAACCGTAAGAAGACGCGCGTTGTGAAGCTGACGCGCGGCTTCGTGTTCCTGAAGAAGAGGTTTTCATATGGCGAGGGCGGAAAGGTTGTCGTTCGCCCGTGCCGTTCCTCCGTGACGCGGCAGCGGCGAAAGCTGAAGAAGCAAGCCGCGCTGGTCGCCCAAGGGATTATGACCGTCGAGCAGGTCAACCAATCCTACCAGTCGTGGCGCGGAAGCATGAAGCGCCTTTGCGCTCACGAGACGGTAAAGCGCATGGACGCGCTATACAAGGAGCTTTTCGGCTGAGGAAGCCGACATAGCAAGGTATCGAAGCCCTCGCATTCGCGGGGGCTTTTTTGTTGCGAGAGAAAGGGGAACATATGGCATTCACCGAAGAGGAAGAGGGCAAGCTTCGCGCGATCATCGCCATTTTCGACGGTCAAGCGCAGTCGCTCTCTAGCGACGTTGCGGCGAAGTGCCCCGCGCTTTTCGCGGCGTGGGACGGCGACGGCCACGCCTACGCCGATGGCGAGCGCGTGAGCTTCGAGGGCGTGCTTTACACGTGCCTTCAGGCGCACACGTCGCAGCACGATTGGTCGCCCACGGCAGCGCCGAGCCTTTGGGCGAAGGTCGTTGAGTACGCAAGCGGCGGTGATGACCCGTCGAGCATTCCCGAATGGGTGCCGCCGAGCAACGAGAACCCTTACCCGAAGGGCGCTGTCGTGCGCCATAACGGCAAGGTATGGGAATCCCTCGTTGCTAACAACGTCTGGGAGCCGGGGGCTGTCGGCACCGAAACCGTCTGGCGAGAGGTGACGGAGGGCTGACGTGGCGGAGAGCGTTTTAGACCATGCAGCAGCCTTCGGTGCCGAATGGTTCTTCGCGTTCCTTATCGCTATCGGCTTCGGAATCCTCGCAAAGCAGTTGCTTAACGAGTACCAGCGCAACAACGAGCGCAAGGCGGAGCTTGAAGAGCGAAACGCGGCGCGACAGTCAGAGCTAGAGCTGAAGCGCGAAGAGCGCAAGCGCGACGAACTCAACGAGCGCGCGCAGCGCGACCGCGAGCGCTCGCAGATGGAAGGCCGTATCGCTGCGCAGATGGAGCGAAGCAACAACATTTCGGAAGGGCTGCAAGCCGCAATGGAATCTCTAAGGGCTTCCACCGAAGCGCTGCACGACGAAATCAGGGAATCGCGCGAGCACTCGCACGACATGGCAAACAAGGTCGATCACATCTACGACCGCGTAGACCTCATCTATGAAAAGGAGAACTGAAATGATTAACTTCACCGCACGCATCAAGAACAAGACGTTTTGGCTGACCCTCATTCCCGCCGTCCTGCTGCTCGTGCAGGTGGTCGCCGCGCCGTTCGGCTACCAGTGGGACTTCGGCGTTCTGAACGAGCAGTTGGCCGCGATCATCAACGCGCTTTTCGCCGTGCTCGCGATTCTGGGCATCGTGACCGACCCGACCACGGTGGGCGTTGGCGATTCCGCGCAAGCTCTCACCTACACCGAGCCGAAGCGCGATGAGTAGGCTAAAGGCTGTCGCCCTCGTGCTTTCCGGCGCGCTCGCGTCAATGCTCTACTGCGGCTGGCTCATCGTCGGCCATGTCGAGAGCGACGCGGGCGCGCTCGCTGAAGCGCGCGAAGAGGGCTATGCGGCTGCCGAGGAAGAACGCCTTGCAATCGTGGTCGATAGGCCGATTGCAGAGGGTAACAGCATGCCGCTATGGCTTCAAACCGACCCGCAATGGGACTACATACCCTATGCGGGCGGCACCATCGGCGACTACGGCTGCGGCCTTACATGCGCCGCTATGGCTGTCAAATACATGACGCTTCAGGACATTACGCCGCTCACGCTCGCATCGTTCGTGGGCGACACGTGCCTTACCGATGGCGTTAACGACCCCGGAAAGTTCTGCTCATGGATTGCCGAGCATTACCCGGAATACGGCATCGAGAGCACGCCGATTTCTTACGATCTCGCACCCGTCCTTCAGAACGTTTCTGACGGATGGTTGGCCTTCGCTGGCATGAGCGGCACGCTCGGCGATAGGGACTACGGCGGACACGTCGTGCTGATTTGGCGCGCCGACGATGACGGCTACTGGATACGCGACCCGGCGAGCGCTGGGAACTCCGCGCGCGCCTTCACGCTCGAAGAGCTAGAGCAGGTCGATTTTCATTACTTCTACTGCATCAGAGGGGGCTTCTATGGCAAACGTAGTTGAGAGGATGCTTGACATTTCTAACTGGCAGAACGGCATCAACCTTCTGTCGGTCGATTTCGATAGCGTCATTGCCAAGGCAACTCAGGGCACCACGTACACATCGCCCGATTGCGACAGGCAGATTCAACAGGCAAAGCAGCGCGGGGCATTATGGGGTGTATACCACTACATCGCTGGCGGCAACGCTAAGGGCGAAGCGGACTTCTTCATTGATTCCTGCAAGGGATATATCAAGAAGGGTATTCTTGCGGTCGATTGGGAAGAGACGCAGAACAGCGCATGGGGCGACCTATCCTATCTAGAAGCCGTTATTGCGCGCATCATCGACCGCACGGGCGTTCATCCTCCAATCTATTGCTCAGCCGCATTTGTCACCAATGAGCTTCGCGCGCTTGCGAAGAAGTATGATTGCGCGCTTTGGATTGCGCAGTACGCAAACAATGACGCTACCGGGTGGCAGAAATCGCCTTGGAATGAGGGCGCTTATAGCTGCGCTATCAGGCAGTACACGTCTCACGGCAAGATTGATGGATGGGGCGGCTATCTCGATCTCAACAAGGCGTATATGACGGCTGAAGCGTGTATGAAATACGCCTGCCCTGACGGGTCGGAGCCAGAACCCGCGCCAGAGCTGAAGCCCGCTGACCCGAACCAGAAGACAGCCGTTGACCTCATGATTGAAGTTATCGAGAAGAACATCAACGGTGATGAGCGCAAGACGTACCTTGGAGAGAGATACCGAGAGGTGCAAGACCTCATTAACCATATTGCCTATGCAAGCGCAGCAGACCTTGCAGATGAGACTTGGGCTGGCGCATACGGAAACGGCACGCGCCGCAAGGCGGCGCTTGGCTGGTGCGGTCGATACGATGAGGTAATGGCCGTCATTAACGGTCAGGCAGAAACCGATATCGTCTACACCGTCAAGTATGGTGACACGCTTTCCGCTATCGCAAGCAAGTACGGAACAACCGTCGATAGGCTTGCTTCGGCAAATGGCATCGCAGACCCGGACAAGATTTATCAGGGTCAGCGAATCATCATCAAATAGCGTTCAAGCGGGGTACCCTGACAAGGGGTGCCCCGCTTTCTGCCGTTATACGGTCTTACAGCAAGCCGTCCATCTGGTGTTTTGTAAATACCAGAAATGGCTATTTCTGGTAGGTTCCAACGACAACAAACCAGTTTTTCGATACCCTTACAATGCAAGTATCGAGTTGGATAGCCGCGCGGGTGGCGGTATTGGTGGAGTTCGCCGTTTTTCTCATAAGCTCCACCAGCGTAGAATTAGGCGAACACCTCTCTTCATAGAGGTGTTCGCCTTTGTCAGCGTCGTTTGGCGTAAAGCCGTCGCCGTGATTGTCAAAGGCGAAGTAAACGCGTATGCGGTTGTTCTTGTTGTCAATCTCTGCGAACCGAACAAACTTATTGAGAATATCGAGCGGAGTTAGCTCTGTTGCGATCTCATCGAGCCACAGCATGAGTTCGTCAACGCCAAACGACATAGATTCGCCGCGCTCTGCTATGCGCAGCTGCGCTTCGATTTCCGCTTTGCGGCGCTTCAGTTCGTCCGTGCGCTCTTTTCCGCCCGGTGGTGCAATCCCATCTTCTATCGCTTGCCAAATGCGTTCGAACGCCGCATCAATGCGCCTAAGCTCTTTCTTCAGATAGTAGCTTTCTGGCTTCATCTCTTCTTGCTCTGATTGGTAGAGCGCCATTCCTTGCGCTATCCGCTGTCGCACATCGTCGCGCGCAACGGCTTGCAGTGTCATATCTACTACGGCATCTTCTATCAGATCACGGCGCACTGTTCTTCTGCACTTGCGGCAACGGTAGTAGTGATAGGCTTTGCCTGTCTTAGATGTGCCGCTCATTCCCGCCATTGGCATACCGCATTTCGTGCAGTAGAGTTTGCCGGAAAGCGGAAACTCTTTAGACGAATCTACCTTGCGGCGCGGGCGGTGCCTGTCGTTAAGGACGCTTTCTATCATGTCCTGCTCTACCTGCGGCCAAAGACCGGGCATCCCGCCTTCTACAACGTGACCGGCGTAGCTATACGTGCCGCCGTTCTGCACCCTTCGCAGAAGCTTAGTCACCTTGTCTTGATTGAAGGGCTTTCCGTTGCGCGTCTTCTCGCCTTCGAGCGCCCGCACGATATCGGCTACCGAATGGCCGGAAAACAGCATGTTCTTCATCTTGCGCATAAGCGCCGCTTCGCGCTCATTGACGCTATAACGACCGTCTACGATATCCCAACCGTATAGCGAATGCCCGTTAGCAAGGCACCGAGCGGCGTTCTTCTGGATTCCGTCTCTTATGCGCTCGCTGTCGATAGCGCTTTCCCATTCCGCGAGAACTTCGAGCATGCCGAGTTGCAGCACACCGCTCGAACCGCTCGCGATCTCTTCGCCCGCGTACAGTATTTCAACACCGGCCTTACGCAGCATGATTCGAGCCAAGGCCATTTCATCGCGGTTGCGCATTATGCGCGTCACCTTGTAAATCACCACAAAATCAAATAGACCTAGCTTCGCATCGTTCATCATGCGCTGGAACTCAGCGCGGTTGACGTTGCGCCCTGTCTGCGCATAGTCGCAGTATTCCCGCACGACCTGCAAGCCCTCGCGCTCGCAGTATGCGCGCGAGTTCTCAACTTGTATCTCGATACTCTCAGAGCGCTGATTGTGCGAGCTGAAGCGCGCGTATATGGCTGCTCTGTTCTTCACCATGCTAGAATCACCCCTTAGAGCGAGTGCGCTAATGCGCTTCGTTCTTTGCACTTGCCCTGCGCGCCGACCGCCAAGAAGCCGCGCAGGGTTTTCTATTTCCTTCCCCTTGCACCTACGGCAAGCAAAGCGCCCAATATAGCAATTGGAACACCGACGATTGCAGCACCTAAAACAGTGATTGCAAGACCAACCAATGCGCAAACGGAACCGATTAACACCAGTACTTTATTGGTGCTCCGCTGATCTGACACGGCATGGTTTCTGGCCGGTTGGTTATCTGCGCTGTCTTTTTCATCCTTGGCTTGCTGCTGAAACTCGTTAGATGATGGCGCGTAGTCAGTGTGTTTGCCAGTGTCGGACAATGCGGCAGCATAACCGCTGCAAACGATGCTTCTAAACTCTTCGTCGCCATACTCGAAATAGGAATCGCCGAACTCATCCTTTACGCGCTTCGGTCGGCGGCGCGGCTCACCGAAAAGAAAATCATCGAGAATCGAATTGAAGCAATGCGCGGTTGCCTTAACGTCGTTCAGCGCGTCGTGAGCTTCGAAGTTACGATATCCGTAAAACGCCGCGCAATCTTCTAACTTGCACCATGACCATTCATCATGCGTGCCGTCCCATGCCCCATGTATCTTCGCAAACTCTTTCATCACGTCAAACGTCTGACGATCTGGTATATCCAAACCGGAAGCTCTAAGAAAGCCTAGGTCGAAATCAGCATTGTATGCGACGTATAGCTTAGCGCTCTTGAAAATCGGTTCGATTTCCGAGCGCCTTTCTATAATCGTCTTCTTGTCCTTCACCATAGACGGAGATATGCCGTTTATGCTTTCTGCTTTCGGCCACTTTTTACGTTCTGATGGCCTCAATAGATCGCAAAACAGAACGTCTCCGTCAAGATTCATGACAGCGAGTGACAGTATTTCATCACGTCGCGAGCCGCCGACATTAAGACCCGTTGTTTCGGTATCGAAAATAAGAATGTCGCTTGGGCTGATTGCCCGAAGCTTTTCAAGTCTATTCACTGCACTTCGCCTTTCATTCTAGGATTCCACGGCTTATTTAACCGCGTATGGTCAACGTGTCTGAAAAACCAAGAAGGAAGTCAGCCGAACAATTGAGTGTGGATACCATCGCGCATATTTCGTTGGCATCTGGTACGAGCACGCCGCGTTCGTAGCGCGAAATAGTTTGCTTATGAACACCAACGGCAGCGGCTAACTCTTCTTGATTCAGCCCTGCCGCCTTTCGTGCGATTGCTATTCGTGAACCAATGAGCTTGCGGATATCTTCATCGTCTGAACTCATAGTAGACCTCTTTCTAGTAATCTGCATCGATTATTGTACACAAAAATTCGTTGATAGACTAGGCGGAACCGCTTACTATCTTTCTCGTGAGTAAGCGGTTCTGCTTACTTTGAAATCGCTAGGGCTTATTAGGAGGTGAACATGGTTGCAATGTATAGAGAAGCACGTGAGCGGGCTGCTCTAACTGCTCAGCAAGCCGCTACGCAGTTGGATATTTCCATCACGACGCTTCTTAGTTGGGAGAACGGGAAAACCGCCCCATCGGCTCTGAAGCTGGTTGAGCTTTGCAGGTTGTACGACTGCATGCCCAATGAGCTTCTGGGGTTTGTTGAGTTCCAAAAGTAAACGGAGGTTTCAAAGGATGAAAACCGAGATTAAAACCGGTGGTTTTGGGGGTGGTTTTACGAATGCGCGAACCGTGCGGCCTAGATGCCGCGCAACGGCGGTTCTACCACGAGATTTCGGCTATCGGTATCGCGTGGTTGCTTCGAATGAAAATGCCCGCCCGGTGTTGCAGCACCGAACGGGCGCGTCAAATGGAGCCTACCAAATGACAAGCGACAGTATAGCGCGCATGCCGCGCTACCAGCGCTGGGGATTGCATGCAATCGCCGCCCTTACGCTAACCGGCATCCTTCCTATGGCCGCTGCTGCCCTTCTGGGTTGGTTGTGCGATCTCGTGGGCTGGTGGCTTCTCATCCCGCTTTACATCGTGGTTGGACGCGTCTTGTGGCGCGTGATTTGGTCATGAAGGCCGAAGTCTACCGCGACAGCGCGGGCTTCTGGATGGCGCGCATAGAGGAAGACGCGAGCACGCCCGAAAACCGGGGCATCGGCACCGTGTATCGCCGCCAGATGCTACCCGTAGCGCCGACGGCAAGCAGGGCGGAAGCGGAAGCCGCATTGCGCCGCGTCATGAGCCGCGAAGCGAGGTGCCCGCGCCATGGACACCGATAACTACGCGCAGCCGCTCGAAAAGGTCATGCGCGAAGAGCGCCAGCGCGTCTACTCGATGCCGCTAAAGGTCGCCGACAGGCGCTACCTGTTCGAAGAGTGGTGCGAGAAGAACCCGAAGGCGCTTCGCGAGATAGAGCTTACGGCGCTCGCAATCGACACACGCGGCCTGCGTGTGTCCACTAAGTACCTCATCGAGAAGCAGCGTTACGAGGGCACCGTAAAGCTCGTTGGCGTTCCTTTCGTTGACGATCAGGGCAACGAACACACCTACGGAATCAACAACAGCGACAGCTCTTTGCTCGCGCGGTGGCTGCTCGAAAGGCACCCGAAGCTGCGCATCGAGCTTAGAACGTCCATGTTCGACAAGGAGAAGAAAGATGAAGCGTAAGGAAATCAAAGACACCATCGCCACCGTCGGGGCAGCGAGCTTCGCGCTCAAGGGGAGCATGACGCTCCTTAACCAGAAGACCGGCGAAGCGCTCGATATCGACATGCCCTCAACGCTCGCGATCATTCGCGGCACCCTCGCTTGGGTTGACACGCTGCTTGACGATGGCGCGCAGCGAGCTTCTAGCGCAACCGATGACATGCAGAAGCTTCTTACCTCCGTCGGCTCTTCAATCGCGTTCAGCCTGTCCGATGAAGAGGAATAGCGAGCAGCCGCTCTTGGCGCTCGACTTCGGCGAACCGCCCATGCCAGACCCGGAATCATGCGGATTCGACGCGAAGCGATGGCGCGGCAAGACGTGCTGCCTGTTCCGAGGTCACGAGGTTTGGACGAACTGCCGCGAGGTCGGGCGCTGCGTATGGGACGGATGGCACCAGCAGGGCGCGCCAGACGCGATGTGCGGCGAGGAAGACGGTTAGGAGGTGACTACATGCCTACACGGGAGGAAACGACCGCTGCGCAAGAGCCTATGGCCTTCTTCTCGCACGATTCCAACGCGTCGCAAGACGTGAAGTGCCAACGGCTCATTCATCGCCGGGGCTATGACGGCTACGGGCGCTGGTGGCGGCTCTGCGAGTATCTGGCGGCTACCAAGGGGCACCGCATCGCGTTCGAGACGGAGGAAGACGCGCTTATTCTCGCGGGCGTTCTGGGCTTCGGACAGTCGGGCGCGTTCGATGAGTTCATGGCGATTGAAGACTGCAAATCCTTTGTCGAAGAGCTGTTGGATATAGGGCTTCTCGAACGCGACCAAGGCGGCTTCTTGACGAACTTTCGCATGCTCAAAAACGCGCTTTATTTCGGTCGCCAGCGCGCGAACGGTCGCAAGGGCGGAAGGCCGCGCAAAAACGCCAAGAACAACGATTCAGCAGGTCAGGAGGTGTAAACACATGCAATTAAAACCCGATGCAAAACCGGTGGTTTTAGGGTGGCTAAACCCACTCGCAAATGGGTGCCTAACCATAAAACAAAACAAAACAAAACAAGACAAGGTGGGTTTTGGTTCCTTGAACCAAAACCAAAACCCACCGTACTTGCTTGTTAGTCAACCTATCAAGCAAGGTTCCTTTTCTTGCTCCTTCTTTTTTCGAGCGCTCGAAAACGCGAAAATTCGCGCTCTTCAAAAGATGTTTTCCACAGGTTTTCAACAGAGTTTTCCACAATCAGGCGAATTGAGGGTGAAAGCATGATTGCACCGACAACGCGAGACGCTGCGCGTGAGCTGTTCGCAAGCAAGCTCTCATACGAGCAGATCACTTGGAACGACATTCGAGCGCTCGAAGGCTTTCTTGCAATCGAGTACGCGCGGCACGAGCGCGACGGGCACCACATGGAAATGCGCCCGTCATACCGCAAGAAGTACCAACCAGAAATCAACCTTGCCCATGAACGGCAAGGAATCAAGAGTGCCTTTATGCGCGTTAGCGGCTTCTACTTCCAAGACCGCGAAGCGATCTCGTTCAACGAAGACGGGTTCATTGGCATTGCCGGTTGGGCTGATGACACGAACGCTCAGCCATTTCTACGGGCGTTCTACAGGTGGGTTTGCGAATGGATGATTGGAGTTGTCTACCGATGATTGCGAATGCCCAATATCGAATTGAACAACTTGAAGAGCTTGCTGGTGACATGTCGATTCTTGCGGGAGGAATCGAGATCAGCGAATCAGGAACGCTGAGCAATCGAGATGTTGCAGGAATGATTAGCAGCTTCGCTGAAACGCTTTACGAGATTGTCGATGAAATCAAGGGAGATATCCATGATTGAGACTAAGAACGCAAAGAGCCTTGCCGAGCTGAAGCAGCAGGGCAACGCCGTAGAGCATCCCGACCACTACGCGGGAGACGGCAAGATTGAGTGCATGGACGCTATGCGCTCGATGATGAGCGGCGACCAGTACGCGCTTCCGCCGATAGCCGCCCACTGGTGGGCTGAAGCCTTCAAGTACATATGGCGGTGGCGCAGGAAGAACGGCGTTCAGGACTTGCAGAAGTGCAAGCAGTGCATCGACTACCTGATTGACGAGATCGGCGGCGCGAAGTGAAGCGATACCAAATCGTTCTCTGCATCGCCGCGTTTGCCACCACCGTAGCCGCCTTCTGGTGCGCCTATCGGATGGTCTACGAGCAGCTTTTAGGCGTTGCGCTTTTTCTCTTGTTCCTCGCCCTCGCGGCACTGACTATCTAGGAGGTTTCACATGGACAAAAACGCTGGTTCGAAGACCCGAAAAACGGAGCTTCGCGACCTTGGCACGCGCGAAGGCTTCATCGGCGCTATCAGGGATTGCGGCCAGTACATCATCGACCACGCGGACGGTCTTCTTGGCGAGTATCCGGGTGCCGCACTCTCGCATATGAGCATCACAGCCGACTTCTGCTTTGACAGCGTGCCGACCGTGACGGTCAACAGAGATCACATCGTTTTGCCCAATTTCGACAATCAGGAGGTTTAGACATGGACAACATGACCGACAGAGGGGCTATCGGCTGCTTTGCAATCGCCCTGTTCTCCATCCTTTCAATCGTCGTGAGCATCGCGGTTGGCGTGTTCTTCGGCGCTGGCTTCGGTCTGCTCGCCTACGCCCTGTTTATCGTGTTCGCTCTCGCGTGCGCGCTCAAAGCGTTCTCGAAGGTGGGCAAGTAGCATGGGCGGCAAGTACGAGGTTCGCGGCGCTATGAGCGGGCTTTGCCCGTTCTGGGAAGGGCAATTCACTAACTCGCTTGCGCACGCTCTCTGGCTGCTCGTTCGGTTCTCCATGAAGTACCGCATCGTTGAGTTCCACATCAGGAAAGAGCCGCTGGATTGCGCCGAGTGCGCGGACGAAGAGTGCCCGTCTTGGATTCGCGGCAAGGGCGGGTGGTCATGATGGCGGTTAAGGTCAGGCACGGCGCAGACGGCGTTTTCGAGTGCCGTTTGTACCTAGGGCGCTCGTTCGACGGCAAGGCGATACGTCCTTACAAGCGCTTTCCCCATGCGGCTACCGAAGAGGAAGCGCAGGCGCTCGCCGAGACGTGGGCGGCTAACCTCACGGCTGACGGGACGGTTAGAAGCGCCCGCCTGACCGACCTTCTGGCCGATTACGTCAGGCTGCGCGAGCGCAACGGCGCAAGCCCGAACAGCGTTAAGAGCTATCGGCTCTTCACTCGCTACGCCGTTAAGTTCCTGAAGGGAGCGAACGCGCGCGATCTCGGCGTTATGGACTTCAACCGATTTGAGCAAGCGCTTCTGGCACCGAAGGAGGACGGCGGGCAGGGTCTTTGCCGAAACAGCGTGATAAACGTTCACAACTTCCTGCGCGGAGCCTACAACCACTTCGTAGACGCTGGCATATGCGACGCAAACCCGCTTGTCTACGTCGCCAAGCCCTCACCTGAGCGGCACGAAGCGTCAGCGCTCACCGAATGGGACTTCGAGGACTTCAACGCGAAGCTCGAAGGCGCGCTTTACCGCGAGGTCAAGACCAAGGCGGAGTACCGCGAAGCCGTCTACGCGTTCGCTTCGTGGCTCTCGCTCATCACCGGCATGCGCGTTGGCGAGGTGTGCGCGGTTCAGCGCATCGACGTGAAGCGGCAGATGCTCTACATCCACGTTGGCGGGACGGTCATTGAGCCTAAAGGCGGCAAGCCCTACCGCAGAGACGTTACGAAGGGCAGGAAGTGCCGAAACATAGCCGTTACCGAAGAGGACATAGCGGCCATTGATGCCTTCGCAAGGCTTCAGAGCGCGTTTCTGGGGCGCTTGGGCGCTACGTCTCCACTGGTGACGCTAGACGGCTCTTTCATGCGCCCCACGACGATTTCACGGGCTTTCAGCCGCATACGCGAATCGTGCGGTCTTCCGCGTGAGATCACGTTTCACAGTCTGCGGCACACGCACGCTTCATGGCTCATCGCCAACGGCTGCGACCTGAAGACGCTATCAGAGCGCATGGGGCACGCGGACGAAGCCACGACGCTTCGCATCTACGGGCACCTGATGCCGGGGCGCGACGCTGCGGCGGCTCAGCTCTTCAGCGAAGCCAAGAAGCGTGCTGCGGGCATGGGTTAGGAGGTGTGCCAAAAGTGAACCAATCGGGCGTTTTCGGGCATCGCGGCGATCGGGAACGAAACGAGAGATAAACCGCCGCTTTCGGTTCTGGTTTAGACAGCCCGTGCCAGATAAGAAGTAATTATCAGGCAATCGTGAGAAGGGAGGGTGCCAGTGGAGCCGCAAACGTTCGATTTCAAGCCGGACACTTCGAAGCTGAGCAAGGAAATGCAAGCGACGCTTGCTAAGACCGAAGCAGCCCTGAAGCGTATGTGGGAGCGCGAGAAGCAGGAAGCGCAAACGGTCTACGAGATCACGATTCCCGCACAAACGCTGACCATCGTTGGCAAGGAGCACGCAGAGCAAGTCTTGAAGTCATTGAAGGCGATTAGGGTTTCCGGCACCTACCGCGTCACGAAGAAATGAGGTGCGATGAAGACCATTGAGCTTAACGACGATGACTGGGCGCGGCTCAAACGCAAGCTCATGACGCAGAGCGTTGACGATGCCCTGAAGGACTACACGCCGCCCGTCAAGCTGACGCACGGCAACGAGTACATCACCTATGAGAAGGAAGGTTACGAAGATGATTCCGAATCTGACAACTGAGCAGCGCCGCGAAAACCTCGAAAAGGCGAAGGCCGCACGCCAGCGCCGCGCCGCGATCTTGAAGGGCGTTGCCGATGGCTCTTACAGCGTGCCCGACGTGCTAAACATGGCTGTCACCGATGACACCGTGGCACGAATGAAGGTCTTTACGCTCATCAAGGCCACACCGGGCTACGGATTCGCCCGCACGCAGCAGACCATGCGAAAGCTGCACATTTCCGAATCGCGCCGCCTTCGCGGACTTGGCGCTAACCAGCGCGCGGCGCTCATGGAGGTGTTCGCATGAACGCTGATAGTGTCGAGTACATCATCAGTTTCATTTTTACTGTTGCCCTGCTTGCGTGTTTGACGTGCATTGCTTGTCGGCTTACCGAAATCCTTCACGCGATAAGGGACTTGCATAGCTTTTCGGTTATCCCAAGAAACATCGACGTGTTCATAAAGAGGAAGGGCAAGGATAACGATGAGTCTTAACAAGATCACGCTTTCGGGAAATCTCGGCGCAGATGCAGAGCTGCGTTACACGAAGAGCGGAAACCCCGTCGTTTCGTTCTCGCTGGCGGTCAATGAGCGCACGCCGAACGGAGACGGAACTTGGGGCGAATACACCAACTGGCCTGATTGCGTCATGTTCGGCAAGCGCGCCGAAGCGCTCGCGCCGTGGCTTCGCAAGGGAACCAAGATTTCGCTTCTCGGACGCATACACACTCGCAGCTACCAGAAGGACGGACAGAGCATCAAGCGCTGGGAAGTGCGCGTTGATGACGTGGAACTCATGCAATACAAGCGCGATGCGCAATCACCAGCGCAAGCGAACGCAGCCGCGCCCGGTCTTGCGATGGCTACCGGCGACCCATCGCCCGTTGCGCCAGTGCAACCGACAGCGCCAGACCTTTACGACGATGACGTACCGTTTTAGGAGGAAGAAGGATGCTCGGAATCAAGAAGAAGGGCGCAGAGATCAAGCAGCCCGTTTATGTCGTGCTCGTGCCGGAGGTCGCGGCATACGCCAGCGCCGCTTCGTTCCCGGTCGATTCGGCGGGTAAGCTCGTTTTCCTAAACGACACGGTGGAGCATGAGGGCAGCGAATTTCAAGTTGTCGCGATGAGCCACCGCAACAAGGTTGTTATCCGCCCGAAGGGTCAGACTTACGGCGGCAAGTGGGTTAAGGCTGGAAGCGTGCGCGTCACGCGTCATGTTCTGGGGGTGCGCTAATGATTGGCAGGAAGCTTCGCGCTAAGAAGGTCAATGAGGGAATCGAGATGCCGCGCTATGCGCATGAGGGCGATGCTGGGCTTGACCTTCGCATTACCGAGACTGTCACGCTCGAACCGATGCAGAAGTGCGTTGTCGGTTGCGGCCTTGCCGTCGAGATTCCGAGCGGTTGCGTGGGGCTGGTGTTCCCGCGCAGCGGCCTTGCGGCAAAGCAGGGCATCACGCTTTCGAATAGCGTTGGCGTTATCGACAGCGGCTATCGCGGCGAGGTGTGCGCGGCGCTCATCAATCAGAGTTATGAGACGGTGACGCTCGAAGCGGGTACGCGCGTATGCCAGCTTGTCGTTATGCCCTATGTGCCGTGCGATCTCGTGCCGGTCGATGAGCTGAGCGACACCGAGCGCGGCGCTGGCGGATTCGGCAGCACGGGCGTTGAGTAGGTGGTTGGCATGCTGGCAATCATCGGCGGAAGGCAAACGGGCAAGACCACGTGCCTTATCGCAATGTCGAACGAGACTGGCTATCCAATCCTGACCGCAACGCGCGGAATGGCCGAGAACATCGAGCTTATGGCACGTAAGATAAACGTTCAGATTCCGCCCGTCCTGTCATTATCGGGCATTCCGCTAAAAGGTTCGCTCATGCGTTGCGAACGCGTGCTTGTCGATGAACTGGGGCTTGTGGCTGAGTACCTTATCGGCGCTGAGGTTGTGGCTGCTTCTATTGACGGCGTGGCGCTGGTAAAGGCTCAGCCGCCGAGCATAGACCTTGCGAAGCTTGGGCTATGGGAAGCCTTCAAGCTTTGGCGCGAAGAGCGCAAGCGCGCACGATCTGGCGGTGACGGAATGTGAGAGCAAAGGAGTATTTCGAGGGCATCCGCGCCGAGGTGGTGAAGACCGACAAGGCGCGGGAAATGCTCGAACGCATGAAGGCGCGCGAGGGCGCGAAGGCTCAGAGCTACCAGACGGGCGGCGGTGGCGGAGACGTTACCGACCCGATGGAATCCGTATCGCAGCGCATCGACTTTGAGGGCAAGCTTAGGCAGCGCATCGCCGATGCTGAGGGCACGCTAGACGAAGCGTGCGAAGTGCTCTACGGCTCGGACGGGCGCGGCGGCTTGGCTAAGCTGAAGGGCACGCACTACGCCGACGCAATTTGCATGTACTACTGCCAAGCCGAGACATGGGGCGAGATTGCGGAGATCATGCAGTGCTCGCAGAAGTGGTGCCGCAAGCTCTGCGAAGTTGGGTTTGAGTTCATCGACCTCGTAGGTTGGGCGCACATCAAGAACGCCTGAAAATTGGGTGTTCCCTTCAGTTCCCTACTTATGCTAAAGTTCGGTACGGTGGATTAGGTAGTAAGGCCACGGGCAATTGCGCTCGTGGCCTTTTTGTTTGGAGCGTTGGCAGAGTGGCTTATTGCGCACGGTTGCTAACCGTGTGGCGCACTGTCGCCCGTAGGTTCGAATCCTACACGCTCCGCCATATCTCAGGGGGTGCGCATGGCTAAGGACTTCTCGCGCGCCTTCTACGCATCCGCCGACTGGGAACGCGCCAGAGACGCGGCATTGACGCGTGACGCTCACTTATGCCAGCACTGCTTACAGCAAGGAGAGATCACGCCCGCAGTCATGGTGCATCACATCATCGAGCTTACGCCAGCGAACATCAGCGACCCAAGCATTGCGACCGACCCAAGCAACCTTGTTAGCCTATGCGACCGATGCCATAAGAAGGTGCATGGTTGGATAAGGCAAGGTTCGACAAGGCAAGGGCTGGCCTTCGACAGCGACGGCAATTTGATATCGCTTGGCGAGTGACACACAAACGCGACACAACACAGGGCGACCGCGAGAAAGCGGACGCAAAACCGCAGGTAAACCTGCGAGACAATCCCCCCGGTCTGCAAAACGCAGGTGGTGCCTAGGGCACCAACGCCGGGAGGTAATTTCTTGCGCGTGACGGATTTTCGAAAGGGGGTGGTCTTGCGATGACGGCAAAAGTAGGCAATACTTCGAAAGTTTCGCCCGCAGTCGCGGGGAATAGCCCGCCGAAGCGGCGAGTTGCCAAGGAGAAGCGCGTAGAGAGCGAGATTCGAAAGCTGCGCGAGATCACCAAGGGCGCTATCCCCGACGAGAAGCGAAAAACCGTCATGCCGCTGCTTGCGAACCTCGCTTTTCTGAAGGTCAAGCTTGACGATGCCCGCGCCGATCTGCTCTACGAAGATATCTTCACCGAGTATGACAACGGCGGCGGGCAAACCGGGCTGCGCGAGCACCCCGGATTCAGTGCATACAACAAGCTGTTCACTACGTTTTCGCGCGGCGTGAAGCAGCTTACCGACATGATGCCGAACGGCACCGCCGCTGCCGACGCGCTCATTGACTTCATCAATGAAACGCGGTACGGCTAGGGCGAAGTCTAAGGGCGGCTCGTGCGAGCGCGCGATACGCGAATACTTCGGCGGCATACTGAGCGGCGAGATTATAGCGTGCGAGAAGATGAAGCAGGTTGCCGCTCATGTCCTGCGCGACATGGACAACACCGACCCGCTCTATCCGTACCACTACCGCGAAGAGTTCGCGCAGAAGCACGTTCGTTTCATCGAAAGCTTCTGCCGCCTACCGTCCGGGCGCTTAGGGCACGATTTCAAGCTAGAGCTTTTCCAACGCGCCATTCTGTCGGTTGTCTTCGGCTTCGTTGATGCCGAGGGCGTGCGGCAATACCGCGAAGTGCTCTGGATTATGGGGCGCAAGAACGGAAAGACCGCGCTTGCGTCTGCGATAGAGCTTGACTTGCTCGTGAACGACGATGAGGGCGCGCCGGAGGTATACAACGTCGCCACCGCCCACGATCAGGCGGCAAAGGGATTCAACAACGCGTGGCGCATGGTGCTCACAAGCCCCGCGCTGGCGAAGCACATAAGAAAGCGCGTGTCAGACCTTTACTGCGATCTGAACATGGGCACCATCAAGGCGCTGAGCGCCAACACGAACCACCTAGACGGTCTGGACATTTCCGGCGCTATCGTTGACGAGCTGGCCGCGATGAAGAACCGCGACCTTTACGACCTGACGATGCAGGGAACGTCTGCGCGCCGCCAGCCGCTCGTATTGGAGATCACGACTAACGGTTTCGTGCGAAACGGCATCTTCGATGCCCAATACGAGTACGCGACAAAATGGCTTGACGGCAAGGCGACCGGCGAGAAGGCAGAGCGCTTCATAGCGTTCATCTTCGAGCTTGACGAACGCGAGGAATGGCAGGACGAAGGCGCTTGGGTCAAGGCTAACCCCGGCCTTGGCACCATCAAATCGCTGTCGGCGCTTCGCCAGAACGTTTCTAAGGCGAAGGACGATGCGACATACCTTCCCACTCTGCTAGTTAAGGACTTCAACCTCATTGAAAACCAGTCTCAGGCTTGGCTTACGTGGTCTGAGATTCACAACGAAGCCACTTTCGACCCCGGCGACGGAATGTTTACGTATGCCGTGCTCGGCGTTGACGCGGCGGACACGACCGACCTTACCGCCGCTTGCCTTCTCATGCAGCGGCCTAACGATCCGAACTTCTACGCGCTGCACATGGCTTGGATTCCGCTTCGAGCGTTGGAGCAGGCGGAGAAGGAGGGGCGGCGCGGAGGGCGCGACGGCGTGCCCTACGACGCGTGGATTGCTCGCGGTCTTATGCGCACATGTGAAACGCCCATCATGGACAAGCGCGACGTTCTGGATTGGGTGGCTGAGGTTCAGGACAAGTACGGCATCTATGCCGTCTCTTGCGGCTACGACCCGTGGCACATGCGAGACGTGCCGACCGTGGAAGCATACGAAGACTATTTCGGCGCTGACAACCTGCAAAAGGTCATTCAGGGCGCGCAAACGCTGTCAATGCCGATGAAGGAGCTTCGAGCGCTCTACAAGGAAGGCCGCATCGTGGACAACGCCAACCCGATTGCCGAATGGTGCCGCTCGAACGTCGCCATTCGAACCGACGTGAACGGAAACATTCAGCCGGACAAGAAGAACCAAGACCCGCGCAACCGCATAGACGCGTGGGCTGCTGAGTGCGACGCGTTCATTGCGATGAAGAACATTGCGGACGATTACCGCGCGATGATAGGAGGTTAGAGTTGAGCAGATCACAACCGTTTCTGCGCTCGCTCTTCGATGCGGTGTTCCACCGTCCGCAGATGCAAGCGGTAAACGGCTATTTCTCCACGTTCACGGCCTATGCGCCGTCGTTCACGACGTGGAAGGGCGGACTTTACGAAGCAGAGCTTACGCGAAGCATCATCGAGAGCGGCGCAGACCACGCAAGCAAGCTGAAACCGGAGGTTTCCGGCTCTGCTCAGCCTGTCGCCGCGCGCGCTCTCAGGCAGCAGCCTAACCCGTGGATGACCACGCCGCAGTTCATCAAGCGCATTTGGACGATTCTTCAGGTCAACGACACGGCGCTTATCGTGCCTATCGACGCTGGCGACGGCATTACGATAGCCGGGTACTATCCCGTGCTGCCGAGCCAGTGCGAAGCATACGACATTGACGGCGAGCTTTGGCTAAAGCTCACGTTCCCGACAGGCGACAGCGTGCTTGTCGAGTGGTCGCGTGTCGGCGTGATGACGCGCCACCAGTACCAAAGCGATTTGTTCGGCGACGGCACGAACGTTCTTCAGCCGACGCTAGAGCTTATGCACGCTCAGAACGAAGCCGAGCAGTCGGCTATCAATCAGGGCGCGGCAATCCGCTTCATCGGCAAGCTGAGCCAGAACCGAAACGAAGGCGACCAAGAGCGGGCGCGAAAGGCGTTCAACGCTCAGCTTTCCGCCGACAACGCGGGCGGAATCGCGGTCTATGACAAGCTGTTTTCTGACGTTGAGCAGATCACGCCGACAAGCTACACGGTCGATGCGGCGCAGATGGAGCGAATCGAGAAGAGCGCTTACCGCTTCTTCGGCTCAAACGAGGATATCGTCACGAACCGCGCGGACGAAGACACCTTCAACAGCTACTACGAAGGACGCATCGAGCCGTTCGCTGTTCAGCTCGGCTTCGTTATCACGTCCATGACGTACACGGCAAACGAGATCGCGCACGGAAACTCAATCATGTTCAGCGCGAACCGCCTAGAGTTCGCCAGCAACACGACGAAGCTTAACGTTTCCGTCGCGCTTTTCGACCGTGGTATCTGGAACGGCAATCAGGTAGCCGATGTTTTCCAATCCCCGCACTACGAGGGCGGAGATCGCCACGTGATACGCGGCGAGTACATCGACCTAGAACTTATCAGCGAGCATACGGCGGAACAGGCGGCGCAAGCCGCAGAGACGAACGCGAACATAGCCGCAATCGACGCGAGCAGCGGCTACGGCGACAAGAAGGAGGTAGACGATGCCAGCGAAACCGAGTGAGCGGCAATACCGTTCCCTTGCCGTGCCGCTCAACGTGCGGACGGCTGACGGCGCAACCAAGAAGCGTTTCGACACGGAATACTACGTTGAGGGCTACGCTTCTACTTTCAACGACCCATACGTTCTGTTCGAGGATTTCGACGGAACAAAATACATCGAGGTTATCAGCCCCGATGCCTTCCGCGAAGCGGACATGAGCGACGTTATCCTTCAGTTCGACCATACGGGCAGAGTGTACGCCCGCATGAGCAACGGGACGCTCATTGTGGAGCCGGACGAGCACGGGCTTTTCATCGCCGCCGACCTGTCGCGCTCTCAGGGCGCGCGCGATCTCTTCGAAGAGATAAAGGCCGGTCTTATCACGCGCATGTCATGGGCTTTCACGGTAGCGGCAGACGAATACGACCGCGAGACGCATACCACGACCATTACGCGCGTCAAAAAGGTTTTCGACGTGTCCGCCGTCAGCCTTCCGGCTGACCCGAACACCGAGATATCAGCAAGAAACCTGCTCAACGGAGCGATTGAGCAGTCGCGCAAGGAGCTTGCGCGCCGTAAGAGTGCCCTTGCCGTTGCGAGGGCGACACTGGCAATCGCCAAGAGCAGAAAGGTTTAGAACAATGGACGAAATGACTATGGATGACCTGCTTAACGAGCTTCAGGGTCTTGTCGATAAGTACAAGGCCGATGACGGCACCGACACCGAGCCGACCGAGCAGGACGCAGAGCGCATGAGCGCGCTTACCGCCGAGATCGAGAAGCGCAACGCCGCCGCCGCTCAGCGCCGCGACAGCCACACCGCGACCGTTGCAGCCGCGCGCGCCGCTATCGAGAACGGCACCGCCCGCCGTGTCGATTCCGTGCCGCTGGGGACTTCCGCGAGCGCTCGCGGTGCCCTTCCGCAGGTGCGCGACACCACCGACTACAACGCCGCCGCCCGCCGCGCGTGGGTGAAGGACATTGCCAGCCGTTCCGGCGTGCAGCTCATCGGTGGCACCGAGCTTACGCAGGTTGAGCGCGACGCGTACAACCACCTTATCGAGCAGCGCACGGCGTTTACGCATCTGACCAGCAACACCGATGCGGTTATCCCCGTCGAGCTTCAGACGCAGATTTTCACGCTGATTGACAATACGGCTGTTCTCTACGGCGACATCCACAAGGACAACTTCCCGCATCAGTTCGAGCTTATCCGCCATAAGAGCATCACGGCTGGCGACGCGGCGAAGACCGATGAGGGCGCAGCGCCCACCGATGAGGAGCAGAACGAGTTCGATACCATCACCCTTACGGGTGAGGAGATCAAGAAGACCGTCAAGATGAGCCGCAAGATGGCGGTTCAGTCTATCAACGGCTTTGAGCAGTACATCGTCAACGAGACTGGCGCGCGCCTTGCCGTCGCTGCCAACGCGCGAGTTCACGCCAAGACGGTTGACACCACGCTTGGCATGGATTCCGGCAACAAGATTAACTGCGCAACCGCTGGCACCCTGAAGAAGGCTGATATCACCAAGCTTTTGGGTATGCTCTACACCTACGGCAACCCCGCGCCGAAGGGCTGCATTATCTACGCAAACGGCAACACCATTTGGAACCATATTGCTATGGTTGAGGATGCCAACGGGCGTTCTTACTTCGTTGACGAGAAGACCGAAGACCCCGCCGTTGAGGGTCATATCTTCGGCAAGCTCGTTAAGCGCGACGATTCTATGGCGGATGGCATCATCAAGGCTGGTTATCCCGACCTGTTCCGTGGAAACATCTTCGACGGCGTGGACGTTACGCCCTATGTCGAGCCGGGTACGCAGAAGCGCTGTTTTGACGGCTACCTGCTCTTTGACGGCGGCCTTGCCGTTCCGAAGGCTTTCGGCCAGCTCACCATCGGCACCGCCGCAAAGTAACGAGGTGGTGACAGATGGCAGAGAAGCCGAAGCTGCTTGACGCGTGCCGCGAAGCGCTGAGGATTCCCGCCGACTGCACCGACTTTGACCCTGAGATTGAAGACCTCATCGAAGCCGCCCGCGCCGCGATGCGCGCGGGCGGCGTTGCCGATACCGTAGCCGCCGACGATTCGAACAGCACGGTTCGGCTCGCGGTGAAGGGCTACTGCAAGGCGAACTTCGGCATGGACAACCCCGATGCCGACCGCCTTACTCAGAGCTTCGACGATCTGCTAACCATGATGCGCGGCAGCTCGGAGTTCGGGGGCGCGAAATGAGCATGTGGGCTGGCACGTGCCAGCTCATCGCTAAGACCGTCAAGAAGGACGAATACGGCGTGCAGCAGACGGAGGAAACAAAGCGAAAGGTGTTCTGCAACGTCTTCTCTATGGGCGATGCCGCATACTACGCTGCCGCTGCCGCTGGCATTCATCCCGAAGCAGTGTTGCAGATTCGCAAGAGCGCCTACAACGGAGAGCGGCTAGTCGAGTTCGACGGCGCGCGGCTCACGGTCGCGCGCGTTGACAGGTCAAGCCCCGACTTCGTGCGCCTGACGCTCGCTGAGGTGGTGGGCGACCGTGGCTGAGCAGAGCATCGAGCGGTTCATAAGCAGCTGCATGAAAGAGTGCGTGGAAGACAACGTTTCCGCGCTCGCTGAGAACGCGGGCGAAGCCGGAAGGCGCGCCGTAAAGCTGTTGAAGCAAGAAAGCAAGGTGCGCACCGGTGCTTACAAGAAGGGCTGGAAGGCCGACGTTAAGACCGATGAGACGGGCACCGAATGCACCGTGCACAACCGGCGATACCAGCTAACGCACCTGTTGGAGAACGGCCACCAGATCACGAACCAGACTGGCGAGGATTACGGCACCGTTCCCGGCGATGGCGTGATCAGGAAGGTTGCAGACCAAGTGGCGCGAGAGTTCGCGGAGATGGGGGGCGACGGACGATGATTGAGCTAAAGGCGCTCTGCGGCGTTCTCGATTCGCTCGGCATCCCGTGGGCTAACCAGCGCTTCGCTGACGGCGAGGAACCGGCACCGCCCTTCATCTGCCTTGTCGCGGGCTACAACGAAGCGGCCTACGCGGACAACGGCACCTACATTTCGTGGATGCCCTACGATATCGCGCTCTACACGCGGCACCGCGACTACGCGACCGAGAAACGCATACGCGACGCGCTCGAAGCCGCAGAGTGCCCGTTCACGCTGAGCATCACGAACATTGATTCAGAAGAGCTTACCGAAGCGGCGTTCACCGTGAACGTCGCCGAGAGTTAGGAGAAAACAAATGGCACGAAACGGATTCTTCGGCGTGAAGAACTCGCATTTCGCGATCTGCACCGACGAAGACGCGCTTACCTACGAAGACCCCGTGCACGTCGCGGGCACCGTCGCTATCAGCATGGAGCCTACCGTTGAGACGGCAACCAGCTACGCGGATAACGAGCCGTGGCTTGACAAGCAGCAGGACAACGGCGGCTCTGGAACCATGAGCTTCTACGACACCGAGAGCACCGCAGAGCTGCGGCAGCTCATCGCAGACCTCGTGGGCTACGAAATCGCGCAGGACGGGCGAACCATCCTTAGCGCCGACCGCACGCCTAAGAAGTTCGCGTTCATGTGCGAGCAGCCGGGGCACGTGCTCGGTCGCCGCCGCTGCCTTCTCATGTGCCAGCTCTCGAAGCCGACGCAGGATCTTAACACCGTTCAGGACACGCCAGAGATCACGCAGCTTGACTATCCGTTCACATGGCGACCCGTCACCATTCCCGCAACCGACATTCGCACGAGCGGTTACGACAGCTTTACCGGGCTTGCCGACTATGCAACGTTCTTCGATGCGGTGAACATCGAGCTTGCGCACAAGACTGAGCCGACGGCCTAGGAGGTGGCGAATGCTTATCAAGGTTGGCGAAAAGAGCTACGAAGCAACCTTCAACGCGTTCACGCCGATTGCCTATTCTCGATGCTTCAATGAGGTTGTCGAGGGCGGAAGGAAGCGCCCGAAGGACATTGCGGATGCGGTTTCTAAGATCGCCGGTTCTCTCATGACTAGCGACGTGCCCGCTATCGTCCCGCTGCTCGAAATCTTCTACGCGTGCATCAAGACCGCAACGCCGAAGTTCGATACCGGATTCGATGAGTGGGTTTCTTCCTTCCCATCGGACGCGTACAACTTGGAGCGCAAGGACGGTTGGGCTTCCGACGTGATGCGCATTGTCGAGGACAACTTTTTTCCTTCGGCGAAAGAGGACGTGGAAGCCGCGCCCGCCGAAGAGGAAAGCGCCGCCGCTGCCAAGCGAGCTTAGCGACGCGTGCGACGCGCGATACATCTACAACTGCCAGCAATGCGGCCTGACGCTATCAGACCTTCAGATGATGAGCTACCGGCAGGTGCAAGACCTTTTGGAGATCAACGCGTTCTACGCCGACGCTGCGGAGCACTACGACGAGGACGAGAAGGCGCGCAAGGCCGAAGCCGCGTTCTGGTCATGACGTGAAGTGAGTTCTTGACGGCAGCGCACCCGCGAGGGCGCGTTGCTTCAAGCACTCATGGGACTTTGACAACCGAAGAGGGGTGATTACGTGGCGGTCACTTACAAGGGGCTTGTTATCAAGTTCGGCGGCGACACAACCGAGCTTCAAAGCGCCCTGAAGAAGGTTCAGCAGGCATCGCGCGACACCCAAAGCGACTTGCGCGATATCAACAAGGCGCTGAAGTTCGACCCCGGAAACACCGAGCTTCTAGAGCAGAAGGTAAAGGCGCTCAACTCTGCCTACGGCGAGACGAAGCAGAAGCTTGACGCTTACAAGCAAGCGCTCGCGCAGTTGGAGAGCAAGAAGCAGAGCGGCGCGCAGCTCACGGCTCATGAAGAACGACAGTACGACAGCCTGAAGCGCGCGATCATGCAGTGCGAGCGCCAGCTAGACAGCTACGGCAGCGAGCTTGCGGACACGGCGAGACAGGCCGAAGGTTCGAAGACGGCGATTGGCAAGCTCGGTCAGACCATCGAGGACAACGCCGACGCTATTTCAAACGCCGGGTCTAAGGTTTCGAGCGCAGGAACCGCTTTGTCTGGCGGCATCATCGGTGCTGCTGGCGCACTGACCGGCCTTGCATCGAGCCAAGAGGAAGCGATACAGCGCAGCGGTCAGCTCGAAGTTGCGTTCACTCAGGCGGGTAGCACCGCAGAGACGGCGCAAAGCGTCTATTCGAGCTTCTACCGCATCCTTGGCGAGGAAGACACCGCGACAGAAGCGGCACAGAACTTGGCACGCCTGACCACGAACGAGCAAGAGCTTCAACAGTGGACAGACATTGCCGCTGGCGCTTTTGCGGTGTTCGGTGACGCTCTGCCTATCACCAACCTTGCCGAGGGTGCCCAAGAAGCCGCTTCCACCGGACAGGCCGTTTCTGGCCTATCCGATGCCCTCAATTGGTCGAAGATTTCCGCCGACCAATGGAGCGCGGCGCTTTCCGGCAACTCTGACGCGCAAGCAGCGTTCAATCAAGCGATAGCAGAGGGTCAGACGAAAGAAGACGCGTTCAACGCCGCCCTCGCGTCGTGCAGTGACCAGCAAGAGCGGTCTACGCTCATCACCGAAACGCTCAACGGGCTTCTCGGCGAAGCTGGACAGCAGTACCAAGAGACGAACAAAGACCTTCTCGCTTCGCGCGACGCGCAGAACGAGATGAACCAGAGCATGCAGGAACTCGGCGAAGCTGCCTTGCCCGTCAAGACCGCCGTTACCGAGATCGGCACGAGCCTTCTTAACACGCTTGCGCCCGCGCTCGAAGCCGTCACGGGCTGGTACAAGAACCTTACGCCAGAGCAGCAGACGCTTGTTAACAACCTCGCTCTAGGAGCCGTCGCCTTCGGCGGCGTGACAACCGCCGTTGGTAAGACGATGGAAGCCGCAGAGGGCGTGGGAAGCGCCTTCAAGACCGCTGGCGAGCTTTGGGGCGGCGCTAAGAAGCTCATGGGCGATACGGGCTTTCTAAGCAAGATCGGAACCGGCTTCTCTAACATCGTCACCAAGGCGGGCGGTCTTGGAAGCATGCTCACCGGCACGCTCTCTAGCGGATGGACGGGCTTTACCGGGCTTATCGCTGCGCATCCTATCGGCCTTGGCGTTGCCGCCGTGTCAGCCGCCGTCGCTGGTCTTACGTGGTTCTTCACGCAGACAGAGACGGGTAAGCAGATGTGGTCTGACTTCACCGGCTGGATTTCGGAGAAGTGGCAAGCCGTGCAGGATTTCTTCGCTGGCGTGCCTGAGTTCTGGGGCGGAATCTGGGAGCAGGTCAGCACCGGCGTTTCTGATTTCTGCACCGGCGTTGGCGAGAAGTGGGAGCAGTTGAAGCAAGGTGCTTCCGACACTTGGGAGAACATCAAAACCGGCGCTTCGAACGCTTGGAACGATCTTAAAACCAACGTCGGGAACCTCGCACAAGGCGCGGTCGATACCGTGTCTAACTGGTGGAACAACCTAACCGGCAACACCGATTCGGCCTTCGGGCAAATCGCTTCCACGGTGCAGAACGACATGAACACCGCGAAGACGGTTGGCAGCTCTGCGGCTGGCGCTCTGCAAGCCGCAATGAACGGCGACTGGGAGACTGCGAAGAGCCAAGCGGCAAACGCCTTCAACGCGATTAAAGACAACATCGGCTCGAAGCTTGACGCTGCCGAGAGCACGGCGGTTAGCATCGCCGACCGCATCGGCGACAAGCTGGGATTCCCCGGCCTTGGCTCGAAGGTGCAGGGCGTGTTCAACAGCATTCGGGGCTTCATAGAGAACCCTATCGAAAGCGCATGGAACGCGATTTCGAGCATTCCGCAGAAGATCATGAACGCCTTCGGCGGAATCAAGATAAGCATTCCGAAGCCAAAGCTTCCGCACTTCAACGTGAGCTGGAACGAGTTCGGCCCGATTTCACTACCGAGCGTGAGCATCAGTTGGTACGCGCGCGGCGGCTACTTCGATGAGCCTTCAATCGTCGGCGTTGGCGAAGCTGGCGGCGAGTTCATCGCGCCTGAGAAGCAGTTGCAAGGCTTCATCGAAACATCGGTAAACCGCGCCTTCTCGCGGTTCGCCGACGCGCCGAGCCAGCCCGTTAACGTCGCCGTGACGGTTTACGCCACGGTCGCCGACGGCGTGGACGCATACGAGACAGGCCAGCAGATCGGCGCGGGCATCGCAAGCAAGCTTAAGCAGAGGGGGGTGCCAGTTGCAACTTAGACGGACTAGGAACCAGCACGACAGAATCATCTTCAACGGCACCGACCTATCGAAGCTGGTTTACTGCAAGGTGCGCCGCCCCATCATGGCGACCGTCAACGCGACGTTCGAGAGCGTGCCAGGGCGGCATGGCGAGGTCTTCAAGAGCGCCTACCGTGGCGGCTACGACCTTCCCGTTGAGATTTGGCTTAGGACTGAAGACCGCCGCGAGGTCGCGGAGATGCGGCACAAGCTCGCGGCGGCTCTCTGGACTGACGAACCCGCGCCGCTCTACCTTCCCGATGACCCGACGCGCTACCTGCTCGCAATCGTGAGCGGCAGCACCGACCTAGACGAGATCACGGACGATTGCCCGACAACCACCGTGACTTTCCATATCGGCGACCCAGACTTTTACGGCCAGAAGCGCCGCATGGAGGTTTCGGCTGGCAACATCTTCGTAAACGCTGGCGGCAACCGACCCGCTTACCTGAAGGTCACGGCGAAGCCCTCCGCTGGCAGCACGTGGCGGATTACGAACGTCGATACCGGCGAGTTCGTGGCTATCAATACCGCGCTCACGTCTTCGAGCACCATACGGCTTGACATGGCGACCGAGCACGCGACGGTAAACAACCAGACCGCGCCGGTAACGATTGATTCGGATTACTTCGAGATCAACGGACGATGCAACCTGAACATCACCAACGGCACCGCGATTCTTGAGTGGGTGGAACGATGGCTTTAATTAGACGTATCGGCTTCACCCGCTTCAACCGCTGGGGCGACAATCTGGGGCGGCTCACGGTGAGCGCTGCGACGCACACCGACGCGCTGGACGGAACCGACGAACTGAACATCACGTGCGCCGAAGACCTCGTGAAGGGCGACCGTGTAGTCTGGATTGACCTTCAGGGCGTGTGCCACGAACACATCGTTGACACCATCGACCGCGTACACGACGATGACGGCGCGCCAGAGACGCAAGCGGTCTGCATCAACTCGGTTAACGAGACGTGGGATGACTGGTTGGACGATAAGCGGCCTTCTGGCAGCGTGTCGGTAGCCCTCACGTCCATTCTCGAAGACACGCGCTGGGAGGTTGGCACGTGCGATCAGGGCGGCACCGCTTCGCGCACGTTCTACCATGAGAGCGTGCGCGAGGGGCTGGCCGGTATCATCGAGACGTGGGGCGGCGAGCTTGAAACGCTCATCGTCCATGACGGCGCGCGCATCGTTAGCCGCCGCGTGGGCGTGCGCGCGAAGCGCGGCAACCAGAACAGCGCTAAGCGGTTCACGTGGACTAAAGACCTCGTTTCCGTCAAGCGCTCCGTTGCGAGCGACAACCCGAAAACGCGCGTCTACGGATACGGAAAGGGCGTTGAGACTGAGGGCGGCGGTTACGGTCGCCGTCTCACTTTCGGCGATATCAACGGCGGTAAAGACTACGTGGAGGACGCCGACGCTACAACCGTTTGGGGGCACCCTGACGGCGAGGGCGGCATTCTTCCCGCCGTCGCGTCATACGTCAACGAGCAGTGCGAGGACGCGGCGCAGCTCTTGCAGGAAACGAAAGACTACCTAGAGCAGGTGAAGGAGCCGAAAGTAACCTACACCGCTTCGGTTATCGACCTTTACGCCTTCGGGCGCTCATGGGAGGGCGTGGGCGTTGGCGATGACGTGGCGATCATCGACAAGGGTTTTTCTGCCGAGGGCGTGCGCCTTCATGGCCGCGTGTCTCAGATTGAGCGCGACTTGCTCACCGGAGACGCTACCGTTACGTTCGGCACGCTTACGGACACGATGGCCGACATGTGGCAGAGCGTCAACAGCGCCCTGAAGAGCAACAGCCAGCAAAACGCGCTCTACGACGCTGCGGCTGGCACGTCGGTATCGTGGCTGATTCAGCTTCAGCAAGCGCTCAACGCTCAGTTCAACGCGGTTGGAACCTACCATGTCGAGACGTTCGAGCTGGGCGAGATTTGGAGCAACGTACCGCTGAACCCCGAAACGGGTTTGCCGGTCAAGGCGACCGCCGACATGTGGGCTATCAACGTCAACGGTCGCGGTCAGCGGTTGGCTGCTGGCCTTACGTCAGACGGTCAATGGGATTGGCGAACGTTCTTCACTGGCGGCATGGTTACTGCCGACGTTATCAACGCTGGAACCATGAAGGCTGACCGCGTGCGCGCCGGTCTGCTGACCGACGAGAAGGGAAACAACTTCTGGGACTTGACCAGCGGCGAGTTCTCGCTTTCCGCTGGCGCGAAACTTGGCGACACGAGCGTTGAAGACCTTTTCAGCGGTCTTGACGAACTCGATAAGACGATGGACGGCATAGCCGAAGACGGAATCATAACGGAAGCAGAGCACGCGGCGGTATCTAAGATTCTGCAAACCGTGGAAAAGGAGAGCGAAGACCTCGAAAGCGAGTACAACAGCCTATACAACAGTTCGTATCTCGATGCGCAGTTCAAGGCTGTTCTTCGGACGCAATACGAAGCGGTGTTCAGTGCTAACGGAACTCACGGGAAGTTGCTTCTGAGGATTCAGAACGTTCTTGACACCACGACCGCAGAAGAGCTTTCCGACGCTATGCAGCTCTACGAAATTGCTTACAGCGACTATGCCGCCAGCATCAAGACGTACAACTCTGCGGCGCGCCAAGCAAGCAACATGATTGAGCAGAAACAGGCGCAAGACAAGGTGGACGCGTTAGACGATTCACTCACGCAACGCGATGTTTTCAATCGCTTGACGAACAACGGCGCTACGCAGGGAATCTATCTCAGCGGGGGAAAAGTCTATATCAATGCCACCTACATTGAAACGGGCATCATCAGTGACAGATACGGTCGCAGCACGTGGAACCTCAACACCGGTTCGCTTACGACAAACTACATGACGGCAAACAATATCGACGCTAACGGTACGTTCGAATGCGGTTCTGCTTCAAACCTCATCCGTCTTGCCAGTGGCGAGATTACAGGCTACGAAGACGGAACGCAGATCGGGACTATCGACTTCTCAGCGCACATGCGAAACGTTAGCACCGGGAAGCTAACGACCGGTCTTCAGTTGACGGGAAACCAGCATATACGAATCACCACGCCGCTTATTTCCGCCGCTGCATCTAGCAGCGAGAGCACCACGACAACGCATGCGATCACGAAAGAATGCACGCTGCATTACATCAGCAAGATTCAGGATGACGGCGACGGCACGATTACATGGTGGAACGCAACGCGAAGCATCGACTTTGTAGACGGCTTCTGCACGGTATGCAACTTCGACTAGGAGGAACGATGAGCAAGACCCTTTATCACATGCTGCACGACCCGATAGGCAACTGCGAAGCGATGGTGACCGAATACGACGAAGAGCTTATCAACCGCGCCGCGAGCAACGGAATGATTTTCATTGCAGTTGACGAAGACGGAAACCGAACCGTCGTGCAGCCGGAAGACGTGAAGGAGCCAATCAACGACGATCAGCCCTTCACGCTCGTTCAGCCCTTGTACGTCGATGACCGCATGAAGGCTGTTGTCGATGTGTTCGACGCTCTGGCCGCGAGCGTGCCAGCCGTCGCCGCGAGCGCTGACGTGCAGCCCGTGTCTAGCAAGGCGCGATCTGCTATGAGCTTCGCCGAAGCGCTCGAAGCCCTCCGCGCGCTCGCTTACGGAACCGGCGAGGAAGGCGGCGAGCGATGAGCAACACACGGACGCTTGAACTCGATATCTCGAAGGAGGGCGCGGGAACCTGCATCAAGGTTGGTCAGGGCGACGATGGCGGAACCACCATCAAGGCGCTTATCTACGACAACGGCGGCGAGTTCTCGCTTTCCGGCGCTACGGCATGGCTCGTGGTGCTTCTGCCGAACAAGCGCAACTACTATCGCGGCCAATGCTCGGTGAGCGGCAACGCCGCCACGATCACGGTTGACGAATCGAAGCTATGCAGCGTGTCCGGCTACACCGACGAAGCCTATTTCACGATCACGAAGAGCGGCAAGACCTATTCGACGGAGCGCTTCGCAATTGAAATCCTGCGCAGCGCCCTTGACGGGCAGCAGCCCGCGCAGAACTGGGACGATGCCGTTCAAGACCTCATCGACCGTGGAGAGACGGCGGTAAAGAACGCCAACAGCGCGGCGAGCGCGGCGAACACCGCCGCTGGAAAGGCCAACACGGCTGCGAGCACCGCGAACAGCGCCGCGACGAACGCTAACAACGCGGCAGATGCCGCCAATACCGCCGCATCTGCTGCAAACACGGCGAAGCAGAACGCGGACGCTGCGACCACGGCTGCGAACAACGCCGCGTCTGCCGCAAACACTGCGAAGCAGAACGCCGACAAGGCGACCGCAAGCGCCAACGCCGCCGCGAGTGCAGCGAACACCGCTGCCGCGAGCGCGAACGCCGCTGCTGCGACGGCCAACGGAGCGGCGGAAGACGCTACCGCCGCCGCGCAGAACGCGCTCAACATCGCAAACTCAATCGCCGCTATCGAACCGCCGTCAGATGACGAGGTGCAAGAGCTGCGCGAAGAGAACGCGACGCTTGCGCATGCGGTTACTGAGCTTCAAGACGATTACCTATACCTCGGCGAAACGCTCTACGTGCCTTCAAGCAGGGTCACGGCTCAATCTGGCGAGAGCATCACGCTTTCTCAGTCGAGCGTTTCGGGCGAGACGGCGACACTCAACTAAGGAGGTTCTTTCATGGCTGACATTTCCGTTCTCAACGTCGGCGGCTCGGCTAAGAACATCAAGGACACCTCGGCGCGAAACTCGGCAAACGCCGTCACGACCGCCGAGGAATACGACCGCCAGCACAACATCAACGCTTACGCGGGACGCTCGCTCGCTTCGGTCTTCGCTAACGAGATTGGCAGCACCGACATTTACACGTGGCTTCGAAACCGCGCGCGAAACGCCAACTTCGCCGGGCTGCGCATCGGCGACTACATCGACGTTCCCGTTGCCGAGGGCGCTAACGTGCCCGCGCAGACGGTGCGCTACCGCATCGGCGCTATCGACCAGTATTACCAGTGCGGAGACACCGCGAAGGGGCACCATATCGTGATGGTGCCGAAAGCGCCCGTCACCGTGAAGGGCGACAAGGCATCCAACACGAGCTACCTTCAGTGGCGCGAGACGAACGACAACAACGGCACCGCCGAAGAGAAGCACCCTTACTTGTGCTCGAAGCTCCACGATTGGGAGATCAACGATTTCTTGCCCGCGCTGCCGTCGACGCTTCAGAGCGCCATTCTCGCGCAGCGCGTTCTTCTCGAAGAGCGCTATTCGTCTTCGGGCAAGCTTACCGAAGCGAGCGGTTGGAGCTGGGCGGACTTGGGCAAGATTTGGTCGCCCTCAGAGATGGAGGTTTACGGGTGCCCGGTTTGGGGAAGCAAGGGCTACTCTGTCGGATTCGATAGCCAGTTCCCCATCTTCACCGACACAGCAAGCCGCATCGTGGGCGGTCGCGTCAATTGGTGGCTGCGGTCGGTCATGGGCGGGTCTTCGTCCAACGCGTGC
>OLQB01000387.1_pt1 | contig 34939 bp, 32 predicted proteins | sample 1672681 | NCBI WGS metagenome assembly OLQB01 (sample SAMEA3136713, study PRJEB25190) | human gut metagenome | reverse complement strand
GGGAGCACGATGCGGGATAAGAAACAGGAAAAAACCTACGTCGAGGATGTCAGCCGCAGTGTCTATGACATCCGCAACGAGGAAAAGGACGTCTACCGGGTGGACGAGGGCCTGACCGAGGCCATCGTCTCTCAGATCTCGAAGGAAAAGAACGACCCGGCCTGGATGCAGAATTTCCGTCTGGAGTCCTTAAAAATTTACAACGAGCTGTCCGTCCCCGACTGGGGTCCCTCCATCGACGGGCTGGACATGAACAACATCGTCACCTACGTCCGCCCCAACACCAAGATGAGCGCCAAGTGGTCCGAGGTCCCCAAGGAGATCAAGGATACGTTTGACGCCCTGGGCATCCCCAAGGCCGAGCGGGAATCTCTGGCCGGTGTAGGCGCTCAGTATGACTCCGAGCTGGTCTACCACAACGTCCGCGAAGAGGTCTCTGCCCTGGGCGTGGTGTACACCGATATGGAGAGCGCTCTGCACGGCGAGTATGCCGACCTGGTCCGCAAGCACTTTATGAAGCTGGTGCCGCCCCGCGACCATAAGTTTGCTGCCCTGCACGGGGCTGTGTGGTCCGGTGGTTCCTTCGTGTATGTGCCGCCAGGGGTGTCCGTGACCATTCCGTTGCAGTCCTACTTCCGTCTGAACGCCCCCGGCGCCGGTCAGTTTGAGCATACGCTCATCATCGTGGAAGAGGGCGCGGAGCTGCACTTCATCGAGGGATGTTCCGCCCCCAAGTACAACGTGGCCAACCTGCACGCAGGCTGCGTCGAGCTGTACGTGGGCAAAAACGCCAAGCTGCGCTACTCCACCATCGAGAACTGGTCCAAGAACATGTACAACCTGAACACCAAGCGGGCCAAGGTGGAGGAAGGCGGCACCATCGAGTGGGTCTCTGGCTCCTTCGGCTCCCACGTGTCCTATCTGTACCCCATGAGTATCTTAAACGGCAAGGGTGCCCGCGCCGAGTTCACCGGCATCACCTTCGCCGGCAAGGGCCAGAATCTGGACACCGGCACGAAGGTCGTCCACAACGCCCCGGAGACCACTTCTTTCGTCAACACCAAGTCCATCTCCAAGGACGGTGGCGTGAGCACCTTCCGCAGCTCCGTCGAGGTCCGTCCCCAGGCCAAGGGCAGCAAGAGCTCTGTCTCCTGCCAGTCCCTGATGCTGGACGACATCTCCCGCTCGGACACCATCCCCGCCCTGGACATCCGCACCCAGGACGCCGACGTGGGCCACGAGGCCCAGATCGGCCGCATCAGCGACGAGGCCGTGTTCTACCTCATGTCCCGCGGCATGAGCGAGGAGGACGCCCGCGCCATGATCGTCAGCGGCTTTGCCGACAATGTCTCGAAAGAGCTGCCCCTGGAATACGCGGTGGAGATGAACAACCTGATCCGCCTGGAAATGAAGGGCAGCATCGGGTGAGCCAAGGAGAAGGAGGAACATCATGGAACAGACCTTGAACCTAACCATCAATCGGCTGCCCGCCCTCACCTGGCACCACCTGGGGATGAACCAGACTTCCCTGGAGCAGGTCTTGGCCGAGGGAGAGGGCACCCTGACCATAGAGACGCCCGACGGCGTCACCCAGCCCGCCCAGGACGACCTGCCCGCCATCGGCGGCGGCATGGGGCCCGACATGGACACCCTGGTCCAGGCCGCCGGCGTGCCGGTGCATCACTTGAACGTTTCCGCCGGGACCGCTGCCAGCCAGCCCGTCCGGGTCAAGCTGACCTACGGTCCGGAGGACAAAAAAATCAACGTCTTCACCATCCACGCCGAGGCCGAGAGTCAGGTCACGGTCCTCATGGACTACGCCGGCGAGGGCGAAGGCCAGGGCCTGGCCGCGATCCAGACCAAGATCTACGCCGAAGAGGGCGCTCTGGTCCGCCTGGTGCAGGTCCAGCGCCTGCCCAAGGGCGTGACCTGCCTCAACGACGTGGGCGGCCGGTGCGAAAGCGGGGCCAAGATCGAGGTCACGCACCTGGTCCTGGGCGGCCACGCCACCTACCAGGGCTGCCAGATCGACCTGGCCGGCCACGACAGCGCATTGGAGACCGACATCGGCTATCTTCTGGAAGCCGGCAGCAAGCTGGATATGAACTACAACGCCATCCACCGGGGGGAGAAGACCACCAGCCGCATCGATGCCTCCGGTGTGCTGAAGGAAGCGGCCTTCAAGCTCTTCCGCGGCACCATTGATTTTAAGCACGGCTCCGCCGGTTCCGTCGGCAACGAAAAAGAGGACGTGCTGCTCCTGGATGACACCGCCATCCATCCCCCTCATCCTCTGCGCCGAGGAGGACGTGCAGGGCAACCACGGTGCCACCATCGGCAAGCTCAGCGAGGAGACCCTGGCCTACATGGCCGCCCGCGGCATCCCGGAAGAGACCGCGTATGAACTCATGGCCAAGGCCCGCATCCACCGGGTCTGCGAGCGCATCCCCGACGAAGCCACCCGCCAGCTGGTGGAGCAAGAATTGGAAGGAGGGAACGAGGATGAATAAAGGCATTGAAGCACAGGAGATCCTGCAAATTCGCCAGGACTTTCCCCTCTTCCGCAACGACCCCGTGATCTACCTGGACAACTCCGCCACCACCCAGAAGCCGGACGCTGTTTTGAACGCCGTGAGTGAGTTTTACGGCCACGACAACGCCAACCCATTCCGGGGCATCTACGACCTGTCCGAGCGGGCCACGGAGCGCTATGAGGCCGCCCGCGAGACCGTTTCCAAGTTCATCCACGCGGAAAGTCCCAGTGAGATCGTCTTCACCCGCAACGCCAGCGAGAGCCTGAACCTGGCCGCCAACTGCCTGGCCGAGCTGCTGCTCCAACCCGGCGATGAAGTGATCGTCACCATCGTGGAGCACCACAGCAACTTTCTCCCCTGGCTCCAGGCCGCCAAGCGGCACGGCGCGGCCTTGAAGTTCCTGGAATGTGACGCCAAGGGCGAGATCCCCCTGGAAGCCCTGGAGGAAGCGATCACCGACAAGACCAGGCTCGTCACCATGACCCAGATGTCCAACGTCTTCGGCCGGGAGTACGACGTGAAGGCGGCCGCCGCCCTCTGCCACAGCAAGGGCGACATCGTGGTCATCGCCGACGGCTCCCAGAGCGTCCCCCACATCAAGGTCGATGTGCAGGACCTGGGCGTGGACTTCCTGGCCTTCTCCGGCCATAAGATGCTGGCCCCCATGGGCATCGGCGTGCTCTGGGGCAAAAAAAAGTGGCTCGACGCCATGCCCCCCTTCCTCTTCGGCGGCGAGATGATCCAGTCCGTCAGCCGCGAGGGTGCGGTGTACGCCGAGGTCCCCCATAAGTTCGAGGCCGGGACCGTGAACGCCGGCGGGGCCGTAGGGCTGGAAGCCGCCATTCACTATATTGCGCAGATCGGCTTCGACCGCATCCAGCAGCGGGAAGAGTATCTCTCCACCCTCATGCTGGAGGGCATAAAAAAGATCCCCCACGTCCATCTTCTGGGCGCGGACACCCCGGAGCAGCACCACGGCATCTTTTCCTTTACCGTAGACGATGTGCATCCCCACGATGTCTCCGCCATTTTGGCCGATGCCGGCATCGCCGTCCGGGCGGGCCACCACTGCGCCCAGCCTCTCTTACAGCACCTGGGCGTGAACGCCACCACCCGCGCCAGCCTCGCCTTCTACAACACCGAGGCCGAGGTCGAGGCCTTCCTCAAAACGTTACGCGAAGTAAGGAGCCAGATGGGTTATGCAGAATAAGACCTTTTACAACGAGATCCTCACCGAGCACAACCGCAACCCCTACCACAAGCACCCCCTGAAGGTTGTGGACCTGATGCTCGAAGGCGTAAACCCCAGCTGTGGGGATGATATTTTCCTGAAATTAAAGACGGATGGCGACACGATTACCGATGGTGCATTTGTCGGGGACGGATGCGCGATTTCCCAGGCTTCCGCAGATATCATGCTTGGCATGATTGTCGGAAAGAAAAAAGAAGAGGCCCTGCAGATGGGGAAAATCTTTATGAAAATGATCAAAGGCGATGCCAGCGAGGAGGAGATTGATTCTCTTGAGGAGGCATCGGCACTCCGCGATATCGCCCATATGCCGGCGCGTGTGAAGTGTGCAGTCCTTGGCTGGAGAACTTTAAAAGAGGCTTTGCTCGGTGAGGATGCGGATGACGATGAGGATGACGAGTAATAAAGTCGGAGGGTTTTTCATACACATATAGATAAAAATACACGATGCTTCTTATAGAATACGTTACGAATTTTGTGCAGTTTCTGGCTCTGTTAAAATTTTGGAGTCTTAATTGTGGCAAAGCGGAGTAAAATATAAGGAGTGTCGTGTATTTTTTTAGGGGTATAAAATAATATCGTAAAAAGTAGTTGACAGCGTTTGGGAAAGGGTGTATATTCATAACAACAGATAATTCCTACTAAAGAAGTATGAAAATAAGGGATTGAATCAGAGAGAGTAAATTGGAGGATAATAAAATGGCAAATATTTATGAAGGAACATTGGAACTGATCGGACACACACCACTGGTAGAGTTCAAACACATCGAGAAGAAGTTTGGCCTTGAGGCAAGACTTCTTGCAAAGCTGGAGTACTTTAACCCGGCAGGATCCGTTAAGGACCGTATTGCAAAAGAGATGATTGAGCAGGCAGAGAAGGACGGAAAATTAAAACCGGGCTCCACCATTATCGAGCCGACATCCGGAAATACAGGTATCGGACTTGCGGCAATCGCAGCAGCAAAGGGATACCGCCTGATCATCGTTCTTCCGGAGACCATGAGTATTGAGCGTCGCAACATCATCAAGGCATATGGTGCAGAACTTGTTCTTTCCGATGGAAGCAAGGGTATGAAGGGAGCCATCGCAAAGGCAGAGGAACTTCACAAAGAGATCGCAGACAGCTTCATTCCGGAGCAGTTTGAGAACCCTGCAAACCCTGCAGCACACAAGAAGACAACCGGACCGGAGATCTGGGAAGATACCGACGGAAAAGTGGATGCATTCGTAGCCGGTGTCGGTACAGGCGGAACTATTACAGGTGTTGGTGAGTATTTAAAATCCCAGAACCCGGATGTAAAGATCGTTGCCGTAGAGCCAGAGACATCTGCAGTATTGTCTACCGGAAAGGCAGGTCCGCATAAGATTCAGGGTATCGGAGCCGGATTTATTCCAAACACACTGGATACCAAGATTTACGACGAAGTAATCCCGGTTTCCAATGAAGACTCTTTCGAGTATTCCAAATATATTGCAAAAGAGGAAGGTGTGCTGGTAGGTATTTCTTCCGGAGCTGCATTAAAGGCAGCCATCGAAGTGGCAAAAAGACCGGAGTTTAAGGGAAAGACTGTAGTTGCCCTTCTTCCGGACAGCGGAGACCGTTATTATTCTACTGATCTGTTCAAGGATTAAGATAAAATTCGGAAAAAGTTCAGACTTTATTTATTCCGTTTTGCGGATGAATCCATTATAATAAAGGCATGTGGAAACCAGAAAGGAAAGTCCATGTGCGGAGAGCTTCATGGAAATTTATTTCCGTGAAGTTCTTTTTATTTAAAACAATTGGGAAAGTTTGTGCTCCGCTTAGGCAGACTAGAAATTCTGAGCGCATCCTTGGCAGACGGACACAAGCCGCGCCGCTGTCGAAACGTTGCCCGGACACAAAATTAGAGCCACGCAATCACTTTCGCAAATTCTAAGATTCTGTCTAATTCGTGCGTATCGGAGAGGCCGCAGCCGGAGCCACCACACGGGAGTCCGCCGGAACTAAGGATTTCACAATTATTTATATAGAAAATTACAGGAGAAAAAGAGGAAATAGATATGAACGAATTAAGTAAAGTAGTAAATGCGCAGCTGCAGCAGGCAGCGGAAAACCTTGTCCGTAACCGTCTGATGTCTGATGAATTTTTGGATTTTGTGCAGGAAAATACAAAACCGCTGGATACAATGATGGCATATTACAAGTGCGCAATCATGGAAGTAGAAACGAAGTTTAAAGTGTTAAACGAACAATTTTCGCTGGAATATGACCGTAATCCGATCGAGTCCATCAAGACACGTGTGAAATCGCTGGACGGAATCGTGCGCAAAGTGCGCCGGAAAAATATTCCGTTGACGCTTTCGGCGATTGAACAGAACATCAATGATATAGCAGGAATCCGGGTTGTGTGCTCTTTCCCGGAAGATATCTATCTGCTGGCGGACTGCCTGCTTCAGCAGGATGATATCCGTCTGATCGAACAGAAAGATTATATCAAGCATCCGAAGGAAAACGGATACCGTAGCCTGCATCTGATCGTTGCAGTACCGATTTTTTTACAGAATGAGAAACGGGAAATGAAAGTTGAAGTACAGCTTCGCACCATTGCCATGGATTTCTGGGCGAGTCTGGAGCACAAAGTGCGGTACAAAAAGAATGTTCCGGCAGATGAAACCGAGCGTCTGGCACAGGAACTGAGCGAATGTGCACAGATCAGTGCAGATCTGGACCAGCGGATGCAGAATATCCGTACCCGCCTGGCAGATGCGGAATTACAGCATCCACAGAAACAAAAGAAAGATGAACAGATCCTTCTGGATGTGCTGGGACTGTAATGCCGCTGGTGCTCACAGGTAAGCATGAGAACGGTAACTTCTTTATGCACTGTGCTCCCATGGACGTACTTTCAGATGGACACCGCGGCTGTCGGCGATGCGCTGACACGCCTTAATGTCTTCTTCCGGAAGAATATCCACGATCGACAGCTGCGTGTGTGGGATAAGTTTTCCACATTCCTCTGCAAAATCAAGCATTGCCTCATAAGCATGAGGGAAAGATGGGCGGGTTACTTTTTCATACTTTTCTGCAGTTGCCTCATTTAAGCTGATGGAGATACTGTCTACCACTTCTGCCAGCTGTGGTACAATGTCACGTTTATAATACAGGTTTCCCAGACCATTGGAATTGACACGGATCGGGAGACCTGTTTTTTCTTTGACATATCTGGCACTGGCGATCAGATTCTCCAGTGCACAGGTCGGTTCCCCATAGCCACAGAAAACAAATTCTTTGTAGCCGGTGAAATCAAAGGCATCAATTGCGGCAATAATCTCACTTAAAGAAGGCTCTGCTTTGTGCCAGAGGGTATCCGCATCACCCACACCATCAAACTGTTTACGGATACAGAACGTACAGTTGCAGTCACATTTATTTGTGATATTTGCATATACCTGATCATTGTACACATATAAAATTTTTGCCATAACAATTCCTTCTTTCTATCGTATGGATTCATCAATTGCAAAATTCTTTTCCGGGTTTTTCGTTTTTACACGTTTGAATCTGCAATCAGGTCAATAAGAAATTTCTCGAAATTAACGCCATCGCGTCCCGGCGTATTTTCTTTCATGGTATCCCCGATACTGTGGGATAAAAATTTCCCGGCAAGCAGAATCGCATCTTCCGTGCATATGCCCTTTGTGCGGCAGCCACACAATACAGAGGCAAACAGATCCCCGGTTCCGGAAAAACTCCGGTCAAAAAACGGCGATTCGTGCCGGTAAATTCCATTTGCAGTGGCAGCAATATTATAAATGACGGGATGTTTCTCATCACGGCATTTGACACCGGTGATCACGACATCCTGTGGGTGTGAGGCTTTTTTTTGCAGCCGCAGTGCCACATCTTCTGCCAGCTTCAGCAGATCCGTGTTCGTCCGGCAGTGGAGTAAGGCATCTTCCGGGATGTCTGCCAGCAGACAGGCTTCCGTCAGATTCGGCGTGATCACGTCTGCTTCAAGCGTCAGTTCTTTCATTCCATTTAACAGCCCCGGAGTAAAAAACGGATAAGCATTTCCGTCATCCCCCATAACAGGGTCAACCAGAAGAAGCGTATGTTCTTCCCGGAATTGGCGGATGAAATCAAGCACCTGCGAAATCTGTTTCGCCCCGGTCAGAAATCCGCTGTAGATGGCATCAAAATGTGCGTTATTTTTTCCCCAGGCATCAATATAGTCCGGTAACATGGCGGTCAGATCGGTACAGTGATAACAGGGATAACCGGTCTGGCCGGTCAGTACGGCTGTTGCAACTGGACAACACTGCACGCCCAGCGCGGATAATACCGGAATCGCTGCCGTGAGCGAACACTTTCCGAAACCGGACAGATCATGGATAACAGCTGCTTTTTTCATGGAAAACCTCCGAATTGGTGAAAATAGTTCTTTGTATCCTAGTATAGTGTGATCTTACTGTGTGTATATATCCAGAACAGAAAAAAAATATAAATCCAGTTTGTGAAAAATCATGGACAACCATTTGTGTTTTGATAAAAATAACGGAAAAAGCAAGGTTTTGCTGGACAAATATAGTAAAAAGTAATAAAATTATAAGCATATAGGGTAGGGTTTATACGAAAATCATAATAAGGAGTGCGTTTATGGAACTGATTTACACAAATGATTTATGCACCGGATGCAACAAATGCGTGCGCAGCTGTCCTGTACTTACGGCAAATATTGCAACACAGGAAGGTTATGTAACGGTAGACCCGGACAAATGTATTGTATGCGGGGAATGTTTTGATGTCTGCCCACATGAAGCGAGAGACTATTATGATGATACGGACCGTTTTTTTGAAGACCTTGCATCGGGAAAGAAAATTTCCGTGATACTGGCACCGGCATTTCTGGCGAATTATCCCAAAGAATACCAGCGTGTGCTGGGATATTTAAAGAGTAAGGGAGTCAGCCATATCTGCAGTGTATCGTTCGGTGCGGATATCACAACCTGGGGATATCTGAAATACATTACGGAACACAAATTTTTCGGGGGCATTTCCCAGCCGTGTCCGGCAGTAGTCACCTATGTGGAAAAATATATACCGGAGCTGATTCCGCGGCTGATGCCGGTACACAGCCCAATGATGTGTACTGCTATTTATATGAAAAAATACATGCAGGTCACAGATGAAATTGCTTTCATCAGCCCGTGTATTGCCAAAAAATTAGAGATTACCGATCCCAATTGCGGCGGATATGTTTCTTATAATGTAACTTTTGAAAAGATGATGAAGTATATCGGAAACGATTATGAAGGGTGTGAACCATATACCGATGAACTGGAATACGGACTGGGTTCTTTGTATCCGATGCCTGGTGGACTGCGGGAGAATGTAGAACATTTTCTTGGAAAAGAACAGGTAGTGCGTCAGGTAGAGGGCGAGCATGAGGCATATGAATATCTGCGTTCCTATGCAAAACGTATTCAGCAGAATAAAGAACTTCCGTTTATGGTAGATATCTTAAATTGTGCGAAGGGCTGTCTCTACGGAACTGCCACAGATCCTAAACGGGGAACGGATGATGTCATGCTGACAATCGCAAAACTGCGGAACAGCAAAACCAGTGCAAAACAGGAGAAGGCACACTTTGGCAGGAAGAGCAAAAGCAGGAGTCCGTGGGCAGATACACTGACACCGGAGGAACGTCTGAAAAACTTCATGGACGCTTTTGGAAAGCTGGACATCAACGATTTTATGCGCAGCTACACCAATCGCGCAGTACATATTGAGGAACCGTCCGAACAGGAGAAGAACCGCCTGTTTGCAGAAATGAAAAAAGATACCTATGAGGAACAGCACAGGGACTGCGAATCCTGTGGATATTCAAGCTGCACCAACATGGTACGTGCCATCCACAATGGAGTCAACATAAAAGAAAACTGTGTGCACTATGTGCGGGGCATGGCAGAGGAAGAGGCAAAAAAGATTGCAGAAATCCGTGATCAGGAACGGAATGCACAGGAAATCCGACAGCAGAAGATTGCTGCGATCACAGAACGGTTTATTGCCTTAAGTGACAATATTGCAGAACTGAACACGGCAAACGAGGAATCTGCAAATGAAGCAACCAATCTGGCACAGTATATTCAGGATATTTCCCGTCTGTGCGACGAACTGAATGAGTCCATCCGTATTATGTCGGATTTCATCAGTGTATATAAAAAGAGCAATGAAGATATTTCTGCCATTGCAGGACAGACAAATCTGCTTTCGCTCAATGCCTCCATTGAGGCGGCGCGTGCCGGTGAGAACGGAAGAGGCTTTGCAGTGGTAGCGGAGGAAATCCGTACACTGTCTGATTCCACGAAAGATCTTCTGACACAGAACGACCAGAAAGCCGAGGCAATTCTTCCAAAGATTACACAGAGCATGGATTCGATCAAAGATCTGGTAGAAAGCATGAATACCATGACGCAGAAAGTGTCAACGATTGCCGCAAATACGGAAGAAATTTCTTCCCAGACGACCTATGTACAGAATATGACAGAAGAAATGCGGGATGAGGTGAAAGAACTGTAGATGAAAAATGGCTAAATCTCTGATATAATAATTTTGTCGCAGCGTATAAAAGTTATTATAGTATTGTGATTGAATTATAGAGGTATACAATGAATAAACTTGTGTATTTATATGAATTGGATTCAACAAGAATATCTCCTTGGGAGATTGATAGGGGAAGGAAAGCTCTGTATGAAGAAATAGTAATGAGGGGAAATCGTGTAGTCCTTACGTTTCAACAATTAACAGATTCTAAAATATTCTTAGAATTGTTAAAAGATAAAAAAGATTTTGAAATTATTACATCTTTATTTGAAAATGGAGCGTTACGATTGTCAGAATATTGTGATCCACACACGGGAAAGAGAATATGTTCTGCTTCACAATATCTTCAGAATGCTTTGAAAGGAGGGCGGACGAGATTTATTTTTTCAAATGCTCCAGTGAATAATGAAGATTTAAAGGTAATTCAGTGTGCACAGGAGGCGTTGCAATATTGTAATTTAGACAGCCTGAGAAATTTGAAACAAGATGTGGGGCAATTAGAGAATTATATTGAACTCATGTTTCATATTAGTATACAACAGCATGCGATGAATCCGGTTAAAGAAGGTTCTGTTTATACATTACCATATATGATTAACTGGGTTCGTAGGGCAAAATTTGATAATGAAAATTTTCAAAAATTATTTCTTTCTGGAAGCAATTGTTTACAGGATGTGAAATCAAAAATAATTGCTTCCGGAAAAAATTTACAGAGTAGATCAGTATGGTTGAAGAACCTAAAAGAAGAAAAAACAGTAGAAATAAAAAGCGTGGCCGAGGCAATTGTTGATCTGTGTTACAATTATGTTGTAGAGGATAGCATTTATAATGTAAGCAAAAGATATGCTGATGAAGAATTCTTAAGTGACTTTCAGAAAAGGTTATATGAATTTTGGAAGGAATACAGAGAGGGAAAGCATGCATTAATGAATGGAGAATATCCTTTAAAGCAAAAAATAATACGAAAATTAAATTGGAGTGTTGCTAAAAGGGAATGGGAAAATGTAAAATTAAAGAAGCCAACGGAACCAGCTATTTTGTATAAAAGTGTATTTTGGGAAAACAGGTTATGGGAATGGAAAGTCTTTCTTGGAAATTTAAAGAAATGGTTTTGTGCTTTTATTTATATTGCATTTTTTGTTACGGTAATGAAAAATGAGGCAGAATTTGAGAAAATTTTTAATGGTAATGAAATTGTTTTGAACCTATACACGATAATAGGAAAACAATGTGGAAATTGGATTGTTGGAATAATTACTGTAGTTATCGCAGGAATTATATCGTCTTTGCTCCTTAAAATTTTAAAAATACCGGATATACTTGAAAGTATACAGACAATTGCACAGGTGATTATGGATTTCTTTAGTAAATTACGATTCCGAATAATAAAGAGATTTTTATGATATGCGTATTGCATTTGCAGAACGAAAAATAAGAAAGGTAGGGTGAATATTTGCAAAAAAAAGAATAGATTGTGGGACAGATAACAGTTGAAAAAAATGTCGGTGGCATCGAAGGGCTGTGTGTGATTACACCGGCCGTACACGGGGATGCCCGCGGATATTTCATGGAGACATACAATGAGAGGGAAATGAAAGAAGCCGGATTCGATATCCAGTTTGTACAGGATAACCAGTCCATGTCCGTCAAAGGCGTACTGCGCGGACTGCATTTCCAGATCAACTATCCGCAGTGCAAACTCGTGCGCGCTGTGCGCGGCAGCGTATTTGATGTGGCGGTGGATCTGCGGGAAGGTTCCGCAACCTACGGAAAATGGTACGGAGTGGAACTTTCCGAGGAAAACAAAAAGCAGTTTTTGATTCCGGAAGGCTTTGCGCATGGCTTTCTGGTCCTGTCCGATGAGGCAGAGTTCTGCTATAAAGTCAATGACTTCTGGCACCCGAACGACGAGGGCGGACTGGCATGGAATGACCCAAAGATCGGTATCCGGTGGCCGGATGTGACAGGTGAGTATCACGGAACACCGTCAGCAGAAGGATATTGCATGGCAGATGGAACGCCGCTGACACTTTCGGAGAAAGACCAGGAGTGGCCGGGGTTGGAGAAAAAATAGAATACGAATAGAATATGGATGGAAAAAGGTGTCTTGAAATAGGGCACCTTTTTTCGTATACTAAAATTTAGATATCTATCACAAAAGAAAATAAAAAGATGTGATAGGAGAGCAGGAAATGTATTTGGGTGCATGGAGGATTCAAAAGATGAAAAAAGCAGAACGGTTAGAGGAAATGATATCAGTTTTTAATTCTTTTCCATTAAATAAGGAAAATTTTGAAGACTTTTATGTGGATACAAGTTCTATCCGGAGCGTGATCAATGCCAGAAGTGAGATTATTAACACTTTGAAATATGGGATTAATCCATATACAAAAATATTGTTAATGGGGCATAAAGGCAGTGGAAAATCCACGGAAATGGTAAAGATTTCAGAAGAATTGAAAGATCAGTATGAAATCATCAATTTTTCGATTGCGCAGGAAGTGGAACTGATTGGAATACAGTATATTGATGTGATTTTTGCAGTTATGAGCCAGATTATAGAATACCTTTCAACCTCTCAGGCTGTTAAAGCAAAGCCAGAAATTTTAGATAAAATGACACAGTATTGGAAAAATGAAATATCCATTGAATTTACAAAAAATGAATTTGCAGAGGCAGAAGCCGGAGGAGAGGTCGGACTTGGATTTTTGAAAAAAATATCGGTGTATGGAAAGGGCATTTTTAAAACAGGAACCGAAACAAAAAAGACGATTCGTAAATCGATAGAACCGAAAATCAGTTACCTGATCAGTTTGATGAATGAAACACTGGAGGATATGAATGATCAGCTTAAAGAGAAGCAGCAAAAGGAACTTCTTATCGTTGTGGAAGATCTGGATAAACTTGATATTGCGGATGCAAGACATTTGTTTGTAGAACACAGAAAGACTTTGCTGGCGCTACATTTGAAAATGATCTTCTCTTTTCCTATTTATATGGCCTATACTGCAGAGTTTGGAATGATCAATGATGATTTTGACAAAGATGTATTGTATAGCATGATCAAAGTGAATAATAGTGACCGGTCGGAAAATGAAGAAGGAATTGCAGTTTTAAAAGAAATTGTATACAAGCGGATGAAAGAGAAACTTGTTGCGGAAGATGCACTCAAATATATGATATTAAAATCAGGAGGAGCAATCAGGGATCTTTTTTCCATGCTTACAAATTGTGCAATACTGGAACTTTCAAAAACCGAACCACAGCAGATTTCCATGGAAGATGCAACAGTTGCAGCTATGCGGCTGAAAAGCACGTATGAAAGATTTATTACGTCACCGGAACAATTTGAGCGATTGATTGAAATTTATAATGATCCACATCCGGAAAATACAGATGAGGTTTTAAGCGAATTATTAAAAACACTTGCAGTAATTGAATATAACGGAGAACGTTGGTGTGGAGTGCATCCGGTATTGGTAGATTTTTTGAGGGAAAAAGGTAGAATAAATGCCTGATCTGAAAGAACAGTTTAAAAAACAGAATAAAATTTTTGACATTTATATGAAAAATGCAAGTATAGGAATCGTTGTTATTGAATGTAACTATAAGGAAATTGGCATGCGGATATGTGAGTATATGCATACCAGTTATTGTTTACAATGTGTAGATTATATGGATTTAAAAGAGGGGATCGTTGAGTATCTCAGAAAAATAGGAAATTCTGAAAATGAGCAGGAGAAATGTATCTGCATTTATAATTTTCCAACGTATTCTGATTCTGTAAATGTGGCGAAAAGTTTAAATATTTCCCGGGAACTGTTAAAAAATGTGATTCGTCTGGTTTTTATCATGCCAACGTTTATGGTAAACCAAATTCAAAGGTATGAACCCAATCTGAGAGATTATATCGGTCTGTTTTTGGAGTATAACCCTAAAAAACAAATTCCATTCCAGCCGGAATATGATGCTCCGTTTGAAAAGCATTTTAGAAAAAAAGAAAAGTTTGATATTACTTTTACTCTATATAAAAAGCAGAAACAACAGGGAGATCAGGTGAGGCGGCTACGTTTATATGCGGCTGCGTTGATAAATGCATGTGTAGCGACAAAAGAAAATATGGATAAGATTGTCTGGCCAGCATATAGGGAGGCTATACAAGAAATTAAACAATATGCATCGGGGGAAGAAAAGACAAAATTAGAGGCAGATATAAATTTTCTAATGGCGTTGGCATTGTCAAATCAGCAATTTTATGAAGAAGCGGAAAAAATATTTCATAAAATTCTGATTTGTGCATCTGAAAAAGAACGCAAAAAAGATTTTAGTTTCTTGCAAGGACTGGAAGGGATTGCTTTTTGTGAATATGGATTGAAAAATTATGAAAAGGCAGAAAAAATTATTAGCGAGATAATTCAACTTCAGCACAAACAAGGAGAAAATATTGTCCAGATGTGTAAAACCCAAAACAATCTGGCGGCTTGTTATATACAGATGGAAAAATATGAACAAGCGATAACAATTCTGGAGAAGTGTGAAAAAATCATATTAAAAAGTAATTCACATCGATTGGAACATGAATTGTATATAAAAAAAAATCTTATGATTTGCTATATGAAAACAGCAGGAAGAGACATAGATCTGCACATGGATATGTGGGCACAGATCACGGAAAGAGTGAAAGAGATATATGGAAAAAAGAGTGTCTGGTATGCAGAATGCCTGCTGATTGATGCCTGGTGCCAGGGAATATTGTTGGGAAAATATGAGGATGCAATAAAAGAGGCTGAACTGGCAGTAAAAATTGAAAAAGGAATTTTAGGACAAGAGGCGGAGGAAGTTGAAAAAGCGCAGGAAGTGCTTAATACGATCAGTAAAAATTATTTGAAATGAATGTCAGAGAAAAATTGCGATGTTGCGGAATCGTGATTCACACAAACAGGAGGAAGCAATTTGAAAATGCACCAGATAAGCTCCAGTGGCATCCGGCATTCTGTGCCGCTGCGGGGCTGGAATTCCATGAAGACATTGAACGGCTGGAGTTAAAGCCGGAATACAATCTGAGCAAGGAACCAATCCGTATCGACCATCTAATCATAAAAGAAGGGAGTACCGGACAAATTAAGAATGAAATCGGTCACATCATGAGGATGTATAACGTGATCGAATACAAAAGCCCGGAAGACGCACTGACCATTGACGATTTTTACAAGACCATCGGGTATGCGTGCCTGTACAAAGGCTATGGAGAATATGTAGATGCAGTTCCAATCAATGAACTGACAGTATCTATTTTCAGAGCAACCCGACCGGAGAAAATGTTTTTGACATTGCAGAAGTATGGACATAAAATAGAAGAAAGGTATCCGGGCATTTATTATGTGACAGAACATTTACCGTTTCCAGCGCAGATTATTGTGACACAGGAATTAGAGCCGGGAGAGCATTGGAGTTTGCGGATTTTGTCAAATCATGCAAAGAAAGAAGACGTGGAGGAATTTCTGAGAAAAGCAGAAGGAATGAATACACCGCGTGACCGGCAGAATGTAGAGGCTGTGTTACAGGTAAGTGTCAAGGCAAATGATGAGCTATATCGTGAAATAAGGAGGGATGCAAATATGTGTGATGCGTTGAGAGAACTGATGAAGGATGACCTGGAAGATGCCAGAAAAATGGGAGAATCGGAAGGGGAAGTACGTGGAGAAGCAAAAATTATTCTTAAAATGAACCGTAGTGGAATGTCCCCGGAAAACATTGCATCCATCACAGGTAAGAATTTGGATGAGATCCGTGCAATACTGGAAGGAAAAGTTCCGGTGGCACTATAAAAATCGGTTAAAAAATTAAAATTGGGACTAAAGTATTTCAGACCTTGTCCGATATATATAGTAAGTAAGCAAGCAAGGAGAACCCGTTGCTTACCCACACAAGACAAACCTCTGACCGGAGCGTACGGCCGTAAAGAGAGAAATCTTGCAATTAAATATCATATCAATTACAGCATGGAAGCTGTAACTTAATTCAAGGAGGAAACAATTATGGGCATGGTAGTACAACACAATCTTACCGCAATGAATGCAAACCGTCAGTTAGGAATCACTTCTGGTGCACAGGCAAAGTCAGCTGAGAAGTTATCTTCTGGTTACAGAATTAACCGTGCAGGCGATGATGCTGCAGGATTAAAGATTTCTGAGAAGATGAGAAGCCAGATCCGTGGACTTAACAAAGCTTCTGATAACGCTTCTGATGGTGTATCTCTTATTCAGACAGCAGAAGGTGCATTAAATGAAACACACAGCATCTTACAGCGTATGAACGAATTAGCAGTACAGGGCGCTAATGATACAAACCAGTCTATCGACCGTGATGCTATCAACGATGAGTTATCTGCATTAACAGAAGAATTAGACAGAATTTCAGAGACAACACAGTTCAACAAGCAGAATCTGTTAGATGGTACATTTACTGATAAGAAGCTTCAGGTTGGTGCAAATACAAACCAGAATATTGCTATTAGCATTGACAATATGAATGCTTCTACACTTGGCTTAACAAATATCTCTTACAGAACAACTGAGACTGGTACAGCTCCTGATAAAGTTAAATATCAGGGAATGTCTTATGCATATGATGCAACTAAGACCAAAGCCTCTAATGTGAAACTTGCAATTTCTAATATTAAAGGACAGGTAAGCACTGCAACACCATCAGCAGCATTTGCAAAACAGTATGATACTCAGACAGGTAGTGTATACTATAATGGAAAGAATGCAAGTGGTGTTGATACAAGATATACAACTGTAGGATCTGCAAAGAAATGTACTGTAAGTTATAACAAGAAACAGGTTTCAAATGACATCACAGGTAACTTTAAAGATTATGTTACAACTACATCTGCAACAGCTGGAACAAGTAAGGCAGTTCAGGTTGGAAGACCTAGCGTAAGTGATTATGAGACAGCGAATGCAACATTATCTGCTGTCCAGAATGCTATCAATCAGGTTTCTACACAGAGATCCGCGCTTGGTGCGTTACAGAACCGATTAGAGCATACAATTGCAAATCTGGATAACGTATCTGAGAATACACAGTCTGCAGAGTCTCGTATTCGCGATACAGATATGGCTGATGAGATGGTTACCTACAGCAAGAACAACATTCTGGCTCAGGCTGGTCAGTCAATGCTTGCTCAGGCAAATCAGTCTACACAGGGTGTATTATCCTTATTACAGTAATAAACAAAGTTGTATTTATTGTAATACTAAAACAAAAAGGGAGTCGATTGCGACTCCCTTTTCTGCTAGAGGAAATGATAATGAATTGTGAAGAATTATATAAAACAATAACAGAGATTAATTTTAAAGAACTTGCTTATGGGAAAAAAAATGTATTAAATGACACGAGAAAAATTTTGCCAGATATACAGTCTTTTATGGAAAACTTAATGAATCAAAAATGGGATGATGACATGAAAGAATATGTAATGGGGGATATTATGGATATCTTAGAGGATATTGTCCGTGCGTATGAAAATGATGACCAAGTTTTACTCATGGATGCAACCGCATATGGAGTTCAAAAATACCTAAGACTTTTTGTTGGTGATGAAGATTTAATACAGGATAAGTAGAATAGAAATGGAAAATATAATATTAGAAAATAATTTGTCTGCTTGGGGAAAAAAGTTTTGTGGGAGCAGAGTTGAAATAGAAAATGAATATAAAAAATGGAAAAATACAAAAAATAAAACGATTGAAGTAAGAACCGAAATGTCACAAGACGAGAAGGTTGTTCTAATTGTAAAGAAAAATGGTAAAGAAAGATATCTTGCAGGTAAAAGAAATTGTGAAGAACCAACTACAATATGGATGCAAACACAGGGGCGAGTACATGAGGGGGCAATATTTTTTATTGCGGGAATTGGAAATCCAGTATATGCAAAAATATTGTTAGAAGAGCATCGGCAGACAAAATTGAACATTGTAATATATGAACCATCCAAGGAAATTTTTTTTAAAGTTTTAGAAAGTATAGATATTACAGATCTTTTGCAGAAGGATGCAAAATGTATTTTTGTTATTGATGGTTTGACTGGTGTGAAAGTTGAGAATGTTATACAGAAAATGATATCAGTTGAAGTGATGGATCATATAAAAACATTTATACTTCCAAACTATGAAATGATATTTGCAAAAGAAATGTTATTATTTGCAAAAACAATTCGTGAAAAATGTGAAAGTTGTGCTACATATATTAATACTAGGACTAATTTCTCTAATGTATTTGCACAAAATTTATTTGCTAATGCACCATATATATTAGATGGTTATAAAACAAAACAATTGATTGAAGTAATTCCAAGAGACATACCCGCTATTATTGTTGCAGCAGGTCCGTCATTAAATAAAAATATAAAAGAATTAAAAAGGGCGAAAGGAAAAGCGTTTATTATAGCTGTTGACACTGCAATTAAGCCTTTAGCTTCAGAAAAAATTATCCCAGATATGTTTGCTATTGTTGATGGAAGAAAACCTTTAGAATTAATAAATACGGAAGACGCAAAACAAATTCCACTATTAACATCAATTTCAGCTGCAAATAGTGTTTTAAGCTTTCATACAGGAAAAAAATTTTTTTATAATGAAGGATATGTATACATAAACAGCATGTTTTATAGAAATGGAGAAAGTTTTGAAACGGTTGCATGTGGTGGATCAGTAGCTACTTCAGCGTTTGCATTAGCATTTATGATAGGAATTGATACGATTATTCTGGTAGGGCAGGATTTGGCGCTGACAGGGAATAAGACGCATGCAGATGGAACTTTTCAAGAAAAAATGGAGACAATAGACACATCTCATTCGATAATGGTTCCGGGAAATATAGAAAAAGAAGTGCCAACCAGAGGCGATTTTAAAATGTATTTGGAGTGGTACAATCAGTATATTAAGGATTGTAAGGAATATCGCAAACAATTTAAAGTCATTAATGCAACCGAGGGAGGGGCAAAAATAGACGGAACGGAAGTTATGACGTTGAAAGATGCAATTGACAGAGAATGCAAAAAGGAAATAGATATACAAGAATGTTTCGAAAAATTGCATCCAGTATTTGATGAAAATGAGCGAAAAAAGAATTTGGAGTTTTTGCAGCATACGCCAGAACATTATACGGAGATTAGGAAGGCTGCAATAGAGACAAATAAGTTATATAAAAATTTAGATAAGTTATGCCAGCATGGAAATTTAGATATTCGGGCATATGAAAAAATATTAAAAAAGATAAAAAAAATGACTAAAAAAATAGAAGGAGATTCTATTTATTATGAACCAATACAGGAAACGCTGGTTTTAGCAAATTATATTGTTCAAAGTGAACAATTTGATACAATGAAAACAATGCAAGAGGAAGGAAAAGAAATAGCTAGACAGGGAGTTATCTATACAGACATGGTAAAGCAATGTGCAGAATTGTTTGAAGAATATACAAAAGAAACTGTTGGTAAAGCAAAGTAATTTAGGGAAAAGATGGAACAAAAAGAGTTGTTTAAAGAAGCGATAGAATTGTTTGAAGCAGGTGAATATGATAAATCGGTCCAAAATTTAATTGGATTATATGAACATGGCTATGAAAAAGAACAAATTTTAAATTTTTTATATCAGGCTTTTGTTGAACCGAATATAGAGGAATTTAAGAAAAATTATCAGACACAGGCAGACGGTCTGATAGACGTTGAGTATGAAGCTACACAATTAGATTTTATTCCAGTTTCAGATCAAAAATTCTATATATGGTATAAAGAAGAACAAAGATTTGTGGGGAACATTGATTTAAATGTTGAAGCACAGATTGAGGATCGGCAACGCGATTTTCAAAGTTTATTAATTGCACAAACTTGTGATATACGTGAGATGATACCGTTTTTGTTAAATAAACAATATAATACAGTATATATCGTATTAAATAAAAATAAGGAAATATTTGCTTCTTTTTTGAAATTGCCAAAAATAAGAGAATATTTCCTGGAAAATGCAATTATTTTTGGAAATACAAAAATAATGCAGCTCTTTTTTGAAGAATATTCAGAATTTTATATACCGCGTTCAATTATTGCTAAAGATAGCCAGGAATATGTTACTTTTTTCAAAGATTTACATAAAAGACGTTTGCTGAAAAAGAGAGAAAAAAATAATGTTTTTTTGACAATTGGAATCCCAAGTTATAATAGAGGGAAAATTTTATTGGAAAATGTAAAGCAGCTTTTGAATTTAGAATATGATGCAGAAATTGAAATTGTTGTATCAAACAATGGATCAAAAATAGAAGCTGATTATTATGATCAAATTTCAAAAATAAATGACTCAAGATTAGTGTATACTTCTTTTGAAGCGAATCAGGGATATGCAAGTAATGTGTTAAATGTTATGACTCATGCGTCAGGACATTTTCTTGTAATGTGTAGTGATGAGGATTTTCTTGTTTTGGATAAATTGTCAGGATTTATTCAATTTCTATTTGAAAATTTACAAATGGCAATGTCCTATACAGGTGGATATGGATCAAATTTTGAAAATGGTACAATACAAATGTATCCTGCAGGAATACAAGCAATAGAATGTGCAGTAAATAGTAATTATTTAACAGGTTTAGTATTTAATAATTCTATTATTTCAAAATATAAAATAATAGAAAAGGTTCAACAAAACAGAGGGAATTTATTTGTAGAATATTATGTTCATTCGGTGATAGCCACGATAATAGCACAATATGGAGATGTATGGAAAAATCCTATTTGTTTATGGGAAAGTAAGTATGAAAAACAAAGTGAAGAGGACGGTAGCAAATCATTACTATCTTATATGAAATATGAAAGCCGAGTAGAGCAAATGGAGTCGGCAATAAAATTCATGTTAAATGAATTGAAACTTAATTTAGAAGAACAAATACAAGTCGTTTTAGAAAGAATTGTTAAAACTTATTATTTACTTTATCTTGCATATTTATATTATTGGGAGGAAAGTAGTAAATTAAAAAAATGGGATAACGTTTGTACCGAATTGTTTATAGAAGCGGAGCAAATTGTCGATAAAATTGTAAAAGGTGAGGATAATAAAAAAATAAAAAAAATTGTAAAAGATTATTTTATTATGTACCTGACAAAGATAATAGAGCTTGATTATAAGAAAAATGAACAAAAAAATAGAGCATTTGTTGAGGTGGCTAAATATTTATGCCAGCAGGGGATGAAAGTTCAGGATATTTCCTATGACAAAATAGTTGAGGAAATAGATGGTTTAAGACAGGCTTAAAATAAGGATGATTTATTTATGAAGATAATCAAATTGTAATATAACAGGGAGAGAATAGCTATGAAGGTATCCGATTATATTGTTGAATATCTAATAGAAAAAGGGATTACAGATGTGTTTGGTTATCCAGGTGGGATGATTACACATCTTATGGAGTCATTTTCAAAATATCACAGAAAAATTTCAGCCCATGTTACATATCATGAGCAAGGAGCTGCTTTTGCTGCATGTGGTTATGCACAGGCAAAGGACAAACCAGGTGTGGCGTATGCTACATCTGGTCCAGGTGCAACAAATTTAATTACTGGAGTATGTGATGCGTTTTTTGATTCTATCCCTGTGATATTTATTACAGGACAGGTTAATACATTTGAATCCCGTGGTCAGTATACTATAAGACAACGAGGGTTTCAGGAAACGGATATTGTGTCTATGGTTGCACCAGTAACGAAGTATGCACAGTATGTGGAAACAGCGGATAAAATAAGATATTATTTGGATAGTGCGTTTGCGGCTGCTACCTCTGGTCGTATGGGGCCAGTGCTATTAGATATTCCGATGAACATATTTAAAATGGAAATTGATCCTAACATTCTGCAAGGAGGCATTTTACAAAATACATATGTTTCAATGCAGAATGTTAATGTAGGAGTCGAAGTGCTTGAAAGAACACTTGCTAAAGCTTTGAGGCCATGTTGTTTGATTGGTAATGGTGTTAAGATTACTAATGCACAAAATATTGTTAAGAGTTTTTGTGATCGGTTTAATATTCCAATGGTAACAAGTATGATAGCATTTGATGTTGTGAATAATGATCCTCATAATTATGGATTTATTGGTGCATATGGTGATCGGGCTGCCAATTTTGTTGTTGCAAAAAGTGATTTAGTAATTACGATTGGTTCTAGAATGGATGTACGACAGGTAGGAGCTAAACGTGAAAACTTTGCTCCAAATTCCCAGATAGTTCGATTTGATGTGGATCAAGGCGAACTGGCATATCATGTTCATGATGATGAGATTACAGTTCATGCAAATATGCAGGAAGTTATTTTGATCTTGAATTGTCTTGTGAATAAATGTAAATTTGATTTCAATAATTGGATATTGAATTGTGATGAAATAAAAAAAGAACTTGCAGGTGTTGATAAGTGTACAATGGGAGAAGTGGTCAGGAAAATTAGCAATAATTTTCCTGAGGATGCTGTGATTACTACAGATGTGGGACAAAATCAGGTGTGGATAGCCCAATCGATGGAATTAAAAAAGGGACAGAAAGTTCTTTTTTCTGGCGGACATGGAGCGATGGGATATTCTTTGCCAGCTGCAATTGGTGCTTATTATGCCTCAAGAAAATCTGTGGTATGTGTAACAGGGGATGGAGGCTTACAGATGAATATTCAGGAACTTCAATTTATTGTAAGGGAGAAACTTCCAATAAAAATAGTGGTTTTTAATAACAATGCGCTTGGAATGATACGCCATTTTCAGGAAATGTATTTTAACGGAAACTATTATCAAACTAAACCAAGTGGGGGGTATGATGCGCCAAATTTTAGTCAAATAGCTGCAGCATATGGAATACGAAGTATTTGTTGGAATCTGGATAATTTACCGTTAGACCCTGTTTTAGAGTTTTATGATGATCTTCCTCTTTTGGTAGAAATCAGAATCAAAGAGGATACTTATATATTTCCTAAATTGAAATTTGGAAAGCCAAATCAGGATCAAGAACCACTTTTAGATCGAGAACTTTATAATCGATTAATGAAGCTGGGGAGTTAAGTTTAAAATGAAAAAAATTGCTGTGACAGGTGCTACCAGTATGATAGGGATAGCATTAATTGAAGAGTGCGTCAAAAAAAACATAGAAGTGTTGGCAATCGTCAGAAAAAAAACTAAAAATATCAATAGATTACCAGTAAGCAAAAATATACATATTTTAGAATATGACTTAGAAGACTTATGTAATATGCAGGTGAATAATAAAGGATATGATGTTTTTTATCATTTGGCATGGACGAATACCAGAAAAGTTGACAGAGATGATCCGCAAAAACAACTTGAGAATATAAAATATACAGTAGATGCGGTCGAGTTGGCATATCGAATGGGATGTACAAAATTTATTGGTGCAGGTTCACAGGCAGAGTATGGTATCCATGGAGAGAAAAGCACGAAGCCTTCTTCTATACTACAACCAATCGATGCATATGGAATTAGTAAAATGGCTGCTGGTAAATTGGGATTGTTGGAAGCAAAAAAGAAGAAAATGTCATTTATATGGGTTCGTATTTTTAGTGTGTATGGAAAATATGAAAATCCAAATTCTATGATACAGGTAACATTACAAAAACTCTTAAAAAATGAAAATTGTGATTTCTCAACAGGAACTCAAATGTGGGATTATCTTTATAGCAGCGATGCTGGAAGGGCTTTTTTGAAATTGGGGGATAGTGAGACAAAGAATAATTATTATTGTTTGGGAAGTGGAAATGCAAAACCATTAAAAGAGTATATTTATGAAATGCAAAATATTTTACATTCGAACTCCAAATTAAATTTTGGCATAATACAAGATAATCCGATAAACAGGAATGGTATGTGTGCAGATATAACTACGTTAACACAAGATACCGGCTGGGTGCCAGAAGTTGATTTTATACAAGGTATTAAATGGGAAGTAGAAAGACTTAGAAGAAAAATGAAATAACTATTATGGAGAACAGACAATATGAAAGTAATCATCTTAGCAGGAGGTCTTCCAAGTACCCTCATCGAAGAGGACGAAAAGATGCCAAAACCGATGGCAGAGATCGGCGGCCGGCCGATGCTCTGGCACATTATGAAGCAGTATGCGCATTATGGATACAATGATTTTATCATTTGCACTGGATATAAAGGAGAAGTGATCAAGGATTACTTCATGAACTTTTATATCTACCAGTCCGATATCACAGTGGATTTGCAGACCAATGAAGTGGAAATACATAGAAAACAGACAGAGGATTGGAAGGTTTCGATTGTGGATACCGGATTACAGTCCTCGGTGATGGAGCGTCTGATCATGGTGCGTGAGCTGGCAGGAGATGAGCCGGTTCTGGTGGCTTACGGAGATTGTCTGTCAGACATTGACATACAGGAAATGGTAGAAAGTCATCGCAGGCAGCAGTCCCTTGCTACAGTGGCAATTGCACATCCGACCGGTCGAAATGAGATTCTTGCGCTCAATGAGCAGGGGTGTTATATCGGCACAAAGCAGGGAAAAAAGCAGAAACATTCCTGGGTAAATGCCTGCAGTATGGTATTGGAAGCGCGAGCATTTGATTACCTTAAGGAAAATCAGGAGAATCATTTTGCATTGTCGCTTATGGATTGTCTGGCAGCACATGAGCCGGTTCAGACTTATCGCCATGAAGGTTTCTGGTCACCGGTTGAGACGATCCGTGACAAGACCTGGATGGAAAACTTATGGGCACAGCATAAAGCACCGTGGAAGGTGTGGGAAGATTAGGCTTCATCATGGAAGATGGAGACAGAGAGAACCATGGAGGGTAAACAAATGAAGTGGTTGGAATATTACAAAGGGAAAACGGTACTGGTGACAGGACACACCGGTTTTAAGGGAAGCTGGCTGTGTGTGATGCTGGAGATGGCAGGCGCAAAAGTGGTTGGCTATGCGCTGCCACCGGAAAAAGATGCCGTATTATTTGACTGTTCCGGTGCGGCAGCGAGGATGGTTTCTGTAGAGGGAGACATTCGTGACCGGGCACACTTGCAGGAAGTTTTTCACACGTATCAGCCGCAGGTTGTATTTCATCTGGCGGCACAGCCGATTGTGCGGACAAGCTACGAGCAGCCGGTATATACATATGAGACAAATGTCATGGGGACAGTAAATCTGCTGGAATGCGTGCGAAACACCCCGGGGGTACAGTCTGTTTTAAATGTCACTACGGATAAGGTATACGAAAATAAAGAATGGGAGTGGGGGTATCGTGAGAATGATCCACTGGATGGTTTTGATCCTTATTCCAACAGCAAGTCCTGTTCCGAACTGGTGACGCACAGCTATAAAAAGTCTTTTCTGGATGAAAAAGGAATTGCGGTTTCGACAGCAAGAGCAGGAAATGTGATCGGCGGCGGAGATTTTTCGCGGGACCGCATTATTCCGGACTGTGTGAGATCGGCATTGCAGGGGGAAGAAATTATCATCCGGAATCCATACTCGATCCGGCCATTTCAATATGTGCTGGAGCCGTTGGCAGCATATATGCAGATTGCAGCGGTACAGGCGATGGAGCACGAAAAAGCAGGATATTACAATGTGGGGCCGGAAGAGTCTGACTGTGTCACAGTAGGCACACTGGCGAGTTTATTCTGCAAGGCATGGGGCGATGGTCTGAAATGGAAAAATGTCTGTGAAGACGGACCACATGAGGCAAAATTTCTGAAACTGGACTGCTCACATATCAAGTATGCATTGGGCTGGAAACCGTGCTGGGATATCCGCACGGCAATAGAAAAAACCGTGGAATGGACGCGGGTATATGCAGCGCATGGGGATATCCGCGCATGCATGGAGACACAGATTAACGAGTTTTTAGAGATGACCAGTGAAAAAGGGCAGAAGTGATATGAAAGTAGTGATTTTAGCAGGGGGCAAGGGCACCCGCATCAGCGAAGAATCCCGGCTGCGTCCAAAGCCGATGGTTGAGATTGGCGGGAAACCGATTTTGTGGCATATTATGCGGCAGTATGCCTCTTATGGATTTAACGAGTTTATCATATGCTGTGGGTACAAAGGGCATATGATCAAGGAATACTTTGTCAATTATTATCAGAATAACAGCCAGTTGGAAATTCGCCTGAAGGATCAGCAGGTGCAGGTCTTAAAAAAGAACAGCGAGCCATGGAAAGTGACCATGGTGGATACCGGACTGGAAACACTTACCGCGGGGCGTATTTTAAAGGTGCGCGATTACATCGGTGGAGAACCGTTTCTTCTGACTTATGGAGATGGGGTGTCAGATGTAAACATCCGGGAGCTTATCGCATTTCACAAAAAGCAGGGAAAGACGGTGACGATTTCCACAACACAGCCGGAAGGGCGTTTCGGAGCATTGCGTCTGGACGATACCGGCAGTCAGGTGCTCGGTTTTAAAGAAAAGGCACGCGCGGATCAGGCGTGGGTGAATATCGGATTTATGGTGATGGAGCCGTCAGTATATCCGTATCTGGGCGATGGAAGTACCATGTTAGAGACGTTGCCGTTTGAACGGCTTGCCGCAGATGGGCAGATGGCGGCATATAAGCATATGGGCTTCTGGTCTCCGATGGATAACATTCATGACCGGGAATATTTACAGAAGCTTTGGGACAGTGGAAACGCACCATGGAAGGTGTAACTGCCACGAACGGAAAGGAAAAAGTGATGTTTGAACATAAAACAGAAGAAGAAGCACGGAAAGAGATTCTTTCCATGGTAGAAGGATATTATCGGGCGTTTCATGCGAAAAAAGAAGACTTTAGGGAAGGAGACCGCATTTCGTATGCTGCCCGGGTATACGATCAGGATGAGATGTGTAATCTTGTGGACAGTGCGTTGGAATTCTGGCTGACTTCCGGCAGATATACAGAACAGTTTGAAAAGGAACTTGCGGATTATATTGGTGTGCGTTTTTGTTCGCTTGTCAATTCCGGGTCTTCGGCAAATCTGTTGGCGTTTATGGCACTGACTTCTCCACTTCTGGGAGAGCGGCGTGTGAAGCGTGGGGATGAAATCATCACGGTTGCGGCAGGTTTTCCGACCACGGTTACTCCATATCTGCAATATGGTGCAGTTCCGGTTTTTTTGGATCTGACGATTCCACAGTATAATCTCGATGTGAGCCAGTTAGAAGAGGCACTGAGTGAGAAGACAAAGGCAGTTATGATTGCACATACGCTTGGAAATCCGTTTGACCTGAAAGCAATCCGTTCGTTCTGCGATGCACATGGACTCTGGCTGATTGAGGACAACTGCGATGCCCTCGGAAGTGAGTATTGCATGGATGGAGTGTGGAGGAAGACGGGAAGCATCGGTGATATTGGTACGTCAAGTTTTTATCCGCCACATCACATGACGATGGGCGAAGGCGGTGCTGTTTATACCGACAATCCTTTGCTGCATAAGATTATCCGTTCCCTGCGTGACTGGGGACGGGACTGTATGTGTCCGTCCGGAAAGGACAATCTGTGTGGTCATCGTTTCGATAAGCAGTATGGGGAACTTCCACTGGGATATGATCACAAGTATGTATACTCTCATTTTGGCTATAATTTAAAGGCAACGGATCTGCAGGCCGCAATCGGATGTGCACAGCTTAAGAAACTGCCACAGTTTGTAGAGCGTCGGCGGGAAAATTTTGAGCGGCTGAAAGCGCAGTTATCAGCCGTAGAGGACCGACTGATTCTGCCGGAAGCCTGTCCAAATTCAAAGCCGTCGTGGTTTGGTTTCCTCATTACCTGCCGTGAGGGTGTGGATAAAAATCATGTGGTACAGTATCTGGAATCCCATGGTGTACAGACGCGTATGCTGTTTTCCGGTAATCTGATCAAGCAGCCTTGTTTTGATGAGATGCGTAAGAGCCATGAAGGCTATCGTGTGGTCGAGGATCTGCACGTGACGGATCATATTATGGAGAACAGTTTCTGGATCGGGGTGTATCCGGGGATGACAGATGCGAAGCTGGATTATATGGCGAAGGTTTTATGTGAAGTTGTGCAGCAAGAAGAAATTAAGAATAAATTTTGAGGTGGAAACGATGAAAAAGTCATTTGATAATTATTGGGAACAAGTACATAGTAGAACAGAATGGGGACAATATCCTACAGAACATGTTATTCGTTTTATTGCAAGGAATTATTATAATAAGAACCGAAAAGAAATACGTATATTAGATTTTGGATGTGGAGGGGGTGCTCATACTTGGTATTTGGCCAGAGAAGGATTTGATGCGTATGCGTTTGATGGATCAAATAGTGCTGTTGAAAAACTAAAAATACGTTTAAAGAAAGAAGGTTTAAACGCAAACGTTCAAGTATGTGATGCTGCTCAATTAAAGTATGAGTATAATTTTTTTGATGCAATCATAGATAATTTTTGTTCGTTCAACAATACCATAGATTTGGTAGAATATATGTATGATGAAATGTATCATATTTTAAAACCAGGTGGTAAAATTTTAACAGCTGTTTTTGGGAAAAAAACATTAGGGTATGGAACCGGTAAAGAAATAGAAAAAGATACATTTTCAAATTTAGAAGAAGGAACGTTAAAAGGAAGAACAAAGATACATTTCTTTGATAAACAGGGACTTGTAGAAGTTTTGAGTAAAAATAAGTTTGTAAATATCAAAGTAGACAGCATTTTTTATACAGATAATGGAAATGATATTGAATTATTAATAGCAAAGGCAGAAAAAAATGGGTAATATTGCAATTATTCCTGCGCGAAGTGGATCAAAGGGATTAAAAGATAAAAATATTAAAAAATTATTAGGAAAACCGTTACTGGCATATTCAATAGAAGCGGCTAAGAAAAGTGAAAAGTTTGATGAAATTTTTGTATCAACGGATAGTAAATTATATGCTGTAATTGCTCAGGAATATGGTGCAAACGCTTCCTTTTTGCGTTCACCTAAAACTTCAAGTGATACGGCGGATAGTTGGAGTGTTGTAAGAGAAGTTATTGAAAAATTTGAGGAGAAGGGGAAAAAATATAATACAATTATGCTGTTACAACCGACTTCTCCATTGAGAACAGAGGAAGATATTTGTAATAGCTTTCAGTTAATGGAACAAAAAAAAGCAAATGCTATTTTATCTGTTACTGAGGTAGAACATTCACCTTTATGGTGTAATACTTTAGATCAAGATATGTGTATGGATCACTTTCAAAATAATAAATATAAAGATTATCCAAGACAATTTTTGCCTAAATTCTATCGATTAAATGGAGCGATTTATCTGCTGAAAACGGAAGAATTATATAAACAAAAAATGTTTACAGATAAATGTTTTGCTTATTTGATGCCGAACGAAAGATCTGTTGATATAGATACTGAAATGGATTTTAAGTTTGCTGAATTATATCTAAAAGAAAGGGGCAAAAAATGAAGACGTTAATTATTGCAGAAGCTGGGGTTAATCATAATGGAGATATGAACACTGCATATAAAATGATAGATGTTGCAAAAGAAGCTGGGGCAGATATTGTAAAATTTCAAACTTCAATTACTTCTACATCGAAGTATTCAGAAAAAGCAAAATATCAAAAAAGAGAAACTGGTGAAAATGAATCGCAATTAGATATGATAAAAAAATTACGTTTTTCATTTGAACAACACAGAAAATTAAAAGAATACTGTGATAACATTGGAATAACCTATTTGTCGTCACCGTTTGATTTTGAAAGCATTGATTTCTTAAATGATATAGGAATCAAGTTTTGGAAAGTGCCTTCAGGAGAGATTGTAAACATACCATATTTGGAAAAAATAGCAAGAACTCATAAACCGGTTGTCATGTCTACAGGAATGGGAACAATGGAAGAAATTGGGGAGGCTATTCGGATACTTAAAAGTAATGGAGCCGGAGAGATTAAATTATTACAATGTACAACGGAATATCCAGCAGAGTATAAAAATGTTAATCTAAATGCAATGAGAACTCTTGCGGATACGTTTCATGTTAAAACAGGATTATCTGATCATACAAAAGGAATAGAGATACCGATCGCAGCGGTTGCTCTTGGGGCGAATGTTATAGAAAAACATTTCACACTTGATAGAAATCAGGTAGGACCAGATCATAAGGCTAGTATAGAGCCGGAAGAATTGAAAAATATGGTGATGGCTATTCGGCATGTAGAAGTCGCTTTAGGTGATGGAGTTAAGAAGCCATGTAATGATGAACTGGAAAACTTATATGCAGCGAGAAAGAGTATTGTAGCTAAAAGAGATATTCATAAAGGCGAAATTTATACGGAGGAAAATATAGTGCCTAGACATGCAGGAAAAGGTATTTCGCCAGCATTATGGTATGAGGTACTTGGGAAAAAGGCAATTAGAGATTTTATGGAAGATGAGATGATTGAGTTATGATAAGAATAGCGATATTGACAGCTACGAGAGCCGAATACGGATTACTGAGACCTTTAATTAGACGGATGAAAGAAGATGCTGAAATAGAGGTCAGTTTATTAGTTACAGGAACACATTTATCAAAAGAATATGGAATGACTTGTAATGAAATTGAACAAGATGGGAATACAATAAATGTTAAAATTCCTATTTTGAGTTATGGTCAGGATGGGATAGATGTATCAAATACAATGGCAAACGCTTTAAATAAATTTTCAGAATTTTTTAAAAAAACTCGGATCGACTTTTTAGTTGTTGACGGTGATAGATATGAAACTCTTGCAGTTTGTATTGCAGCAGTAAATAGTAGTATTCCGATTGTACATATTGGCGGAGGAGAAATAACAGAAGGGGCGGCAGATGAATATTATCGGCATGCAATATCAAAATTAAGCTATTTACATTTCACAGTTATGGATGTTTGTCGTAAAAGAGTAATTCAAATGGGAGAAGATCCTAAAAGAGTTTTTGTATCAGGAGCATTAGGAATAGAAAATATAATGAATATTAATTATATTTCAAAGAAGGAACTTGAAAAGGAATTAAATTTTAGTTTGGATAAACCGTACGCCGTAGTGACATATCATCCAGTTACATTAGAAAATAATAGTGAAATAATTCAAACAAAAGAAATATTAAGTGCATGTGAATATTTTCAAAATTATAAATTTATTTTTACTAAATCAAATGCGGATCATGGCGGGAATAAAATTAATGATTTAATACAAGAATATGTAAACAATAATAGGAAGCAAGCAGTTTGTGTTGCTTCTTTAGGAGCTGTAAAATATTTAAGCGCATTAAAGTATGCTTCATTTGTAATGGGGAATTCTTCTAGTGGGATAATAGAAGCGCCTTCTTTCAATATACCTACAATTAACATTGGAGATAGACAAAGAGGAAGAGTGCAAGCCGACAGTATATTAAATTGTAGACCTGAAAGAAATGAAATTATTAAATGTATAAAAGAAACAGAGAGTGAAAAGTGTAGAGCTGTATGTGAAAATGTAAAGAATCCATATGGTGATGGAAAAGCTAGTAGAAAAATTATTGATGAAATTAAGTATTATATAAAAAATAATGTAATTGATTTGAAAAAAAGTTTTTATGATATAGAATTTGAACAAAGAGGATAAAATAATATGAATGTTTTAATCACAAATATTGGACGTAGAGGATATTTGGTTGATTTTTTGAAAAAAACAGAGAGTTTCAATGGAAAAATATATGTATCAGATTGTGATGTGACTGCTAGTGGTTTATATGGGAACAATGATGGTAGGTTTATTTTGCCTAAGCCTGTTGATAACGAGGAAGTATATGTCAGCGCATTATTGCAAATATGTAAAGAAGCAAATATTGAATTAATCATACCTATTATTGATCCGGAGATATATATATTATCAAAGTATGTACAAATATTTCAAGAAGAACATATATGTATAGCGGTGTCTAATAGGAATGTTTTAAATATTTGTTATAATAAGCTTGAAATGAACAAGTTTTTAAAGAAAGAAGGATTTTGTTTTCCAAAAACTTATAGTGTTCTGGAAGAGTTAAAAAGAGATTTCAAGCTCGAGAGAATAAGATTTCCGGTAATATTAAAGCCAATCTATGGAAGTGGAAGTTTGGAAACTAAAAAGATTGATAATTTGCAACAACTTGAAACGGAATTTCATCAAGGAATGATAATTCAGGAATGGTTAGATGGTTGCGAGTATGGGATTGATGTTTTTAATTCTTTTGAAAAAGTTCCATTAAGATGTGTTATAAAGAAAAAAATAGCAATGCGTAGTGGAGAAACAGATAAATCTGTTACAGTGAAAAATGATTTAATACAAAAAGTTATTTTAAATCTCGCTAATAAACTAGGGCATGTTGCTAATTTGGATTGTGATATTATTGTGAAAGATGAGAAGGTTTATATAATTGATTTAAATCCTAGATTTGGTGGGGGATATCCAGCAACACATGTGAGTGGGGTTAATTTACTGGAATTATTATTGGATATGGTTCAAAATAAACAAATTATTCCTGAGTTTAATAATTATCAGAAAAATTTGTTGGTTATGAAAGAAGTCGCGGTTAGGACAACGTTACTTTCGGATTAAAAGCAAGTTATAAACTATCATGGAAGATAGAATAAATCATAGGTTTTCTAAAAGAAAACCTATGAAGAAACAGGGAGGTTATTTTATGAAAGCTGAGCAGTTAGCGCTATTTTTAATTTCTCCAGACAGTATGATTGTTGATGCTATGAAGCGCATCGATCGTAATGCCAGGGGTATTTTATTTGTGACCAATGAGCAGCAGAAACTGCTTGGTGTTGTCACGGATGGAGATATCCGCCGCTGGCTGATCCGCACGGGAGAACTGAAAGCTCCGGTATCCGGTCTGATGAATACCGAACCTAAGAAAATTTCCAGGAAAGAGCATGCAAAAGCACATGAGTTTATGGTGCAGCATTCCATCACGGCGCTTCCGGTTGTCACCACAAAAGGCGTGGTTTCTGACATTTTGTTCCGGGATGAGCAGGTGGCAAAAAAGAAAAAGCCGCAGGGGATTTTAAAAGAGGTTCCGGTCGTGATTATGGCGGGCGGAAAAGGGACACGTTTATATCCGTATACCAAAATTCTTCCGAAACCGCTGATCCCGATTGGAGATATCCCGATCATGGAGCGGATCATCGGGAAATTCTGTGAGTTTGGAACGACACAGTTTTATGCGACAGTCAATTACCGCAAAAATATGATTCGCTCCTATTTCTCCGAGATTTCAAAAAACTATTCTCTTGAATATGTCGAGGAGGATAAACCACTTGGCACAGCGGGAAGTTTACAGTTGATCAAAGAGGAGTTTTCCCGGCCGTTTATTGTGACCAACTGTGACATTTTGATTCATGCGGATTATGAAGATATTTACCGCTATCATAAAGAGGCGGGAAATGAGCTTACGATTGTCACGGCACTCAAAAATATCGAAGTTCCGTATGGGGTTATTCATTCCAGTGAAAACGGAGCCGTCCAGTCCATGGAAGAAAAGCCGAAACTTTCGTATTTTGTTAATACCGGCATGTACATTTTAAATCCGGAACTGAAAAAAGAGATCCCGGAGGATACTTTTTTCCATATGACGGATCTGGCAGACAGGCTTCTGGCAGAAAACCGCCGGGTGGGAATGTATCCGATCAGTGAGGATTCCTTCCTGGATATGGGTGAGTTTGAGGAAATGCACCGTATGGAAGAAAAACTGAATTTGAAATCTGAGTAACAATTGGAAACAGAAAGGACATATAGAGCAATGAAAAAAGTGTTAGTAACCGGAGCAGACGGTTTTATCGGAAGCCATCTGACCGAGAGCCTTCTGGAAAAAGGCTATGACGTAAAAGCATTTGTATATTACAATTCTTTCAACAACTGGGGTTGGCTGGATACACTGCCAAAGGTGCTTCAAAATGCAATATAAAAATCTATAACGGTAACAGTGCTACGGGAGAAGATGCACCAATAAATTTATGGAATGTACAAAATAATCAAACTAGTATAAACTTAGGAGAAGGTACTTTTACCGCTGTTTTGCAAACATACAATGCTATACATGATTATCATTTATGTAAACCGATTACGATTTCAACTTATGTTAGAAATTTTGTGCCTGTAAAAACTTTATATAATTTCGGACATAAATATGAGCTATTTGATACTCCGGTATCATGGGAAACGGCAAAAAAAGTTTGTGAAAATAAAGGTGGACACTTAGCAGTAATTACATCTCAATCCGAACAAAACACAATTAATGAACTTATAAGTTCTGGAAAACTTACATATTATAATATTGGTGCAACAAATATTAACAACATAAACGAATGGCAATGGGTAACAAATGAAAAAATGATATATACTAATTGGGCAGTTGGAGAGCCTAACAACGTTGGTAACATTGAAAGATATCTATCAGTTTTCAATACAGAAAACTATTTAGGGCAATGGAACGACACAACAAATTCTTCAACCTCAGGAATTTCAAATGGTTTTATTTGCGAATATGAAAATATATTAGGCGACATTAATTCAGAC